>Ga0315314_1003745_pt1 | contig 11717 bp, 10 predicted proteins | sample TDP9_MG_FD_203631 | JGI IMG/M metagenome (GOLD analysis project Ga0315314, IMG submission 203631) | Freshwater sediment microbial communities from Lake Towuti, South Sulawesi, Indonesia - TDP9 | ecosystem: Environmental > Aquatic > Freshwater > Lake > Sediment | place: Indonesia: South Sulawesi...
TGGACACTTTCCCAGATACTACTGAGAGGAAAGGAAGGACATAAACTGTCAGCCACATATAGCTGTTTGCAGCAGCGGCACGCTGGCAGGGGTAGACTGCTCTAGACGGTTTGGTGCCTGTTCTAAGCGCGAACCATACCAAACTCAAAAGACCGACGAAGAATGCATTCTCTCGGAGTTTGTGAAAGTGCTCACTCAACCGCTTGAGAAACATTAAGTAGATGCATCACATGATCACATATAAACCCAGCTAGCACCTCTCCATGAAGCTGGCAGTAAATGCGAGCATGCCATTTCACGTCTGCAAACTAGATTGACATAACAGACACTGATCCTGGTAACTCCCATTATTGTCTGAACGATTCATCCATGCGTGCATTAGCAGTAGGATTTCTAGGAAAAGTGGAATCCAAACGTGCGTAATAGTCCCTCCCGGCCCCACTTTCTACTTCTCTTGGGTTAGCGCGCGGGCTGTGGGGCTACTCTAGGTCAAAAATCCTTCCAGGATTCGAACTCCTTAAGTATGTATGTTGACATTTAGCAGTTGGGTCTAGTATGGATGAAACAGATGTGACCCTGAGTAAGCTTCTGTTGACCAACTCTAGGCTTTCCTATCGTGAACTGGCTGACAGGCTAGACTTGTCTGTCAACGCCGTCCACAAGAGGATTCGGACACTGATCGAGCAAGGCATCATCCGCGCTTTCACCGCCAAGATCAGCAATTATGCATTGGAGGGGGTTCCCGTCCTGATCTTCGGCATGTCTGAAGCCCAATCGTTTGAGGCTTGTGAGAAGCTGGGAAAGCACGACTCTACCTATTGGGTTGGTGTTGCAGGCGGAAACTGCCTCTATGTAGGCGCATATCTCCAGAACATTGGCGAGCTTGAACCCTACGTTGATTTCTTAAAAAAGGAAGCTCAAATGCCGGACCCAACCGTGGGCATTGAACATCAGGGTGCCGGCTCGCCCTTCTCACCTTCCTTTCGCGCAGTCACTCTTTACCCCCTAGATTACCGAATAATCTACGCCCTGAGCAACAACTCCAGAAAACTCATCTCCGAGGTTGCCGAGGAACTGGGCGTCTCAGCGAAGACTGTAAGGCGTCGTCTTTCAAGGATGATAAGCGAAGGCCTCATCGAACTCTCGATAAAATGGTATCCTGACGCTTCAAACGATATCATGCCCATCTTCCATCTGCATCTCAAGGCTTCTGTGGATAAAAGCAAGGTTGGTCCTTTCCTCTTGCAGAGATACTCCCCACACGCGATCATCTTCTGGTCCTTCAGCAATCTCCCCAACCATGCCATCTGTGTAGTGTGGACAAACACGATGAAGAAGCTTCGGGAGATATTGGAATCCCTGCAGAAGGAGCCGGTCTTCGAATCCGTCAACCCCAACATTCTCTACACGGGCTTTATTTTCGACACGTGGAGGGATAGAATCGTCTCGGAGAAAGGTGCGCCCGCCGCAAGGAAGAAACGACAGGAACAAAGATCTAGATAAACGCATTGTCCGTTTTGTCAACGTGGTGTGGGAAAAAGCTCCCATTTGCTAGACTCCTCTGATATTCTGCTTCTCCCTGCAGGTTGACGCATGAATAAATACCACGATGCCAGTTGATGCAAAGCAAAAGTGGAGATGCAGAAAATGAGCGATAGAGAGAAGACGCATAGGGCAGCCATTGTGATCGATAATCTCACCAAGAAATTCGAAGATGTCACGGCAGTAGATGGGCTTGGTCTTGAAATTGGGAAAGGGGAACTCTTTGGGTTGCTTGGGCCGAATGGCGCTGGAAAAACTACTATCATAAATGTCCTTTGCGGCCTATTGGAACCAACGAGCGGTTCTGCCAGTGTAGGCGGCTACAATGTTCAAGAGGATCCCGAGAGGGTTAAGGAGTTGATAGGTGTCTGCACTCAGGAAACAGCGGTATTTCCATATCTCACCGGAAGAGAAAATGTGCAGCTCTTTGGAAATCTGTATGCGATGCCGAAGGAGGAACTGAGAAGGAACACGGATGAGCTTCTAGAGAAAATGAGCCTCGCTGAAGATGCTGATAGACGTGTGGGAAAATACAGCGGAGGCATGAGGCGCCGAATAAACCTGATAATGGCTTTGGCGCATGACCCTGAGATAGCCTTCCTCGACGAGCCTACGGTCGGAATGGACCCACAATCCCGCCATGCGGTCTGGGGCTTCATAAGGGAACTCAAACAAAAGGGCAGAACAGTGATTCTTACGACACATTACATGGAGGAGGCGGAAGAACTCTGTGACAGAGTCGGAATAATAGACCATGGAAAACTCATAGCGCTTGGTTCTCCGGGGCAGTTGAAGGAGAAGTTTGGGGTTAGAAACCTCGAGGAAGTCTTCATCCAGCTGACTGGCAGAAGAATAAGGGAGGGGCTTTGAGTTGAATATTCAACGAGTTTCTGTGCTTGTCAAGAAAGATCTGAAGAAACTGATAAGGGATCCAGTCGTGCTGTTCCTAATCGTTCTGTTTCCTGTAATCCTCACATTGGCATTCGGGACTTCTTTTGGAGCACTCGGCAGCTCTCCAGCCACATATCAGGTTGGGGTCGTCAACATGGACTCAGAAGGACTCTACCATCAGTGGTCGCAATACTTCATTGGGAACCTAACTGAAACAAAGATTCTGAACGTCCAGAACTACCCTAGCAATGAAACTGCCCAGAGCGATCTGGTTCAGGGAAAACTCCAAGCGGTACTTCTCATTCCCAGCAATTTCGAGCAAAGCTGCAATTCCTTCTGGAACAACCCGACGAATCCAAGTCTCTGGACAAACACAACCGTTCAGCTGTATCTTGATAGCGGTTCGATGTTCGCAACTCAGGCCGTCTTGCCCATTGTTCAGCAAGTTCTCGCAATAACTGTCTATGGAGAACTGCCGAGCCCTTCGGCAAGACCGATTCAGATGAGCAATCCGTCTCTGGTCCAAGCCAGCAAGATCACGATGTTCGACCATATGGCGCCAGGCATATTCGCCTACGCTGCAATATTCATCACGATGACAGTCGCCCAGTCGTTTGCCGAGGACCGTGAAACCGGATTGCTCAGGAGAATCAACACTACACCCACGACGCCTGCAGAGTTCATGACTAGTCAAGCAATCTCAAACATGGTCCTAGCCCTCATTCAGGTAGCCCTTGTCTTTGCGATGGCCTACCTGGTTGGCTACCACCCAAATGGCGACACATCCAGTCTCATCATGGCATTCATCATAGTCTCGGTATTCTCGCTGTGTAACGTTGGATTCGGCCTGATCACCGCTACAATAGCCAAATCTTCCGGAGCAGCTACAGGACTAGCCTTCGTCTTCATAATGCCACAGATGTTCCTAGGGACCTTCGTGGGCTTCGCGCTGTCCCCAACTGCGCAGGCAGCTGGCAGGTTCGTGCCAAGCTACTACGTTACAGACGCGATTACATCGCTGCTCTTGAGGGGCGCACCCATATCGAGCCCGACAGTGCTGCTGGACCTTGCGGTTGTTTCAGTCTGCAGCATAGCTGCGCTGCTGATTGGGATAGCATTGTTCAGGAAATACGGAAAAGCCTAATGGAAGAAACTGGCAATGAAGAAGTTGCGGGCAACGGACATCCAGACCTTAGCCAAAGAAGCAAAGAACTCCGAACACAAAGAAGCATATAGGGTCCTGTCAAAAGACAGCAACTGCCGGATCGGCATAGGTGCCAGACTTGCGCCATCCGGTCAGCTGTCCTTCTTTATTGAGGTTCTTGTCTACCTGTTCACGGAACCTTCTGAGATTGACCTACCACTTCTGGAGAGGAAACTAGAGTTCCTGAGAGAGCTGGAGAAGAGAGGATATTCATTGGCATGTCAAGACGACAGCTGCATATCCTGCGAGATCACAATTGCGCCACGTAACCTTGCTTCAGAGTGCGAAACCATCAGATCCGAGATCTGCAAGCGAATCACACTTGACGAGAAGAAGGGTCTTAGCGCTTAGACACGAGTACAACCATGAACTGAGGCTGGTGCGGATCATAAGGCTAGTCTAGGTCAAAGATCTTTCCGGGATTCATGATGTTGTTTGGATCGAAGACTCTCTTTATACCCTTCATCAACTCGATCTGTTTGGTGTCCCTAGCCATCGGCAGAAACCTCTTTCTAATCAGACCGATCCCGTGCTCTCCAGAGATTGTGCCGCCAAGGGAGACGCTGAGGTCATAGACTTCCTCCATGAGGTTTGGCACCTTGGTGTTCCATTCGTCGTCGGTCATGTTCTTCTTCAACACATTTGTGTGGACGTTTCCATCCCCGGCGTGACCAAAGTTCTGGCATTCCAATCCGTACTTTCTGGCGATTTCGTTCAAGCCTTTGATAAGTTCAGGTATCCTGTTGCGTGGGACTACGCAGTCCAAGACTTCAATGAACCCTTCTGCTTTGGCAGCTTCGATTATGCAGCTTCGTCCTTCCCATATCTTGCTTTGCTCTCTCTCCGTGTCTGCGACTAAGACATCAAGGGCATTGTTCTCTAAGCATATCTTTCCCACCGACTCATAATCAACTTCAATCTCATTTCTGTCATTTCCCTCTATGCGGACTAGCACATAGGCAGGCGCATCATTCCGCGGCATAGGTCTCTTCAAATGCCGTTCAGCTACTAGGATGGAAGGTTGGTCCACGAACTCAACGGCAGGCGGAACGATCTTGTTCTTGATCACTTCCGAGATGGTCTTGGATGCGTCTTGAAGGTTCACGTAGGGCACATACAGGGAGACGTTCATCTTAGGCAACGGCACCAGTCTCAAAATCGCCTTAGTGACCACGCCGAGCGTTCCTTCGGCACCTACGATTAGATCGATTAGAGAGTAGCCAGTTGAGTCCTTGACGGTTTTCCCGCCTAGATTGACCACGTGCCCGGTTGGAAGTACCACCTCAAGCCCTTGCACAAAATCCCGTGTCACTCCATACTTAACTCCCCGCATTCCACCTGCGTTGGTGGAGATGTTCCCACCGATGGTACCCATCTTCTGTCCAGGGTCGGGAGGGTACAGAAGTCCATGCTTCTCAACATAGGCATGAAGATCCATAATGAAGACGCCGGGCTCCACGGTTACCATCAAGTTTTCCTCGTCTAATTCGAGGATTCGGTTCATCTTCTCTAGACTTAGGAGTACGCCTCCGTAGATCGGGATAGCTCCGCCGCAGAGTCCAGTTCCGCCGCCTCTAGGAGTAACTGGGATCCTCTCGTGGTTGGCAAGGCTGAGGATCTGGGAGACTTCTTCTGTGTTTTCAGCCCTAACCACAACCTCGGGATAATGGGGCATGGCGGAACTCTCGTCGTGAGCGTAGTCCACTCCCATGTCGTCGCCGGAAAGAACACCATCAGGTCCAACCATGGCTTTCAATTGTTCCAATATCACTGCATTTACTTTTCCATACCTCACAAGACCACCCCAGAACAGCCACGTAGTACGTCTTTCCGTACGAGAGCGATATTAACATTATTGCTTTGTAGCCTTCTCAGTGCCGGTACAAGATCCTGAAGGAGAGATCTTCCAAGGTAGTTCAGGTAGTTCCCAGCTTTTTGGTAACGGTGACCATCATTGCGAAGGCCTATGGTCTTTCAAGGATACCAAAAGCAGAATTTCCACAAAGTCGTCTTCAGAGCATTTTGAATGCACGCTGTTTCAACGCGATAGCTTTTTAAGTGTTCTGGCTAGACTTATTGGAACTCAGCTTGTTGGAGGTGATAAAGTGACTGAAGGAGGGACACAAATCGGGAAAATGGCTTCCATAGTCGTTATGGCATGGATACTTTCATTGTTAACCACATTGGCGTTGATTTATATTGCGCCTAGCATCTTTCCACCGCTTAAGAGCGCAAGCATAGGGGACGGAGCCATCGTAACTGCCAAGCTGGCTGATGGGACAGTGACCTCGGCGAAGATAATGGACGGAACGATAACTGCGACAGACTTGGCTGACGGCTCCATCTTAACTGTCAAAATAGCCGACGGAGCGGTTACAACTGGGAAGATACTGGACGGAACCATAGCCGCGGCGGACCTGGCCGAGGGATCGGTTGTGACTTCAAAGATAGCCGACCACGCAGTTACTGACACCAAGCTTCAGGCGGGCGCAATTCCATGTGCTTCGAATCACAGTTACGCTTACGTCTCTACTAGGTCGATAGAATGGGAAGACATGCCTGACATGTCAGTGACCATAACATTGGCGAGAAGAAGCCATCTACTGATCTTGTTCAGCAGTGAGGCTTGTTTGAATGCGTATGGAGTCCGTTTCGAGATATGTGCAATGGTTAACTCAACAATAGCTGTACCTGAAACTGTTGTTCTAACGAAGGAGTCGGAAGACCGTTGGAGCTCCAATTCGTTCATCTTCCACCTGTCTGATGTCGACGCTGGCACTTACACAGTCAGAATGCTATGGAGAGTGGGTACTTGGCTCGTTCAAGGGACAGTAGGGAGGAGAACTCTGAACGTCATTGCGCTTCCAGCATAGCCACTATATTAGCGATCACATGGCCTCTGTCGCCTCAAGGCTTTTTCCCGGCGGAGCATAACCCACATACGTTCGAGGCTTACCGTTTTTTCCTTGAAAGCTTAGTCATGCTCATGGGCGGAATATGTTAATTAAGCGTGAAGTTAGATCATAGTAAGCGATTTATGATCACGGGAAGAGAATGGCTGAAGCTCGTGGCGATCTGGACTGCTACACACTTCTTGCTAGTTGCAGTTATTTTCTTTCCTGAGATTCACTGGGACAATCCCTACGGAGATGTCCAACTCTATTTTCACTATGCAGATCTCTTGATTGCTGGCAGACTGCCCTACAGAGACTTCTCAGTTGAGTATCCACCCTTAGCTCTTCTCTTTTTCACGCTTCCAAGACTGTTCTCCCAAGAGTTCAACGCCTATCTGCGCATCTACAATTTGGAGGTTCTGGCTGTTGAAGCTGCAACTCTCACAGTGATACTGAAGGTGGCTAGCAGATGCTCTCTTCACCGTGAAAGGCGGCTATATCCTCTCTTTGCCTATCTCATGCTGGTATCATCGAGCGGGCAAATCTTCCTCCATCGATACGACGCCTTGCCAGCCTTCCTTACCATATTGGCAATCCACCAATACCTGAAGGGACACGGGAAAAGTGCATGGACCGTACTAGCTTGCGGCGTGATGACAAAGGTGTATCCGGCCTTACTTGCTCCACTATTTCTGCTGACCAGTTTCAGTGAAAAAAGCCACAGGTTCAAAGACGACCTCTCTGGATTGCTAATCTTCCTAGGCGTTCTAGCTTTGATTCTCTCGCCGTTCCTTGTCCTTGCTGGAGGAAGGAGCCTACAGCCATTCCTCTACAATCTAGAAAGGGGAATCCAATTGGAAAGCACTTACGCGTCGCTTCTCTTGCTCACGCATTCCGCCTTAGGGTTGCCCGTGAGGATCGTCTTCCCTTTTAGGGCGTATGAAGTGCTCTCGCCGCTGTCCTCGACGCTATCTGCACTAGCGATGCCCATCACACTGATGCTACAGTTTGGGCTCTACCTACTGTATCTCGGACATTTGCACAGAGGCAACCGAGGCAACCCACAAAGTGACCATGACCATGCTTCACCTCTAGTTCGGTTCTGCCTTCTGTCCACTCTCGCCTTCCTTCTTTCATACAAGGTGTTCTCCCCTCAGTTCCTTGCTTGGCTTTTTCCTCTCGTAGCCCTTCATAAAAGGCAGTCAGAAAGGGCTGAGAAGAATATCACGGCGACCTTCATTGTTGCATGCGGTCTGACCCAGATCATATTCCCGTTGGCTTACGACCACCTAGTGGCAATGTCGAGCCTAGTCGTATCCATCCTATTCGCAAGGAATCTTCTGCTCATCGCCTGCTTCTTTCTGATTCAAAGCTGGAAAAATGGGGATAAGTTCCTGTCAAAGATTAGTCCTTTGTTCTTTGCGGTTGCTGGCCTCGTCCTCCTCTTTGCGGGTCTCATCGCCACCATCTTATCCGGATGGAACCCCATCTACCTCACAGACATACCCGTCTGCCATCCAGGGATCATGCTTACGATAGGCCTCAATCTCGTTCTATGCGCTATCATGTGACCCAATGGGGGTTGCATCAATCCTTACTCAGGGATAGGGGTCATAGTGCTCTGGGATTCGAATCAGAGAGTAAGGCTCCCACGGGGAGCGAGGTACCTGTGAAAACATATTAGTTCCTTCAGTGCAATAGGTAAGTTCTGATTAGGCTTGGATTATCGGATAGGTGACGCTAGACTTGGCGGATTTCTCCAAGAGAGAGATAGCTGAAAGGTATGATCTACTAGGGGGGGACCTGGCTAAGAAAGGCATAGAGATAGACCAAGCAAAAGATAGAATCTCACGGTTCACAGTTGAGGTGCCTTCTTGGGTCTTCGGCGCATTTGGAGGGGGAAGGTTCAGTGAGTACTTGCCGCCAGGAGCTGCCAGGAACGTCTTTGAGAAATTCGACGATGCAGCCATCGTCAATAAGCTTACGGGGGCAACGCCAAAGGTCAGCATCAACATAGGTTGGGATGATCCTGATGTCGGGCCTTTCGATAAGATTCAAGTGGATTCCTTCAAGAAACTGAGGGACTACGCCCAGAAGGTAGGCCTGAAGATAGGGACCGTCAATCCTACCTATTTCCTCAAAGGGAGCCACTTCGGCAGCTTATCGGCCAACAATCCTGAGACAAGAAAACGCTACATCAAACATAGTTTAGTCTCCGCGGAAGTGGCCTCGAGATATGCCACAGGGGTCTTGACCATCTGGCTTCCAGATGGTTCTCTCTATCCGGGGCAGGTTGACCTTCAAACAGCTGAGCGCAATGTGGCGAACTCTTTGAAAGAGATCTACAGTAGGATGCCTGAGTCAGGCTACATGCTTATTGAGTACAAGCTGTTTGAGCCAGGGACCTATCACACGGTCATTTCAGACGTGTCTGTGGCGTCTGGTCTGGCGAGAAGCCTAGGTGACAGAGCCGGGGTGATCATTGATCTGGGTCATCACCCTCACGGGGTCAACATTGAGCATATAGTCGCTAGGCTGATAGGGGACAGGATGCTGGGAGGGTTTCATTTCAACACTAGGTATGCCTCTGATGATGATCTTGCCGTTGAGCCTAGCATGGAGATCTTCCGAATCTTCCATAAGCTCGTAACGGGAGGGGTCATAGGCAACTCGGATCCCCGAAAGGATTGGGTCTACGTCATTGATCAATGCTCAGCCTTGGAAAATAGGATTCACGCTGTCCTGCACTCGGTGGAATCGTTGACGGTCTCCTATGCCAAGGCACTGGTTGTTGACGAGGACAAACTTGGCAGATTCCAAGATAGTAACGAGATCATATTGGCAAATAGAACTCTTGTCGACGCCTTCCTAACCGATGTCAGACCGATCATCTATATGGCAAGGCAGGAAAAGGGTCTCCCGATTGACCCGATAGAAGCCTACGTCCAGTCCGGCTACCAACAGAAAATTGACCGAGAGAGGAAGCAACGCTAAGAATTTGAGCTATGGATCGACTGATGGCAAGGTCTCCGTGAGTTGACTCCATCTAGGTGGATTTCTTTGCATTCACAGACTCGCCGACAAGACTTACCACATCGAAAGCTGACACCCAGCAAAGAAGCTGCCCATGCTTCCTCTGAAGGTTAGCAGTTCACCCAAAGCCCGATTTTTGAAGGAAGACTTTGGTTTGAAGAGTCTGCTAGCTTACCCCGCTCACCACTAGAGCTAGTTCAAGGACGAGACGACAATTCACAGGCTCCTCTTGAGGGATGGGCCTGGAAGACAAAGGCTTTTTTGGCGTGGCTGGCGAACCTTTTCCTGTATGGCCCTTCGATTCGCTTCTGGAACTCCAAAGCCTCATCAGCCCAGACCAAGGCGTAGGCAGATCCGCCGAAACCCGCGCCGAAGCCTGAGGCTGCAAGAGCGCCTAGCCTCAAAGCCTCCCTTCTCATAAACTCCACCTCGGCAGAAATGTTCCAGAGGCAGGTCTTGGACGCCCTATGGGATAGGTTGGTGACGCGGGCTAACAGCTCGTAGTCATGGAGGGCGAGAGCCCTGGCTGCCTCTGGGATGAACTCCTGGTCCTCCATGTAGAATTGGCGGAACCGGCTAGGTAGGTCTAGGTCCTGACCCTTTTCCGTGTAGTGGGCGGTGGCTCGTCTGATTTTTGCGAACGTCGCTTCCGGCTCTAACGATTTGTTCTCATCAACGATCTGCCTCATCAGCAGATGCTTAGTGCCGTGGGTTCTGTTGTAGAGATCAACCACAAGCTTGGCCCTCCTTGCGGCCAGGTTGTATTTGCGCATGGCCTCACCTGTCTTCTCAGCCCTTGCGCCGGAGTACAGTATTATGTAGGCAAGATCTTTGGGCATGGGCAGGTCACCCTTGTGAAGCGTCGGTGCAAACTGGTAGAGGGAGATCATACCTTGTCTGCCGTTCAGGATTATCGTGTGATCCTCGGACCCTCCAAAGGTGCCCACTCCACGGTCACCAGCAAAGCCCCTGAAGGTCTGACCATTCTCTATACACGCCAAGTACATGGCCAAATCCAGACTGTCAGCAATGTTTTTCCTGTAGTCGGGGCGGTCAAAGAGGCCATTAACTGATGCTACTGCTAGAAAGACCATTATCATGAGAGCTGAGGAGCTGCTCATGCCGCCGGCTGAGGGTAGGTCGCTTCCGAAGGCGATGTCCACCCCATCCAGGTCAGCTCCAAAGTTCTTGCAGAGTCTTTTTACCACTGTCATTGGGTAGTTGGCCCAGTCTCCGATAGGTGACTTTGGTTGTTGGGATACGCTGAAGGCCCGTTCGCCATAGGACGGGTTGACATCTCTCAGCCTGATCATATGCTTCCTGTTGGCTTTGCACAGGCAATAGAAGCCGCGGTCCATGGCGAAGAGTAGACTGTGACCCCCAGCATAATCTGTGTGTTTCCCCAAAACCTCCAGCCTACCAGGCACGTGGTAGGCGCATACTTCGTCGCCAGGTCTAGGACTGTAGGCAACCTGAAACTCCTCAGAAACCTTCCTGATCAGGGCGGTTTTGCGTGTGAGCTCCTCTTCACTGCAGGCGGAAGGCTCGCGGGGGAGGATTGAATCGATCTGTGCCGATACTTTTCTGAAAGCTAATGGCAGCTCTTCTCACCTTCAACCGATTGTCTTAGCTCAGATGCTCGGTAACTTCACAATAGTCAACAGGAAGACGGATTTCGTGTCCCAGACGATGTCACTTGTGTCTGCGGGTCGATATGAGTTTGCCGTCCTTTACCTCTATCTCCATTTCTCTGCCGCAGTGCGAGCATTTGACCTTGCCCTTGAAGTCCCAGTACTTGTGGTTGTCAAGATGGATGACTCTTTTGCATTTCCCGTCTAGGCAGAAGACGTGAACCATTCTTAATCTTCCTCCTTTAGGTATCTTTCCGCATCCAAGGCGGCTTTACAGCCCTCGCCCGCCGCCGTGATCGCCTGCTTGTAACGCGGATCTCTAGCTTCGCCAGCTACGAAGACGCCTTCGACGCTGGTTCCAGTGTCTCCCTTAGATACAACGAACCCGTTCTCGTCCAGCTCTATCTGGCCTCTGAATGTGTCAGTGTTCGGCTTGTGGCCGATCGCTATGAAGACAGCGTCGCATTCCATCTCTGATTCTGCCCCTGAATCAACCCTCTGGAGTCTGATACCCTCAACCCT
>Ga0315314_1003746_pt1 | contig 11714 bp, 11 predicted proteins | sample TDP9_MG_FD_203631 | JGI IMG/M metagenome (GOLD analysis project Ga0315314, IMG submission 203631) | Freshwater sediment microbial communities from Lake Towuti, South Sulawesi, Indonesia - TDP9 | ecosystem: Environmental > Aquatic > Freshwater > Lake > Sediment | place: Indonesia: South Sulawesi...
GATAGGTGGTGGGGCGGCCGGGACGCCCGGGGATTGCGAGGGGGCTCTCCACTCGATGATCAGGCCGAGCGCGAGGAGAATACTCACCAGGGCCGCGGCGCCCAGGATGAGACGGCGGCGGGGCCAGCGCGTGGGAAGGTTTTGTACCTGCGATCTGTCCGGCGCGTGATCCGGAAGCATCCGACCTCGCTCGCGAATACAGATCCGAAACCGCAACCTTTTGGCTGATTCAACCTCCGTGGTCCCGGGTGATTTCTTCCTCGTCCCATCTGCCTTATACCATACAGGAGAAGGATTGGGCAAGCGATACGCGGCGAGGCCCCTCCGCGGGTGAATCGTCTTCCGCTTCGTCCCTCACGTATGAGGTGCTTGACTATCCTCAACCGGTGTGCGAAAGATAATGCCACAAAGCTCATTTTCCGATTCGGCTGCGCACGGGAAACGCCATTCACAGGAGGGTGACCATGCAAACACGATTCCGCATTCGAACCATCGTCCTCTTGCTGGTTGTCGGCATCCTGCTTTTGCCGGTCAGCAGCCTTGCCGGGCAGGCCAAGAACATCATCCTGATGATCGGGGATGGAATGGGGCCGGTCCACCTCCACACCGCCTGGCTGTACAGCAATCGGGTCCTCGGGAAAGACCTGCGCATGATCGAGGTGATGAAGGCCGGGCGGACCGGCTACATGGTGAATGACACGGCCGATACCACTGTGACGGAGTCGGCGGCGGCCGCGACCCAGATCGCCTGCGGGGTGAGGGTGCCCGCACGAGCCCTGGGCATGGGTACCGATGGCAAGACCCCCTGCAAGACAGTTCTCGAAATCGCCAAGGACCACGGGATGGCCACGGGGCTGGTGACGACCTCGGGTATCACCGATGCCACACCGGGAGCCTTTGCCGCACACGTCCCGCATCGGAGCGACGAGGCATCGGTGGCCGCCCAGCAGCTTCAACTTGGGGTGGATGTGCTTCTGGGTGGAAGAAAGCAATTCTTTCTCCCAGAGGCAGCGGGTGGAAAGCGGAAGGACGGACGGGACCTGCTGGAAGAGGCCCGCAAGGCAGGCTATAGCGTGGTTGGCAGTGCCAGCGAATTGACACAGGCCGCCGGTTCGAAGCTGCTCGGCCTGTTCAACATGGGGAACATGGTTTACGAAATCGACCGAGCCAAAACGGCGGAGCCGAGCCTGGCCGAAATGACGGCGAAGACGCTCGAGGTGCTGGCGAAGAATCCCAAGGGCTTCTTCGCGATGATCGAGGGGGGACGGATTGACCATGCCGCTCACCGGAACGACGCCGCGGGGACCATCCGGGACGTCCTGGCCTTTGACGAAGCGGTGAGCGTGGCCGTGGACTTTCAGCGCAAGAATCCGGACACGCTCATCATCGTGACGGCCGACCACGAGACCGGCGGCATGGCCATCATCGGCCACAGCAAGGAGAGTAAAGAGTACACCGGCATCGACCTATCGGTGATCCAGAAGGCCCAGGCCTCCATGGAGGTGATCCTGGGTGAGCTGGGCAAGAACCCTGCCCCTGAGAAGATTCGCGAGGTGGTGAAGAAGTACCTGGCGATCGAGATTACCGAGGACGAGGCCAAGGTGGTGGTGGACGACACCATCCGCAAGCTCGACCCGAAAAACTACAGCTATGCCACCCTTCACTCGCTGGCCTTCGTCTTGCGGCCATATCTGCGTGTGGGGTGGGCGAGCCAGGGGCACACCGCCTCGCCCCTGATGGCCTTCGGCAGCGGGCCCGGCTCCGAGGAACTCGTCGGCTTCCGCCACAACACCGAGCTGTTCCGCATCATGAAGTCAGCCCTGGAGGCCGCCACGCGATAGCGGGAGCGAACCCAACCCGATTCTGGAATCGCGACAAGATCATCCGACCTGCTTGGCGCCACGTTGATGGGACCGCCTCTTTATGAATCGGGGCGGGGACTCGCCTGTCCGGCGGAACCACCCCGAATGCGAAACCCGGGTCCCACCCAATGAGTGGGAATCCAAGCCGAAGAGCGCGAGGTGGACGGGCTGAGGCCGGACTCTTTCCGGCGGGGTCGTCTGTGCCGGGTGCCCCCTGGGTGGTCTTTCTCTACCGGCTTGCACTTCCCCGCGAGGCGCCACCCAAAGATCCGGCGCTTCTGGAGCGGCTTCGAGCGTTGCCGCGTGAGGGGGTAACGTTTGTCCGCTTCTTCCGCGCGAGCAGTGCCATCCTCTGCTGGAAAGAGGATGCCATGCGCCCGCGGGATCTGGAGGGGATGGTTGAGCGAGTGGCCAGCGTGCCGGCCTTCGCCCGGTCCTGTTCTTCACTGCGCGCGCTGTACGAGCGCGGCCATCGCCTGGTCGCCGATCGCTTCGGATCCCGGTTCGATCCGCAGACGAGCAAATTCATCGGGTTCGGGGCTGAGTGGCGCGTGGGCGCCGTCTTCCTGAGCCTCCCCTGGCCGCTGCCACAGCGCCCGTGGCAACTCTTCAGCCGGAAGCTCCTGTGCCTGGACTGGTGTGGTCCGAACACCGCCATCGTCGCCAAGTGGGAGCGGACCCGATCCGGTGCACGCATCGCGTGGGATCGGCAGCTTATCAGGCCACTGGAAGAGGCTGGCGGCGCCGTCCAGGAGTACCCGCTGCTCGCCACCGTCCGCCCCCTGGGCGCGATCAAGGTCCTGCTCGCCCTTGCGGACAGAATCGACCATAGCCTCACAACCTCGGTCCGGCCTCGAGCGTCACCCCTTTAATCCTCTTTCGAATGACCTTCGCAAGAATCAACTTGACAAATGTGCACGAGATTGGCTAAACGTTTTGCTAAACGTTTTGCCAAATCCCGTCGATCACGACCGAAGAGCCAAAATGCCTACTCTCCATGATGTTGCCAGACTCGCTGGTGTATCCATCGCTACAGTTTCGGCGACCATCAATCAAAGTGCGTATGTTAGTCCGGAACTGCAGGAAAGAGTACGTAAGGCGATTGCCGAAATTGCCTATCACCCAGATGGGATCGCGCGCAGCCTGAAGAAGCGATCCACGCAAACGCTGGGCCTCATCATCTCCGACATCACGAACCCGTTCTTCACCGCCCTCGTCCGGGGCATCGAGGATGCCGCGAACGCGCGGGGCCACGCCCTCATCCTCTGCAACACTGACGAGGATGTGGAAAAGGAGCGAGCCTACCTCCGCCTCCTGCGGTCGCGTCGGGTGGACGGTCTGATCATGGCCCCCGCCGGCTGCGTGAAGGACTATCAGCAGTTCTCCGTCGAGGCGAATACGCCCTTGGTCTTCATCGATCGAAAGATCTCCTCCGTCCCGGCGGATGCCGTGGTCGTGGACAATGTGGGCGGTGCACGCCAGGTTGTTGACTACCTCTTGCGGCTAGGACATCGGCATATCGGCGCGATCACGGGCCTCCCGCACATCTCCACCACGCACGAGCGAATCGAGGGATATCGCCAGGCACTGGAGGCCGCCGGCCTGCCGCCGGACCCGGCTCTCATGCTGGGTGGGAACTCCCGCCTCAAAGGGGGCTATCAGGCCGGCCTGGCGCTCCTGTCGTTCCCCAAACGGCCCACGGCCATCTTTGCCACCAACAACCTGATGGCCATCGGGTTGATGCGCGCGGTGGCGGAACGAGAGTTGCGTTGCCCGGAGGATGTCTCCGTGGCCTGTTTCGACGACTTCGAATGGGCCTCGGTCTTCCAGCCGCGCCTCACCACCGTGGCCCAACCGACCTATGAGATGGGCGTGAAGGCAGCGGAGGTCCTGTTTGCTCGCCTGGATGGAACCCTGGCTGGTGACCCAAAAGAGATCGTCCTGTCTCCAACCCTCATGATTCGTGACTCGTGTGCTGCCCTGCCACCGGAGGAACCATGATCCACACCTATCCCGAGGTGGTGTGTCTCGGCGAGGCGTTGATTGACCTGGTGTCGCTGAAGGCCGGCGTCGGATTAGATGGAGCGCCCGGCTTCCGCAGGGCCGCCGGAGGTGCCCCGGCCAACGTCGCAGTCGGCGTGTCACGCCTCGGAAGACGGGCCGCCTTTATGGGGGCCGTGGGCTATGATCCTTTCGGGACCTTCCTGCAAGATCAGCTCCGGCGCTACGGCGTGAACGTGTCGATGGTCACTCGAACCCCCGGCGGGCGAACAGCCCTCGCCCTCGTTTCTCTCAGGGCAGACGGCGATCGGGACTTCCTGTTCTATGGCGACCCGCCAGCTCACCTGGCGCTTCGACTGACGCGCCCGATGACGTCAATGCTCCAACAGGCGAAAATTTTTCATTTCGGTTCGATCAGCCTCGCCGCGAATCCCGCCCGCCGGGCCACCCTCTTGGCATTGGACGAAGCCCGCCGCGCGCGCGTCTTCCGCTCATACGACCCCAACCTCCGCCTGAACTTATGGCCGGACCTGCGGGCGGCCCGGCGCTGGATCTGGGAGGGCTTACTTCACGCGGACTGCGTGAAAGTGAACGAGGAAGAACTAGTATTCCTGGCGGGCACGAACAGCGTGGCGCGCGGCCTGCGGACGCTCGTGAAGGCCGGCCCGCAACTGGCCGTGGCCACACTGGGACGGGAGGGGTGCGCATACTACTCAAAGACGGGTGAGGGGAAAGTTGCGGGGTTTCCCGCGATGGTCGTGGACACGACGGGGGCCGGGGATGCCTTCGTCGCCGGGATGTTGGTGGGTCTCCTGGAGGCCTCGCCGAATCTCGCGGTGGCGCTTCCGGACGGCCCGGTACTGGAATGGGTCCTGACGTTTGCGAATGCCGCCGCGGCCCTAAGCACGCAGAAGCGCGGCGGGATCCCAAGCCTGCCGTCCCGCCGGCAGGTGATCTCATTTCTCGAAAAGCACGATATGCGGCTCGGCAGACCCAGAGGAGGGTGATCGGCATGCGGGCAGCCGTGTATCACGGGCCGGGCAAGATCGAGCTGGAATCGCGGGATGTCCCGCGCCCGGGGCCGACGGACATTCTGGTGAAGGTCAGGGCCTGCGGCCTGTGCGGGACGGACGTCCACATCCTGGACGGGCAGTATCCGGCCACGCCCGGCATTGCGCTCGGGCACGAGTACGCGGGCCTGGTGGCGGAGGTGGGGGAGCGCGTGACGGCATTCAAGTCTGGCGATCCCGTCGCCGTCGATCCCAATATCGCCTGCGGCGGCTGCGCCGCCTGCCAGCGCGGGGATGTCCACCTCTGCGAGAATCTTCAGGCGCTCGGCGTGACGCGGGACGGCGGCTTCGCCGATTTGTCGCTCGTCCCCGCAACCCAGGCGTACCGCCTCCCCGAGGGTCTCGCCTTCGAGGCCTGTGCGCTCGCCGAGCCGCTGTCCTGCTGCCTTCACGGCCTCGACCTTGCGGGCATCAAGAGCGGGGATTGCGTGGCCATCTTAGGGGCCGGGCCGATTGGCCTCCTGATGGTTCAGTTGGCCCGCGGGGCCGGTGCGGCCTTCGTTCTCGTCGCCGATCCGGTGCCCGCCAAGCGGGAACTCGCGCTCACGCTCGGCGCCGACGATGCCGTAGACGGGGCGCGCTATCTCGCCGATGTCCTCCGCCAACGGGCGCCCGGCGGGGCCGATGTCGTGCTGGAGTGCGTGGGCGTGCCGACGGCCGCAGCGCAGGCGCTCGAGCTGCCGCGGCGCGGCGGGACCGTGGTCTGGTTCGGGGTGAGCCCGCCCGGCGCCACCATCCCCATCGAACCATACGCCGTTTATCGAAAGGAGCTCACCATCCGCGCGGCCTTCGTGAACCCGCACACTTTCGCCAGGGCGGTGGCCCTCCTGGCCCATGGGCGGGTGCAGGCGGCGCCGCTCATCAGTCACCGGTTCGACCTGGCCGGCGTGGCCCAGGCCATCGCCACCGTCAAGGCCGGCCGGGCCATCAAGGCGCTCGTCCTCCCCCAGGCGTCCTGAGGGGATGGGCAGCGTGAAGAAGGAGAAGATCATGAAGCGAAGATTCAGCATCCTACTGGCGGCCCTCCTGCTGGCCGGCTCGTTCGTCCCTTCCGCCGACGCGGCCAGCGCGGAGCTCAAGCGGTGGGGGGCGCAAGTCAGGGCGAAGTTCGGCGGGACGACGATCGTCGTGAGCGGCATTCCGCATCCCTCGACCGAGGCCTTCCAGGCTATGACGTCGGAGTTCACCGAACTGACAGGGATCAAAGTGGAGTGGGACCTCATCGAGACGGGACGGATTCAGTCCAAGCAGTTCCTGGAGCACACAGCCCAGACCGGCCGGTACGACGTGTACATGTTCAAGGGGACGTCCGTGGTGGAGTACTTTGCGAAGGGTGTTCTGCTCCCGCTCATGCCATACGTGAAGGGCGAACTCACACCCAAGGGCTATGACTACGAGGACCTCCTGCCGGCGGCCCGCGAGGCACTTGGGACCGCGGGGGGAATTGTCCTTGGCATCCCCACAGCCAGCGAATCGTTCTTCATCGCCTACCGCAAGGACCTCTTCGGCAAGTATGGGAAGCAGGCTCCCGACAGCACGGACCAACTCCTGGACCTGGCCAGGTTCTTCAAGGACAAGGAGCCGGGGCTCTCCGGCATTGTAATGCGGGCGCAGACGGGTCGCACGCTGGCCCTCGCCTGGAGCCTGCTCACGCACCAGTTCTGCGGCAGCATGGTGGACCAGCAGACCTGGGAGGTCACGCTGGAGAAGCCGGAGACCCTTCGCTCTCTGAAGTACCTGCTGGAGCTCCTGAAGGCGGGCCCAACCGGGATCGAGAACTACACCTGGGAGGAGGCCACGTCCACCTTCATGGCGGGCAGGGCGGCCATCTGGTTCGAGGCCACCGCGCTCCAGCCCTGGCTGGAGGATCCCAAGAAGTCCACCATCGTGGGGAAGATCGCGTACGGGCCTCCACCCAAGGGTCCGTGCGGCCGGTTTGGCGCCATCGCCGGCTGGTCCATGGGCATCCCGGTCCACGCCCGGAACAAGGACGCGGCCTGGGCCTTCCTCGCCTACATGACCAGCAAGGACATGGCCCCGGCGTATGCGGCCAAGGGCGGGGTGATCAGCCGGATCTCTTCCCTTGAAGATCCCAAGTACGTGGCCCAGAATCCCGATTTCGTCCGAGCCCTGCTGGCGTCCTACGAGGCGGCGGCCAACTTGACGGCGAAGGGCGAGAAGTGGGTTCCCCCAACCGATGTGGCCACCAGGATCCACGAACGGGTCGGCGCCCACGCCGGCCTCGCCCTGGTGGGGAAGGTGGCCCCAGAGGAGGCCGTCAAAGCGGCCGCCAAGGAGGTCCGGGAGATCCTCGCGAAGGCAGCCGTGAAGGAGCAGCCGGCGCCAAAGAGGTAGGACGCGCCGAAGGAGCGTGAGCTTGCGAAAGTCAGTGTCGCGGAGAGGCGAGCCATTGCGCTGGGTCTTGCCATCTGGGCTCGCGCTCTTTCTGCTCATCATCATTCCAGCGGCATTCCTGCTCTACGTCAGCCTGACCGGCTACGAGCTGGGATTTCCATGGGGAGATAGGGCCTTCGTCGCGCTGGGCAACTACCGGGACCTCGTGGGCGGAAGCGATTATGAGTTCTGGATCAGCGTCCGCCGGTCGGTCGCATATGCGCTGCTGGTGACGGGCGGCTCCCTCGTCCTCGGAATGGCGGTGGCGCTCCTGCTCCACCAGCCGATCCGTGGGCGAACCTTCGTGACCCTTGTCGTGATCATGCCGCTCGCCATCAGCCACGCCATCGGCGGCCTCATGTGGAAGCTGATGTACAACGTGGAGTTTGGCATTCTGAACTACGCCCTCCAGTGGACGACCGGCTTGAGGGCAAACTGGTTAAGTGATGCCACGGCCCTCTATGCTGTGGCCGCGGTTGGCATCTGGATGGCCGCCCCGTTCGTGGCCTTGTTTTTTCTGGCCGGGCTCCAGTCGCTGCCCCAGGGGCCGTTCGAGGCGGCCCGGGTGGAAGGGGCTTCCGCCTGGCAGGTGTTCCGGCATCTGACCCTGCCCATGCTCCGGCCCGTCATCCTGGTGGTGACCCTCTTCACCATCATCGACGCGCTGAGGAGCTTCGGCGCGATCTATCTTCTGACCGAGGGCGGCCCGGGCGTGGCCACATTGGTCCTGCCCCTGTACATGTACCGCGTGGGCTTCGGGTACTCCAGCATTCTGGGGAAGGGAGCGGCCATCGCCTTCGTCCTCATCCTGCTCACGATGGCGGTGGCGACCGTGTTGGTCCGGATGTCGCGGCGACCGAGGGAGGCGTAGGATGCGGCGCGTCCTCCTTCCCGCGGCCCGGTACACCGGCATCGCCGTGGTCTTACTCTTCTTCGGCTTTCCCATCCTCTGGATGGTCCTCACCTCGCTGAAGGAGCGAATCTATCTCTACCAACCGGGTCGCTGGCTGTTCCCGCCGACGCTGGAGAATTACGCCATCGCTCTAGGGAAATACGGAATCCTCGATTACGTGAGGAACAGCGCCATCGTGGCCACCGGCAACACCGTCCTCTCTCTTGCCGTGGGCGTCACGGCGGCCTACGGTCTCTCACGTTTCACGTTTCGCGGGCGGGAGGCGGTGGCGCTGTCGATTCTCCTGGCCCGGCTGTTCCCTACCATCACCCTCGTCATCCCGTTCTTCGTCCTGGCGTTCCTCCTGCGCCTCTTGGACACCCACATCCTCCTGATCCTGATCTACCTCACGTTCAACGTCCCGTTCGTCGTCTGGGCCATGCGCGCCTATTTCGACGATATCCCCAGAGAGATCGAAGAGGCGGCGCTGGTGGACGGCTGTAGCCGCCTCACAGCTTTCCTCCGCTGCATCCTGCCCGCGGCACGCCCGGGCCTGTTCGCCACTGGCGTGATGTGCTTCATCCTGGCTTGGAATGAGTTCAACTACGCCCTGTTTCTGACCTCGCGGGTGGCCAAGACGGTCCCTACGGCCATCGCCTTTTTCCGGACGGAGCGGGGAATCCTGTGGGGTGAGGTCTCGGCCCTGGGGGTCATCGCCATCCTGCCCGTGCTCGTGATCGCGGCCGTGGCCCACAAGGTCCTGTTGCGGGGGTTCAGCCTGGAAGGAGCGCAACAGTGACTTCATTCGGGGCCGAGCATTGGGTCCCATCGCTGACGGGCATGTTCGAGGCGGTGCGTGCCTTCCTCTTGGGAAAGGGGCGAGGGGCTAGAGACGGAGTTGGAATCAACCCGAAAGGCCAGGAGACGTTGGCGTTCGATGCCGGGGCCGAGGATGTCGCCATCGAGTTCTGCCGGGCGCGCATTCCTCTCCCGCTCCGGCTCCTGTCCGAGGAGCGTGGCGAGATCGTGATTTGCGGCGACCTGGGACCGCCTCGATTCACCCTGATCGTTGATCCGGTGGATGGCTCCGAGAACTTCAAGCGGGGCATCGAACTGACCTGCTTCTCGGTGGCCGTGCTCCCCGTGGAGGCGGCGCTTGCCCCGGCCGGCGTCGTCGCGGGTCTGGTGGGCAATGTCTTCACCGGCAGCTTCCAGACCGCCATCCGCGGTCAGGGGACATTCTCCGGCGGGAGTCTTCTGCGCACCTCCAACGTCTCACGCCTCTCTCGCGCGTTGGTGGCCGTAGAGTGGGAGTTCGACCTGCCACGCTTCGTCGACCGGGTGGATGGTCTGATCCGAGCCGCTGGCCAGGTCCGAGTCCTCGGCAGTTCAGTGGCTGTGCAGATGGGGGTGGCCGAGGGGGGGATTGACGCTTACGTGGACGTTCGCGGAACGCTCACGCCGGAGAACTTTATGGCCGGGGCCCTCATCATCGAGGAGGCGGGGGGTGTCGTGAGTGACGCTAAGGGACGACCGCTTCTACCTTTCGAGAAGATGACCGACGGCTTCATGTTCGTGGCCAGTGCCAGCGCCGAACTTCACCGCGAGGTCCTGGCCGCCCTGCGGATGGAGACCTGATGGTGGGAGGTGAAAAGCCGCCTGCCACCCGGGGGGCCGAGGGGTGGCTCTACCTCTTAATGCTTGCCCCGGCTGTCATGGCCCTGGTGGCGGTAGTTCTGGTGCCGCTCGGGTACCTGGTGTACACGAGCCTGCTGGAGTGGAAGCTTACGAACCCGACAGGGCAGGCCTTCGTGGGAGCGGCCAACTACATCACGATGATCCGGGACCCGGACTTCTGGCACGCCATGCGGGTGACGGCAGTGTTCATCGTCGGCTCCGTCGCGCTGCAAATCGGTCTGGGGCTGGTCCTGGTGGAGTCGCTGGCCACCCTGCGCTGGGGCGCCACCCTGGTGCGGACGTCTCTGCTTCTGCCCATGGTGATCCCGCCCCTGGTCGTGGGGTTGATCTGGCGGATCCTGTACGACCCTACTGCGGGGCTGGCCAACTATCTGCTCGGGTTCGTGGGCTTGAGCCACCCGTGGCTGGCAGATCACCGGACGGCTCTTGGCGCCGTCATCATGACCGACGTGTGGGAATGGACCCCGTTCGTCCTGCTGATCCTGCTGGCAAGCTACGCCGCCATCCCGGAGGCAGTGCACGAAGCGGCCGCCGTGGATGGGGCCACGCGCTGGGAGCGCTTCCGGTTCATTACGCTCCCCATGATCCGTCCCATGCTGGTGACTGTGGCGGTGCTCCGGATGATTGACGTCATCCGGGAATTCGCCAAGATCTTCGTCACCACCGGAGGCGGTCCGGGGACGACCACAGAGACCGTGAACATGTACACCTACCGCCAGGGGTTCGTGTACGGCGACATAGGCTACGCGGCGACCCTGGGGGTCTTCATGTTCCTGGCGATCCTGACGCTGACAATCGGGTTGGTGCGGTTGGAGCGGCGCCTGGCGGAGGCGGCATGAGACTGCGGGGCCTGGCCGTAGCCGCCGTCGTGGGGCTGCTCGGGATCTATTTCCTGCTGCCCCTCTATCACCTGGTGACCATGTCGCTCAAGACCGACGTTCAAACGTTTGCCTCCCCGCCCGTCTGGATCTTCCGGCCGGTGTGGGACCACTACCGTCGCCTCCTCCAGGGCAAGTTTCCGAACTTCCTGGTGAATAGCTTGCTGGTGAGCGGGGGCAGCGTCCTGGTGACGATGGTCCTCGGCACCCCGGCTGCCTTCACCCTGGCGCGAGCCCGGTTTCGGGGTCGGCGGGCGCTGCTCCTTTGCATCCTGGGGACACGGATGCTGCCGCCCATCTCGCTGGCGCTGCCGGTCTTCGTAGCCTACCTCCGCCTAGGGCTGCTGGATAGCCGCCTCGGCTTGGTTCTCGTCTTTCTCACCTTCAATCTCCCCCTGGTCATCTGGCTCCTCAAGGGCTTTTTCGACGAGGTCCCCGACAGCCTGCTAGACGCCGCTCGAATCGACGGCTGCTCGATCCTGGGCGCGTTCGCCCGGGTGGCGGTGCCCTACACCTCCCCGGGCATCCTGGCCTGCACCATCCTGGCCTGGATCTACGCCTGGAACGAGTTTACCTTCACGCTGATCCTCGCCCGGCGGGATGCCATCACGGCAACCGTGGCTCTGGCTTCGTTCTTCGATCTCGAGAAGGTCGCCTGGGGATCCATCGCCGCGGGCAGCACCCTGACCATGTTGCCGGTGGTGATGTTCTCGCTGCTGGGGCGCCGCTTCCTGATCCGTGGACTCACCGGCGGCGCCCTGAAGGAATAGTCAACGCGTTCATGTGCAGAAGGAGGCACGGCAATGAGCACCATGCGATTGGTTTCCCTCATCCTCGCGGTCATGCTCCTGCCGGCGGTGCCGACGGTGGCGGCGACGTGGAGCTGGGGCGAGGCGGCGAAACCCTACAAGGGGAGCAA
>Ga0315314_1003747_pt1 | contig 11713 bp, 12 predicted proteins | sample TDP9_MG_FD_203631 | JGI IMG/M metagenome (GOLD analysis project Ga0315314, IMG submission 203631) | Freshwater sediment microbial communities from Lake Towuti, South Sulawesi, Indonesia - TDP9 | ecosystem: Environmental > Aquatic > Freshwater > Lake > Sediment | place: Indonesia: South Sulawesi...
CTGGAGAAGATTATCCAGTCATAGGGTGGTGCCACTGCGGGGAGATGTTCCCATACCTAATGAGGGGCGGAATCGAGAAACTCACTCACGACATTTATCGAAACCCAGATTTCGCTAGGAAGTTGATAAAGAAGGTTGCTGAGACGAATATCGAGATAGTTAAAAGAATGCTCGATCGAGGCGTGGACGTAATCGCAGACAGTGACGATGTAGCAGAAGGGAAAGGCCCATTCTTCCCGCTGAAAGTCTTTGAGGAGTTCTTCTTTCCCTATACGAAGAGGTTAATAGATGAATGTCACAGGCGAGGAGTGCCTTTCTTGAGGCATTCGGATGGAAACCTATACCCAATCCTTGAGGACTTGGTCAATCTGGGCATAGATGGGCTGCATCCTATTGAGCCGAAGGTCATGGACTTGGCTTACGTCAAGAAACGGTATGGAGACAAGATCTTTCTAAGGGGCAACGTGGACTGCGCCTATGTTCTGCCGTTCGGCTCAGAAGAAGATGTTCGTAGAGATGTGAGAAGATGTATCGATGCCGCGGCAAGAGGCGGCGGGTTCATTCTTGCTGACAGTAATTCACTGCATAGCAACGTAAAGACTGAGAATATTCTAGTGATGATAGATGAGGCTAGAAAGTATGGGCGCTATCCTCGCTAAGCATTCTGCATGATATCTTCTAAGAAAAATCTTGATCTGTATCTTGCAATCCATCGAAGATACGCTTCATCTAGGTCACTGCTTTTCAAAATATATTCTCTCACGTAGCCGACGTGTTCTCGGATCAGTTCCTCCATTCGATCCTCAGTCAAGAGCCTTCCTCTACTTTCTAGTCCAATCTCGTTTCTGAGAATCTGCAAGGGAGTGAAACAATATGGAAGATCAATGTACTCCAGTTGGGCATCGTGGCCAGCGCTTCGAAGCCGCTTAAAGGTAGGTCCTCCTTTAACTCCTGAGACGCAGGCGGTGTCTGAGTAGTCTTTAACCATATCTACAGCAAAACTGGTTTCCCTCTCGAAAGCTTCGGCCTCCATGAGCAATTCAGATTCCAGTACTTTTCTCCAAGCGTTTAGATCGATCTTTCCTGTAGAAGCAAAATTGAAGGTGAGCATAGATATCTCAACTGCGGTCTGGGCGCTCTTCTCTTCGTAAGCTTCGTCTCCGTAGCAGAAGATTTCTAACTGCTGGTGCTTATGCTTCATTTCCCTTGATGCACGCAAGAGAGGTTGCATTATTCGCGTCCAAGGCGCTAGTGGTTCTGAGATCAGTTTCGAGCGTCTAAGTTTCTCAACAAATAGTTCGTACGATGCGCCTAAGACGTATTCTTCAATGAATGTTTGGAGAGTTCTAGGAATTGGAATGAGAATAGCGTTATACTTCGCTTGCTGGAGGCGACTCGCCGCTTTCATGAATGACCTTCTCAGTTTGGGAACGGCCAAGACTGAAACTCTGTTCATGAAGCCATCACAGTCGCGAGATGCCTTAACGCGTTCTAAGCTAGTTCTCTAACTTTCCTGAGATTTCCAAGGTCGTCGCGGCGATTGTCGATCGGCGTTTCAAGTATGAAAGGCAAATCTTTGATTGATTGATGGTGCAGGATGGCTCTGAAACCTTCATTCCCTATGAAGCCCATGCCGATATGCTCATGTCTGTCGATATGAGAGTCTAGCTTTCCTTTCGAATCGTTTATGTGAACGGCTTTCAAAAGCCGAAGTCCAAGAATTTTGTCGAAGGCTTCTAGGGTTTTTTGAACGGCGTCCGCGTCTCTGAGGTCGTAACCCGCGGCGAATCCATGGCATGTATCGAAGCATATGCCTACACGTTCTCGCGCTGTAATGTTATCTATTATGTATTGAATGTCTTCGAACGATGAACCCATGCTATTCTTCGTTCCGGCAGTATTCTCCAAGAGGAGCATGACGTTATTCTTGACTTTAGAGAGCGAGATATTACAAGCGTTGATTATCCTCTCGAAGCCTACCTCCATACCCCTTCCGAGATGGCTTCCAAGGTGGGTCACAAGATAAGGGATTTTCAGTCTTCCGCATCTATCTAACTCTGCAATCAAAGTCTTCAAGGACATAGCGTAGATGTTCTTCTTCGGGGAGGCGAGATTAGGAAGGTATGGCATATGCGCTACAGCTGGATCTATGCCTGATGCCGCTAGCTTATCGACAAAATTTTTCGCTTCATCATTCGACAACTTCTTGACCTTCCAGCCCCTCGGATTACGAGTGAAGATCTGAAACGTTGTGCAATTTCTCTCGATAGCGCGATCCACAGCCATGTCTATTGAACCGGAGATCGAGACATGAACACCCAACCTCAAGTTCCGCTCACACATCTAGAGTTTGACATCAGTAAGAGATGAATCTATCCTAACTCTGCTCCGCGGTAGCCTATACCCTGCGGTCCAGTAAACCGAAACAGCGCCAATATCTTGGCGATTAGTGCATTCGGAAAGAAGAGTCGTTTAGTTATCACTGGCAATTTGGCGATTGGTTTCCGTAAAATGAGTCGCAAGCGGTTCTCACAAGCTCTTCAGCTATTCTGAGCATAGCAAGAAATCCGAATTAAACCATTTCAAAATGGGCCTTCTTGGATCACCATTTATCAGGAAAGACACGGTACAAGATGCATATCTTCTCGCAGTCTGACAAACTATAAGATGCACTTTTCTACAATGATTTCTCCATATGCTTGAGGAATAGTAGTTGACGAAATCTTACGTTGCGAGAAGTATATTCGAGGCGCCTCCGTTCAGCTTGGGCGAGATCATCAAATCATCCAAGTTGCCCAACGCCATAAGCTTGGCTTTCGGTGAACCTGATCAAGCGACGCCCGGCCACATAATCAAGGCTGCGATTGAGGCTTTGAAGAGAGGATTTACCCACTATACGGCAGAGAAAGGGTATGTTCATTTGAGAGAAGCCATAAGTCGAAAATTGAAGCGAGAAAACAGTGTGGAAGCCGATCCTCACTTTGAGGTTCTCGTGACCTGCGGCTCAGGTCAAGCTGTTGATCTTGCCTTGAGAGCCACTTTAAATCCTGGAGACGAGGTCTTAACGCCTAATCCAGGCTACTTCGCTTACCAGTACTGCTTGAGGTTTATAGGCGCTAGAGTAGTGTGGTATCCAGTTCTAGAAGATAATGGGTTCAAGCCTAGACCAGATGACATAGAAGATAAAGTAACCTCGAGAACGAGAATGGTGATCTTGAACTCGCCTTCGAACCCGACTGGCGCCGTGCTGGACAAAGAGACTCTTAGAGGGATTGCTGAGATAGCGGTAGATCGCGATCTCATGGTGCTTTCTGATGAAATCTATGAGAAGTTGATTTATGATGGGGAGAGACACTACAGCATCGCTTCCTTTCCTGGAATGGCGAATAGAACCATAACGATCAACGGTTTCTCGAAGGCTTATGCTATGACCGGCTGGAGGGTTGGTTACGCTGTGGCAAGGAGAGAGATTATTGAGGCTATGTCTAAGATTCAAGCCAATACTTGTGTATGTGCTTCAGCTGCTTCGCAGATCGCTGCTCTAGCTGCGCTTACGGGGCCTCAAAAGTGCGTTGAATCGATGTTGAAGGAATACCGTACAAGAAGAGATTTCCTCGTCAATAGACTTAACGAGATAGAAGGTTTTTCATGTGGAACTCCTAAAGGAGCATTCTATGTATTCCCAAACATAACGGCGCAGGGGGTAAGTTCTAAGGAAGCATTTGAGCTATTGGCCGAGAAAGCGAGGGTCGTCACCATGCCAGGCTCATTCTTCGGTGACCTCGGAGAAGGATACTTGAGGATATCTTATGCCAATTCATACGTCAATATTGCGAAGGCTTTAAACAGAATTGAAGAGTTGCGCTTGAAGAAGAAAGGCCCGAATCGTTGAGCGGCGCGCTTATGAACTTGCAAGAGAGTAGACTGACATGGTATTTGTGCTACGCAAGTTGTGCGAGGCATACAACTATGTTAGGAGTGAGCGACTAATTTGCGGAATTTGTCAGGATTCGTTGCCAGGGCTTGAGAGTAGAAAATGCGACATATGCGTTAGGTAAAAATAAAGTTCTCATAGTAACCTTCTATTTGATCAAAAACCTCGGTTCTTAGATCTCTAAAATGCTCATCGCCGGTGATGATTCTGCATTCATTCAGTCTAGCCGTGGCCAAGATGATCGAGTCAACCATATCCCATCGTTCTATTTTCCTTTTCCTCTCCACGCTGAGTCGGCCAGCGTATTCTGCAATTCGTTCGTCGAGAGGGATCAAGGTAGATCGGAAACCTATGAACTTCAATTTTTCCCTAAAGTCCACGCCAGCCCTCATATACTTCTCAGAAAGCTCGGCAACAACAATTGTAGGTGTCAACGTTTTTCCTTCCTCAATATGATCTATGGTTCTTTTCCCCGCTTCACTTCCTGAGAAGTATTCGAACCATGCAAACGAATCGATGACGAATCGATCTTGTCTCGTCATTTTATCTCACTAGGTATGTGCATCCTCAGCGATTTTCTCATCTTCTCTTTGCGTGAACTTTATTTTGAGTTTGGCATCCACGCCGAACATTGACTTCGGAATCTCCTTTGATCTCTCAATAAGCATGGTTATCAAATGATCAAAGTCTTCGGCGCCTTCCTCTTTCATCAATCCCCTTAACTTTTGCCAAGTGGATTCACCCACTGCTATCGTCTTCGTCATATCGCTCACCCTTCAGACTGCTATATAATACAAAATGGATAGTATAACCCGCGCCCTGTTCGAATACGCTTTTCTCGGTCAAGGCTCTTGAAAACAGCTTAGAGGCGATCCGAACTAAGCGCTTCAGTTGGCGCCGGGAGTGGGATTTGAACCCACGAGACCCGAAAGGGTCATCGGCTGTCTGCACGCTATCGATAGCAAGCCGACGCCATACCTGGCTTGGCTATCCCGGCATCCTCGTCCAGCTAACACTTAACTAAACGTTTTCAAAAAGGTTTCTTTAAAGACAGCCAGCGTCTCCTCTACTCGTAGCCTATGTCGTGCATGGCAAGAATATTCTGCGGGTTCGTTCTTGCTTGAATGCTATGTGAAGGCGCGAGGATTTATCCTCTGCTGGGAGTGTCTGTTCTCTCTCTGACCTTCTGCTTCACATCGCCGGTGAACAAGGATTGTTTTCAAAACTTTAATGTTCGAATAGTCAGCTAACCTTTCCTACGTAAGATAGGTGGAGAACTGACGAAATGCTACGGTCAGCAATAAATCATCGTAAAGATGAGCTCGTAGGCTTCTGCAGGCAACTTGTTAGAACTCCCAGTCCGTCGGGTAGAGAGGGAGAGATCGCGAAAATCGTAGCAAGCGAGATGAGAGAGCTTCAGTACGATTCTGTCAAAGTCGACGATTTCGGAGACGTTGTCGGAACAATAGAAGGATCGGCGAGGGGTCGAACTGTGATCTTCGACGGACATATGGATACAGTAGACCCTGGAGACGTAAGGAACTGGCGAGTGGACCCGTACGGTGCGAAGGTCATTAGTAATGCTATCTACGGGAGAGGAGCTTGCGACATGAAAGGGGGGTTAGCATCAATGATATTTGCTGGGGCGATCGTGAAGCGGACTGGAAGACTGAAAGGTAAACTCATTGTTGCATGTGTAATCCATGAGGAGCCTTGCGAGGGCTTCGGAATTAGAAAGATCATAGAGAAGATAGGTGAACCGGACTATGTTGTTCTCGGAGAAGCGACGAACCTCAACCTCGCAATAGGGCATAGAGGAAGAGCAGAGCTCGAGATAGAGACCTACGGTCGAACCGCGCATGGAAGCATGCCAAGTAGAGGGATCAACGCTATACATACAATGTTGCCTGTTATAGAAAGAATCAGAAGAAACGCTTCCAATCTGCCTATTCACCCGTTTCTGGGAAGGGCGACTATTTCGGTCAATAGAATATCCTGCAGCCCAGATCAAAGTGCAGTGGTTCCGGATAGATGCCTGATAACAGTCGATAGAAGGACCATTCCTGGTGAGACGAGAGAGTCGCTGGTAGCTGAATGCAAACAGTACTTGACGCAAGCCAAGGCTAAAGGGGGAGTTCGAATCTCAGCAACGAAGTTAAGGTGTTACACGGGAAAGAGTGAGAGAGTTGAACTCTACTTTCCAGCTTGGGTCCTTGATAGGAACGAGGAAGTTGTATGTAGAGCCAGAACAGCTCTAGAACCCGTTCTGAAACGCAGTCCAAGACTTACGAAATGGCATTTCAGTACTGACGGAAACTATACCGCCGGATTGAGAGGAACTCCGACGATTGGATTTGGACCTGGAGACGAACGTTTCGCCCATACACCGAACGATCATGTTCCTATTAGCGATTTAATAGCGGCCACTGAAGGCTACTGTGCGCTCGCTATATGTCTATGCGCCTAGGAAAAGGAAAACGGGATGTTCTCGTCACTGCTTTCCTAATTCATGTGCTAGCTTTGCAAGTTCTCTAGGGATCAACTTTCCTTCGTCCATTACTTGGACGCCGTCAAGCCAAACTGAGGAGTTCAAGCAGATCCCGTCTGCATGTGAACTTGTTGGTCCAGCTTTTCCCTTCATCATTGGACCTTGGTCGCCTATGCCCCACTCCGTTGATCCCCAAACCCGTTCATCTTCTAGGCATACGCCTGTCAGTTTGGCGCCTGGATTAAAGCCGTAACAAATGTGCACCATATTGTACATATTCGGGTCCTTGAAGCTCTCCAGCCATCTCTCAATGAATTTCGCTTCCCTGCCACCCTTGACCGCGATGATCTTTCCTTTCTTAACCTCCAAGGTGATTGGTTCACGTAGAATCCCTAGTTGAGCTGGCCCACCGCCTGAGAAGGACCCGTCGAAGACGATCGTTCCATTGATCGTCTCTTCAATGGGCGCCCAACCGATCTGCCCAGCTAAGAAGTGTGCTCCAGGCGTATCAGCGGTCAATTCATAATCTACAGGTCGTTTCGGGTCATTCTCGAAAGCTATGTTTGTTCCAGCAGGCGTTGTGACTTTCATCTTCTTGGCCTTCTGTGTCATCTCGGTTATCTTTCGTTCAAATTTGCCCAAGATGTCGAAGTTCACTTTACCGATACATCGAACCATCATAGGTGCATTCATTCCGACTAGGCAGAAGTATCTTATCCTGTTGGTCGCCATCGCCTCGTCCCAAGGGGTCGAGTATAAGAGCCACTCGTAGTTGAACTCAACCCAAATATCGCAGTTCGGAATAGCTTTCTTGAGTGGCTCAGGTAGATAGGGATCAGCGACTTTCCCGACGCTTGGTGGAGCAGAATGCCATATGACCGCAACCTTGGCGTCGACCGCTTGAGCTGCTCTAGCTGTAGCTTCAGCAACTCTCCAATCGCCTTCAGTGTCTTGTGTGATCAAGACGTTCTCGCCTTTCTTCACTTTGAGCAAGTCGCGAATGACTATATCTGCGGCTTTAGCCAATTCCAATTCTTGATACTCCGGCATTTCCTTCTATACCTCGCTTAAGTGGAACTTGGGTTCTGTCAGCAAACAATATAAGAATTTTCAAAACGCTGAAAAGTATCTTACTGGCAAGGAGGTCAGAAAGGAGGCGTAAGAGCTGGATACCCTAGAAGCAATTAGGACTCGAAGAACAATTCGAAAATTCAAGTCTGAACAGGTTCCAGATGACTTGGTCCAAGAGATACTAGAAGCGGGAAGATGTGCGCCTTCTGGCTCAAACCTTCAACCTTGGAGGTTCGTTGTCATCAAGAATCAAGCTATTCTAGACATGATTCGGAAAGTCTCTCCAGGCTATCCGGGGGCCGCACCAGTGGCTATCGCTATATGTTCAGATAAGGCAACTGCCTACGAAAAGGGCGGTAGATTAGGCCGAGACTATCTCACCATTGCGGATTGCTCAATGGCAGCCGAGAACATGCTTCTCGCTGCACATGCCCTTGGTCTAGGCGGATGCCCTGTAAAATCGTTTTCAGCAGCGGCTGTAAAGGAGATTCTAAACTTGCCGGATGGAATTGAGCCTGAACTGATCTTGACGATAGGCTACCCTGATGAAACTCCGACAGTTCCCCTGAAACATTCACTCGAGGAGATAGCGTTTCTGGACAAGTACGGCAGAGTATGGTCAAGAAGTAAAGGAGGGTGAGAAACCTTGAAGGGAGAAAAGAAAATCACAGGCGACGATTATTTACTCGAACTCGTGGCATTCCTTGCGACTAGCGCAAGAGGGTGCATAGACGAACCGCCAATCTACGGGTCGTTTAGACTCATCGACGCACTCAGCAGACTCACAGACTTACCAAAGTATGCAACATGCTTGAAAGACGACGATTTTCTTCATAAGATCAAAGCAGAGATCGAGGGGAAAAAATACTCGAACATGTTCGATACTAAAGAATTTCAAGATATGCTTGACAGCGTCGTTCTCCAGGTGACCAAAGAGTTGAAACGGAGAAGCCTCTAGACCCCACAAAACTCTAAACGCTTCCAAGCTGGTTGGAGTCTTCTGACCATAAATATGCCATCTTTCGAGAGTTCACATCCCTAAGCTTTTGAGAGTGCATCGTCGAGATCCGTTATCAAGTCGCCGATTCCTTCTAGACCAACGGACAGCCGAATCATTCTATTGTTCAAGCCGACCTCAGCCAACTCGTCTTGTGATAGATTGTAGTGGGATGAGTACACTGGCATCGAGATGAGCGATTCCACGCCTCCGAGGCTGAAGCCGTGAATGATTATCTTTAGATTCTCGATCGTCGCTATCGCTGCCTTCTCGCTTTCAACTTCGAAGCAGATCATTCCTCCGTAACCTTGCATCTGCCTCTTTGCTAGATTGTGCTGCGGATGGCTTTCTAAGCCGGGATAGTAGACTTTCTTAACCTTCTCATGTGCTTCAAGAAATTTTGCCAGTTCCATTGCATTTGAGTTATGTCTCTCCATTCGGATGGCCAGAGTTTTGATCCCTCTCAAAGTCAGGTACGCAGCGAAAGGATCTACAGCACCTCCGTAACATTTGAGCGTCTTCCTAGCTTCAGTTATGAAGTCAGCATCTCCTACAATAGCGCCGCCGATGAGGTCGTTGTGGCCTCCGTAATATTTTGTTGTACTTACGACAACGACGTCCGCTCCAATTCGCATAGGAACTTGATTTATAGGGGTTCCAAAAGTATTGTCTACGATCAGCTTAACATCATGTTTCTTGGATATCTCTACCGCTTGCTTTAGATCTGTCAGCCTGAGATCTGGGTTGCTAGGTGTCTCGACGTAGAGAGCCTTCGTCTTCTTTGAAATGACTTGTTCAGCTTTCTCGATGTTGCGCGTGTCGACGAATGTTGTCTTGATGCCTAAAGGCGGCAATCTGTGCCTGAGAAATGTGTAGGTTACTCCGTAAACCATGTCTGTCGAAACTATTTCATCCCCTTGAGAGACCAGTGTCAGAATCGCTGTTGTTATCGCGGCCATTCCTGAAGACAAAGCCAAAGCATCTTCACTTTCCTCTAGCGACGCGATTTTCTTTTCCAATACGCGTTGAGTTGGAGCAAGAGGTCTACTGTACATGTAGCCTTCCGCCCCATCCTCCCTTCCCTTATGGTAGGCGATGACATCTTTCATAGAGTCGAATGCGTAGACCGCTGATTGGTAAATCGGGGTTGGGACAGATTTAGTCGTAGGGTCCGGTTGTTCTCCTGCATGAATACATCGCGTGTAGATGTCTTTATTTTTCTTCAATCTCCGTCATCTAACGGAATCTATTAGCGTGAAAAGTTTTTAAGGATAGACAGTTAGCTTCCAAACTTCAAGGCGATAAATACTTTGATCCAATTCAGCGCCTAGACACTATTCTCTAAGTGAAGGCGGGTGGGCTATTGGGCTAATTCAGAGGCTCAGGGATGGGTGGCTCTCTTGAAGTTTGCAGTAAGAAACCGATTGTAACTTCTATCGCTATTCTGGAATCGAGAAGGAGAATTAGCCTACCTTCTTGGCTTCTCTTTCTTGCCGCTTAGCAGAGCTTGAAGTGATACGCCATTGACCTTGAAGACTGAGAACCTTATGCCGGGAATATCGCCCATACTTTTTCCTTCAGCTCCACCTATCCCTTGAATATGGACTTCATCATGTTCATCTATGAAGTTCAGAGCACCGTCTCCCGGCAGAAAGGCGGTGACAACTTTCCCAGTTCTTATGAGTTGGACGCGTACAGCTTTTCTAACGGCACTGTTCGGCTGCCTGCACTCTATTCCAACCTTCTCTAGGACTATGCCGCGTCCCTGAGGTGCGCCTTGCAGGGGGTCTGCTTTATAGTCTAGCCCTAGCATTCGCCTCTTGAATGGGGCATACTTCCACCTGAGCTTCTTGCGTCTCCTCCTCAGCTTCCTCGCCGCGAAAAGCCCTGTCGAAGTCTTCCCCATTTTCTCTCACGTTTTTGAATGCAGCCTTCTTCTTTGAAAGAAGCTCTCGCTTATTTATCTTTTGCCAGAAGGAAAGAAGGTTTTCCGCATAAATGATTTATCGAGCTTGAGCCCGTAAGTAAGAGTTTGAATGTTGAAGAGGGCTTTCGATGAGGCTTGAAGAACTGGTTAGAGGAATTGCTGAGACTGAGATCCTCTATTGGGGCGATGCTTATCTCAAAGTTTTCGAAGCGAATATTGTGCGTTTGGAGCCCGATGAGAAGAAGCACTTCTATATGATTCTCGACCGAACAATCTTCCATCCGAAGAGCGGCGGGCAACCCTCAGATAGAGGCGTCATAGAAGGAGAAAGCTTCAAGATTGAGGTTAAGAAAGCGATGCTGGCGGGGAGTGTCATTGTACATTGGGGTAAGCTCTTAGAAGGTTCACCTAACACTGGGAGAGTGAATGGCGAGATCGATTGGGTTTGGCGTTATCTTCTGATGCGCAGGCATACCGCGGGGCATCTCCTCGACCATTGCCTAGCAAAAGTCACGGGCAAGAGGGTTGAGACAACGGACTCATGGCTCGGGGATGAATGCTACGTGGGCTATAAAGGTGAGCCGCCGTCGATTGAGGACTTGAAGAAGGCTGAAGAGACTGTGAACAGTTTGATCAAGCAAGGTGCTACTGTCAAGATCGAGACAGTCTCATATGAAGAGTTGAAAAAGAGAGCGCCGGAAGCGCCAAATATCTATCGTCTGCCAACGCTGGAGTCTTTCAGGATCGTTACGATAGAAGGATGCGAACCCATACCCTGCGGAGGTACACACTTAAAGAACATATCTGAGATAGGGCGTTTCACTTTGAAGAACCCGGTAAAAACGGATCTCGGGTTCAACGTCTACTATGATGTTCAATAGCATCAATGGTGTTGATAGTCTTGGATTATGTGGCAGGCATCGATGGAGGCGCAACGAAGACCATCTGCATAATAGCAGACCCTGAGGGGAAGGTGCTTGGAAGAGGCGTAAGCGGCCCATCAAACTATCATAACGTCAGCATCTTCGCGGTGAAGAAGGCTCTGCTTCAATCGATCAAGAGGGCAACCTCTAACGCTAGGCTTGGAAGATTGAGGTTTGAGGTTGCATGCTTCGGTATGGCTGGTCTAGATTCCCCATACGACTGGAAGATTGTTCCGAAGTTCATTAGAGAGGAGATCAAGCTCTGTGAGAAGATCACTGTTGTCCATGATTCAGTGATAGCGCTATACGGGGCTACAGGTGGAGCACCCGGCTTGATCGTTGAGGCTGGAACAGGATCATTCGCAGCAGGCTT
>Ga0315314_1003748_pt1 | contig 11711 bp, 6 predicted proteins | sample TDP9_MG_FD_203631 | JGI IMG/M metagenome (GOLD analysis project Ga0315314, IMG submission 203631) | Freshwater sediment microbial communities from Lake Towuti, South Sulawesi, Indonesia - TDP9 | ecosystem: Environmental > Aquatic > Freshwater > Lake > Sediment | place: Indonesia: South Sulawesi...
CTCTTCTCCTCCTGGGAGGTAAGGAGGTTCAAACCCCGAATGGGCGGAAGATCGGAGGGAGAGGGAAGGTAATCCACCACCGCATCCAGAAGCGGCTGAACCCCTTTGTTCTTGAAAGAAGCCCCACACAGTACCGGGACCTTCCTCAAGGCAAGTGTCGCCCTGCGCAGGGCTCCCCGGATCTCTCGCCCCGTCAGATCCTTTCCCTCCAAGTACTTCTGCATGAGTTTCTCGTCGTCCTCCGCCAACGCCTCAATCAACTTCTCCCGCCAACTCTGGGCCTCTTTCTTGAGGGCGGCCGGGATCTCGGTCTCGTGGTAGCCGGCCCCCAGGGTTTCATCGTCCCAGACGATCACCTTCATTTTCACCAAATCGATGACCCCCACGAACTCTTCTTCCTTCCCCAAGGGCAGCTGCAGGATCAAGGGATTGGAGCCAAGCCGTTCCGCGATCATGGTCACCGCCCGGTGGAAATCAGCCCCCATCCGATCCATCTTGTTGATGTACGCAATGCGCGGAATGCGGTACTTGTCCGCCTGCTTCCATACCGTCTCTGACTGGGGCTCCACACCCTCCACTCCACAGAATAGCGCCACGGCGCCATCCATGACCCGGAGTGACCTTTCCACCTCGACTGTGAAGTCCACATGGCCCGGGGTATCCAGGATATTGATCTGATGATCTCGCCAGAAGCAAGTGGTAGCAGCGGAGGTAATGGTAATCCCTCGTTCCTTCTCCTGGGCCATCCAGTCCATCTCCGCCGCCCCATCGTCCACTTCCCCGATCTTGTAGGTCTTTCCGGTATAATAAAGGATGCGTTCCGTGGTGGTGGTCTTCCCGGCGTCGATGTGGGCCATAATCCCGATATTTCGGATGTGCTTCAAGGGAAATTTCTCGCCTGGGGTCATCACGAAGGAAAATCCTCTTTCCTACCATCGATAATGGGCAAAGGCCTTGTTCGCCTCCGCCATTTTGTGGGTGTCTTCCCTCTTCTTGACAGAGGTGCCCCGGTTATTGGCGGCATCGAGGAGTTCTGCCGCGAGCTTCTCCTGCATGGTCTTCTCTGGCCTCTTGTGAGAATATCCCACGATCCAGCGCATGGCCAAGGCGAGCCTCCGATCTGGCCTCACCTCGACCGGCACCTGATAGGTCGCCCCTCCCACCCGACGGGACTTCACTTCCAGGACCGGCTTCACATTATCCATCGCTTGCTTGAAAGTCTTCAGGCCTTCCGAGCCGGTTTTCTCCTCGATGATCTTCATCGCCTTGGAGAAAATGGATTCTGCGATGGACCTCTTGCCCTCTTTCATCATTACATTGATGAACTTAGCGACCAGCTTGCTATTGTACAGCGCATCTGGCTGGATATCCCTTTTGATCGGCACTTCTCTTCTGGGCACCGGCTTTTCTCCTCCTGGCACTAAGGAAAAAATAATCGGCACTCAACCCAAACGGAAGAAGATCTGTGAGTGCCGAATTATTTACAGACTGCTCTTCGGCCTCTTCGCCCCGTACTTGGAGCGTCCCTGTTCTCGATCCTTCACCCCTGCCGTATCCAAGGTCCCTCGAATAATGTGATACCGAACGCCGGGCAAATCTTTGACCCTGCCGCCCCGAATGAGGACAATGGAGTGCTCCTGCAGGTTGTGCCCAATACCGGGAATGTAAGCGGTCACCTCGATCCCGTTGGTCAAGCGAACTCGGGCCACCTTCCGCAGGGCAGAGTTTGGCTTCTTGGGGGTGGTGGTATAGACGCGAACACACACCCCTCTCTTCTGGGGAGACTCCTGTAAGGCCGGGGTCTTTGCCTTCTTCTGAATCTTCAATCTGCCCTGACGGATAAGCTGACTGATGGTGGGCAACTCCCTTGGCTCCTCCTCATTCTTTGGTCAAAACCGGTGAATAATACCAACTGTTCTCGAATTGTCAAGACCTTTTTGCCCTTCCTCTCCCACTTCTCTAAGCCCGTGCTTCCACCTCCTCCAATACCTCCGCCTCTTGCACCGCTTCGGTCTCCCTTCTCTTTTCCTCCCTCAACCTCGGCGTCTCCGGGATCAGGATCTTCGTATCGCGGTACCCCTTCAATCCCGAGCCGGCGGGGATGAGCCTTCCCATGATCACATTCTCCTTCAATCCCCTCAGATAATCGACGGCCCCATTGATGCTCGCCTCGGTGAGAACCTTGGTGGTCTCCTGGAACGAGGCGGCTGAGATGAAGCTGTCCGTGGAAAGAGAAGCCTTAGTGATCCCCAAAAGCAGAGGCTTTGCGGTGGCAGCGACGCCTCCATTGGCCTGCACCCTTTGATTCTCCCTTTGGAATTCAAACCGGTTTACGCTCTCCCCCAACAGGAAGGAGGTGCTTCCTACGCTCTCGATCCTGACCCGCTTGAGCATCTGCCGGACGATGACCTCGATATGTTTATCGTTGATCTGCACCCCCTGCAGCCGATACACCTCCTGGATTCCATTCACCAGATATTTCTGCAGCTCTTGCTCTCCCAGGACATCCAAGATATCGTGGGGATCAATGGGGCCATCCATCAGGGCCTCTCCCGCTTTGATCTCGTCCCCTTCCAGGACATTCAAGTGTTTCCCCCGCGGGATCAGATACTCCTTGAAGGCCCCACTCTCATTGCGGAGAATGACCCTCCTCATTCCCTTCACATATCCTGGAGGGAGTTCCACTTTCCCATCGATCTCGGAGATGACGGCTGCCTCCCTCGGGTGACGGGCCTCGAATAGCTCTGCTACCCGGGGAAGGCCTCCCGTGATATCCTTGGTCTTGGTGGTTTCGCGGGGCATCTTTGCGATCATCTCTCCCGCGGAGACCATCTGTGCCTCCGATACGATGAGGTGGGCACCCGCAGGGAGCAAGCACTTGAAGATGGTGCGATTCGAATCGTCCTTCACCTCGACCCGGGGCTGAAGTTCCTCTCTCTGATGCTCCACGATCACCTTTTGGGAAAGGCCGGTCACCTCATCCACCTCTTCCCTCATGGTGACCCCTTCGATGACATCCCGCAACACCACGCGACCACTGCATTCCGTCAAAATGGCCAGGGTAAAGGGATCCCACTCCATCAACACATCTCCCGCCGAAACGGAAGCACCCTCCTCCACCTTGATCCTCGCCCCATAGACCGCCTGGTAATGTTCCTTCTTCCGGCCCTGTTCATCCACGATGATGAGGTAACCGTTCCGGTTCATCACCACCAAATCGGCCGCTGCCGTCTTCACGGTCCGCAGGTCCTGATATTTGACCTTCCCCGAGAACTTACTCTCCAGGATCGTCTGTTCCGCTACCCGGCTGGCGGTCCCCCCGATATGGAAGGTCCGCATCGTCAATTGGGTTCCCGGCTCTCCGATCGACTGGGCGGCGATCACTCCTACCGCCTCCCCGATCTCCACCATTCTGCCAGTAGCCAGATTCCTCCCGTAGCAGAGGGCGCAGACACCTCTCTGCGCCTCACAGGTAAGGACGGAACGAATCTTCACCCGGTCCATCCCCGCATTCTCGATCCTGCTGGCCAAGGGCTCGATGATCTCCTGGTTCGCCTCTACGATCAGCTCCCCGGTGAAGGGATCGCGGATGTTCTCCAGGGCCACTCGGCCCAGCACGCGGTCTCGCAGGGGCTCGATGATCTCTCCCCCCTCCACCAAGGGACCCACATAGATCCCATTGAGGGTCCTGCAATCCTTCTCGGAAACGATGACATCCTGCGCCACATCGACCAGCCTCCGGGTGAGATACCCCGAATCCGCCGTCTTGAGCGCCGTATCGGCCAGCCCCTTTCGCGCTCCATGGGTGGAGATGAAGTACTCCAAGACCGAGAGTCCCTCTCGGAAGTTGGTGGTAATGGGGGTTTCGATGATTTCCCCGGAGGGCTTCGCCATCAGGCCCCTCATTCCCGCCAGTTGGCGGATCTGTTGACGGCTCCCTCGCGATCCGGAGTCGGCCATCATAAAGATGGGGTTGAACTCTCCTTCTTCCTGGGATTCCAACTCCTTGAACATCTCATCGGAGACCTTCTCGGTCACATGGGTCCAGATATCGATGATCTTGTTGTATCGCTCTCCCTTGGTGATCACTCCATCCTTATATTCCCTTTCGATCTTCTTTACCTCGGCCTCCGCCTCTTCAATCAGCCGCCATTTGTGGGAGGGAATCTGCATGTCGTCGATGCCGATGGACAAGCCGGAAAGGGTGGCGTAGCGGAAGCCCAGATCTTTCAGGGCATCGAGCAACTTGACCGTCTCCCCCTTCCCCAAGAGGTAGTAACACTGGGCCACCAGTCGGGTCAGCTCGCGTTTGTTCATCTCCTGATTGACGAAACCGAGGACTGGGGGGAGATGCTCGTTAAAGATCACCCGGCCTACCGTAGTCTCCATCACTTCCCCGTCCATGCGGACCTTGATCTTCGCCAAGAGGCTAATCTCATCCCCGTCATAGGCCGCCCGGACCTCATTCAGGTCGGAGAAGACCCTCCCCTCCCCCTTCTCTCCCCGGCGGAACTTGGTGAGATAGTAGCATCCTAAGACGATATCCTGGCTCGGGGCTGCCAGGGGCATCCCATTCGCAGGAGATAGAATGTTGTGGGGAGAGAGCATTAATAGAAAGGCTTCCAATTGCGCCTCGGGCGAAAGGGGCACATGGACAGCCATCTGATCTCCGTCGAAATCGGCGTTGAACGCCGCACAGACCAGGGGATGAATCCGGATCGCCTCCCCCTCCACCAGTAGCGGCTCGAATCCCTGAATGCCCAAGCGATGCAGGGTAGGCGCCCGATTGAGGAGGACGGGATGCTCTTTGATCACCTCTTCCAAAGCATCCCATACCTCTGGCCTGCCCCTCTCCACCATCTTCTTCGCGCTCTTAATCGTAGCAACCTGTTCGAAGTTCTTCAACAAGCGGTGGTAAATGAATGGCTTGAAGAGCTCCAGGGCCATCTTCTTGGGGAGGCCGCATTGGTGCAACCGAAGCTCCGGCCCCACCACGATGACCGAACGCCCCGAGTAGTCCACCCTCTTACCCAGGAGGTTTTGACGGAAGCGCCCCTGTTTTCCTTTCAGCATGTCACTGAGGGACTTCAAGGGACGGTTGTTCTGTCCCTTGAGAGGCCTACCCCTCCTGCCATTATCGAACAGGGCATCCACCGCCTCCTGCAGCATCCGCTTCTCGTTGCGGATGATGACTTCGGGAGCCCGCAATTCCTGGAGCCTCCGTAAGCGATTGTTGCGATTGATCACGCGCCGGTACAGGTCATTCAGGTCGGAGGTCGCGAATCGCCCTCCATCCAGTGGAACCAAAGGCCGCAACTCGGGCGGCAGGACCGGCAAGACCTCCAGAATCATCCATTCAGGTCTGTTTCCAGAACTCTGGAATGCTTCCACGATGCGCAGTCTCTTGGTGATCTTCTTCTTCGTCTGCTGAGAGCCTTCCTTCTCCAGTTGGGCCCTCAGCTCCGCGGAAAGGGCCTCCAGATTGACCTCCTTGAGGAGGGTACGGATCGCCTCGGCCCCCATCTCCGCGACGAAGCCATCCCCAAACTCCTCTCGCAGCCGGCGATAGCGTTCCTCGGTGAGGAGCTCCTTTTTCCTCAAGGGTGTATTCCCTGGATTGATCACCCCATATTCTTCGAAATAGAGGATCTTCTCCAGATCCCGCAGGGGCATATCTAAGAGATATCCGATGCGGCTTGGCAAGGCCTTAAAGAACCAGACATGGGAGACCGGGGAAGCCAGCTCGATGTGACCCAGGCGCTGCCTTCTGGTCTTGGATCGGGTAATCTCCACCCCGCATTTGTCGCAGATCATCCCGCGATGTTTCATCCCTCGATACTTGCCGCAATTGCACTCCCAGTCCTTGATGGGACCGAAGATCTTGGCGCAGAAAAGCCCGTCTCTTTCTGGTTTAAAGGTTCGGTAATTGATAGTCTCCGGCTTCTTCACCTCTCCTGAGGACCAATCCCGAATCTTCTCCGGAGAGGCGATTCCGATGCGAATGGCCCGAAAGCCCGTGGGGTCAATCGGTTTTTCATCGAAGAATCCAAAAAATCTGTCCAAGGTTCCTACCTCCTTGTGGAACTTGGCCTTTGCTTCCGCTTCCCTATTCCTTTACCAGTTCTACATCCAGGGCTAAGCTTTGAAGCTCTTTCAGCAAGACATTGAACGACTCGGGAGTCCCCGGTTCCAGGGCCCCTTCACCCTTTACGATCGATTCATACATCTTGGTGCGACCGGCGATGTCATCCGATTTCACGGTGAGCATCTCTTGAAGGGTATAGGCCGCCCCATAGGCCTCCAGAGCCCAAACTTCCATCTCGCCAAACCTCTGACCTCCGAATTGAGCTTTTCCCCCCAGGGGCTGTTGTGTCACCAGGGAGTAAGGTCCGATGGAACGGGCATGGATCTTATCGTCAACCAAGTGCGCCAGTTTCATCAGGTGCATGTATCCAACCGCCACCTCTTGATGAAAGGGCTTCCCGGTCCTCCCATCGCAGAGGATCGTCTTGCCAGTCAGGGGGAGGCCAGCCTTTCTCAGCCATTGTTTGATCTCTTTCTCCTTCGCTCCATCAAAAACCGGGCTGGCCACCCTCTTCCCCAGCGTGGAGGCCGCCCACCCCAGGTGAGTCTCCAATATCTGCCCCACATTCATCCGCGAGGGCACCCCCAGGGGATTCAGGATCACCTCGACGGGAGTGCCATCCGGCACATAGGGCATGTCCTCTTCGGGCAGGATCTTGGCAATCACCCCCTTGTTTCCATGGCGCCCCGCGATCTTATCGCCTACCGAGAGTTTCCGTTTCATCGCCACAAAAACCTTCACCATCTTGAAGACCCCAGGAGCCAACTCATCTCCCTTACGCAGCCTCGCTACCTTCTCCTCAAAGGACTCTCTCAGGACCGCCGCCTGCTCCTCTGCAGATTCGCTGACGGCATGGATCCTTTCCTGGACTTCCCCGCCCATGGCGGACGCCACATCCATCAGTGCCTCCGACTCAAGAGTCTTGAGGATCTCCCGGGTGAGTCGCTTGCGGGCCGGAATCGATCCTTTCCTTCCCTCCAATTTGATGGACCGTTTGGGTACCTTGCCTAAGAGGAGAGCCCTGATCCTGACGTCGCGTTCGCCACGCAGGATGGCGATCTCATCGTCCAGGTCCTTCCGCAGGCGCTGAATCTCCTCCTCCTCGATCCTCTTGGATCGTTCATCCTTGTCGATCCCCTTGCGCGAGAAGACCTTGACATCAATGACGGTACCATAGATCCCCGGTGGCACGGTGAGGGAGGCATCCCGCACATCCTCCGCCTTCTCCCCGAAGATGGCCCGGAGCAGGCGCTCCTCGGGGGTCAGGAGGGTCTCTCCTTTGGGCGTCACCTTGCCCACCAGGATATCACCGGGTTTCACCTCCGCCCCGATGCGAATGATCCCACTCTCGTCCAGATCCTTGAGTGCCTCTTCGCCCACATTGGGGATATCCCGGGTAATTTCTTCCTTACCCAACTTGGTATCCCGCGCCTCGATTTCAAACTCCTCGATGTGGATGGAGCTGAACCGATCATCCTTCACCAATTTCTCGCTGATGATAATCGCGTCCTCAAAGTTGTAGCCTCCCCAAGACATGAAAGCCACCAAGACATTCTGGCCCAGGGCCAACTCTCCGTTGTGGCAGGCGGGTCCATCGGCGATGATCTGCCCTTTCTTAACCCGATCCCCCTTTTGGACGATGGGTTTCTGATTGATACAGGTGTTCTGATTGGACCGTTGAAATTTCAAGAGGTTGTAAATGTCTACCCCCGCTTCTTTACTCGATCCATTTTCATCCACTTGGGCCCGTATTATCAGCCGATCGGACGACACACTCTCCACAATTCCGCCCCTTCTGGCCACGACGACGGCCCCCGAGTCGCGAGCTGCCACATATTCCATTCCCGTTCCCACCAGAGGAGAGACCGGCCTCAGCAAGGGAACCGCCTGCCGTTGCATATTGGCTCCCATCAAAGCCCGGTTTGCATCATCGTGTTCCAGAAAGGGAATCAAGGCAGTGGATATCCCTACCAACTGCTTGGGAGAGACATCCATATATTGAACCTCCTTGGCGGGAACCAACCGGAAATTCCCGCCCGAACGGGCAGAAACCATCTCGGTCAGGAATCTTCCCCTCCTGTCGAGGCTCACATTGGCCTGGGCGATGACAAATCTCTCCTCCTTATCCGCCGTCAGGTATTCGATCTGATCGGTCACCCTTGCATTGACCACCCTGCGGTAGGGCGTCTCAATGAAGCCCAGCTCGTTGACCCGCGCGTACGTGGAAAGAGAAGCAATCAGTCCCACATTGGGGCCTTCCGGGGTCTCGATCGGGCACATCCGGCCGTAGTGAGTGGGGTGCACATCTCGCACCTCGAAGCCGGCCCTCTCCCTACTGAGACCTCCCGGGCCTAAAGCGCTCAACCTTCGCTTATGGGTGAGCTCGGCTAGGGGATTGGTCTGATCCATGAACTGGGAGAGTTGGGAACTCCCGAAGAACTCCTTCAGGGCAGCGCTGACCGGCTTGGGATTGATCAGGTCGTGAGGCATCAGGGTTTCTACCTCTTGGGTGCTCATCCGCTCCCTGACGGCGCGCTCCATCCGACCCAATCCAATCCGAAACTGCTCCTCCAACAGCTCCCCCACCGACCGCACTCGCCGATTTCCCAGGTGATCGATATCGTCCACGCTGCCCTGGCCATGCTTCAGCAGGATCAGATAGCGAATGACCTCCCCGATATCCTCCCGGCGCAAAATCCGGGTCTTCAGGGGCTCGTCAATCCCTAATTTGGAGTTCAGCTTATACCGTCCCACCCTGGAGAGGTCATATCTCTTGGGATTGAAGAACATGGACTCCAAGAGCAAAGAAGCGCTCTCCACCGTGGGCGGATCTCCCGGACGAAGGCGCCGGTAGATTTCAACCAGGGCTTCCTCCTTGGAGCGCGTATGGTCTTTCAGCAAGGTTTCCCGAATATCGAAGACATCCCAGGTCTCCTGGCCCGCCAATAGGTGAAAAGGAAGGGTCTCCCGCTCCCTGAGCCGCTCTATGGCTTCTGCGGTGAGCTCCTTGGTCGCCTCTAATAAGACTTCCCCGGTTTTGGCATCGATACAGTCGCTTGCCAGGATACGGCCCAAAAGATCCTCAGGAGGGATGGGAACCGCATCCATACCCGCATCCTGCATCTTCTTGATGGCGCCCTTGGTCAATCTCTTGCCCGAGGTGAGTAGTACCTCTTTCTTCGATCGATCCACCACCTCCTGAGCGACCCGGTAATTTGCGGCGGAGGATGATTTCAGCCCCAGATAGACCTTTTGTTTGCGAATTGCGATCTCATCCCGCTCGTAGAATAGCTTCAGGATCTCCTCGTTGCTGGAATACCCCAGGGCCCTCAGCAGAATGGTGCAAAGGAATTTGCGGCGACGGTCGATGCGCACATGGAGGACACCATTGCCATCGAACTCGAATTCCAGCCAGGACCCACGATAGGGGATCAGGCGAGCGGAATAGAGAACCTTCCCGCTCGTGTGGACACGGGACCCGTCATGTTCGAAAAAAGCCCCCGGGGAGCGGTGAAGCTGGCTCACCACCACCCTTTCCGTGCCATTGATGATGAAGGTTCCCTGCTCGGTCATCAAGGGCATTTCTCCCATATAGACCTCCTGCTCCTTGATGTCCCGAACCGTCTTGGAATCGGAATCGATGTCCTTATCCCACACCACCAAGCGAAGCGTTACCTTCAAGGGAACGGAATAGGTCATTCCCTTCGCTCGACACTCTTCCGGGGAGTATTTCGGTTTCGCGAAATCGTATCGAACGAACTCCAAAGAAGCCGATCCTTCATAGTCGGATATGGGGAAGACGGTGGCGAAAACTTCCTGCAGGCCCCATTCCTCCCTCTTCTCGGGAGCAACCTCCTTTTGCAGGAACTGTTCGTAGGATCTCCGCTGGATCTCGATCAGGCTGGGAATGGAGACAATCTCAGGAAGTTTGCCGAATCTCTCGCGGGTGAGCGGAAATTCATTCCCGGCAACGGACATGTATGTCACCTCTCTGGTTGTCCCATTTGGCTGGGAGTGAAGAATTCATTTCTTGCTACCCCTTTGGTTCTTCTCAAAACCTTAACCACCGATCCAATCGTCGCAGCTTGGCTAGCGAGGTTCGATCACCTGATCTCGACGGTGGCGCCAGAGGCCTCCAATTTCGACTTGATCTCTTCGGCCTCTGCGTTGGAAATACCCGACTTTACAGGTTTGGGAGCCCCCTCCACCAGATCCTTCGCCTCTTTCAGACCCAATCCCGTGATGGCCCGGACCTCCTTGATGACCTGAATCTTCTTATCTCCCGCACCACTCAGGATGACGCTGAACTCTGTCTGTTCTTCCTGGGCAGCGGCAGCGGGCGCGGCGGCTCCCCCAGCTGCCATCGCCACCATGGGAGCTGCAGCAGCGGACACCCCGAACTTGGACTCCAGGTCTTTGATGAGCTGTGACAGCTCCACGACGGTCATGTTCTCAATGGACTCCAAGATATCCTCTCTCTTCACTTTAGCCACTTCTGTTACCTCCTCCCCAAAAGGGTTTAGTCCGAAAAACAGCGATCAGGATGGCTCACGCAACTCCTCCCTTTTGCAACCTAAGGGCATCTAATGCTCTCAGGAGTTGAGCCAGGGGGGCACGAAGGACTCGCAGCAATCCGCTCAATGGAGATGCCACGGCGCTCACCACCTGGAAGATCAGAACCTCTCGCGGTGGCAAGTCTGCGATCGCCAGGATCTCCTCTTTCTTATAAAGCCTCCCCTCGATGACCCCTCCTCGAATATTTAGGTTCTCATTCGTGCGGAGAAATTGGGAGAGGAGTTTACTCGGAGCCACCGGGTCCTCCTGGGAAAGAGCAATCGCAATAGGCCCCGATAGTAACGGATCCAAACCGGCAAAGGGCGTATCCTTAATGGCGATCCTGGCGAGCCGATTCTTGATCACTCGGTATTCAATGTTGCTCTTACGCAAGAGGTTTCGCAGGGCCGTCATGTCCGCTACATTCAGGCCCCGAAAGTCGGTCAGTATCGCGGTCCTGGCCGAGCGGAATCTCTCTTGGAGTTGCTTGACCTCAGCTTCCTTCTTGGGAGCCGCCACGAGTATATCCCCCCCTCTGATCGACTTATGCTCTTTCTTTTGCTGCGATGGCCAGGTTGGGATCGACCTTGATCCCCGGCCCCATGGTGGAAGAGACGGAGATGCCTTTCATATACTTCCCTTTTGCGGAGGCAGGCTTCGCCTTCATCAGAGCCTCCAGCAGCGTGGAGGCGTTCTCCATGAGCTGCTCTCTCGAAAAGGAGATCTTTCCCACCGGGGCATGGACAATTCCCGCCTTCTCCACCCGGAATTCAATCTTCCCGCCCTTGAATTCTTGTACCGCCTTTCCCACATCGAAGGTCACGCTCCCCGTCTTGGGATTGGGCATGAGTCCCCTTGGACCCAGAATCTTTCCCAATTTCCCCACCAATCCCATGACATCGGGAGTCGCCAACGCGCGGTCAAACTCGAGCCACCCTTGCTGGATCTTCTCGATTAAGTCCTCGCAACCCACATAATCGGCTCCTGCCGCCTTCGCCTCTTTCTCCTTCTCCCCCTTGGTAAAGACCAGCACTCTCATCACCTTTCCGACCCCGTGGGGGAGCACCACCGT
>Ga0315314_1003749_pt1 | contig 11711 bp, 9 predicted proteins | sample TDP9_MG_FD_203631 | JGI IMG/M metagenome (GOLD analysis project Ga0315314, IMG submission 203631) | Freshwater sediment microbial communities from Lake Towuti, South Sulawesi, Indonesia - TDP9 | ecosystem: Environmental > Aquatic > Freshwater > Lake > Sediment | place: Indonesia: South Sulawesi...
GCGCGGCGCGCCGCGTGCCAAGGTCTAGGAGCTTGTTGAAAAAGCCCTGCCGGAGGCTCGAAGAGGATAAGCTGAAGCATGTCCCACGCGGCGCATCGACAACCTGCGGCCTCGCGTGGGGTAAGCTTCAGCTTGCCAGGGGCTTTTTCAACAAGCGCTAACCGGCGCCCTCGGCGGCGCGGATCGTCGCGACGCTGTCCCGGATGGCCCGGCCGGCATCCGGTGCCGGAAGAATCTCCAGGGAGAGGTAGCCCTCGTAGCCGACTGCCGCGAGCGCCGCGAGGACGCAGGCCATGTCGAGGTGGCCGTGCCCGGGCGCCTGGCGATTGCTGTCGGCCAGGTGCACGTGGCCGAGGCGGGATCGCGCGGCTCCGAGGCTGGCCGCCAGGTCCGCCTCTTCTATGTTCATGTGGAAGGTGTCCGCCAGCAGTCTGAGGTTCGGCGCGCCGATCTCGGCGATGGCGCGCATCCCGTCCGCCAGGGTATTGAGGTAATCGCACTCGTAGCGGTTCAGCGGCTCCAGCAGCACGGTCACGCCCGGAGGCTCGGCTAGGCGGCACACTTCGGCCACGCACTCGAGCGCCCTGGATCTCCTGGCGAGGCGCTCCGCGCCTTCCGAGCTTCCGAGTCTGCCGCTTATGCTCCCTATGGTCACGGCCGAGCCGACTTCGGCGGCCAGGTCTATGTGGCCCCGCACCCGTTGGACCGTTTGCGCGCGGACCTCCGCGCGGGGATCGGCAAAGGTCAGCCCGTCCTGGCCGGCGGCCAGGCCCGTCCCCAGCGTCGGGATGCCCAGGCCGTAATCGGCGGCCAGCCGCCGCACCTCCCCGGCATCGACGTCCCCGGCCCGCCGCAGATGCAGCTCGACGCCCTGGCAACCGGACTCAGAGGCCTGCCGGAACGCTGCGCCGATCTCGCCCCGCAGCAGGATCGGCCCGAAGCGCACGTCACCGGGCGTCGCCGTAACGGCGATTTTCCACTTGTGTGGTTCCACGTCAGGCGTCGATGCGCGGCAGGCCGTAAACCGATTTCCAGCCCTTGCTCATCGGCTCCTTGAGATACGGCTCCAGCAGTGCGGGGTCGCGGAGGCTCACCATCTCGGCGGGGGGCGCCTTGCCGGGAGGAAACGCCTCCAGGTACTCGTCGCACAGCAGGGTCAGGTAGCGCAGAATGGCGGCCAGCGGCCGCTTGGCTTTGCGGGCGTCGCCCAGGGTCGGCTTTCCGACCACGCCCTCCGGAGTGCCGGCGATCTCGATGGCCGCGTGCCCCTCGGACTCCGACCAGCGGCTGGGCCGGTTGAAGGCGTCCACCGCGGTATCCATGTGCCCGCCGGGCAGCAGCGCCTTCGGCTCGGTCTCGACGGCGTATTTCATATTGACCATGTCGGGGAACAGCAGCAGGCCGACCGAGGTCTCGGCCTCATCGGCGTGAATGAAGTTTGTCTCCCAGTCGCCGCCACGGTCCCTGGTCCTCCACATCTCGCGCGTCGCCCTGTGCCAGTCGATGACGCGATAGATTCCGGGCAACTGGTAGCGTTTGGAGAACTGCTGGAGGGCCGCCTCCAGCACCCAGAGCTGCCCGTGGTTGTTGAGAATGATCTGCTTGCGGAAGCCGTCATTCCACAACCCGAGCATCACGTCGATGAGCAGCTCCCTGGCTACGTCCTCGCGAACGATGATGGTGCCGGCCATGCCGAGGTGGTGGGAAGGATGGCAGCCGTACATGAGCGGCGGCAGCGCCAGCGCCACGGGCTTGCCCCGCCTGGCGGTGTGGCGGCGCACACCCTCGGCGATGTGGCTGACAAACAGCGTGTCCATGGCCGAGACGGTGTGATCGCCGTGCAGTTCGGTCGATCCCACGGGAATGATGACCACGTCGTTGGTCTTCCGCTGCCGCTCGAGCTCGTGGCGGACGGTGGTCTGGATGTAGCTGCCGGGCTTGGCCCATTCGCAGCCGCCCGGGGCGGGCACGCCGTACTCGGCCAGGATGGCGTCGAGGGCGGCCTCGTCCGCCTCCCAGATTTCTTTTTTCATCCGGCCGACGGCCGAGTTCTCGAAATACAGATCAGGCTGGTTTGTTGACAGCCAGTTCTCAGTCGTAAGCATTGGTTCCTCCCGCCGTCACATGACGCAAGTGATCTTGCAGTTGGTCTTGTCGGTCTGGAGCAGACGGATGTGGTCGGGCACCTCGCCCAGGCCGATCTTCTTGGTGATCATCGGAGTCATGTCCATGCCCGAGGCCATCGAGCTGATGACTCTGGGAAACGTGCCGTAGCCGGAGTGGCCCTGCGCGCCGGCGATCTTGGCCTTCTTGACTTCGAAGACCTCGCAGTTGAGCGGCGCCCGCATGTCGGCCCGGGCCACCAGGACGACCTTGGCGCCGATGAACTTGCCGTCCCAGATGGTGGCCTCGATGGCCGGCAGGACCTTATCGGGCAGGCCGGTGGCCTCCAGGTAAAGCGCCGCGCCGAGTCCGCCGGTGAACTCCAGGACTCTCCGGGGGAGGTCCTCCTTGGTCGGGTCGATGACCAGGTCTGCGCCCAGCTTGCGGCCGATGCTGGCGCGGCTCTCGGCGGGTTCGGCCAGGATGACCTTGGCGGCCCCGGCGCGCTTCATGATCGCCACGGCGGCCAGGCCGATCGGCCCGCCCCCGCAGATGACGGCATTGTCGCCGGGCCGGATGCCGCCGCCGCACTCGATCACGGCGTTGTAAGCCACCGAGGTCGGTTCGACCAGGCTGCCGGCCAGAAACAGGTCAATTCCCTTGTAGGCGTCCTGAAGCTCGACCAGGCTCCACAGATAGCGTGAATTGACCGCCACGTAGCTCTCGAAGCCGCCGTCCACGCTGAAGCCCATTTCTTCCAGCCGCTCGCACTGGTTGGGGTTGCCTTCCGCGCAGGGCCGGCAATAGGAGCACCAGAACATCTCTTCGGTGCACACCGGCTCTCCGGCTTCGTATCGCCGGCCGGTGCGCTTGTTGAACGCCTTGTCGCCTGCCTGGACCACCACGCCCGCCATCTCGTGGCCCAGCACGACCGGAAACGCCGTGAGGCCGGGATACCACGTGTAACCGTCCTTGTCGCTCTGCGCCATGTGCACGTCGCTGCCGCAGATCCCGCACGCCTTCACCTGGATGAGGCAATCGCTCGGACCGATCTCGGGAAGCTCCTTCTCGGCGATCGAGAGCTTGGGGTTGCGCCAGACGTTGCTGCCCAGGTAGGTCAGCTTGCCGTCAACGTCCTTCGGCCCCAGCCGGAAGCCCGGCTTGGGAGCCCACTCAGCCGATAGAACCACGGTTTTCATTTCGAACCTCCTATTTACTAGTTAGAGTGCTTAACGCAAAAACTCACTGGCATTCTCTTTCGTGACCAAGGCCGTGCCGATGTCCACCCGTTTTTCCACCGGCTGGGCACGGGCCGCCTTGATCGCCTCCTCGACGGCGCGCCGGCCGATCCGCTCCGGATACTGCGCCATCACGGCGCTCATCCGCCCGGCCAGGACGGCGCGCACGGCCTCGCGGGTGGCGTCGAAGCCGACCAGCACGATCCGGCCGGTCAGGTTGCGCGCGGCGATTGCCTCCATCGCGCCCAGGGCCATCTGGTCGTTGGTGGCGAAGACGGCGCGCAGATCCGGGTGCGAGGTGAGCATGTTTTCCATGACGCTCATGCCCAGCGCCCGCTCGCTGTTGGCCGGCTGCACCGACACGCACTCGACGCCGGGCGTTTGGGCGAGCACGTCGCGGAAGCCGGTCAGCCGGTCCTCCTGGGTGGCGACGCCCAGCACACCGCGGATCACGGCGACTTTGCCCTTGCCGCCGATCGCGCGCATGATGTACTCGCCGGCCAGCCGCCCGCCCAGCCGGTTGTCGATCCCGATGAAGCTGACTCTGGACGGCCAGGGCACGTCCGTATCCACGATCAGCACCGGGATACCGGCCGCGCGGGCCTTGTCGAGCACCGGAATGACTTCGGCGACGCCGGCCGGCGCCACGGCCAGCGCCGAGACCTTCTTCAGAACCTGGTCCTCGAGGATCGTCACCTGCTGATCGATGTTGATCTCCCGCTCCGGCGCCAGCACCGCGAAGCGGACGCCGGGCTCGGCGCGCGCGGCGGCTTCGGCACCCGACTTCATGCGCTGCCAGAACTCGCTGTCCAGCGCCTTGACCACCAGGACGATCTCGAGCTGCCTAGTCCTGTTGGCGCGCGAGCAGGCGCCCGCCGCAAGCAACGCGGCCGCCAGCGCGGCTGCCTGGAAGCGGCGGTTCATGCGGCTCACTGGCTACCTCCCGGCGGCGCGGCTCTTCTCGGAGGCCCGCTGCCGCACCACGTCCACCCACACGGCGGCCACAATCACTGCGCCGATCACCACCGTCTGCCAGTAGGCCGAGACGTTCATCAGGTTGAGGCCGTTGCGCAGCACGCCCATGATCAGGGCGCCCACCAGCGTGCCCAGCACGGTCCCGACGCCGCCGAAGAAACTGGCGCCGCCGATGATGACCGCGGCGATGGAATCCAGCTCGGCCCCCGCGCCGGCCAGCGGGAAGCCCGAATTCATGCGCCCGGCCAGAACGATGGCGCCCGCCGCCGACATGGCCCCGCTGATGGCGTACACCATGGTCAGCCGCCGGTCCACCGGGACGCCGGAAAGCAGCGCCGCCTGCCGGTTCCCGCCGATCGCGTAGATGTCCCGCCCCAGCGTGGTGCGCGTGAGGAACAGGTGGAACAGCACGCAAAAGCCGACCACGACGATGACCGGGGCCGGAATGCCGGCCAGCGCGCCCGCGCCCCAGTAGCGGAAGCCGCCGGGAAGCTCGGAGACCGGGAAGCCGCCCGTAATCACCAGGGCCAGCCCGCGCGCCACGTTCATCATGCCCAGGGTGGGGATGAACGGATGCGGCAGCCGCAGCTTGGTGAACAGCAGGCCGTTGATCGTCCCCAGGGCCGCGCCTGCGGCCAGCGCCCCCGCAACGGCCAGCCAGGGAGGCGCGCCCGCCTTTAACATGAGCGCGGCCAGTACGCAGCACAACCCGAGAATCGATCCGACCGAGAGGTCGATGCCGGCCGTGATGATCACCAGCAACTGGCCGAGCGCCAGCAGCGCGTTCACCGCCGATTGCCGGAAGACGTTGAGCAGGTTGTCGAAAGTGAGGAAGTACTCCGACAGCAGGCTGATAGCGACGCACAACCCCAGCAGCGCGGCGAGCGGCCCGAAGCGGCGCAACGCGCCGGAGGCCGCCCGGGCCCAGAGCGCTCTCTTCGTCATCTGCTGCTCCATGCCGTCGATCAGCGCTTCGCACTCCGCGGCGGAGCGGTGGACTGCCGCACGATGAGCTTGCCGCCGAGCGTCACCTGGTCTTCGGGCCTGCCGCCGGAGAGAAGATCCAGCAGGATTTGCGCGGCCAGCCAGCCCATTTGCCGCTTGGGCTGCTGAACAGTCGTCAGCGGCGGATCGGTGTAAGAGGCCAGGAACAGGTCGTCGAGCCCGACAACCGAGAGGTCGTCCGGCACCTTCAGACCGTGTTCGCGCGCCGCGCGCATGGCGCCCAGCGCCTCCAGGTCGTTGTAACAGAAAACCGCCGTCGGGGGTTCCGGCAACGCGAGCAGCCGCGCCATGGCGCGCATTCCGCCTTCCGGTCCCCCATCCCCGTGGGCGACCAGATCCGGCCGAAAGCCGATACCGGCTTCTTCCAGGACTTGCCGGTACCCGGCGAAGCGCTCGGTGTCCGACTGGAACCCGAACTGGTCGCCGATGTAGCCGATGCTCTTGTGACCCAGCTCCGCCAGGTGCCGCGTGGCCTGGCGGCCGGCATTGAGGTTGTCGATGGTCACCGAGAAGACGAACTCGCCCGGGTGCTGGTTGTTAATCAGCACGATCGGCACCTTCATCTCCGACAGCAGCGGCAGGTAGAGCGCGCCCACGCGGGAGGCGGTAACCAGGATCCCGTCCACGCGGCGTTCGTGGAACGACCGCACGGCGCGAAGCTCCCGGGCGGGATCGGCGTGACAGTTGGCCAGAAACACGGAATAGTTGTGGGCCAGGGCGACTTCCTCGATGCCGCTGACCACTTCGCCAACGAAGGGGTCGGCGATGGTCGTCACCACGACGCCGATGGTGTTGGTCCGCCTGGTAACCAGACTGCGGGCCACGGCGCTGACCGTATATCCTTGCTGCTGCGCGATCCTGCGGATCCGGGCGCCGGTCCGGGCGTTGACCAGCGGGCTGTTGCGGAGCGCGCGGGAGACGGTGGAGTGGGAGACGCGAGCGGCGCGGGCGATGTCCTTGATGGAAACCATCTGCAAACGTGTTCAGATTAGGCTAAGACGGCCCTTTTGTCAACTGAAGCCAGGCGACCCCCCTCGCCTCCGGCGAACATGAGCCAGCGAAGCTTCAGAGCTGGTGCTGTTCTAAATCTCATGAATTTACGACACCTATTGTACAACCGGCACGCCACGGGAAACGGCTGCCTGCCAGGCAGAGTGTAAAACCAAAGCAGTACCGGTGCAACACGGTCAAGCTGTAAACCGTGCGCCTTCAGGGCGCAGCGGGGAGTGTAGGATGCGACATTGGCTTCTCATTTTGGCTGTTCTGGTTCTTGCATCGGCAGCGTTCGCCCAGGTGGACCGGGCCACGCTGACCGGCACCGTCACCGACCCCAGCGGGGCCGTCGTGCCCCGCGCGAACGTGGAGGTCAGATCGCCGGACACCGGGCTGCACCGCGACGTGCCGACCGGCGCCGCGGGAAATTACACGTTCGCGGGCCTGCCCATCGGCAATTACACGGTGGTTGTCTCGTTCCAGGGCTTCACCCCGGTCACCATCAAGGATGTGCGGCTGGGTGTGGGCGATAACCGCACGCTGGACATCAGCTTTACGCAAGTCGCCGGCGGAACCACCCTGGTCTCCGTCGAGGCCCAGGCCGCGGCGCTCGAGCGTGAGTCCGCCACGATAGGCACGGTGATCGCCTCCCAGCAGATGCGGGAGATTCCCCTCAACGGCCGCCACTGGGCCAGCCTGATGGCGCTGGCGCCCGGCGCGATCAACACCGGCTCCGGCGACATGGAAAGCATCCGGTTCTCGGGCCGCTCGAACGACGACAACAACTTCATGTATGACGGCCTCGACGCCAGCGGCGTGAAAGACCCGACCCAGGAAGCGGACCTGCGCCTGATTGTCTCGACCGATACGATCGCCGAATTCCGGGTGAACTCCACGCTCTATTCGGCTGAATCGGGCTCGGGCGGCGGCGCGCAGATCAATCTGGTCTCCAAGGGCGGCACCAACGAGTTCCACGGCAGCGTTTTCGAGTTCTTCCGGAACGACCACATGGATGCGCGCAACCCCTTCGATACCTCGAAGCAGCCGTTCCGGCTGAACCAGTTCGGCGGGAACGTCGGGGGCCAATCGTGAAGAACCGGACTTTTTTCTTCGCCAACTATGAAGGGATGCGGCAGCGGGTTTCCACGACACGGCGCTCCGACGTGCCGAGTGCGGCCTTTCGCGGCCGCGCCACCAATCCGGCCATCCAGCCGATCCTGAACGGCTATCCGACAGGCACGATCCGCACTACGGATGCCGATATCGACCGCTACGAAGCGGACCGCAGCGAGTCCTGGCGCGAGGATTCCGGAACACTGCGCCTGGACCATCGCTTTAACGACAACAACAGCATCTTCGCCCGTTTCAACACGGACAACGGGGTGGTCGACGAGCCTCAGTCGGCCCTCGAAGGAGACCACGAGACGTCTTACTTGCGGCCGACCCACTTCGTCTTGCAGTATCAGCGGATCTTCACGCCGACCGTGGTCAACGAGTGGAAGCTGGGCTTCAACCGCGCCCCGCTGAACCGCTACTCATTCGGACCCTTCAGGGAGACGATCAACGTTTCCGGTTTCCAGACGCTGAACGACTCGAACTGGGCGGTCGAGACGGGCACGAACTATTCGCTGCTCGACAACATGGCGATCACGCGAGGCCGCCACACGCTGAAGATGGGCGGCGAGATCCGGCGGACTCATGTCAACGTGGGGGATCCGCTGTTTGGTTCATTTACGGTCACCTACCCGAACCGTACGGCCTTCCTTAACAACGCGGTGGACACCGTGTCCATCGGCGCCGGCAACGCCGTGCTGGGCACGCGCAAGTGGAGCTACTACGCCTACGTGCAGGACGACTTCAAGCTGAAGCCCGAGCTGACCCTGAACCTCGGCCTGCGCTATGAGTACTACGGAGTGAACAACGAAGTGGCCGACCGCTATCGGGTGTTCGACATCTACGAATGCCGCGGTTTCTGCCCCCACGGGACGCCGTGGTACTTCCCCGACCGCAACAACTTCGATCCGCGCGTCGGCATCGCCTGGGCGCCCAAGGCGCTGAAGGGCAAGACCGTCATCCGCACCGGCGCCGGAATCTACCACGGCCCCGGCCAGGTGGACGACGTCAACGCGTCACTGGACAACTACGCGGATAACTACTCGCTGACGAGGAACGAAGCACCGAACCTCTCGTTCCCCATCACGCCGTTCCTCGGCTTGGCGCGCAATATAGGTCTCACTCCCCGCTCATTGCAGCGCGACCGCCGCGACCTCTACAGCACCAATTGGGGCTTCGCCATCCAGCAAGAGCTTCCAGCCGGCTTCATCACGCAGGTTGGCTACGTCTCCACCGTAGGCAAGAAGCTGTTCGCGCGTGTTGACATCAACCGCCTCGACCCGGTGACCCGGACGCGCTTTTTGCCGAATTTCGGCCGCATCGACGAGAAGCGGCAGGACGGCAACAGCAACTTCAACGCCTTGCAGGTTTCGCTGCACCGGCGCGTGGGGCGCGGCCTGCTGTGGGGCACCGAGTACATGTGGTCGCACTCGATCAACGACAATTCAATCGGCGCCGGCGAAGGCGACCGGCCGCAGAACAGCGATTGCAGGGCCTGCGACCGCGGCAACAGCTCCCAGGACATCCGGCACACCTTCACCGCCAACTGGGTGTACACGCTGCCGTTCGGCAAGGGCCAGAAGTTCCTGGAGAGCGGCCCGGCGGCGCGCGTCCTGGGAGGCTGGGAGGTGAGCGGCATCTGGTTCATGCGCACCGGCCGCCCGCTGAACATCACGATGACGCGCAGCACCAACGACCTTCCGGACGGCAACAGCCGGAACCCGCGGCCCAACCTCGTCCCCGGCGTCTCGATCTACCCGGCCGGCGGCCCGACCTTCGCTCGGTGGTTCAATCCCGCCGCCTTCGCCGCTCCGGCCAGCAGGACCTGGGGCAACCTCGGGCGCCACATCGCGCGCGGCCCCGGCCTGGCCCAGGTGGACTTCGCGCTTCAAAAAGTCAACCGGATCACCGAAGGCAAGTCCATCACGGTCCGGGTCGAAGCGTTCAACATCTTCAACCGCGTTCAGGCGGCTAATCCCGGCACTAACTTCACGTCCACGGGGAGCTTTGGTATCGTCAGCAGCGGTTTTAACCGCACCATCGGCACCGGCACGGCACGGCAGTTGCAGCTCGCCCTGCGCCTGAGCTTCTGAATTCCGAGCCGCGACCGGAGGGAGCGGTCAGCCGCCGCCCCCTCCGGTGGCCAGGCGCATGATCGCCTCCTCGGTGGCCTCCGCGCGCGCCAGCTCGCCGGCAACTCGGCCGCGGTGGATCACCAGCACGCGGTCCGCCAGGTTGAGCACCTCCTCGAGTTCCGAGGAGACCAGCACGATGGCCGCGCCGCGCGCCGCCAGGCCCCGGATGAGCTGGTAGATTTCGGCCTTCGCCCCCACGTCGATGCCGCGGGTAGGCTCGTCGAGAAGGAAGATCTTCGCGTCGGCCAGCAGCCAGCGGGCGAGCACGACCTTCTGCTGGTTGCCGCCGCTCAACCGGGCCACCGGCTGCTCGGGGCCGGGCGTGCGGACGCGCAGCTCGCGCACCATCCGGCTGGTCTTCTCCGTTTCGCGGTCGGCGCGGATGCGCGCCTGCCGCTCCGAAGCCAGCACCATGTTCCAGCGCACGGACGCCCCGCCGATCAGCCCCTTGGCTTTGCGGTCGTCCGGGACCAGGGCCAAGCCGAGGCGTATGGCGTCAGCGGGCGCCCGGATGCTCACCGGCCGCCCCTCGACGAAAACCCGGCCCGCGTCGTGCTTCGCCGCGCCGAAGAGCGCTTCCAGCAGCTCGGTGCGGCCGGCGCCCACCAGGCCCGCCAGGCCCACGATCTCGCCGCGGTTGACGCGAAAGCCGACATTGTAGAACGCGCCCCGCGCGGTGAGTCCTTCCAGGCGCAGCATCTCGTCGGGCCGGACGCAGGACTCAGGGGCGGGAAACCGCTCCCGGACCGGCCGGCCGACCATGTGGCGGATCAGCTCGTCCGGCGGCATCTCAGCGACGGGCGCGGTGGCGACGTGGCGGCCGTCGCGAAGCACGGTCACGCGGTCCGGCCCCTGGTAGATCTCTTTCAGGCGGTGGGTGATGTAGACCACGCTCACGCCGCGCTGCTTCAGCCGCGCGATGACCTGGAACAGGCGCGCGGTCTCGTGCTCGGAGAGCGGCGCCGTCGGTTCGTCCATGATGACCAGGCGGGAGCGGAAGGCCAGCGCCCGGGCGATCTCCACCAGTTGCTGCTCTCCGACGCTCAACTCCGCAACCGGGCGCCGCGGGTCGATGTCGTGCCCGAGTTCCGCGAGCAGGGTGCTGGCTCTCTGGTGGATCTCGCCCCACCGGACCCAGTCGAGTCCGGCCCGGCGGGCCGGGTGCCGGCCCAGAAAGACGTTTTCACCGGCGCTCAACTGCGGGACCAGGGCCAGCTCCTGGTGGACGAAGCTGATGCCAAGCTCCTGCGCCTGCCGCGGGCTGCGCAGGGTCACCGGCCGCCCCTCCCAGAACATACGGCCGGCGTCGGCGCAGAGCACGCCGCTCGCGATGTTCATGAGGGTGGACTTTCCGGCGCCGTTTTCGCCCACCAGCGCGTGCACCTCGGCCGCGGGCACCGCCAGGCTGACGTCTTCGAGCGCCGGCACCCCGCTGAACGCCTTCGAAATATGCTCCAGCCGCAGAAGCGGCTCCGTCCCTTGCGCAGCCAATCCGCTGTCCCCGCCGCGGCTACGGCGCCACGACCGCTTTCACTGCTTCGCCGGCCCGCATGGCCTTCAGGCCCTCGCCGACCTGCGCAAGCGTCAGCCGGTGGGTGATCAGCCTGTCCATGGGCAGCAGGCCGGCTTCCAGGATGCGCACGACTTTCGGGAAGGCGGTCCGCTGGATGTAGGAGCCGACGATGGTGACCTCATACCGCGTGATGCCGTACTGGTTCAGCTCGCGGGAGGCGCGCTGGTTCATGCCGAACAGGAGCACGCGCCCGCCGCGGCGCACCAGCTCGAGGGACTCCGGCAGCAGGGTGCCGGCGGCATCGATCACCAGGTCCGCCCCGATGCGCGTGGCCGATCGGATCTCGGCCGGAACGTCCTGCGGGCGCGGGTCCAGCACCGCGCCGGCGCCGATCTCGCGCGCCACGCGCCGGCGGAACTCCACCGGCTCCACGACGAAGGTCTTGCCGGCGCCGGCGGCCTTGTAGAGCATCAGGAAGAGCAACCCGATCGGTCCCGCGCCCAGGATGGCGACGCTCTCGCCGGGCGTCAGCGTCGCTCTCTCGAAGGCGTGCAGCACGCAGGAAAGCGGCTCGGCCAGGGTGGCGTGGTCGGGCGGCACGTCGCGGCGGATCGGGTGCAGCGCGCGCGTCGGCGC
>Ga0315314_1003750_pt1 | contig 11710 bp, 10 predicted proteins | sample TDP9_MG_FD_203631 | JGI IMG/M metagenome (GOLD analysis project Ga0315314, IMG submission 203631) | Freshwater sediment microbial communities from Lake Towuti, South Sulawesi, Indonesia - TDP9 | ecosystem: Environmental > Aquatic > Freshwater > Lake > Sediment | place: Indonesia: South Sulawesi...
GCAAGGGGGGTACAATAGCGGTCAATGGCCAATAAAAACAGCTTTGGCGCTGCCTCCGACCTCCGCGCCGGGAGTCGCCAATACCGGATGTATTCGCTCAACGCGCTCGAGAAGCGCGGATTCAGCAATGTGTCCCGCCTGCCCTACTCGATGAAGGTGCTGCTGGAAAACCTGCTGCGGCACGAGGACGGCCGCACGGTCACGCCCGAGCAGGTCGAACTCCTCGCGAAATGGAACGGCCGCGGCGAGCCGGCCGAGATCAGCTTCATGCCAGCGCGCGTGCTGCTTCAGGACTTCACCGGCGTGCCCGCGGTGGTGGACTTTGCCGCCATGCGGGACGCTCTGAGAAAAATGGGCCGCGATCCCCGCCTGGCCAACCCGCTCATTCCCGCCGACCTGGTGATCGACCACTCGGTGCAGGTCGATCACTACGGCTCTCTGGCCGCGTTCAATGCGAACGCGCTGCTGGAATACGAGCGCAACAAAGAACGGTATGGCTTCTTGCGCTGGGGCCAGTCGGCGTTCCGGAACTTGCGGGTGGTGCCGCCGGACACGGGCATCGTGCACCAGATCAACCTGGAATACCTGGCGTCGGTGGTCTTCAGGGCGGAGAGGGACGGCGCCGTGGCGGCCTATCCCGACACGCTGGTGGGCACCGATTCGCACACCACGATGATCAACGGCCTGGGCGTGCTCGGCTGGGGCGTTGGCGGTATCGAAGCCGAAGCCTGCATGCTTGGCCAGCCGATCTCGATGCTGCTGCCCCAGGTGATCGGTTTCCGGCTCTATGGCAGACTGCCGCAGGGCGCGACCGCCACGGACGCGGTCCTGACCGTCACCCAGATGCTCCGCAGGAAGGGCGTCGTCGGAAAATTCGTCGAGTTCTGCGGACCCGGGGTGAGTGCGCTGTCCCTGGCCGATCGCGCCACCATCGCCAACATGGCCCCCGAGTACGGCGCCACGATGGGCTTCTTCCCGGTGGACGCCGAGGCGATTAAGTACCTGCGGCTGACGAACAGGCCGCCCGAGCTGGTCGAGCTGGTTGAGGCCTACAACAAAGAGCAGGGCCTGTTCCGGGCGGTCGAGTCGTCCGAGCCGATTTTCACCGACATGATCGAGCTGGACCTGGGCACGGTGGTGCCTTCGCTGGCCGGTCCGAAGCGGCCCCAGGACCGCATCCACCTGCCCGACGTGAAGAGGAACTTCCTGGATTCGCTGGGCGGGGCTCCGAAAGAAGTGAGGGTCCGCATCGACGGGACGCCGGCTGCGGTGCGCGACGGTTCGGTGGTGATCGCTGCCATCACGAGCTGCACGAACACCTCGAATCCGTCGGTCATGATCGGCGCCGGCCTGCTGGCCAAGAAAGCCGCGGAGCGTGGTCTGCGGGCCAAACCCTGGGTCAAGACCAGTCTGGCGCCGGGCTCGAAAGTGGTCTACGACTACCTGCTGGATGCGGGCCTGATGCCGGCGCTGGAGAAGCTGGGTTTCCACCTGGTCGGCTATGGTTGCACTACCTGCATCGGCAACAGCGGGCCCCTGCCGGAGCCGGTCGCCGAGGCCATCCAGAAAGAAAAGCTGGTGGTGGCGGCCGTGCTGAGCGGCAACCGCAATTTCGAAGGCCGCGTGAACGCGCTGGTCCGGGCCAACTACCTGGCTTCGCCGCCCCTGGTGGTCGCCTACGCGCTGGCCGGCCGCGTCGATACCGACTTCGAGAACGAGCCGCTCGGAACCGACGATGCCGGCCGTCCCGTCTATCTGCGTGACATCTGGCCCACCAGCGAGGAGGTGTCGCAGGCGGTGGAGAAATCCGTGCGCGAGGAGATGTTCCGGAAGGAGTACGCCGAGGTGTTCCGCGGCGACGAGCAGTGGAACTCGCTTCCGGCTCCGAGCGGCGAACTCTACGAGTGGGACGAGCAATCGACCTACATCAAGAGGCCGCCGTATTTCGAGCAGGCCGAGGCACCGGAGGCAGCGGCGGATTTGGGCGGGCTGCGCGCTCTGGTGGTGCTGGGCGACTCGATCACCACCGACCACATCTCGCCCGCCGGCTCTATCGCGGTGAACAGCCCGGCCGGGCAGTACCTGATCTCGCTGGGCGTCCAGCCGAAAGATTTCAACTCCTACGGAGCGCGCCGCGGCAACCACGAGGTGATGATGCGGGGCACGCTGGCCAACGTCCGCCTGAGAAATCAACTGGCGCCGGGCACCGAGGGGCCCTGGACGGTCCATCTGCCGGACGGCGAGCAGATGTGGATCTACGACGCGGCGATGCGCTACCAGAAAGAGGGTGTGCCGCTGCTGATCCTGGCGGGCAAGGAGTACGGCTCCGGCTCGTCGCGGGACTGGGCGGCCAAGGGCGTGCGGCTGTTGGGCGTGCGGGCGGTCATCGCCGAGAGCTTCGAGCGGATCCACCGCTCGAACCTGGTTGGGATGGGCGTGCTGCCGCTGGAGTTCGCGGCCGGCCAGGCGCGCGAGACCCTCGGCCTGACGGGCCGGGAAACGTATCACATCGAAGGGATCGCCGAGGCGCTGGCCGGCTCGCGGCGGGCCCGGGTGCGCGCGGTGGCCGAGGACGGAGCCGAGCGGTCTTTTGAGGTTACCGTGCGGGTGGACACGCCGCAGGAAGCCGAATACTACCGGCACGGCGGGATCCTGCTCTACGTGCTGAACGAGCTTGCGATGGGCCAGGCCGCCTGATGACGGCCCGGGCCGCCTTACCGCACGGCTCTGAATAGCGTCACGATCCCCAGCGCCAGCACCAGGCCCGAGACAATGCGCCGGAACACGGGCTCGGGTGTCCGGTGCAACAGGCGCTCGCCGAACAGCGTCCCCGCCAGAACACCTGCGGTCAGGACCCCGATCAACGGCCAGCGGGCGGTGAGTTCATCGAGCACGGTGACCATGTAGACCGGGATCCTTCCGCCGTCCACCGCCAACCCGATCGCCGTTGCCGTCGCCACAAACGCCTGCCGCGGCAAGTCGAACCCGAGCATCGCCGCCGAGCGGATGCCACCCTGGTTACCTGCCACACCCCCCAGGGTCCCGGACACTGCCCCCGCCAACCAGGCGGTTTTCGGCCCGAAGCGCATCTTGGATGACCAGCCTGTCAAGCCTGTCAACCCGGCGAAGATCAACACCGCGGAAAAGATCACGGTCAGCGCGGGCTTGGGCGTGGCCGCATGCAGGAACGCTCCCGCTAGTCCGCCCAGGGCGCTGGAGACGCCGAAGCTCCCCAGTACCTTGCGATCCAGATGCCGACGCAGCATCAGGAAGCGGAGCAGCGTGGCCGCGAAGTGGGGAATCGAGACCGCCGCGATAGCGATTTTCGCACCCGTCTGTAGCGAGACCAGCGGGGTCAGAATACTGCCGATCCCGAACCCGGTGACGGCCGCGACCGCACCGGCCAGAATGGCGGCCGCCCCGAAGAGCGCTTTAAATCCCATCAGGCCCCCTGCACCCTCGGCCGGTGCCGGCGGGAATCGAGGGGTACAGAAAGCTCTGAAGCGCCGATCGCGAGCTGCATCTTGGGTGATAAGTTGTGCTCCGCCGCCTCGGATGAGCGGACCCGCCGGGGCTGGCGAAGTCGAATTCTGATTTTACCGGATGGATCCTGGTCACGCACGGACGTGGCAGGTTCTGGCGGCTCAGGCAACTGGTGGCCACTTTCGGTCGTGGTCACAGACCAAGGTGCTCGCCGATTTTGCTATTTTGGAGAATCGACTTCAGAGCGGTAGGGAAAAATGTGGCGCGGTGACGTGAGATTCGTATTGAGCAATCTGGTTCTGAAGGAGTTCAAGGTCCGGTACCGCAACATGTCGCTGGGCTTCTTCTGGAGCCTGCTCAACCCGCTCATCATGATGGGCGTGCTGATGTTTGTATTCACGAAAATCTTCGCGAGTCCGGAACCCAATTTCCCGGTTTTCATCCTTTGCGGACTCGTGCCATACAGTTTTTTCAGTGTGACGTGGTCTTCGGGGACCAACAGCCTGGTGGACAACACGGTGCTCATCAAGCGCGTCCCGGTGCCGCGGGAAGTCGTGCCGATCGCGAGTGTTCTGTCGAACTGCCTGCACCTGCTGATCCAGATCGGCCTGCTTCTGGCATTCGTGCTGGCCACCGGTGAGGGCGTGAACCGTTTCTGGCTCTGGCTGCCGTTCGTCTGGGGCATGGAAGTGGTATTTGTGACGGGCCTGGTGCTGGCTTTTTCGGCGCTGGACGTGTACATTCGCGACATGCGCTACGTGGTGGAATCAGCCAACGTGGTGCTGTTCTGGCTGGTTCCCATTTTCTATTCCTTTGCTGCGATCCCGCGGGCGTACCACGAGATCTACCAGTTGAATCCGCTCGCCGCGCTGGTGCTGGCGCTGCGGAACATCCTGCTTGATGCGAAAGCCCCGCCGACCTCGCTGGTCTGGAAGCTGTCGCTGAGCTCTTTCGTGATTCTGGGTGTGGGCTGGCTGGTCTTCGAGCGGCTAAAGAGGCGGTTTTACGAGTACCTGTAGGGCCATGGCAGCGATCATCTTCCGAAACGTGTCCAAGACCTTCCGGATCAGCACCGGCCGACAGCTCCTGCGGAGTCATCTGTCAGACTGGTTCGGCGGCGCGCGCACGAAGCGTTTCTACGCATTGCGGAACGTCTCTTTCCAGGTGGACGCGGGCGAGAGCGTCGCGGTGGTGGGCGCCAATGGCGCGGGCAAGACGACCTTGCTCAGCCTGGTGGGCGGGCTGTGCGTGCCGGACGAAGGCGAGGTTGTCGTAAACGGCCACGTGGCCGGACTGCTGGGGTTGGCTTCGGGATTCCATCCTGATCTGACGGGCGCGGAGAATGTCCGCATCAACGCCTCGCTGCTGGGCATGAGCCGCCGACAGACCGAGCAGCTCTTCGAGCGGATCGTGGAATTCTCCGGCATCGGCGAATTTCTCAACGAACATTTGCGCACGTACTCCGCCGGGATGGTGATGCGGCTGGCTTTCGCCGTGGCCATTCACGTACAGCCGGATATCCTGGTCCTGGATGAAGTGTTCGCGGTGGGCGACCAGGAGTTTCAGAGCAAGTGCATCGAAAGGGTAATGTCGTTTCGTGAATCCCGCCGGACGATGCTGTGCGTTTCGCATTCCGCCGAGCCGTTGCGGCGCATGTGCGACCGGGCGATCTGGCTCGATCACGGCCAGATCGTCATGGCGGGCGAGGTGGACGAGGTTGTGGCGGCCTACGAGGGGCGGCTGGCCCGGCCGGTGGAGGCAGAGGAGTAACAACCGGAGCCCGTGGACACGGCAGGCCATCCCCTCGTCAGCGTGGTGACGCCCTCCTACAACATGGCGCGTTTTCTGGAAGAGACCATCCGGAGCGTGCTGAGCCAGGACTACCCCAGGATTGAGTACATCGTGATGGACGGCGGCTCGACCGACGGCACGCAGGAGATCCTGCGCAGGTACGAAGGCCGGCTGCAATACGAATCGCGGCCCGACCGGGGGCAATCGGAGGCCGTCAATCGCGGGTTTCTGCGATCGCAAGGGAGCGTGTTCGCCTACCTCAACGCCGACGACACTTACCTGCCCGGCGCCGTGAGCACGGCGGTCCGGCATCTGCTGGCCAATCCCGGCCAGGCGGGAGTCTACGGGGAGGCCTGTCATATCGGCGAGGACGGCAGTATCCTGGGCCGTTTTGACACGCGCGAGTTCGATGCCGAACTGCTGAAGACGAACTGCTACATTTGCCAGCCCGCAGTCTTCCTCTGGCGGGAGGCGTTTGGCGAGGCGGGCATGCTCGACCCGGACCTCCACCTGGCCATGGATTACGATCTGTGGATCCGGATCGCCAAGCGCCGCACGTTCGTCAAGGTGCAGGAGTACCTGGCCTGCTCGCGGATGCACCGCAGCAGCAAGACGCTGCGCCAGCGGAGCGCCGTTTACAGAGAACTGGTGAAGGTCGCCCTGCGACATTACGGCTACGTTCCCTTCCGCTATATCTACGGTTGTGCCTGCTCGCTGCTCGATGCCAGGGACGGATTCTTCGAGCGGGTGCCGCCGTCCTTGACGAAATACGCTCTGAGCTGGCTGATCGGCTCCTACCAGAACAGGCTCTGGCTGCTCAGGTTTTGGAAGGAGTGCATTCAGGAGGGGTTGGCTGCCTGGCGTCGGAAAGCCTGGCGCCCGGGCGGCCCGCCGGCAGGGCGATGAGCAGACCGGGAAAGGCCGCTGTCGCCGGCGCTGTTCAGGCCTGAGACGTACCTTCGCCGCCGCGCCGCCCGCACGCGCTCATAACCAACCGGCTCCGCGGCGCGTCTTATTTCACACGAAATGGCGATTTGCACTTGCCCTTCGGGCCGTTTCGATGGACACTAATTTCGTGAAGGAGAACTGAGTTTGAAACTCTCGGACACCGCGCTTCTGCGGGAGCCTGCCGAGCGCTGGACCGTGGCCGACGCCGCTGAGCTGTACGACGTGGCCAGTTGGGGCAAGGGCTACTTCTCGGCCGGAGACAACGGTCACCTCTTCGTGCACCCGACCAAGGAGGCTTCTCGCGCGATCGACCTGAAGAAGCTGGTGGACACGCTGGTGTTGCGCGGCATCTCGCTGCCGATCCTGATCCGGTTCGGAGAGATCCTGCGGCACCGGTTGAGCGAGATCCACAACGCGTTCCAGGGCGCCATCGCCGAGCACGGCTACCAGGGCGGCTACTCCTGCGTGTACCCGATCAAAGTGAACCAGCAGCGGCAGGTGGTCGAAGAGCTGTTCCAGTTCGGCCGGAGCTACCGGTTCGGCCTGGAAGCCGGCTCCAAGCCCGAGTTGCTGGCGGTCATGGCGGTGGCTGACAACAACACGCCGATCATCTGCAACGGCTTCAAGGACGACGAGTACATCGAGATGGTGATGCTGGCCAAGAAGATCGGCCGGCAGATCATCCCGGTGGTGGAGAAGTACACGGAGCTGGACCTGGTCACCGCGCACGCCCAGCGCATCGGCGTGCGGCCGGTGATCGGCCTGCGGATGAAGCTGGCCAGCCGCGGATCGGGGCGCTGGAAGTCCTCCGGCGGCTACCGTTCCAAGTTCGGCCTGACCGTGAGCGAGGCCCTGCGGGCGCTCGAGCAGCTCAAGGCCCTGGGCATGGCGGACTGCCTCGAGCTGCTCCATTTCCACCTCGGCAGCCAGATCACCAACATCCGCCACATCAAGGCGGCGGTCATCGAGTCGGCCCGGATCTTCGTCGAGCTGGCGCGGGCCGGGGCCGGCTTGAAGTGCCTGGATGTCGGCGGGGGCCTGGGCATCGACTATGACGGCTCGCAGACCGACTTCGAGTCGAGCGTCAACTACACCCTCCAGGAGTACGCCAACGACGTCGTCTACCACATCCAGAGCGTCTGCGACGAAGCGGGCGTGCCGCACCCGACCATCATTTCCGAGAGCGGCCGGGCGGTGGTGGCCTATCACAGCATGCTGGTCTTCAACGTCCTGGGGGTGAGCGGGCAGGGCGAGGTGGAACTCGAGCCGGAACTGCCGCCGGACGCCGAGCAGCCGCTGGTCGATCTGGAGGGGACCTACCGCTCGCTCGGCATCAAGAACCTGCTGGAAGCCTTCCACGACGCCCAGCAGGCGCTCGACCAGGCCCTGAACCTGTTCAGCCTCGGCTACCTCTCGCTGGAGCAGCGGCGCCTGGCCGAGAACTACTACTGGGCGATCTGCCGGCGCATCCAGCGGCTGGCCAACGAGCTGGAGTACCTGCCGGAGGAACTGGAAGGCCTGGACGCTATGCTCTCGGACACTTACTTCTGCAACTTCTCGCTGTTCCAGAGCATCCCCGATAGCTGGGCGATCAAGCAACTGTTCCCGATCATGCCGATCCACCGGTTGAACGAGCGCCCGGCCCGCCACGCCATTCTGGGCGACATCTCCTGCGACTCCGACGGCAAGATCGACCAGTTCATCGACCGGCGTGACGTGAAGCGGACGCTGCCGCTGCACACCTTCAACGGCGAGCCGTACTACCTCGGGGCCTTCCTGGTGGGCGCCTACCAGGAGATCCTCGGCGACCTGCACAACCTGTTCGGCGACACCAACGCCGTGCACGTGAGCCTGGACGGCAACGGCGACATCATCCTGGACAACGTGATCAACGGCGACACCGTGCGCGAGGTCCTCGAGTACGTGCAGTTCAGCGCGGAGGTGTTGCTGGCGGAGTTCCGCCGGGACGTCGAGGCCGCCTTGCGCGAAGGCAAGATCGGCTACGAGGAATCGGGCCGGCTGCTGCGCTTCTACGAAGCCGGCCTGCACGGCTACACCTACCTGGAAGAGGGGCACGAGCGGTAGGCCATGCTGACCGGCTACGTCCGCGCCGCCATGCGCCGCGCCCGGTACGAGATCCTGCCGGACGACGGGACTTACTACGGGGAGATACTGGGATTCCAGGGCTTGGCTTCGAGGGACCCTTCGTCGGCGGGAAGCACCACTACATGGCCAAGGCGGATCTGAGATTGGTTCTGCCCAATCCGCACCAAAGCGACATCGGCACGGAACTGCTCACCCGGCTGCTGCGGCAAGCCGGAATCGGCCGGGAGGACTGGGAAAAGCTGTGATCGCGATCTATTCCTCCTCGAAATAGTCCGAGTCCACTTTCTTGACACTGTAGGTGGCGACCTCAGTCACACCGATGCCATGGTCGATCATCAACTCCGCCAGTTCCTTGCCATCGACGAGCACGATCTTCTTCTCAATACGGAGCACGTAGTCTCTGGCTTCTGGGGAGAACTGGGAGGTGGTGATCAAGACGCCCTTTCTTGCCCGCTGGCCTTCCAGACTGCCTGCGAAGGCCTGGACCACCGGCCGGCCGACCGTACCCTCCCATCTCTTTGCCTGGATGTAGAGCACCTCGAGGCCGAGCTTGTCCTCCTTGATGATGCCATCGATTCCCCCGTCGCTCGCTTGGCCGACCGCCTGGCCGGCCTCTTTCCAGGAGCCCCCGTAACCCATCGACAGAAGCAGGTCCACCACCAGCTTCTCGAAGAACGTGGGAGAGCAGTTCCTGATTCGATCGAGAAGATCGTCCGCCAACTGCCGTCTGAGCGCTTGGTAACCGGATTCGAGGAGTTCCTGAGGCGTCTGGGCGGGTTCCTCGCGGGGCCCTTGAAATCCGTGCGGATGGGCGGTGGAGTCGGGCAACTGCATCAGGAATCGGACATTCAAGCTCGACGGTGGATTCTTCAGGAGTTCGTGACCCCGCTCGGTGATGCGAAATCTTCCTTTCCGGGTCCCCTCGAGCAGTCCCGCTCTCCTCAGATGGATGAAGGCCCAGGCAAGCCGATTGCGAAGCTTGGTCGGTTTCCCCGGCGCGACCACTTCGCGTGTCTCTTGCTCGGTCAACATGAATTGCGCCGCGAGATGCTCGCTCGATTCGGCAAGGCCGTGCTCTTGTCCATCCGCAGCGATCGTCAGAAGTGGCAGCATGAGACTCTGAAAGTCAGGTATCGGCATAGCAGACCTCGTGGTTGCGACTGGTTGCCTTTCTACTATATAGCCCAGGCGGACTCAGAGCAGCCCAATCCGGGCACGGGCGGTAAGGGGCGTCGCGGCTGCCGCCGGTCGCTGCGGCGAACCTGTCAGCCTGGGCGGTGTGCCGGTCCGGAAGTTTGTGATAAGATTCCTGGACACGCTCAGACGGCAGGCGCTTATGGAACCCCAAGCAGCCCCCGGCCGGGGAAGCGACCCGGAGCAGGAAGTCCGGCGCCTGCGCCGGGCGGTGGACGAGCTGTCGATTCTCAACGAGATCGCCACCGCGATCGGCTCGACCCTGTCGCTCAAGTCGATCGTCGAGCTCATCATCGAGAAGTGCGTCAAGCACCTGAAGGTCGAGCAGGGGGCGGTGCTGCTCCACCAGCCGGAGAGGCCGGACAAGCCGTTCCGCACCGTGGTCCGGCAGGCGGATTCCGCGGCCGAGGTGGTCCCGCTGCGCTTCGGCGACCAGCTCACCGGCTGGATGCTGCACCACCAGAAGCCGCTGTTGATCAACGATCTGGCCACTGACCCGCGTTTCCAGGCGCCGCCCGCCGGCTTCCCGATCCGCTCGCTGCTGAGCGTCCCGCTGCCGCTGAAGGGGCAGATGATCGGCGTGCTCACCGTCTTCAACAAGCGCGCGCCGGGGCCCGAGGCGGCCGAAGGATTCACTGAGGGCGACCAGCGGCTGCTCGCCATCATTGCCGCGCAGTCGGCCCAGGTCATCGAGAACGCGCGCCTGTACGAGGAGGAGCAGGCGCTCCGGCGCATTCAGGAAGAATTGCGGCTGGCGTGGGAGATCCAGACCAGCCTGCTGCCGAAGGAGCGGCCCTCCATTCCCGGCTACGAGCTGGCCGGCAAGAGCGTTCCCGCCCGGAACGTCGGAGGCGACTACTTCGACTTCATCCCGTGCGAACCCAACCGGCTGGCGGTCTGTCTGGGAGACGTCTCCGGCAAGGGAATGCCTGCCGCCTTGCTGATGGCCAACCTCCAGGCGACCATCCGCGGGCAGGCGCTGGTTTGCGGTTCGGCCGCCGGCTGCCTCCGGCGCGCCAACGCGCTCCTGTTCCGCAGCACCGACGCCCACAAGTTCGCCACCCTGTTCTACGGAATCCTGGACACAGTGGACCACCAGTTGAGCTACTCGAATGCCGGGCACAACCCGCCGCTGTTGTTCCGCGGGCGGGACGCCGAACCGGAGCGGCTCGGCACCGGCGGCCTCATCCTCGGGGCGCTGGAGGACTTCCCTTACGATGAGGTCCGCGTGGCGTTGCGTCCCGGCGATCTGCTCCTGCTGTACTCCGACGGAATCACCGAAGCGGAGAGCAGCCGCGAGGAAGAATTCGGCGAAGAGCGCCTCGCCGCCGTGGTGAGGCGGAACTGGGAAGTCCCTTCCCTCGGACTCGTGGAGACTATTCTCGGGGAGGTGCAACGTCACGCCGGCGATTGCGCGCCGATGGATGATATGACCCTGGTGGTTCTGCGGCGGCAGCGGCGCTGACCGGCCGCCGGGGAAAGGACCGGATGATCGGCCGGATAACTGCGAAGTACGAGGTCCTGGAGAAGCTCGGCGAGGGTGGGATGGGGGTCGTCTACAAGGCCCGGGACCTCGAGCTCGGCCGCCTGGTGGCGCTGAAGTTCCTGCCCTCGCACCTGGTCCGCTCTCCCGAACAGCTCAAGCGCTTCGAGCGGGAGGCGTGCACCAGTTCCGTGCTGAACCACCCGAACATCGCCACGCTCTACGACATGGAGCAGGCTGGCGAGGAGCGGTTCCTGGTCATCGAATACCTGCCCGGCGGCACCCTTCGCGCCCGCATCCACGCCGGGCCGCTCTCCACCCAGGAGGTCATCGAATACGCGCTCCAGGTCGCCCGCGGACTGGCCCACGCGCACTCGAGCGGCATCGTCCACCGCGACATCAAGGCCGACAACCTGATGTTCAGCTCCGAGGGTCGGCTCAAGATCACTGACTTCGGCCTGGCCCGTCCGCAGGCCAGCCAGGCGCTCACCCGAAGCGGTGACCGGCTGGGCACGGCGGCCTACATGTCGCCTGAGCAGGCGCAGGGTATTGAAGTGGATCATCGCTCGGACATTTTCTCCTTCGGCGTGGTCCTGTACGAGATGGTTACCGGCCGCCTTCCCTTCCAAGCCGCGCATGAGGCGGCGCTGCTCTACGCGATTGTCAACGTGGCCGCGCCGCCGGCCCGGCAGCTCCGCCCGGATG
>Ga0315314_1003751_pt1 | contig 11709 bp, 5 predicted proteins | sample TDP9_MG_FD_203631 | JGI IMG/M metagenome (GOLD analysis project Ga0315314, IMG submission 203631) | Freshwater sediment microbial communities from Lake Towuti, South Sulawesi, Indonesia - TDP9 | ecosystem: Environmental > Aquatic > Freshwater > Lake > Sediment | place: Indonesia: South Sulawesi...
TCCATGTCGCGGCTGAGACGGCAGAGACTTCTGCCGAGCAAAAGCGGGTCGTGAACGATCTGAGCATTCAGGTAGCCACTGTCAACGGTTCCGGGAGTCAGACGGCCAACACTGTCCTCTTGCGCGCCATTTTCCAAATGGGGATTCCCATCTCTGGCAAGAATCTGTTTCCGTCGAATATCGCTGGTCTTCCCACTTGGTTCACCATCCGCGCTTCCAAGCAAGGCTACATCGCGCGGCGCAAGGAGATAGATTTCCTGGTGGCGATGAATCCCGAAACTGCGGAGGAGGATGTTCGCGGGCTGGGGCTGGGTTCTGCGGTGGTCTACGACGAGCGTCTGAACGTCAAGCATCTCCGCGACGATGTGGTGTGCTACCCGGTGCCCTTTGACCAGCTCGTGGCGCGGTGCTGCCCGGATGCCAGGCTGCGCCGGCTGGTGCGGAACATGATTTACGACGGCGTGCTGGCCAAGCTGTTGGGGATCGACATTGAGGAGATCCACACGGCGCTCAGCAAGCAGTTCCGCAAGAAGGCCAAGGCCGCCGAACTGAACTGGGATGCCGCCAAGGTGGGGTACGAATACGCGGAGAGGACGTTGCCGAAGGCTGACCGGTTCTACCTTGAGCGCATGGACGCCACGCGCGGAAAGATCCTCATCGACGGCAACTCGGCGGCGGCGCTGGGCGCCATGTTTGCCGGCGTCACCGTGGTGACCTGGTATCCGATTACGCCTTCCAGCACGCTTTGTGAAGCCCTCACTGAATACATGAAGCGTTACCGGATCGATCCGGAAACCAAGCAGGCGACGTTTGCCATCGTTCAGGCGGAGGACGAGCTGGCAGCGATAGGCATGGTGCTGAGCGCGGGCTGGGCGGGCGCGCGCGCCATGACCGCGACCTCCGGGCCGGGCAGCTCGCTGATGGCGGAGTTCGCGGGTCTCGGCTACTACGCGGAAATCCCCGCAGTGATCTTTGACGTCCAGCGCGTGGGGCCTTCCACGGGGTTGCCTACGCGGACGTCGCAGGGCGACATCCTCTCCACTGCCTTCCTCTCGCACGGCGACACGAAGCATCCGATGCTGTTTCCTGCTTCGGTCGAGGAATGCTTCACGATGGCCATTGACGCGTTCGATTTGGCCGAGGAGTTCCAGACGCCGGTCTTCGTCATGACCGACCTCGACCTGGGCATGAATAACTGGATGTCGGACCCGTTCCCGTACCCGGAAAAGCCAATGGCGCGCGGCAAGGTTCTAAGCGCGGAGGAGGTCGAGCGCTTGGGCAGGTTCGAGCGTTACCGCGACGTGGACGGAGATGGTGTCGGCTACCGGACTCTGCCCGGCACGCCGCACCCGGAGGCGGGCTACTTCACGCGCGGCAGCGGGCACAACGAACAGGCCCAGTATAGCGAGCGGCCCGGGGACTACGTGAGAAACATGGAGCGGCTGAACCGGAAGTTCGAAACGCTGCACCGGAAAGTGCCCGGCCCAGTTATTCAGGAGGCCGACTCTCCCGACATCGGAATCATTGCCTATGGCACCAGCCACTGGGCTGTGGTGGAGAGTCTCGACCAATTGAAACAGGAGCACGATTTGGAAGCCGGTTACTGCCGCCTGCGCGCCTTTCCCTTCAATGATGAGGTAAAAGATTTCGCTCGGCGCCACCGGCGCGTTTACGTGGTCGATCAGAACCGCGACGCGCAAATGTGCAGCGTGCTGCGGCTGGAGCTTGACGCGGAGGAGGCGAAGAAGTTGCGCAGCGTCCGGCACTACAATGGCTTGCCCGTTGACGCACGTACCATCACCGACTCGATTGTTTCCCAGGAGGTAGAGAAGTAGCATGAGCAGCACAACCACTCCTCCGGCCCCGCCCAAGAAACTGAACCGCAACGGCTTGGAAATCAGCAGCTACAGGGGCAGCAAGAGCACATTGTGCGCGGGCTGCGGGCACAACGCCATCTCCGAGCGCATCCTCGAAGCGTTTTTTGAACTCGGGATTGAGCCGCACCGTGTCGTCAAGCTTTCCGGCATCGGCTGCTCTTCGAAGAGCCCGGCGTATTTCCTCGGCACCGCCTTCGGGTTCAACGCCGTCCACGGACGCATGCCCTCGGTGGCTACTGGCGCGATGCTGGCGAACCGGACCTTGATCGCCATCGGCATCAGCGGTGACGGCGACTCGGCCTCAATTGGCATCGGCCAGTTCGTGCACTTGATGCGTCGCAACCTGCCCATGATCTACATCATCGAGGATAACGGCGTCTACGGCCTCACCAAGGGACAGTTCTCGGCCACCGCTGACATTGGATCGAAACTCAAGACAGGCGTGGTGAACGACTTGCCGCCCATCGACACCTGCGCACTGGCCATCCTGCTCGGCGCGACCTACGTGGCCCGCTCCTTTTCGGGTGACAAGCGCCAGTTGCTGGCGCTGATCGAGGGCGCCGTTGCCCACCGCGGCACGGCACTGCTGGATGTCATTTCGCCCTGCGTCACCTTCAACGACCATGAGGGCTCGACCAAGAGCTATAGCTACGTCAAAGACCACGACGAGCCGCTGGCCGACGTAAGCTTTGTGCCGTTCTTCGAGGATATCAGGGTGGAGTACGACCCCGGCACCACCACCGAGATCACCATGCACGACGGCTCGCGTATCTTGCTCAAGAAACTGGCCACCGACTACGACCCCACCAGCAAGGTTGAAGCCCTGCGCGTGCTGACGGAAGCGCACGATAAGGGCGAAATCGTGACAGGGCTCTTCTACGTGGACACGAAGCGCCAGGACTTTCTGGATCTCCTGAACCTCGTGGATGAGCCGCTGGCGACCCTGCCCGAATCTCGCGTTCGCCCGCCCAAGAAGGTCCTGGATGAAGTGATGGAAGAGTTGAGATAACGACACCTTGGTCTGTGTTCAGTTGTTCGTTCCATCGGAGGGCTGACCACTGGCTGCGGCGCGCGGATGGCCCACACATTGCGGTGCGCGCGGCGTGTGCAACCAGCTCTGGTCGTGGCGTCCCCGTGAATCTTAAGCATGAAGGCTAAGAGCCGCGGACTTGAAGGACAACACCGCGCCTGCCGGCTATCGCACCCAACGCCGCACCCGGTAGCAGGCGTGCGCCGACGGCATCGAGGCCATACGGGACGCAGCGATGATAGGGAGCGGAGAAACAAGCCAGAACAACTCCGCTACGCAAACCGCAGAGGCTATGCACGAAGCGGAGGTGACGCGCGAGGCCGCTCAGCCCGGAATTGGCGTGCGACCGGAGACCCTGGCGGGCGCACATCCCTGGCTGAATGCGTGTGCAAGACAAGCGAGGTTCCGGCAGTGATTTTAGTACGAACTGGGCCAGTCATTGCGTGAACCAGCGAGCAGACTGTCGATGCCCGATGACCTCGACTTGTTCCAAATCTGCCGAAGGCGTAAGGTAGACTGTGCTAATCTTGCGGCAGGCTCGTCTGCCAAAGTGGAACGCGCTTTGGGAGATGACATCTTGCCAATTTACTTCACGCAGGGGAAGGCTGGAAGGATCACGAAGCGCTAGCCAACATTGTGTGGCTAATGCCATGTGAAGTGTTTATGGCTGTTCATCGCTGGGCCCGGCCAGTTAGCTCTGGCTTCGGTCGAGGTTGCGGGTTCAGTCCCTTTCGATTTTCGCCTCCCAAGGACAGGCGATCATTATGCTGTTGAAGGTAGCCAGATATGGACACAAGGAGGCACATGTGACAGCTCGGGATCCGAGAAGGGTGCGAGCCTCCGTGCCTTTACTCGTGGCCTTGATCCTGATCGTTACCCGCGAGGCTTACGCTTATATAGATCCTGGAACGGGCAGCATCATCATCCAAGTGCTTATAGGCACGGTGCTGGCGCTCTCCTTCACGCTCCGGAGGTTTTGGAGTACGCTGGGACGGTTCTTCTACAACTTGTTTTCACATGCCAAGGGACAACAGCAAGATCACAAGTAGCAGACCTCTGGCGGGGTCCTTTCGTGATCCGAACGGCTTCCTCTTTTCCTGCCGTGGGACAGTCTATCGCCGTGTGAACTTCACGTACAAAGAGAACTACGACCATCTGATGAGCTCCGGCCTTTACTCTTCCCTTGTGGACTCTGGCCTGCTGGTTCCCCATGAGGAAGAAGGAGCGGACTCCGCTGAAGCGGGGAGCGCTTATAAGATACTCAAGCCTCGGTCGATCCCATTCATATCTTATCCATACGAATGGTGCTTTAGTCAGCTCAGGGCCGCGGCGCTAACCACGCTGCGGATTCAAAGGGAAGCCCTGCGCCTCGGGATGACCCTGAAGGATGGCAGCGCGTACAACGTGAAGTTTATCGGGGCCCAACCGGTCTTCATTGACACCCTTTCTTTTGAGAAATACCGTGAAGGAAGTCCTTGGATTGCTTACCGACAATTCTGCCAGCATTTCCTTTGCCCACTGGCCCTCATGAGTTACAGGGACATTCGGCTTAATCAATTACTGCGCGTGCATCTCGACGGCATCCCGTTGGATTTAGCCAGTTCTATCCTTCCACTTCGTACCTATTTCAGATTTTCACTCCTGTCCAGCATACATCTTCATGCCAGGAGCCAAGAACACTTTGCCGACAAGGGGGTAAATGCCCGCAGCAGGAGAATGAGTCGTGTGGGTCTTTTGGCCCTTATCGATAATCTGGAAGCATCTATCTACAACCTGAAATGCTCTCTGCCGTGCACTGCATGGGGGAACTACTACGATGAAGACAGCAGATACTCGGCGGATGCCCTGCTACATAAGAGGTCCCTGGTAGGAGAGTTCCTCGATCAGACTAGGCCCCAGACTGTCTGGGATTTCGGGGCGAACACAGGACTGTTCAGCCGCTTGGCGAGCCAAAGGGGGATCTATACCGTCTCTTTCGATATGGATCCAGTTTGTGTTGAGAGGAATTATCTTCAATCCGTAAAGGCGGGTGAGGCCAATATCTTGCCCTTATTATTGGATCTAACAAACCCCAGTCCCCCTATGGGGTGGGAGAATCAAGAACGGATGTCGGTCTTGGATCGCGGGCCGGCAGACGCGGTATTCGCTCTGGCCCTCATTCATCATTTAACAATTGGCAATAACTTGCCCCTTGTCCGCGTTGCCGAGTTTCTGGCAAAGGCTGGCAACTCCCTCGTGATTGAATTCGTTCCCAAGAGCGATTCGCAAGTCCAACGACTGTTGTCAACTCGAGAAGATATTTTCCCTGACTACACACCGCAAGCTTTTGAAGCCGCTTTCTTACGGTATTTCGCGGTTTGTGCCGTAGCGAAGATCAGAGGCTCGGAGCGGACGCTGTACCTGATGCAGAACAAGAGCGCCCCAGCATGAAAACGCCTTTGATTCTCCATCCGATTTTGCTCGCCACGTTTCCCGTTCTGTTTCTGTTCGCTCATAACATAGGCGAGGTTCGCTCGGATGCGGTTGTCATACCCTTGGCCGTTGTCCTAAGCGGGGCCCTACTTTTTTACGGATTACTGGCCGCGGCATGTAAAAGTCGGCAAGAGGCAGCGCTGATAGTCTCCCTTTTCCTGGCGCTGTTTTTCTCTTACGGGCATGTGGCTAGCGCCTGCGAAAGAATTCTCGACGCTTATTTGCCCGTCGCTCAAGTGGTAGGAAGCGCTCACGCATTTCTCTATCCCGTGTGGAATATCTTCTTCATTGCGGGTTTCTTTGGGATACGGAAAGCGTCTCATGCATTGCACTGGCTGACCCGGTTCTTGAATATCTTTGCAACTTGCCTGATTGCAATCTCGTTGACGCAAATCTCACTGTACGCACTCCGCGGGCAGCAGGTTTCGGTTCTCAAGGAGGTGCGCGGCTCTGGCCTCGGCCTGCAAAAGCAGCAAAGCCCGCGCACGTACCCCGATATCTACTTTCTCGTCTTGGATGGATATGCCCGAGCGGACGTTCTGGAAGACATATATCACTATGATAATCGAGAGTTCATGAGGCAGCTAGCTGACAGGGGGTTTTTTGTTGCCAGCAAGAGTAGCGCCAACTACGCCCAAACCGAGCTCGGGTTGGCTTCAACGTTGAATCTGAATTATCTCGACGATCTGCTGGAGGGCATCGACATAAATTCTGACGACCGCGGGCCCCTCCGGACCTTGATTACAAGGAGTCGGGTCGCCACTTTCCTCAGACAGCATGGGTACAAGGTTGTTGCCTTTGCTTCCGGATTTGACCCCACGGAAATGACGGGAGCAGACCTCTACATGGCAGACGGGGCTGGAATGGGCGAGTTCCAGAGCGTTCTGATAAGTACCACTCCGCTGGCGCTGCTCTTGGAAAGGCTCAGCAAGACTGACGTTTCGCACGAATCCCATCGACGGCGAATCCTGTACGCCCTGGAAGAGCTGCCGGAAGTGGCCAAATTGAAAAGTCCGAAATTCGTCTTCGTTCACATCATGGCCCCGCACCCGCCGTTTGTTTTCGGGCAGCATGGGGAAATGACGCAACCCCGGCGAGCATTCTTGCTGTGGGACGGAAGCCATTTCATGCATTTGCGCGGAGCCACGAAAAACGAATACGTGACAGGTTATATACGACAGCTTGAATTCATTAACCAGAAGGTCAGCGAGACGCTGGAGCGCATTCTCTCGATATCCCAGCAATCGCCCATAATCATCATCCAGTCTGACCACGGTCCGGGTTCCCAGCTGGATTGGGAGAGTCGCGAGAGAACAAATATGGAAGAGAGGCTAGCCATTCTCAATGCCTGGCACTTGCCGGATGGAACTGGGGATTTCTACGACAGAATAAGTCCCGTAAACACCTTCAGGCTCCTCTTCAATCACTATTTCGATACGGACTTCAAACTTCTCTCCGATCAGAGCTACTTTTCGACGTGGTCACACCCCTTCAAGTTTGTTGATGTAACCTGCGAGATAAACCCCTGTGCCGCGAGAACAGGTTCAGGTTCAGCCCTGCCACAGTGAATTGGAGTCATACTGCTTAGCGCTACAGTGCCGTCGGCCTCGTGGCGATGCACCCGGTCAGGCTGTCCGCGAGGCTGTCTCGCGGCTGCTCTTGCCGGCATATCAGCAGGGGTGACATCCGGGAAGAACTTCAGCACGAGGAGGTAGCTTTTAGCGCCGATATCCCTGGATATCCAGATTGGTGAGTCCGGCTGCCCTGGCCCAGGTGACGGCCTCTTCGTATTCAGTGCGCGTTATTCTCCGCGAGATTTCCGGGTAGTCGAAAGCCTTGTGCATGGGCCGGTACTGCGACATGATGTTGAGGTAAGTGTCGCGCGGCAGGTTCTGTGCGATCCACTCGATGACGCGCTTGGTGCCGCTGACCCCGTTGGGCATCACTAGGTGTCGAATCATCAGCCCCTGGTACATGAGGCCATCACGCGCCGGTTTGGCTACGCCCACCTGTCGGTGCATTTCCACCAGCGCCGCCTTGGTGACCTCCGGGTAGGTTTCGGCGCCCGAGGAGAATTTGGCGGCCATTTTGGGATCTGAGTACTTGATGTCGGGCAGGTAGATATCCACAGCGCCGTCGAGCTTCTTCAATATCTCCAGCCGCTCCCAGCCGCTGGTGTTATAGACAATAGGAAGTCGCAGGCCTTTACCGGCTGCCACATTCACCGCACGCAGAATGTGCGGAGAGTAGTGAGTTGGCGTAACAAGATTGATGTTATGGCATCCAATCCGCTGTAAGTCGAGCATCATCCCCGCCATCTCTTCAATGCTCTTGGGCTCTCCCATGCCTCCCTGACTGATCTGCCAGTTTATGCAAAAGACACATCGCAGGTTGCAGTTGGTCAAGAATATGGTTCCGGAACCCCCGCTTCCCACCAAGGGTCTCTCCTCTCCGTAATGCGGGTGGTAGGCCGAAATCTCCAGTTGGGATGAGGCATGACAGAATCCCCTTTCCCCGGCGAGGCGGTTGGCCCCACACTGTCTGGGGCACAGCTCGCAGCTCTTCATGATGTTCCAGAGTTCTTCGGCCCTTTTCTCCAACTCGCCACTCTTGTGTAGTTTCGTATAGGCAGGCTCGAAGTTTGGATCGATCTTCGCCGTTCCCGCAGCGATCAGTCGCTCCTTTTCCTCAAGGTAGAGGACGCTAGGCCGGGACGCTGATTTCTCCGTTCTTGTGCAAGCGGCGTGCAGGGAAGCAAAGGCGGAGCTCAGTCCTGCCGTGGCCAAGCAGAAGCAGGATTTGATCCATTGTCTTCTTGATTGTTCCTTCATTTGGACCTTCCTCCGTTCGCGCGAAAACGAGCAGACGCTGCTTCCTTCCCACCCCTCTGTACCTTGTTGGGGTTGACGGGCCGTTGGGGCTCGGGTGAGGAGAGATTTGGTCACACGCAGCCTCCTTAATTGTTGCCCATTTTATCCTATCCAGGAACCGTTGTATAGCCTGCGTGTAGAGACGTGTTAGGTGTTACCGGTGGGGAGCCGTCGAGACATTTAAGAATGTAACCCGTCGCGCCGCGTAAGGGGTAACCCGATTCCGGAAGGGTGGAGGGGGTTGCCCTGCGCCACCGGTCGCGCGGGGAGTACTTCCGAGCCAGCCACGGGCGTTATCGCCAGGCAGACCGGAAGTTGAACCAGGTGATCTTGAACGAATTCTGCGCCGACCCCGGCTACCACCGAAAATACGCCCTCCGGCTGCGCTCGCCGGCCTACGGTCCGGTCGTAATCGCGGCGCTTCAGGCGGGAAGCGGCCGGCGATCCCTGGCCGGTGCGCTTGAAGGCGCTCGTGCCGCTCTGGATGCCCTGGGTACGCAAGCGTTTTCGCCCCGGTTCGGAGGTCGAGCGCCAACTGAAACGCATCAGCGCCCGGCAGATCGACCGCCGCCTGCCAGAGCGCAAGCCACAACTGAAGCGGCGCCTCTATGGCCGCGGCCATCGACCGCAAGCTCGAGCGCATTTACGCCCGGGCGGACCGACGCCTCAGCCCCCAGGCGCCGAACAGACCTTCGACTTCAGTTACATTTTAAATGGCGCGACATATGTACCGCAAAGTTACATTCTTAAATCGCTTGATAGGGCCCTAAATTTGTCCTGTTGCAGGAACAGGGTTAGCACCTCTCTGCGGTTTTTTCCTGCCTGAGCCAAGTTGCAAGCCTGGACGCTCAAGCCGGTGCGGTTCGGTAGCTCACCCTAGCCGCTGGGAGATGATTCTAGCCTGCAAGGGAAAGTCCTATTGGCATCTAGCAAGCTCTAAAATCTACGGTTTGTAATAGGTTCAGTACTATATTTGGTAGGTCGTTTGCCAGCGGGCCTCTGTCTCGCCCCGTATCTCGTTGTTTTTCAGGAGGCTAGGCCAAGGGGACCCTTTGGAAATTCGATTGCCAAGGACAAGTTGGCGTATGATCTTTGCCAGGGCACACAACGATAAAACTTGTCAGGTCTCCCTATTCCCATGGTAGGATTCAGAGTTTGGTTTGCTGGAGAAACCCAAGCACGAACTCCAACCGAATAGAACTTAGAGCGAGGTGAAAAAATGCGAAAACTGCTTTTGTTGCTTTTCGGGATCGTCCTCATGGTCGGGACGAGCACGTGGGCTCTAGCGCAGGGCATTGACGGAACCCTCCGGGGCGAGGTGAAAGACCCGTCCGGGGCAATTGTTCCGGCCGCCAAGGTGACGGTCACCGCCGGGCCGACGGGGTTGACGCGCACGATGGAGACGTCCTCGGTCGGCACCTTCAACTTTCCGAATCTTCTCGTCGGGACATACACAATTACGGTCGAGTTCGCGGGATTCAAGAAATTCGTCCAGGCGGGAGTCGAAGTTAAGGCGAACCAGGTCTCCGAAGTTACGGTCACTTTGGAAGTGGGGCCCACCGGGACCAGCGTCGAAGTGACCGCGGGCGCCGACCTGGTGCAAACGACAACTTCTCAATTGAGCACGAGTTGGGATAGCCGTCAGTTGACGCAGCTCCCGTTGCCCGTGCTTTCGGGCGACCCGCAGAACCTGGCGATCTTCCAGACGGGCACCACCACCCAGTCGGGCGGCGTGGTGGGTGTGGGTGGGGCTATCGGCGGAAACCGTCCGCGCAACAACAACTTCGTTGTTGATGGTATTGACAACAACGATGTGTCGATTACGGGTCCCGTCCAGCCGGTGATTCCCGACGCTGTGGCTGAATTCACGCTCATCACCAATCAGTTCAGCGCTGAATATGGTCATTCTACGGCCGGCCAGTTCATTCAAACTACCAAGTCGGGGACCAATAGCCTGCACGGCGACGCCTTCTGGTTCCTGAACAACCGCCGCTTGAACTCCCTGGACAACCTCGACAAAGCCTCCATCGAACGCGGGGACATAGCGGGCAAGCCGAGGTACGACCGCAATCGCTTTGGTGGTACGCTGGGCGGTCCGGTGAAAAAAGACAAGGTGTTCCTCTTCGGGGCATTCCAGTATACAGGCCTATTTTTAGCCGCGACCCCCGGCGCCGTAACCGACGTCCCCACCGCAGCCGGATTCCAGACGCTAACCACGCTAGCCTCGACGCCCGGGTCGGGCGTTAGCAGCACCATGGTGGATATGCTCCAGAGCACCGTTCCGCCAGCAGCCGCGGCAACGGGGAGTGTGGACGTGATTAACGAGGCGACATCCCCGGGGGAAGCCGTTCCCATTGAGGTCGGGACGTATGCGCCGACGGCGCCGGACTACTTCCGCCAATATGACTGGAACCTGAACCTGGATGTGAACACAGCGCGGCATCGCTTCAGCGGACGTTTCATGTTCGATCGCTATCGGTCGCCCGACGTTCCCAGTTTCCCGCTCCCGCAATTCGTCGGAACCTATCTTTTCGATGCTCGCTCGGTGACCTTTGCGGACGCCTTCTCGATTAGTTCTTCGACCGTAAACGAGTTCCGGGCCGGCTACCGCCGTAGCTATTACTCCCTCGATGTCCCCGCGGGGTTGGCAGCTCCAGCGGGTCTCGACATTTACCCGAATTTTACGATCGATAACCTCAATATGGGTCTCGGGCCGACAGGCGAGTCGCCGCAGTATGGGGCTATCAATACGTACCAGATAACCGACACGCTGAGCCTGGTGCGCGGGCGACATACCTACAAGCTGGGTGCGGATATCCGCCTGTGGATCTCCCCCGGCGTGTTCCTGCCCCGCGCCCGGGGCGACTATGATTGGAGCACGCTGGACTCCTTCGTGAAGGACGCAGTGCCGGACGGCGCGATCGGTGCCCTGCGCGGCGTCGGGGATGGCTCCTTTGCGGGCAACCAGAAGGCGATCTACGCGTTTGTGCAGGATGACATCAAGCTGCACCCGCGGTTCACACTCAATCTCGGGCTGCGGTACGAGTGGACAAGCAATCCCCGGGACGACCAGAAACAGGAACTGAACTCCGTGGCTGACTTGCCGAGTCCCAGCAACCCCGGGTTGGCGCCTTTACTCTTCCACACGCCCAAGACGGACAAGAACAACTGGGCCCCACGCCTCGGGTTCGCTTGGGACTTGTTCGGCGACCACAAGACCTCGCTGCGGGGCGGGTTCGGGATGGCGTATGACGTGATCTTCCAGAACCTCCCGCTGCTCCAGCTCCCCCCACAGCTCCAGCAGGAATTGAACCCTGGGCAGGTCTGCGGATTCGCCGCGCCGCCGGCCTGGTGCGCGACCGGAAGGGGCTTCATCGCCGGAGGGGCTCTGCCGGCGACCTTCGTCCCGCAGACGCTCAGCCAGGCAGATGCACGCTCCGGCACCCAGGGGCTGATCGTG
>Ga0315314_1003752_pt1 | contig 11709 bp, 11 predicted proteins | sample TDP9_MG_FD_203631 | JGI IMG/M metagenome (GOLD analysis project Ga0315314, IMG submission 203631) | Freshwater sediment microbial communities from Lake Towuti, South Sulawesi, Indonesia - TDP9 | ecosystem: Environmental > Aquatic > Freshwater > Lake > Sediment | place: Indonesia: South Sulawesi...
GCATGCGTCAGTCCAACGGATTGATGAGCCCTGCCATCCTGCCCCGAGATCTCAAGTCCCTTCACGTGGATCGCCCACCGTTCAGAGCCCTTGCCTATTTTTCTTGCTGCCGCCCGAACGCCCTCGGCTAAGACATCACCTATCCCATTACGCTCAGCGATCATCTCCACAAGCCTTACCATGGTATCTCCATCCCCCCACCGCAACGGCATGCCAAGCTCCCGCTCGCTCAGTGCACCCCGCTCGAAGCACTCCATCGCAAAGCTCACCGCTCCCCCACAACTTATCGTATCCATGCCGTAGAGGTTGCAGAGCTGGTTGGCCTGTATTATTGCTGGAAAGTCTCGGATCATGCAGTTGGAGCCAAAGGCCACGATGGTCTCGTACTCCGGCCCCTCGCTCAGCGTGTCCGCATATGGGCCCGAGCGCACGTAGCTCACCTTCTTGCACTGAATGCGGCAATTCATGCACGAGCGACGGTGGACTATGAACTCCTGCTCAAATCGATCTGGGCCTATGTCCTCGGCGTACTCGAAGACCCCCGTGAAGTGCCCCTTCGTCGGCAGCCTCCCTATTTCATTCTCCCACTTCACCAACCCGGGCGTGCCGTAGCGGAAGAGCGCGTCGTGCGAGGCCTTTCCCCACTCGCCTCGGGTGTACCGCTCGTGGGCCTCCTCCGCCAGCTTCCAGACTCGATCGAAGTCGGCGACCTCAACTGGTTTGCTCCCCCTCACAGCCATCGCCTTCAAGTTCTTGGAGCCCATCACGGCGCCCACGCCCGTCCGCCCGGCTGCACGAGAGCGGTCGTTCATTATACACGCGAACTTCACGTGGTGCTCGCCAGCTGGACCTATGCACGCAACTCGCACCCGGCGGTCGCCCAGCTCCTCCTCGATCATCGCCGTGGTCTCCAACGTGTCCTTACCCCAGAGTTGTCTAGCGCTGCGAAGCTCGGCCTCACCATTGTCGACCGCCAAGTAAACTGGCTTGGCCGACCTCCCTCGGATCACGATGAGGTCATAACCCGCGAACTTAAGCTCCGGGCCGAAATAGCCGCCGGAGTGCGCCTCGCCAAAAATGCCCGTCAGGGGGGCTTTGGTGACCACGCAGTATCGTCCGGATGGAGGGTAAACCGTCCCGGTTATCGGGCCGGTCGCAAAAATGAGGAGATTTCTCGGCGATAGGGAATCGACCTTAGGCGGTACTTCATCGTACAGGATGCGCGCGGCCATCCCGCTCCCGCCGATGTAGTGGCGCGCCCACTCCTTCTCGAGAGGGAGTTCAGCTATCTTGCCCCGCGTGAGGTCGACCCGCAGATACCGCCCGGTGTAACCCTTGTAGGGGAATGTCATTACTTCACCCCTAGTTTCCTCAACGCCGGCCGCACCAGCACGGCGGCATGACCTCGGCGCTTCTCCGCCGCGACCTGCTCGGGGGTCATCAGCTTTAGGGCATCAGGTGTGCACTGCTTCACGCATTCCGGATTTCCGCCGCAGAGGTCGCATTTTATGGCTATGCCGTTGACCACGTGAATTGCTCCAAATGGACATGCCTCGGCACATGCGCCGCATCCTATACACCTCGAGCCATCTACCTCGACCAGACCATCACGGCGCTTGCGGATCGCCGCAGTCGGGCATGCCGTCGCGCACGGCGGTTTTTCGCATTGGCGGCACGTGATCGCTATATCGATTGTCGGCTCCTCCCGGACCACGCGGATTCGAGCATTCGATGGGCCGAAAACCCTCTCGTGGGCGCCCGAACAAGCGAGCTCGCAGGCCCTGCAGCCCGTGCACTTCTCCGGATAACAAAATATGTAGGTCAACCTTGCACCCGTTTTGGTTTGAAAGGGCTTCCTAAAAAAGTTACGATGCAACTCTCGGACTGTTAAAATTGTAAAAAGTTTTTAAGTGCTGCTGCTCGATTGCTAACCATGACCGAAGCCATCGCGATCAAGGACTTGAGCAGGTATTACAACAATTTCCTCGCCCTTGACAACCTCTCCCTAAAGGTCAAGAGGAACGAGGATGTGGCGCTGTTGGGTCCAAACGGTGCTGGCAAGACCACTGCCCTTAAGATCTTGTGTGGACTGCTCCGCCCGTCGTCCGGCACCGCCTACATAAATGGCATTAATGTTATCGAGGAGCGAGAGCGAGCGATTTCTAATGTGGGGGCTATTTTGGAGACCCCTGAGTTCTACCAGTTCCTCACCCCGGAGGAGACCCTCAGCTACTTGGGGGGGCTCAGGGGGATGCGCGAACGCGGGCTGAAAAGCAGAATAAAAGATGTTCTCAAGCTCGTCAGACTCGATAAATGGGAGAAAGTTAAAATAGAAAAGTTCTCTCGGGGGATGAAGCAACGCCTCGCCTTCGCACAGGCTTTGCTACACGATCCACCTATTCTCATCCTAGATGAACCATCGTTGGGGCTTGACCCACGGGGTATGATGGAGATCCGCGAAATCCTGAAGGAGGAAAGAAAGGAGAAAACTGTCTTCTTCGCCTCGCACCTCCTGACCGAGGTCGCCCAGGTCTGCAAGAAGGTTGCGATAATCGACCACGGAAAACTGCGCGTCTACGACGACATCGCACACCTGAAGAAAAAATACCGTTCGTTTGAGCGAGCGTACCTCAAGCTCACGGAGGCGGAAATTTGAGCGAGTTCGAGAAGTTAAAAATAGTGACCAAGTACGAGCTACTGAAGCAGTTCCGAAGGAAGCGGTTTTACGGGGTATTGGCAATCACAATTATCGCTTTGGTTTTAACCATCGGACTTTACAAAGGACTGGATCTCCCTGGGAAGATGCAACAGACTATCATTGATCAGAGGTTAGAGAATATCCGTAGGCAGCTGCCGGAGAATATGTCCGAAGAGATGCGGGAGAATATCCTCGCGCAGGCGCGGGAGTATTTCCTTGAAGAACTTGAGCAGGCGGGCATCCGCGACAGCCCCGAATTTTTCGCGGTGTGGGTGACGTCGATGGGCACGCTGGCCATCCTCGGCGCGGTGTTTTTCGGGGGAGATGCTATAGCATCTGAGTTCGAGCACAAAACTGGATATATCTTATTCCCAAACCCAGTGAAGCGTATTACTCTAGTGGTCGGGAAATACCTCGCCTGCTTCATCGCTACGGCTGTAATACTAATCATATCCTATCTTATCTCGGCCGGCGCTCTGCTGGGGTTTTACAGACAAGTGCCGGTCGGGATATTGGGGTCACTAGCCATTGCGCTGATGCTGGCATGCTGTGTGATAAGCATAGCGTTCGCATTTAGTTCCGTGCTGAAGGGAGGCATGGGGGCGACCATAGCCACGCTTCTAACCTTTATGATGATTTCCCCGATCATATCGGTCGGTCTATCCTATGCTGGGTACGATCCTTGGTTCATGCCTGACCGCGGTGCGGACGCAATCGCTGCCACCTACGGAGTCTCCTTTGAGGCGTTCGGGGGGATGTACGGTGGGGGGGCGATGATGGGAGGAATGATGCGAGCTAGCCAAGACCCAACCCTGAGTTTTTTGGTTCTGCTGGCGTACGCGGTTATCCTGTTTCAGGTAAGCATCTGGATGGCGAAGCGCAGGGAAATGCTTTAGCACAAAACCTTTTGATTCAACGTGAAATCTTCTTGGGGTAAGCATGGCAAAAAATCTGCGGGGGGCATTAAAGGGCCAACTGACGGATGACGAACTCAAACAGCTCCGAGCATTTGACATCGTCGGCGACATTGCCGTGATCAAGTTGCCCGATGAACTCCTGTCGAAAAAAGATATCATAGGCCAAGCGGTCATGCAAGTACACCGACACATCCGGACGGTCCTGTGTCAGGTCGGGCCGGTCAGCGGGGAATTCCGCACTAGGGAGCTCGAGGTCATCGCTGGTGAGCCTCGAACCGAAACTACACATCGCGAGGGCGGATGCACCTTCAAGGTGGACCTCGCCCAAGCCTACTTTTCCCCACGCCTAGCCCACGAACGCCTGCGCATCGCCTCTCTCGTCGATCCCGGGGAAGTTGTGACAAACCTATTCGCCGGTGTAGGGTGCTACTCGATCATCATCGCCAAGCATAGCCGAGCGGCGAAGATCTACTCCATCGACAAAAATCCAGTCGCGTTTGAGTACATGCGAGAGAATATCCGCATAAATAAGGTTGGCGATCGGGTCGTGCCCATATTGGGGGATGCGAGGGAGGTGATCGAACGCCAGCTGGCCGGTAAAGCCGATCGCGTGCTCATGCCCCTGCCAGAGCTCGGGAGGAAGTTCTTCGAAGTTGCATTACAGGCGCTGAAGCCCGCGGGTGGGGTGATCCACTTCTACGATTTCGGCCAAGTGCCTGATCTCTTTACCCCATCGCTCGACTTCGCACGCAGGTTTGCAGCCGCCAAAGGCCTTGACGTGAGGCTGCTAAATAGTCGAACCGTTCGTTCCTATGCGCCAAGATGTTATCATATCGTGCTCGATATCCTGATTTCAAGCCGTTAAACTATTCTTTTCATAAAAACAAAATAATTTTGACTAAAAATCAAATTTGTTTGGATTCAAAAGCCGTTAATCGACAGAAAAGCTTATATATTGCTCTAAATCGAAGAAAAATGGCTAAGGTGACCCCAATGGTCGAAATCCCCCTAGCAACCGTGGATCGTCTCATGCGTAAAGCCGGAGCTAAACGGGTCAGCGAGGACGCCGCTCAGGCGATGGCGGAAGTGGTTGAGGAGCGCGCCCTGGTGATAGCCGCGGCGGCCGTCAAACTTGCCGAGCACGCGGGCAGAAAGACAGTTCGAGATGTCGATATAAGGCTCGCCGCAAAGGGATCTTAAGCCCGTTTCACTGTTATGCGATCTCCAGTTTTGACCTTGCGGAATTTCTCCACCCCGCTCTGAATTCTAGCAAACGTATTGACCGGACTCAGCGGCTGTGACCTTCCGAAGAAGATGCAGAAGCCAGGACCCTCGGGCCAATAGGAAACATCGCCGGTCCCCGTCCTCGGCGTTGGGTTCTCGGGTGGAATTTTGACCGGAATCTCGAAATAGACCTCCTCCTTCCATACCTCGAGCTCGGCTTCAAAGGGCAGCGCACGCCAGATGGCTTCGCAGGTCTTGGGTCGCTGATCCCCTAGAAGTTCAGCCTCGACTTCGAAGTCCTTACAGGCGATGACTATTTTCCTTTTGCTCATGGAATCCCGCCCAGGGCTCCCGATCTCGGGTTCAAGACCCACCTTCCGTTACCGTCTAAGATGATCTCCAAATTATTTAAATTCAAAATATCCCGTCACTTTCTGAACGATCATGAACTAATCTTTTCACCGAATCGCAGCAAGCGACGTGCGAAACGGGTTAGTGGGGATCCTATCTTTATTTTGCCGTCTTTTATGTCTCTGATCATGCTACGCATGTCACAATCGTAATCCCGTCGGCATTCGACAATCAGTTTTCTCGCCTGTCGAATCGCGTAGGACGCAACTAATTTCATCCCGAACCTGGCGCTTTTACTCTTTATACTTGCATTTGCATGTTCTCTAAGCAGGATCGGGATCCAGTTGAAGCTATGTTCCCAACACTTGAAGAAAAGCTCTGAATGTTTAGGTGTCATTTTCTCCATCGTGAAGGAATCAGCCTTGTCTTTCAGCCCTCCCATTGAAACAAGGAAGAGAGGAATGATTAGACTTTTGAATTCATCTAGCTTCTCGACCAGTTCAATCGTAAGGTCGATATCTTCCTCGGTTTCACCAGGAAAACCTATGATTAGAGTGGCGCACAGAACCCAATAGTTCTCAGATAAGGTTTCGAAAGAATTCACGACGACCTGCGGCCAATCCTCCGGTTTAAAGGGTTTACATTTCCCAGCCATGTAATTTTTAACCAGCCTTGGACTGCCCGTTTCAATACCAGTTTGACCGCCAAGCTCGGATGAGCCCTCACCCACACCCGTTATGTTAGATATTTCCTCGATGAGGTCTGGCGCGCTCGCGACAGAAGAGAGTGCAAAGTGGCTGATCGCAATCCCACGGACGCCAGGATAATTTTTTACTGCCTTGAAAAGATCTATCGTGGCTTCCCTGTTTATCTCAAAGCCCTTAGCCTTATACCTCAATACATCCTCTGCGTGCAGTGTTGGCTGCTTGCCGGCCCTCAGGTTAACATCTACCTCCTTTAAGATGTGGTCGAGCGGGAGGCACCGATACTGTAAAAGTGTCGGAACACAAAACCTACAGCCCCTTCCGCAGCCTCGGGCGATCTCGACGATCCCATCCACAGTCGATCCTCTGATCACCGGTATCTCATCCTCAGGGACCACCTCCCCGTATACGACTTCCGGCAATTTTCCATCGTTCGTGCAATTTTCAAAAAGAGGACCAACAACTTTCTCACCCTCTCCTATGACCACACAGTCTATTCCCAGCCCTTCTCGAACCCGTTTATCCTCAAGTTGCCATGTCCCTGGTCCCCCGACGATGATTTTTGGCCCAAACTTTTTGATAGAAGGATGGGCCAGCAGCTCCTTGAATTTCAGCTTCATGTACGCCTCCCCGCCGAATAACTGCGTGAAAGTGGAAGTGGCTGGTCCGATCCCCAAAGGATCATTTTCGGTAATCCCGACGACCTTCGTCTTTGGACCGACTACCTTATCTAAGTGTTCTGGGTGGGCGACGATGATATCTTCCCTTTGAAAGCCGTAATCGAGCAATGCCGCCTCAATTTTTCTCGTCCCGCAGGGCGCGCGTACGACCGAGCCATCTCCATTTACCTCCGTGGATGGGCAGAACATTGAGAAGTAGAGCCAATCGGGGATCAGCCCTTTAGGTACGCAAGCGCTGAATCCCAAGAATATGTAGCCACCGTATTCGCTCATGAGTGTCCTGTCCGCGGTGAGCACCACTTTATATCCCTGCACGCTACCGCCTCCAAGATTGGGTGCAAATTATCTTGCACACGTATGCGTTTATAAGTTACGCAGCACTTTCATCTACACGAAAAGTGAATGTGATGAGAGCGAAGAAGGTAGAACTCAGCTCGGTTGCCGAGATTTCCAACATCTTAGGCATAAGCACCACGAGTAGGAAGATCTTGAACCTTTTAGTGAGAACGAAAAAGAAACTCTCCGTGTCCGAGATCATCACAAGGACCAAAAGGTCTGAGCGGTCTGTGAGGGCGCATCTGAAGGTCCTTACCAAACTGAAGCTTATCCGAAGGGAAATGGCGATTACAAAAAAGGGCAGGCTTGCTTACCGTTACTTCGTACTCAGAGCAGGCGACCTAGTTAAGTCGGTGAGGAAGGAAATACTCAGGCGGTTACATGGCTTGGAAAAAAACGTAAAGTGGAGCTAGGGGAGGGGGCCCATTTTCCATGTTCGGCTTATTCTCTCGACATCTTGCTTCGGTTCTGTTTGCACGACTAGTTTCGATTCCACTAGACAACTTGAAATTAATCAATCTGCAACTTCAAAACCGACCTTGCGCATGTATCCCCTGAATTCCTGATCCTTGATCGGATACCTCCTCCTGCCTTCGACGAATTTCTCCCTGATCATGTCCACGAGTTGGGCGAGCCTCGGGTCGTCATCACTTACCTCCTTCCCGATGATCCCCTCCACCTTGAGCTTCACCCCGTGCTTGCCCGACCGCTTGCCTATAACTATGGTGCGCTGCTGCCCGACCGAATCGGGGGGGAACGCCTCATATGTCAGCGGAAGTGCCGAAACCCCGTGGACGTGGATGCCGGATTCATGTGCAAATGCTGCGTCGCCAACTATCGCTTTGTTCAATGGCAGATGGTAGTTTATGGAGGAGGCCATGAAGACAGCCAGCTCCCTCAGAGGCTTCAAATTCCACTTGTCGATGTCGTGATGGAGGTAGCAATTTAGGATGACCTTCTCAGTTTCGGCATTCCCAGCGCGGTCGCCTATGCCTAAGAAGGTCGTGCTCGCGTAAATTTTTTCATACAATCCGGAGGCCGCCCTGATCGCTGCCATGGTGTTTTCGACTGCGTTGCCAAGGTCATCATGCGCGTGAATCTCGATATATGGGATTTTGGTTTCTTTCTTCATTTGCCTTACCTTCGCCGGGATTCCAGACGGCAATGGGGCCTGGAGATCGGAGAGGCCGCAGCCCACCGTGTCGCATATCCTGTACACCATCGCCCCAGCCTCCGCAACGCCGTTCACGAACGTGCGCTCGAACTTCCAGTCAGCTCTAGTGCTGTCCTCACCGTGGACGAAGACAGTTAATCCGTGCTCGACTGCATACTCGACTGAATCCACGACCCTCCCGATGAGCTTCTCGAGTCCCGCGTCCATCCACTTCTCGAAGTGAATGTAGGAGACAGGGTGGGAGATCCCAACCTGCTTGAAGCCCGATCTCAGGGCGATGTCGATGTCCTCCTTGCTCGCCCTACACCAAGCGGCGATCATATCCACGAGGCCGTTGTCCTTCATCATCTCCACGGCCTCCTGATCGGATTTCGTGTACGTGAGGACCTCTAGCCTCTCGACCCCGATGTCGCGGAGCATGCAGGCTATCCGACAGGCGTTCTCGGGGATGGGACTTGTGAGCCCGGCCATCTGGAGCCCTTCCCTCAGCGTGGTGTCATCGATGACGACGTCCAATTTGAGGTGGCGAGGGGAGTACACGAGCTTCCTCAGCTCCTCCCACTTGGCCGGGTCGAACTGCGGTGGGCTGAGGCCCCTTATCCGCTCCAGATATTCCCGCCTGGCTTTTTCCATCGCAACGAAATCGGCTTTCATGTCATCAACTTCGATTTGCGAATAGCTTTTGTCCCCTCGCTTAAAACGCTTTGCGCCGGTTGAACGTCTCGAGGTGTGCATGGCCGTGAAGTGGTGAATTAGATCTCTGCGCGCTGAATTTTCGCCTTATAAACCACCTTCCACCAAAGCCGCGGCGGGAGATAATGGGCGTTCGAGACTTCGGCGCCGTCTGTGATGTGAGCGTGCTCGTCAGCCGCACGAATATCGAGCGAGCCCAGCAATTGTTCGATGGGGGAGAACTCTACCTGCCGTCGGCGACTTACTCCTGGCTCGCGCGAGACAAGCTGATAGGCGTCCGGGGGAAGGCGATAGGCTACAGCTTGATAAGTCAGTTCGTGCGCGATCGGGGGCTCTTCGTGGTCTATCTGCCGGAGCTCTACGACGAGCTCTCCCGCCGTCTGCTTTTCGCGGTCGAGCGTCAGGTGCCCTTGACTGACCTGAGGGCGGCGATGTTGGCAGCGCACATGCGGCTGCCCCTACTAGCATTCGATGACGAGCCCATCGATAGGCTACGAGAAAGCGTCGATGCGCAGGTGATGTGGCAGCTGGATGCACACGCCGATTGGCTTGCGATGCGGGAGGCCCTTGAACTCTACCGGGAGCTCTCGAGCGATATCGGCGGATACCTAAGTCAGCGTTTGAGTGAAGATGATGCCATTCAAAGTGCTGTCGAGGAGCTACAAAAGTGCCGAGGCGACAGCCTGCAGGCGACGGCCGCAGCGGTGAGAAGGTTGGGTCAGGCTAGGCCAAATCCGGGCACGTTAAATTTCAGATATCTCACCTGGGACCTGACGCCGATAGTACGCGAGTATGTCCAACAGCACGTGTTACAGCCTGAGGTAGTGCGGGAGCTCTGCGAGCGAGTGCTGCTGCTCATAGCGAACCCAAAGTGAAGCTGGGAGCGAAACGATGCGAGCCTCCGCTGGATCTGTTTTTTAATCCCGGGGACGCCTCCTCGGGCGGCTACCACGGGCCTAGTCCCGGGAACGGGGACTGAAACCGGGCCCCAAGAGGGTCTAAAAAGGTGGTTGAATATGGTGGATGAGGAAAAGGCGGCTGCGAAGTGGACGACGGTCGGCTACATCAGGAAGACCAGGAAAGGGAACGCGATGGCGGTCACAAGCGGCAAGGCGAGGATCGGCGTGGTGTCTTTGGCAGCGCTCGCCGACCTGCTCTCCGGCAAGAAGAACTACGCGGCGATCGTCACTGCACCGACCAACGATGTAGCGGCCGACGCGTAAGTTTGGGGGCTTAGGCTCCCTTCTTTTTTTATTTTTTTTATTTTTGAATCACATGAACGCCTTGGCATCATCCCGCGTCCTGCAGTTGCGCCTCTCGAACTCCCGCGCCGCATCCTCCAAGCTGATGCCGTGCATCGACTCCCGCGAGCGGCGCCTCCTGACCTTGACGAAGATCGGGTAGTTGACGGCCTCCCCGACGATCAGCGCCTCGCCCACGGGCAGCGAGGAGATCATGTCAGCGACCTCGCTCGTTATACATTCCGAGGACTGCTTGATGTGCTCGAGGTCGTATGGATTTGTGACCCGGAGGATGATGTTGGTGTTCGCCTGCGAGAGCACGGTAGTGGAGAGCCTCACCGGGCGCTGGGAGATGAGCATGAGCGAAGCATAGAACTTCCGACCCTCGCGGGCGATCGTCTCGATGATACCCTTCGAGATCGCGCCCTCGCTCGGGGCAAACTGGTGAGCCTCCTCCAAGCATAGCATGAACGGAGGCACGCGATCGCGCTTGCGAGAGTTGAAGAGTCTCCGCGCGAGATATGTCACGAGCACCTGTTTTTTCCTCAAGCTCGTGATATCGCTCAGGTCGACGATCACGGCCTTCCCCGGAGCCACGATGCTTTCCCAGCTCGGATAATCGGCGCGATCGAAAATTTCCAATGAGCGAAGGTCATGAAGCCAGCCGAGGAGGGCCTGCTGGAGCTGCTTATGAATCCCCTCATCCCGTTCCACCCGCGAGATCACATCATCCAGCCCAAATGGCCCTTTCCCGGCCCTCATCTCGGCCCGCAGCTCATCCAATGCCCGCTGGAGCTCCCTGGTCTGAATGTCAGACATGTCAGGGGCGAATTCCTTGAGCTGTCTCGAGCTGAGGTTGGGCACCCCTATGCGAAGGTCTCGCCCATTTAAAACGACAACCCCATCCGAATGATCCGCGCCCTCGAAAGGTTCAGCGAGGCCGACATATTCACCGTGAACATCGACGACTATGGCCGCAATGCGCCCCTCCTCCGCCAAGCGGCTGAGCAGCTCCTCGATAACTACAGATGTGAGGTAAGAATTGTGAACGACTACAGGATACTCGCCGGCAAAAAAATTGTGATTTTCTTCAAGTACTATATCGTAAACATACTTTTCATCGTATGTAACTTCTTCGACATTTGTTACTTTGTCCCAAAATACTGAAGAGTTCGCAGCATTGACTATTAACTCGAAACATTCGCCATACTCATGAACAGCCGCGCCCATCGCTGAAAGCTGCTTGCGCAAGCCGACCAACATTTTGATCTTGTGAAATACATCTGGCATACGTTCACCGCGTCTGTATGCTGCCCATGCCCCGCGCCGCAAATTCGATCGTGCATCCAGTGCTTCATATGATAAACCAAAACTATCCGCTAGTTCAACGATTCGGGTTAGGGGCCACCCTTTTTTGAAAGATGAGTATTCCGCAAGCAGGCGCGCAAGCTCAGGCGCGTTATCTTTCCCCAAGGCTGAAAGAATCCCGCTACAAATTTCTAACAGGTTTTCTGTGGGTTTCGTCCTCCTCGAAAGCATCCTGCCCACGGTCGCCTCCGAAACTCTGAGCCCATATGCGATTCGTCTATATCGAATACCTGCAGATGCTTTAACCGCTAATTCAAACAGCTTCTTGGGGCATGCGTCCGGAATAGTGGTTTTTCCGATGGTGCGAAGCGAATCTTCCAAAT
>Ga0315314_1003753_pt1 | contig 11708 bp, 10 predicted proteins | sample TDP9_MG_FD_203631 | JGI IMG/M metagenome (GOLD analysis project Ga0315314, IMG submission 203631) | Freshwater sediment microbial communities from Lake Towuti, South Sulawesi, Indonesia - TDP9 | ecosystem: Environmental > Aquatic > Freshwater > Lake > Sediment | place: Indonesia: South Sulawesi...
GTTTCCTATGAGAAGTGGATGAACACAGGCAGCATAAACTCTTTTAGCTTCTTTTTCCTCAACCCACGCAACCGCTTTAGTCATTGTTCCGCCGCTACTTATGATGTCGTCAAAAATGATAATATCTCTACCTTTAACGGGTAAAGGTTTCTTTTCGATTGTTACGTTTCCTGTTATTCTGTCTCTCTGCGTGGGAATGTAGGCACACCCACCCTTCAACACCTTATCCGCTTCGACTGCCATGTTCATTCCTTTCTTTCCTAGGGACAAAGAAAGCGCGCCCTCAAACCTTTTTTTCTTGAAGTGTTGGGCTAGGAGGCTTATCGCTGAAAGGTCTTCTATGGGTATTGGCATTGTTTTCAGTATGGCTGGGTTGTGCGAGTTCACCGTGATTATTCTGCTCACGCCGCAAGTCTTCAACAAGGTCACTATTGTTTTCACGCTCAATACTTCACCCCGTCTGAAGCGACTGTCCTGTCGAGCGTAGGCGAAGTAGGGCACAACAGCTGTAATGCTTTTGGCTTCCATGTCTCTGGCGTTGTCAGCCATCAAAAAAAGTTGGACAAGGTTCTCGTTTTGAGGCGGACTTGTTGTTTGAACGATGACTACGTCCTCGTTTTCCACCTTGTCCTCGAATCGAATGTAGGATTCTCCGTCTGGAAAACGCTTGAACCCGACTGGCACAATCTTTGCCTTTAACAAATCTGCGATTTTTCGCCCCAACTCAGCAGAAGCTGGACCGGGAACAACTATCAAACCTATACCCCTTTTTTTATTCCTTAACTTTTCACGTTTACGAGTAGCCTTAAGGCTTTGTTATAATTTTCCCTTAGCCCTATACTCCTCAATGAGTTCGTTGGCTCTGTCTAATCGAATCTTGCGCTCCTCCACCATTCTTTCAACAATTAAGTCGATGAGGTCGCCTGTTGCCCCAGCGGCTATCGCCATGTTTCTGGCGTGCAACGACATATGTCCCCTCTGGATGCCTTCATGCGCCAATGCTCTTAACGCGCCCAAGTTTTGAGCCAGACCAACAGCAGCCAAAACTTCGCTAAATTCGCTGGCAGTTTTCACACCCAGAATTTTCAAGGCTATCTTTGCGATGGGATGCACTCGTGTGGCGCCGCCGACAATTCCAACAGCCATGGGCAACTCAATCGAGCCGACTAGGTCGCCGTTTTCGTTTTTCTCCCATGTTGATAGCGGTCCGTAATGTCCGTTGCGTGCGGCGTAGGCGTGGGCGCCCGCCTCAACAGCCCTGTGGTCGTTGCATGTGGCGATTACAACCCCTGTTATGCCGTTTAGTATGCCCTTGTTGTGTGTGGCAGCGCGGTAGGGGTCGGCTGCTGCGAACGCGTAAGCCTCAATGATGCCGTCGACTACTTCTTCTCCGCCCACGGACTTTTTGGGCAAAGTTGTCCATGCTCTTGCTAAACGTTTTGTGGCTAGGTTTGAAATTATGCGCAGATAAACGCGTCCATGGGTTATGCGTTCTATTAATGGTGCAACCGCCTCAGCCATGGTGTTAACCGCATTGGCGCCCATGACGTCTCGGCAGTCCACATGCAATTCAGTTATTACCATGGGACCCGTGCTCGCATAGATGACCTTTACGTCGAGGTCTTTGGCGCCGCCGCCTAACGAAACCAGCATTGGGTCTTGCTCGTTCGCCTTCTTGAGAATCTCGTCCTTGGCAGCCAGAATAGCCGTCTTTGCTTCATGCAGGTCTTTTACATGCACGGTTTGAATCTGCCCAATCATGACTGGACCCGTGTTGCTCGTGTAGAAGCCTCCGCCGTCTCTTGCCATCTTGGCTGCGTAGCTGGCGGCTGCCACAACTGAAGGCTCCTCAATTGCCATGGGAATCAGGTAGTCGTGTTTGTTTATGAGAAAGTTCACAGCTATGCCGAGTGGAACTGGGAAGGCGCCGACAACGTTTTCTATCATGCGGTTGGCTAAGTCTAAGTCTAATGAGCCTGTTGATTGGAGAAGGTGAACTTCTTCGTCGGTTAAGTCGGCGAACTCTTTTACCAGTTGAACACGTTCTTTTGGGTTCAGCTTATAAAACCCAGACATCTGAGATGACTTACCCATGTTGACCACGTTGAATTTAGCCTCGTCAGTTTACTACGGTTTAAAAATATAAGAACTTAGCTACGTTCTGAACATTCTCTCAAAGAGCGGTTTTGAGCTAAGAAAATTTGCAACATAGCTGTTGATTGCATTATCTGATAAATGGGAAACTGTTAAAAAGACTTCGAATTTAATGCACACGTTATTCTTCGGAGACTTCCCTCAATGGTTAGAGCGTCTCAAAAAGTAAAGGCGAAAGCAAATAAAACGTCACCAATCGATGAACATTCCACCTATCGTTTGGGAAGGGTGTTCCTTATTGTTTATTTGGCAATTTTAGCCGTTTTCTGCGCGGTACACAATGTATTTCCAGGACCGGAATTTTTGGTTTTATGCTTCTTCATATACGCAGCATACAGGAAATGGGCTCGACGTTTTATAAAAGACTGGTTTCCATTTATTGCCTTATTTTTAGCGTATGAAGCCATGTATGGAATCGCAGATAACATATCTGGGATCGTCCATGTCAATGAACTAGTAAGTGCTGAATCGCAGATATTTGGCACAATTCCAACTCTTGTGCTCCAACAATTTTACAGAAACTCTGTTTTCGACTACCTTGGGGCTTTCTTTTACTCCTTGCACTTCGTGCTTCCTACACTGTTTGGACTCATATTATGGCAGTATTCTAACGGAAATCACCGCAAATATACCTTGGCTCTTCTTGTGTGCTCTTACAGTGCCCTAATAACCTTTCTTGTGTATCCTTCTGCGCCTCCATGGTTTGCAGTGAAAGCTAACCGGATTCTGTTTCAAATAGACCATGATATAGGCATACCCGTTTATGCCACTATCTTCGATATCATTCAACCCAACCCATTTGCAGCTTTTCCAAGCCTTCACGCCACGTATCCTTGGTTGGTGTCATTGTACGCAATCAAGATTAGACGAATTAAGGCGTTGCCAATCCTTCTACTTCCAATAGGAGTATGGTTCAGCGCAGTTTACCTAGGTGAGCACTACATCATCGACCTGATCGGCGGAATCGCCTATTCAACCCTCTCTTTCTTTTTGGTAGAGAAAATAATTCCACGACTTTCCCCTTGATTTGCAATAGCTTGCTTGCTCTTTAAAAAGAGATGTTTCAAGCAGAATGTCTAACAAAGTGGAAAGTGCATTCAAAATTCTGTTCTAAAAATAACGCTTTGGCACTGGATTTAATCACCAGTTATTAAAATTCTTCGAACAAGTTTTGGTGGCGTGAATTCGAGATTTAATTGATTGAGATTTTCTTTTATTTCCAAGGGGTTTTTGAGCAGGCGGCGAATGCCCTTGACATGGGCTGCTCCAACCAACGCCAGAACCCTTGGTTCTTCTCCAGCCTTCAAGCCTTCTGTAACTATCCATGCCAGTCTCACCGCCATAAGGGTGTCTCGTTCGTCAATCAAAACCCGCCACATCGAAGCCCGAGACGCAAGCACGTGTGTTCGTTGTGCAAATTGGGGTCTTGACATGTCTATGAGCCAGATGTTGGCGTTTACGTTTCCTAAAGCATCAGCAGCGCCTATGAACTCACACTTGTTTGTGCACGTCTTGCTTTCAGGACATAAGGTGCAGTTGGTGTGGAGCGCTCGAAAACGTTCTAGGTCGAGTTCAATAGCAAGGTCGGTGGGTTTCAGTTTGTTAACTGCCGCGTAGGCTTCGAAGAGGCTGCGGCGAGTGAAGTGCGTCGTGCCCAAAATGTTGACGAGTCGGTTGAAGTCTATGTCGCAGATTTCTGCTTGCACAATGAGACTCCTTTCTCATTCATTACTCAATTTTTATGGTTCGTTTCTGTTCCTCTGCCGCAGACTTTTTCATTTTGGGGATGGTGACTTCTAACACGCCGTTCTTGTAGTTGGCAACTACCTTGTCAAATTCCACGTCTTTCGTTGGCAAATCAATGGTCTTGAAGAAGTTTTTGGCTTTGACTTCAGCGTGCCCGTCTGTTACGTTTAACTGTATGTCGTCTTTTTCAACGCCTGGCAACTCCATGTAGATTTTCACGTTGTCCTTGTCTTCGAAAACGTCTGTTAATGGTTCACGAACCTCATCTTTGATTTGTGCTGGCAGCTTCAAGGTTTTAGGCGTTGATTTGCCGCCGAATTGGAAGCGTCCCTTTGCGATGTAGCCTTTTACGCCTGGTTCTTCGATTGGTCTGATGTCCCACTCGCCCTCGAGTTTTCCGCTTCGAATGGCTTCTTCGATGTCCTCCATTTCCTTGAACATTTTTTTGGTTAACCTCTTGTAAAACTCGTCCACATCGTGAAACAGGTCTTCAAAATCGTCTGGCATCTCTGTTCTTCACCTCCTAAAACTCTTCCATAGCCTTAAGCAAACGTCTAAGCGCAAGGCTGAGCATTAGAAACTCGGCTACAGCCGGGTCGGAGCATCGATACTTGCCGTCAGGAGACTTGGTCAAAAGACCGCTTTCCCGCAGTTTTCGGGTGCCTTCCCAAACGATTTTAGGGTTTAACTCAAGGTCTCGCATGAAGTCGGCGAAGCTGAGGGTTTGGTCGTGGTCTTGGAAGAGGCGTGTCATCATTCTGAGGCGAGTCTCATGCGACAAAGCGTCGAAAAGCCGAGTGAATCTACTTAGTTCCTTTCCAAACGAGTCTAACTCATTTTCTAGGATGTCTCTTGGCCACTCGCCCATAGATAGGGGCATCTCGAAGATTACTTTGTTGTCTTTTAGCAGCTGTAGCTTGAGTCTCATCATGACTACAGCCTCTATTTTTTACTTACCTAATGGTAAGTGAGGTTACCAAACGGTAATATAAACTTTCTGCTAGACGAAAAAGGCGCAACCTTAAATACATTGTCATATTATCATATGAAAATAGTGAATCAATCATGCCCAAAAAAGAGCTAAACGGACACAAGGTCGGAGAAGCTATAAGCGACTCCACCCGAGCACAGATTCTCAGACAACTCATTCGAGCTTACCCCAGTTCTATGACCATGAGCGAAATCGAAAAGGCACTGTATAAACCCGTAAGCCCAACCACAATATCGTTTCATCTGCGCAAGCTTCGCGAGGCTGGACTGGTCACGTCAGACGGGCACAAGAAGGGTTTCCGAGCCTTGAGTCAAGCCTTCAACATAGTCGTAAACAACGACGGCGTTCGTGTGGAAGAGGTGAAGAAATAAAATGTCAAAGTCGCAGCCTTTGCATGAAGCTATGCTGTACAAGCAGTTGCCAGAGAACAGGGTGAGATGCAACCTCTGCGCCAGACTGTGCACCATACCAGACGGAAAGGTGGGCTTCTGCCTAGTCCGAAAGAACGAGGGCGGCAAACTCTACTCTTTGGCTTATGGGAAAGCCTGCTCTGTGGCTGTAGACCCTATCACCAAGAAGCCTTTGGCGCACTTTCACCCCGGCGCCCTAGTTTTGTCGATTGCCACTGGGGGTTGCAACTTTCGATGTGAGTTCTGTGACAACTGGATGATAAGCCAAGAGAAAGGCGTTGTGGGAAGCGAGTTTCCGCCCGAGGAGGTTGTTAGGGCAACCAGAGACAACGGTTGCCATGGGATTAGTTACACGTACACTGAACCAACCATATTCTTTGAGTACGCCTACGACACTGCCACACTTGCCAAGAAAGTCGGGTTTTTCAACACTTTCGTTACCAATGGCTACATGACAACCGAGGCGGTTAAAACCATAGCACCCGTCTTAGACGCTGCAACAGTGGACTTCAAGGGCGGCGCAGACCCAGAATTCTACAAGAAGTTTTCGGCTGTGCCCTCAGTCGAGCCCATCTATGAATCTTTGAAGGAAATGGGACTCCAAGGCATCCATGTGGAGATAACCAACCTAGTTGTGCCCAAGATGGGCGACTCGCTGGAGCGGATTCGAGAACTCGCCGTTTGGATAAGGGACAACATGGGCAAGGACACACCGTTTCACCTGCTGCGTTTTCACCCAGACTACAAATTAACTGAAATACCTTCGACCCCCCTAGCAACTTTGGAAAAAGCCTGTGATGTGTCTCGTGAAGTAGGACTCAACTATGTTTACATTGGTAATGCGCCGGGGCATCATTACGAAAACACCTACTGCCCCAACTGCAACGAATTGGTGGTCAAACGCTTCAGTTTCGAAATCGTCAAGTGGAACCTAACCAAAGACATGCGCTGCCCCAAATGCGGCTACAACATAGCGATAAAAGGACAGTTTGAGCTAACTGGTTTCTCTCACCCTTACTCGCTGATTTAAGTGATGGGCAACCTTAAACCAAGGCGTTGTTTGTGCAAGAGAGTTAGGAGAATTCTTTTATTGCTCATCTGAGTTGTGGAATTACACTTTCCGCCTTTTGAAGAGGAAGGGGCAATGGCATACGAGAGGAACATCATGTTGCTGTGCGCAATATTCCTGCTGAGTTCCCTAGCGACTAATCTTATCGGTCCCTTCTTATCCCTCCACATTGTTTCTTTAGGCGCATCGTTGACCGAGCTGGGTCTGGTCATGGCCACCTACGAGGCAGTAACGGCTGTGTTGCTCATACCCAGTGGAACACTGTCAGACAGGCATGGGCGGAAAAGGCTGCACATTCTGGGAACCTTCGTCGTTGCCTTTCCACCCTTGATGTATACCTTTGCGACTTATTGGTTGGAAGTTGTTCCCTGGCTGGTTCTCTCAGGTGTAGCTATTGGTCTCTACATGCCCATTCGGTGGTCTATCCCAGCAGATGTTTCCACGGTTAAAAACCGAGCGATGGCGTACAGCTGGACAAACGTTGCTCTCTTGACAGGGTCAACTGCTGGACCCTTGCTAGGCGGTCTCATCACCCAAGCATTCGCCATAAAAACCTCTTTTCTTGTCTGTTTCTCATTGCTGTGCATAGCGTTTTTGCTTGTCTTGACTCTTCAAGAAACGGGAAAGAGAAAGGAACCAGCCCAAGTCATGCAGCAGAATAATGAAGAGCCAAGGGCAATGCGTTTCTCAACCGTGGTTGCCCTATTCTCGCTGATCAACATACTCCAGGGCGTGGGTGTGGGATTGTTCTTCACTCCGCTTTCGGTCTTTGCGGTGAAAAGATTTTCAATGAGCGATATTCTTGTAGGTCTTTTATTCGCTGTGGGCTTTGGGCTCGCCTCCATAGTTGTGCAGCTCCCCGGCGGAAGGTTGGCTAATCGCTTCGATCGAAAGAAACTTTTGCTGATAACGTTCGCTGTTTCGGCTCCTTTCTATGGGTTGTTTGCTCTGTCTCAAGGGCTTGTGGAGCTCTTCCTGTTCATGTTCTTGTCAAACGCTATTCTCAACCTTTGCTGGCCTGCTTTTCAAGTGTTGATGATGGAGTTGACGCCGTCAGCCAAGTGGGGTCTCATGAACGGCGTATCTGGAACAACTTTTTGGGTTGGAATGATGGTGGGTTCAGCGGCTAGTGGCATCTTGTGGGATTCTTTCAACATGTTCGTGCCGTTCTACGTGTCGGCGGTTGCCTTTCTCTTAGCCGTGGTTCCAACCTTGTTTTTGAAGGAGCCTAGAGCCCTTAAAACTTGATGCATAAATAATGTTTCGATGCTTATTATTTTAGGGACTAAACTGGCATGTGGGCTGTTTGGCGACCTGACGCTGCGGCTGTGCTAAACGATAAGGGGGCTAGGCAGAGTTTAGCCCGATACTTCGACGTTATGCAAGACGAGAAGCCAGCCAAGTTCATGATAGCCAAGAAACTGCCAGCAAATTTCAGCCAAAAAGACCCGCTGGAGCAGTTGTGGATGCTTCACGAAAAGCTTACAGACGAGTATCATCACTTAGAAAAACAGATTGACACTAGCCAAACCAGCCTTGAAGAGTTGGAAACACCCGAAAAGTCGTATCTAGACCTAAAGATTGAAATTGCCAACCGCATTCTGGAAAAATGTCGCCTCTGCACGCGTAGATGTGGAGTCAACAGGCTCAGCGGTGAATTAGGACTGTGGTGCAAGTGTGGAACGCAGATTACGGTTTCAACCATGTTTGAGCACATGGGCGAGGAGCCCGAGCTGGTGCCGTCGGGAACCATATTTACGTTGGGCTGCACGATGCGTTGCAAGCACTGTCAGAACTGGACGATTTCGCAGTGGTTTGAGCAGGGCGAGATTTTCAAGCCAGAGCAATTGGCAAAAGCAGTTGAGCAATTACGTAAAGGTGGTTGTCGAAACGCCAACTTGGTTGGTGGTGAACCCACGCCTTGGCTTGCGCAGTGGCTGCAAACCTTCAAGCATGTGGACATTAACGTGCCTGTGGTTTGGAACTCCAACTCATATTATAGTGAAGAAACCGCTAGGCTGTTGGCTGGTTTTGCGGATGTTTATCTGCTCGATTTCAAGTACGGCAACAACGAATGCGCCACCAAGATTTCAGAAGCACCAAAATATTGGGAAGCGTGCACACGCAACCACCTTTACGGCGGAAAATACGGTGAACTCCTCATCCGAGTGTTGGTGTTGCCCGAGCATCTGGAATGCTGCACAAGGGTTATACTAAACTGGATAGCTCAGCAATTGGGAACGTGGGTGCGCACAAACGTGATGTTTCAGTACCACCCCGAATGGAGAGCGCACGAAATCCCAGAGTTAAGGCGAAGACTAACAAGAAACGAAATGGAAAGAGCCGTGCAACTAGCCAAAGAAGCTGGGCTCACAAACTTTATCATGTAGAATCTCTTGTCTAGAAGAATTTTCCTTAAAGCTCTTAAGCTAATTGTCATAAAATAGATTACTGTTAGTGATTTTGTGAGCCGACGAATGGTTTCGTCAATATTGCTAGCTTTTTTGTTAACCTCAATTAGCATGTCAGCTTTTGTGACAAATGGTTTGGCGTGGAGTAACGGTGGCTATAGCGCTGACCCCTCTAATCCAGACTACGGAACACACGACTGGATTGCTAAACACGCTTTAGACTGGTTGCCTGCCAATGAGACAAAGTACATTTCGGATAATCTTGCGGCTTACTTGTATGGGACAGAACTGCCCGACAACAATCAAGCGGCAGACGGCATAGGCGACACCACCAAACATCATATTTATTATAATTCAGCCGAAGTGATGACTGATGACGCAGCCGCAGTTCGAGCCTCAACCGAATACGCTGACACCTTAAACTTTCTAAGGGCAAAAGATTATGCCAACGCTGCAAAGAACGCTGGAATAATGAGCCACTACATCGTGGACATGGCTGTTTTCGGTCACGTCATGGGTTCAGGCACAGACTGGGGAGCTGAAGTACACCACAGTGATTATGAAACTTACGTCAATGGGAAAACTTCAAGCTATAGTGCAGAGTTTAATTCCTACCTCTCCTATGATGGAAATCTCACAACAATCTCTGCTTATGATGCTGCCAAAAACCTTGCCTACGACACCACATTTGACGAAGATGGAGACTTAACCAGCGTCTGGATGGACCAAAACTACGACTGGAACAACCCAACCTTCAAAAACCGAACAGGAGAATCCCTCAACATGGCAGTCAACTACCTTGCAGACGTGCTGCACACACTCGCAGTAGAGTCAGCAATTAAACCAACTCCTCCCGAACCCTTTCCATTATTGATGATAGGAGTTGCCATAATGACTGTGGTTATAATAGCAATAGGAGCAATAGCCTCCGTCAAGCGCAAGCCTCACGCCTAAACTCTATCTTCCCATGTTTCTTAGTCTTTCAATCAATTCATTTCATATTTGGAGCCTATTTGAACCATATTAGAGGGCGGTCTAGGCTTGTGCGCACACACAAACGCTAACCAATCTACAAACCAAAAGGTATTTGTTCACGGTTCAAGCCTTATCAAGAGGAGCAAAACAAGGCGAAAAACAACATGCCCTACTGCCCAGAATGCGGAGGCGAAATGCAATACTCGCCGGCTACCAAACGCTACGCCTGCAAGAGCTGCGGTTTATCACTAACACATCAAGAACTCATAGAATTACGAGAGCAACTGCGACCCTCGATGGAAACAGAAGAGGAGCAGAGGCAAAAACAACGCCGAGAATACCTGAAGTGGTGGCTCAGCAACAAGAAAAAATAGCCTAGAGCGAAGCGCAGCGTTAAACGTTACAGTAGGTAACATGCTTCTAAATAATATGTTCTGACCCACTGCGTGTCAAAATAGTTATTCTAAATTCATAATGCTTAAGCATATTCCATGCAGCAGTTAAAGTTTGAACCTAAGCTGCGTGAATGAATGAAAAAACAGTTGAAATTATTCTCTCTTTTAGTAGTTACAATTTTGGGAACATTTTTGCTTACAAACAAAATGGTCTTTTTTGCTGCAAACGCGACCTATGTAGAGGGCCCGATCACACAAGACACTGTTTGGACTTTAGTAGACAGCCCATTTGTGGTATCCAAAAACATAACCATTTACCCAACTGCCAAATTAACCATTGAGCCAAGAGTTGAAGTACGGTTCGGAGGATCCTTCTCAATTTTTGTTGAGGGAAGCCTCTATGCAGTTGGAACACAAAACGACAATATAATATTCACCTCAAACAAAGACCAACCCGAAGCAGGAGACTGGGGCACAATTAAATTCAATGGAACAGCACCATCCACTTTAGCTTACTGTGTCATAAAGTACGCGACAAATGGAATAACTATCGAAAACAGCACGGTAGAAATTAAAAACAGTGAAATAAGCACTTGTTCTCAAAACGGCGCCACAATATCGAATGGCACGGTGAAAATCCAAAACAGTCAAATAAGCGCAAATTATCAAAATGGAATTTCAATAGAGAACAGTGCTGTAGACGTACAAGACAGTCAAGTAAGCGAAAACTCTCAAAATGGAATTTGGATAAATAATAGTGTTGTAGACGCCCAAAACAACGCAATAAGCGATAATTTGGAGAGTGGAATCTACGTAGAGGGCGCAAGTCAAGTTACCATACAAAGTAACACTATTGGGACGAATGAAAACGGCGTATTCTTAACAGGAAATTCAACCATAACCGCAAGCATAAGCCAAAACATAGTGAGGTCCAACACAGAAAGCGGAATATATCTTGACGTGACTGATTACAGCACCATTGTTATTCTCTACAACGTCCTTTCGGCAAACAATAAGGGATTTTATGTTTCAGGGCGAACAAGCACACAGATCACCAACAATTCCATTTCATACAACACCGTTGGAATTTATTACGAAAACGCTAGTCATACCGCCCGCTGGAACGATATTTATGGTAATGATTTAGGTATGGATGTGGCATCTGATGACACTGTTACCGTAGATGCCGAATACAACTATTGGGGCGACGAAAGCGGCCCCTACCATGCATCACTGAACCCATCTGGAAAGGGCAATCGTCTGGGTGGCAATGGGGAAAGTATAGACTTCATATTCTTTTTGACCACTCCAATCGGCTATATCAATCAACGCCCCGTGGCTAGGTTGTTGACCGATAAGACTTTGGTCCCGCCAAACCAAGTTGTTACGTTTGTTGCTACCAATTCAAGCGACGATAGACAGGTTGATCAGTATCTTTACGATTTTGGAGACGGAACAAACAGCGGTTGGACAACACTGTCGATTTTTGTGCACAAATATTCTTTAGCTGGAACTTATACCACAACAGTCACAGTTAAAGACGATTTCGATGTCCAA
>Ga0315314_1003754_pt1 | contig 11707 bp, 11 predicted proteins | sample TDP9_MG_FD_203631 | JGI IMG/M metagenome (GOLD analysis project Ga0315314, IMG submission 203631) | Freshwater sediment microbial communities from Lake Towuti, South Sulawesi, Indonesia - TDP9 | ecosystem: Environmental > Aquatic > Freshwater > Lake > Sediment | place: Indonesia: South Sulawesi...
GGGAGAGCGAGGGGCTTATTTCATAAAACACGCCCTTACCGCTGCCGTTAGTTTACCACTCCGGTAGCCGCAATCAAGACTTCCTTCGCCTGAGAACTTTCCTCCTCAAGCCTTTTACTTTCAACCCATTAGCCGACGACAAACGGACGCTGTACCCGCGACCCCTGGAGCATTGAGGTAGCTGGTCACCTGACTCAAGGTCGGCCTCACTCCGACGCATCGGAGCGGAGGCCACCATGTCCAGAGTATTCAGCAAGTGGGCAGGCAACTGGTTGGTGGCGGGTCTTTTCGTGGTGGTCGCTTCCACAGGCTATGCTCAAACATCCTCTGGAAGCCAGGCGCAACTCAGCTCGACAGTCACCGTTTACATCTATAACTATGCGCACGTCTCACGCAGGACCTTAAACGGAGCAGAGGAAGAGGCGTCCCGAATACTCCTCAAGGCGGGTGTAGAAGCAAGCTGGGTCGATTGCCCAGTTACCTCAGACGAGATCCCAAAATATCCGGCTTGCAGACCGCACCTGGACCACGCCGGTCTTGTGCTGAAAATTTTTCCGGACTTTGCAGCTTCCCGCCTGGGCCTGCGGCCGCAGAATTTGGGATTCTGCCCGGCGTCGGAGGAAGCTGGACCTGGTTCAGAGGCGAGCATCTCCTACAGTCGGGTCAAGGACCTCGCCAATTCTTGGGATGCCAACCCGCTACAGATTCTTGGTTTCGCAGCCGCGCACGAATTGGGGCACCTCCTGCTTCACTCTCCAGGACACTCTCCGACCGGGATCATGCGCGCGGCCTGGAATCCCGAGGACCTAAGGGGCGCGGCACAGGGGTTGTTAGGATTTACTCCAGACCAATCGGAACGCATCCGCGCCACGGCGCGCGCATGGCAGGAACTCCCGTGATCGGCGGCAAGTGAGGAGTGAGGCGTTAAAGCTCCAAAGCCAGCCGGTCCGGGATTTGCTTCTGACTCCTTACTTCTTGCGTTTCACTTGTCCCTGGCCAGTAACCAACAGTTACGATTTGCCCCACCACGGCCGCCCATCTGACTGTAAAATGCAGTCATGCAGACGATCGTCGAGTGTGTGCCCAACTTTAGTGAGGGGCGGGACCCGCAAAAGGTTGAAGCCATCATCCAGGCGCTGCTGGCTGGGCCAGACGTGTACCTTCTGGACCAGGAAATGGACGCGGACCACAACCGCTCGGTCATCACGATTGTGGGGACGCGGGAGAGCATCGGCAAGGCTGCGTTGCGCGGCATCGGGCGGGCCGCAGAGCTTATCGACCTTAATCATCACCAGGGCGCGCACCCGCGTATCGGGGCGACGGATGTGGTGCCTTTCGTCCCGGTCTCCGGCGTGACGCTAGCCGATTGCGTTCACATCGCCGAGTGGGTGGCGGAGGAAGCCTGGCGCCGGTTTCGCATCCCGACCTATCTTTACGAAGCCGCGGCGCGCAAGCCCGCGCGGAAGAATCTCGAGAATATTCGGCGGGGGCAGTTTGAGGGCTTGCGCGAAGAGGTTCGGACTAACCCGGAGCGTCACCCGGATTTCGGCGGGGCCAGCCTTCATCCCACCGCCGGTGCCACGGTCGTAGGCGCGCGGAAATTCTTGATTGCTTACAACATCAATCTGAACACCTCCGACGTCGCGCTGGCAAAATCCATCGCCAAGAAGGTCCGGGCCTCCGGCGGCGGCTTCCCCTGCCTGAAGGCCATGGGCGTGGAACTCAAGGCGCCGAATCTGGCGCAAGTTTCCATGAACCTCACCGATTTTGAAACCACAGCCATTGGAGTGGTGTTCGATGCGGTGGCGCGGGAAGCTGCGGCCCACGGGGTCGAGATCGCAAGCAGCGAGATTGTGGGCCTGGTCCCAAGCCGCGCATTGCAGGATGCCGCGGTCCACTACCTGAAGCTGGAGAATTTCCATCCGGAGCTGATTCTCGAGAACCGGCTGGCGCGAGTGCTCGCGGAACAGGCAGCACGTTATACCCAGCCGTCAGCGGCGCCCCTTCGCGCGCTCGCGGAAGGATTCGTGTCGGCGGTAGCCGCTGCAACGCCTACGCCGGGCGGCGGGAGCGTCTCAGCCCTGGCCGGCGCCTTGGCCGCCGCCTTGGGAGAAATGGTCTGCGGGCTTACACTCAAGCGCAAATCCTACGCCCCCCACCACAACTCCCTCGAGAACTCGCGCCTTCGCCTGAGCCAATTGCGCGACCGGCTGCTCGCGAACGTTGACCGCGACGCGCGAAGCTACGATGCAGTCGTTGCCGCCCTGAAGCTCCCCAAATCCACCGAAGCCGAACAGACTTCGCGCGCCAGGGCGATGGAAGAAGCAAGCAAGGCCGCTTCGACGGTGCCGCTCGAAACCGCGCAACTAGCCGCGGAGGCAGCGCGCATATTAGAATCGCTGCGTGCCGTCACCTTGCCGCAGGCCGCTTCGGACCTGGCGGTGGCGCTCTATGTGGCGGAGGTAGCCCAGCGCGGCGCTCTCGATAACGTCCGCGCCAACTTGCCTTCAATTCAGGACCGCGAATGGGTCAAAGAGACTGAGCAGAAGCTCGCGGACCTTGGGCGCCGCCACGCCTAGGCCTCGGGTGGCTAGGCGGACAGAAGGGCAACCTCCGCGTCGCGGCGAATCACAAACTGATTGAGTCCCTTCTCAGGGTTAGCACAGTATGCTGTTCTAGCAGGGTGATAAGGGACTGTCCTGCGCGCGCCGAAGGTAATACGTACCTCCCACGTCGGGATGAGGTGACTATTCCTGCCCATGGACGACGAGCGCACAACGGCGCACGAAGACGCTCCGGCACTGCCTTCGCTGCCGGAAGTCCACCGGACAGTCAGCATCCCGACGGGTGTCAGCTTCTGGCGGAAGCTGTGGGCTTTTTCGGGACCCGCTTTCCTGGTCGCCGTAGGCTACATGGACCCGGGCAACTGGGCGACCGACATCGCCGGCGGTTCGCGCTTCGCTTACCGGCTGCTCTTCGTCCTGCTGATATCGAATCTGATGGCCGTTCTGCTTCAAACCCTGGCGGCCCGGCTGGGCATTGTCACGCAACGTGACCTGGCGCAAGCCTGCCGCGACTATTACTCCCGGCGGACGAGCCTGATGCTCTGGGGGCTCGCCGAAGTCGCTATCGCGGCCTGTGACCTGGCGGAGGTGATTGGCTCGGCCATCGCGCTCAACCTGCTTTTCGGCCTGCCGCTCCTCTGGGGGGTGTGTCTGACTGCGCTCGATGTCCTGATCATCCTCTACTTGCAGCACCGCAGTTTCCGCCTCCTCGAGGCCATCGTGGTGGCCCTCATCGCCATCATGGGGACTTGCTACCTGCTGGAAATCATCCTGGTGAATCCTGACTTCGGCGGCATCGCGCGCGGCTTCCTCCCTACACCCGCGATCTTCACCGATCGACAGATGCTTTACATCGCCGTCGCGATTCTCGGCGCCACCGTGATGCCGCATAACCTTTACCTCCATTCCTCGGTGGTGCAGACGCGAGCCGTCACGCGGACGCCGGACGGCTTGCGAACCGCAACCAAGTTCAACCTTATTGATTCGGTCGTGGCGCTCAACTTCGCCTTCTTCATTAACGCCGCCATCCTCATCATGGCTGCGGCGACTTTCTACCGACACGGCATGACACAAGTGGCTGGAATCCAGGACGCCTACCACACCCTTTCGCCGCTCCTCGGCATCCCCCTGGCCAGCTTCCTGTTTGCCGCAGCCTTGCTCTGCTCCGGGCAGAATTCCACCCTGACCGGAACCTTGGCCGGGCAGGTGGTGATGGAAGGATTCTTGAATATCCGGCTGGCACCTTGGCTGCGCCGCTTGCTCACACGCCTCATCGCCATTGTGCCCGCCATCATCACCGTGGCCTTCTACGGAGCGAGCGGCACCGCGCAGCTCTTGATCTTCAGCCAGGTAATCCTGAGCCTGCAACTTTCCTTTGCGGTGTTTCCCCTGGTGCAATTCACCAGCGACCCAGCTAAGATGGGCGCGTTCGTGAATCCCCGCTGGGTCAAATGGCTGGCCTGGCTGGTAGCGGGACTGGTCGCGGGGCTAAACGGCTATCTCGTGATTCAGACGTTCACCGGGTGGGTGGCCTGAGAAGCGTCCGGCTGTGAAGGCACGGGACGCCGTGCCGTACGGAGCAGAAAGAGGGAATTGCTCGAGCGGGTGCGCGCATGTTTAAGAAAATATTGGTTGCTCTGGACCATAGTAAAGCCGACGACGCACTGCTGCCGCGGGTCAAGGAGCTGGCCCGCCTTGCGCAGGCGGACGTTCTCCTCTTCCACGTTTCTGTCGGCTGGGTGGCACGCTGGCAACAGGATCTGGATTTGTCGGACTCGGCAGAGATCAAAGATGACCGCGAGTACCTGGAACAACGGGGGAAAGAACTCCGCGAGCAGGGCTTTCGCGTGAGCATACGCCAGGGCGCGGGTGAGCCCGCCGACGAGATCTTGAAAGCTGCGCGCGAAGAGAACTGCGATCTGATTGCCATGACCACTCACGGCCACCGGCTCCTTGCTGACCTCATCCACGGCACGACTATCCCCAAGGTCCGCCACGCAGCCGACATCCCGATCTTCCTAGTTAAGGCTGGCCGGGAGTAGCGGTCCCTGCGGCGGAATCGAAGGCTTGGTAGCGCATTCAGGAAGGGACGGAGGAGAGAAGACCACGGGTTGGAAAAACACCGCCGTTGCCTGCTGTAGCGGCGTGGTCCCCGTCGCCCAGCGGATTTCAGAGGACGATGAGGACATTGCTGTAGCGACCCTAAGGCTGCATCGGGGCCGCGCCCCTACGCCGGGCCCGCAGGGGCTAAAGAATTCAGCCCACGACGTGAGTCGCGGAGCAAAAGGATTGGCCTGCGCTAACAGGTTGACATCCCAGGAAAGTCATGGTAGGCTACTGTACTAGGCAATTAATCTCGGCGCTGCACGGGCGAAAGGACACCAGGGTCAGGGACGGCAAAAGACAACTATGAACAGGGATTCGGAGCCTCGCGGACGGCTTGCAGACCGGGCCAGAAATGCGCACGTGGACTGGTAGCCGGACGTCGGAAACTGAAGAATAGAAACGTTTTTTGAAGGAACAAAGCCAGCAAGTTGTTGAAAACGAAGGGTCGGTGCCCGAAACGGAACCTGGAACCGACCTGAAGCAAAGCGAAGCCCGGCCGCCTCCCGCCGCTGTGCCGCGAGCTCTCCCACCCCGGGTTATGGGGCCCAAACCTGGGCCTATGCCTTGCTGACGCGCGCGTCGAGCCTCCGGCCGACTCGTCGCCCCCTTCCCTTGCCACGGCGCCGGACTGGGGGACGCAGTCAGCAAGCCGCCTTTCGAACTTCGACGAATGGGTATTACAGATAGGGATAAGACTTTAATGGTTGTAAGACAGCGCGGCGACGGCCCGCATCGCCTGAATTTTCTTGACTTTAGGATGAATAAGGAGTAACGCTTGCAGGAGCTGACCACGCGGTAGGCGGCGGCCGAGCCGTGATTCAAGGCCGCCAGTGGATGGTGGGTTTGGGTGCGCGGAGAAGGAGCTGTTCATGGCCTCCAGTGCAGTGCGCCGCAAAGTCCTGATCATCGAGGATGAGCCCGCCATCCGCAATGCGCTTTACGTTCTACTGGCTGGCCTGGGTTGTGAGGGCGATGTCGCCTACAGCGGCCAGCAGGCACTCTCCATGATCGGCCGCGAAAGCTTCGACGCCGTGCTGCTCGATCTCCGATGCTCCAACTTGCCGGCGGAACAGGTGGTCTCGGAAATCAAGGAGCTTCGGCCCAACCTGGTGGGACGCGTGCTAGTTATAACCGGAGAGGTGACGGACCCGCAAACCCTGGAGTTGATCGAACGACACTGCCTTCCGCACGTCTCCCGGAGCCGTCTGATGCAGGAACTGTGGGTCCACCTGCGAAGCCTTCTCGGTATGTCCACTTCCCACGGCCCGGCTCCCGGAAGGCCCTCGTAACAGCGCCCTCTCTCCCGAAGTGTTGACCTTCGCATTGACGCTCCTGCCGAATCTGATCACTCGTTGAAATGCACCTCGCCCGTGCACTGCCCGGCAGCCACAGTCCCCCTCTGGCCGCCCCAGGAATAGTCGCGGCTAGAGATTCGAGGGAGCGGGCGTGAGCGGTCGAGGAAAGGAGAGGGTGCGGATATACTCGGCCAGAGCCTCCTGCCAGGGACGCGGCACGGAAAAGCCCGCCCTCTTCAGCGCCTCCATCTCCATGACGGCGTATTTCAGCCGCGGGGCGCGCCGACCCATTTGGTCGGAGGGTTTACCGATCACCCGGTTGGTGTCAAGCCCGGCAAGCTCCGCGGCACGCTGCGCGAGCTCGAAGCGGCTGCAGGCTCCCACATTAGAGAGGTGGTAGAGTCCGTAGCGCCGCGCTTCCACCACCTCCATGATTTTTCGTGCCGCGTCCAGCGTGTAAGTCGCCGAGCCGAGCTGGTCCGCAGCCACCACATAGGTTTCACCGGCGGCAATCCTGCGCAGGCCCTTCTCCACAAAGTTCGTCTTTCCCGGACCCCAAAGCACGGAGACGCGAAAGATCCAGTGATGCGGATGGGTCTGCACAGTCTGCTCACCCTGCAACTTCGTCCGCCCGTAAACCGTCGGCGGAATGGCGGGATCAGCTTCCGTGTACGGAGTTTGCTTCTTGCCGTCGAAGACAGCATCGGTGGAGATGAAAACCACGGCCGCGCCAAGCTCGCGCGCCGCTTCGACCACATACCTTGTCCCGTGGACGTGAACCAGGAAAGCCTTCGCGGGGTCGGCTTCACAGACATCCAGGTCCGGAATCCCCGCGGGATGAACGACAACATCCGGCGCGACTTTCGCCAGAGCCGCCCGCACTTGACTGGCTTGGGTGATGTCGGCATCGGCGCGCGTCAGCGGATAAACGCGGTGCCGCGTCGCGAAGACTTCCACCAGCCCGTGGCCGAACAAGCCTGCCGCACCCGTGATTGCAACCTTCATCTCGGCCCTCGACCATGCGACTCTCTTGATCACAAGGCAAATCATGCTACCACCAGAGTGTACATAAACAAGATTCCCACTCCCTGCCGCATTTTTGCTAACCATAAAAATTATTGATGGCAAATTGTCTGATTCGGGAGCATTAGAAAGTTGATTTACTCGCAAGTGGTCCGTAAGCTGGAAATGGCAAGTGTTGCGGCCGCTTTGTTGGAGAAATTCTGAATGCCTGAGGAGTCCCTCTATAGTTTCCCCCCACCGCTCTCCCCTGACTTGACCGAATGGCCGGGTTCGCCGCTGGGCATCTCCAACACCATCACGCGGACCAAGGGCCGCACGGCAGTGCATAACAAGACGGTAGATGCGACCCCGGGCCTCCTCCCGAAGCTTCTGAATACTGCTCACGACCACCTGGCTACGGTTGCGGGCAACGAACCAATCCGCCAACACGACGTCGTGATCCACGGCATCCGCGTCCGCGCCACCACGAACAGCCCCCACCTGTACGATTTCTGGGTTGACAACTGGTACAGCCCGCAGGAGTGGCAGCACCTCACAGGGGAGACGGTGCCAACCGACCCGCGGGTCAGGGTCTATGCCCTGCATGGCCTGAAGAACGAGCAGGAAGCCGCTTACTACAGCCATAACTCCCACACCATCGTGTTCTTCAATACCTCCTACTACGGCCAGCTCAAGAGTTGGGTGCTGGGCGCCGTCGGCCGCATCTTGGCCGCTGAGTATGGGATTCATTCCATTCACGGCGCCTGCGTCGAGAAGGACGGCGCAGGCGTGCTCTACATCGCGCCGACGGGCACGGGGAAATCCACCAGCTCGTATGGCCTGATGGCCTATCCGAAGACGCGCTTTCACTCTGACGACTGGGTCTATGTCCGCTACACCTACACGACCCGCGACGGCCGCCGCGTGTTCGTGCTGCGCGCCGAGGGGTCGGACGGGTCGAGCGCCCGCGGCTACCAGGTCTATCGCTGGATGGAGCGGCACGCGAACGACGCTGGCGCCCGTCTCGCCGCAATGACACTCGATAACCAAGAAGTAAAGCTCAGGCTCGGCGACCTCGACCTGACCAAGCCGATCGAAGCGTATGCCTACACGTCGGAGAAGATCTTTTACTTGCGCACCAACCTGGCAGAGATTTTCCCGCTGGCGGCACGCGAAATCCTCGCCTCCAAGGAAGAAAACGTTCCGGATATCTCCGGGGTCTTCCTCCACCGGAACTGGGATACGCTCAAGAACATCCTGCGGGATCTCCGCGATGTCCGCGACGGGGATCTGCACCGTTTGCTCAACCGGAAGTCGGACACCGAAGTCGCACAGATCTGGGGGCGTCTGATCGCCTTCGACAACGCGCGGTCCATGTTGAACATAACCAGGGTCCTGCCCGCAGCGCGCATCTATACGAACCCTATGGAGCCGGTCAAGTTGGTGGCCGTCATCCTATTGAAGCGCAACCCGGACGACCCGACCGTCCTCGCGCATCTCTCCCTCGACGAGTTCATGGAACGGTTGCTGATCGGTGAGACGCCTGACAAGAAACGGGAAACTGCCTACAACGCCTATCGCGCCGTGGACGACAGGGCTGAACACGCTTTTATTGACGAATTGGAAAAACAAGCGAAAGTGCCGGGCGGCGGGTCGCTCTACCAGCTCTTCGTCAAGGCCGGCGGCGTGCCCAATTCGCTCGAAGAGGAATTTGAGTTGTTCCGCGTGATGTATAGAGCCACCCGCTGCTATGACCTGAACACCACGCTGCAAATGGACCCGAAGGTCCGCGACCGCCGCCAAGCCGTCGGCCGCACCACAGACATCATCGCCCGCACGATTGAAGATCAGCCCCAAGGGATACACCTCTCCATCGACGATTACGGCAAATACATCGATTAATCCTCTCTGCGCCATCTGATGTGCGCCCAGCAGGTCCCAAAGACGCGTCGAAGCCATGCCTGCGCAACTTTTTCTCCTGCAGAGTGTTTATAGAGGTTGAGCACGTTTTACTTGGAGGAGAAAGGGAGGAGCACAGTATGTTGACCCACCAGATGTTGAATCGAACCGTTGGCAAGACCTTGAGCATGTTGGCAGGTACGCTCCTGATCGCCGCCACTACGAGCTTATCCGTAGCAGCCCAGGAACCAGTTGTGCAACAGGAGCGCGATCGCCTTCAAACCCACGAGCAGGATCGTCTCCAAGCCCAAGAGCGTGACCAGCTTCGCGACCGCATTCGAGACCTCGAGCAACAGCAAATGCAGGATCGGGAGCAGTTGCGCACGCAGATCCAGAAGTACGGTAAGGGCAGTCCAGAAGCTCGGGAAGCACGCGGACAGCTCGAGCGCACCCGCGAGCAACTCCGGGCCGCCAAGCGCCAGAGAAAACAGATCCAAAACCAAGCCCGCGATCAGCGGCGCCAGCAGATGCGCGACCGCATCCACGAACCCGGCACAGGTGCGGGAACGCCTGGAATGGGGCGTGGGACAGGCAGCGGCATGGGCAGAGGGACGTCCGGCTCAGGTTCGCCGGGCGGCCCGCGTGGCGGAGGACGCGGACCGGGTCTCTAACGCGTATTCCTTTACTCCTGAGGTGCGGGTTTACCCGCGCCTCCGGATGGAAACAGACAGGAGGTCGAGATGAATCGAACTAGTTCGTTAACACTGGCAGCGATTTTGGGGACTGGCCTGGTCCTCGCCGGCTGCACAGCGGCGCGCGCGCAACAGGCGCAGGCCGAGGAGCCGCAGGCAGCGCCCCAGGTCAGTGCCGAGCAGCAGAAACAGCTTGAACAGTTGAAGCAGCTTGAGGATCAATTGCAGAAGGATCGCGACGCTGTGCACGCTGCGATCACCCAATACGGCTGGGACAGCGATCAGACCGACGACGCCCAGGCGCAGCTATTCCGCGACCGCGAGCAATATCGTAGACAGCGTCGGTCGCTGCGCGCGGCCGGGGTGCCTGTGCCACCGCCTGCGGGACTCGGTCGTGGCGCAAGCCGGGCCCAGGGACGTCGCTGGGCCGGGCGCGGGCTGCGCGCGGGGCGGGGGTATTACGGTCGAGGCCCTTGCCATTGCCCCTGCTGCGGCTGGTGGTAATCGAATCGGGGCAGACTGGCACACAGGCGTCGCCTTGCGAGTCAACAGACGCGTGCGTTGGTCTGGAACCGGCTGTCAGTGGTAAGTAGTCCCCTGCCGCTCGTGGAGGAGCGCACGCACGGACAACGGGCAGCCGACAACAGTACTCAGGCCAGGTTCCGCAGAGCATCCAGGACATCAGCGTTGTTGGGCAGCTGCTTCAGCTCATAGACCTTCACCCAGGCGATCTTGCCATTCTTGTCCACGACGAAGACCGCGCGGTCGTTCACGAAGGGGATCTGGTGCTTGGTCGGAGGAAAGATCCCGTAGGCCTCTGCGGTCTTCGCGTAAGGCCAGCGGTCGGTGGCCAGCGGAAAGCTGAGACCACCCAGCGCCTTCTGGAAGGCAATATGCGAGAAGACCGTGTCGGTATTGACGCCCAAGACCTGGGCGTTGTAGCCGACGAATCCGGCGAGGTCCGCCTGGATCGCCGCCAGCTCGTTCTGTCAAACCGGAGTGAAGTCGAGCGCGTAGAAGAAGATGACCACGTTCTTGCCCCGGTGGGCGGAAAGCTGAAACTCGCCCTGGGTTTCACCAGTTGCAGAACTTAGCCTGAAATCCGGCGCAAAATCTCCCACTGCTAAGGCCATGGAAAACCTCCGTGGACGAACTCAAAGTGGGCTGGCGCCAGCTCCAGCGCCGGCCGCTGTACCCTGGTAGAGCATTCCAGATTCTATACTTCCAATATCTCCAAAGCTGCTTTAGTGCATCTCAGCTCCAGCCAACCCAAAGCGGCGCAGATCCATAATCAATCCTTCATTACGCCCGGCTTGTCTTGCTCAGTCCAGGCAGAGAATCCGCCCCTGAGCAGCCGCGTCTTGCGGAAGTTCAATTTCAGCAGCGTCTCGGCAGCCTCCCTGCTGCGTCCGTCTGGGCCGCAATAGACAACAATATCGTCTGCCCAGGTGAACTCATGAATGTGGAAGAGGAGTTCACTCAACGGTATCGACTTGGCGTTCGGGATGTGGCCGGCGTTGTACTCGTCGGGCGCGCGCGTGTCGATCAGGATGACAGGTTTCCCTTCAGCAATAACATCCCTGAGCTCGCCTGCGGCGATCTCGGGAATGTCTGCCGGCGAAGATGGCGCCGGCCCGCGGACACCGCAGAACGCCTCGTAATCGACCAGTTGCTCATTGAGCGTCGGGTGGATACCGCAAGCCGGACAATCGGGGTCCTTATGCAGCTTCACCTCGCCGAATTTCAGGTTCATCCCATCAAATACTAACAACCGACCAATGAGCGGTTGCCCTCTTCCGACAATCAGCTTGATGACCTCCAGTGCCTGGATGCAGCCAATGATTCCCGGCTGGACGCCGACGATTCCTCCTACCGCAATCCTCTGCACCAGGTCAGGCGGAGGAGGTTCGGGATAGACGCAGCGATAGCATGGCCCTTCCTTCGTGCAGAGCACCGACACCTGACCCTGAAAGCGGAAAACGCTCCCATGCACCAACGGCTTACCCAGCAGCACGCAAGCATCGCTCAAAAGGTAACGCGAAGGAAGGTTGTCGGTGCCATCGACCACGATGTCGTATCCCCTGAGGATCTCCAGGGCGTTGTGCCTCGCGAGGCGCGTGTCATAACTTTCCAGCTCAATCTGAGGATT
>Ga0315314_1003755_pt1 | contig 11706 bp, 6 predicted proteins | sample TDP9_MG_FD_203631 | JGI IMG/M metagenome (GOLD analysis project Ga0315314, IMG submission 203631) | Freshwater sediment microbial communities from Lake Towuti, South Sulawesi, Indonesia - TDP9 | ecosystem: Environmental > Aquatic > Freshwater > Lake > Sediment | place: Indonesia: South Sulawesi...
ATGGTGAACCTAGCCCAGCCGAAGACGGGTGAGTTAGTGCTTGACCCATTTTGCGGAACCGCCAGCATACTCATTGAGGCAGGACTGATGGGGTGTCGCGTCATGGGGTTAGACGTAAAACGCTGGATGGTTGAGGGAAGTCTACAAAACCTTCGGTACTACGGTGTGAAACCGGAGGGAATGGGTGTTGCAGACGCGCGACACCTCCCCATCGCCGGAGTTGATTGCGTTGTTACGGATCCGCCTTACGGTAGGTCAGCGACTACCCTCGGTTGGAGCACTCAACATATCGTGAAACACTTTTTGTCCATCATCAAGGAAGCGCTTCCTAGGGGAAGGAGAGTCTGCATGGCTTCCCCAAAGTCCATAAGAATAGGAGAAATGGGTGAAGAACGGGGGCTTAAGCATATAGATTCTCATTTTGCATATGTACATAGAAGCTTAACGAGAGAGATAGCGGTCTTCGAGAGGACCTGAAAATGAGTCTACAAATCGTATTTCTGGGAACCGCAGGAAGCATCCCCACGCCGAAGAGAGCCTTACCGGCCATTGCTATTCGAAGAAAGGATGAAATCATTCTCTTCGACTGCGGCGAAGGAGCTCAGAGGCAAATGATTCAAGCAGGGGTGAGCTTCCACCGAAAAACAAAGGTTTTCATCACCCACATGCATGGGGATCATGTCCTAGGCTTGCCCGGAATTTTTCAAACCATGTCCTTGCTGGATCGAGAGAGAAAATTGGAGATTTATGGGCCCGTGGGAATCGAGGCATTTGTGGAGGCGGTAAAGGAAACCGTTCAATTCACCCTCACTTTCCCCATCGAGGTCTGTGAGGTAAAGGACGCTGGCGTCGTGTGCGGAGAGAGAGAATACGAGGTCCACGCCACCTGGGCAAATCATGTAACAATGCCCTGCCTAGCCTACGCCCTAATAGAAAAACCTCGACCCGGAAAGTTCTGCCCAGAGAGGGCAAGATCCCTTGGGATTCCAGAGGGCCCCTTATGGTCAAAGCTGCAGCACGGTTCAACCGCCAAGCTTCCAGATGGAAGAACTGTCAAGCCAGAGGAGGTCATGGGGCCTCCTCGTCCGGGAAGAAAGATCGTCTACACGGGGGATACTAGGCCCTCGGAGGGCCTCATAGAATTCGCAGAGAACGCGGATTTGCTGATTCATGACGCCACCTTCGACGACGAGTTGGGGGAGAGGGCTCACGAGGATGGGCACTCAACACCCACTCAAGCCGCGGAGACCGCGAGAGAGGCAAAGGCAAAGTGGTTAGTTTTGACCCATATCAGCTCACGATATAAGGACCCGAGACCCTTACTGGAACAAGCAAGGAAGGTCTTCCCTCGCGTGGATGTGGCAGAAGACTTCATGAAAATTGACCTTGCACTCTTAGACACTTAAGTGAAGAGTTTCCGTAGGGTTTGAAGGCTTTCTTTCACGTGTTCCACGGATTCCAGCATGATGACGCCGCCGTATTTGATCTCCGTGATCAACTTCGCAAGGTTCTCCCAGTCAATAGTTCCGTGCCCTATTCCAAGGTGTGAGTCATGGGTTCCGTCGTTGTCGCTCACGTGCATGTGAACCGTTTTGTTGGAGAGTTGGGTGATGAAGTCTTTAATTTGATGGTTTAGGTTTGCGTGTCCGATGTCTAGCACAAATCCGATGTCTTCACCGAGTTCATCGTAAAAACGGGAGAAGTCACCTACGCTCTTCATTAGGTAGGGGTACGGCTCAGGAACGTTCTCGATTGCTATTTCAACATCATGCTTTCTAGCGACCTCTAACAGGGTGCGTATAGAGCCTAGATTCAGGCGCCAATCTAAGCCGGGATAAAAGAAGCTAACACCCGTCTTTAAGCCAGGATGAAACACCCAAAGTCGGCAGTCCAACCGACGCGCGTACAGAATGGACTTTTCGAGCCTTTTTAACATCACTCGCCGCAGAGAAGGGTTGGGAGAGGCTATATTAATGTCTGCGAAGGGCGCGTGAAGCGTTAACTCGATACCTCGCGACTGAGCCACCATTTTCAATGCCCCTACTCGCCTACTGTTGAGCGCGTGCAAACCCTCGTCGAGGATCTCCACGCGGCGTACATCAACCTCATGGAGATGTCTAAGAAGGGAGGGAAAAGGCTCCCTAAGACAAAAGAGCATGGACAAACCGATGTCAATTTCTGATGCGCCCATGAATGACACACCTCGAGAAAGACTTGTATCTACTTTTCTCATTTTATACTTTAAGACTATAAGGAGGCGCCGAAGAAGCCGGTTGTGGTGCTGGCGCTGGTGCCCGTTTGCGTTTAAGCATCACCCACGCGACGGCGATTCCTATAATTAAACCTATTGGGGCGCTGATGGCGATGTACAGCCTTCTAGTCGCTTCCACCGCCAGCCTCGTGTTGATGGTGGTGACGGTTACAGAGGTCTCAGCCATGTTGCTGGCCTCGTCGTAGGCTATGAGCTTGATTGTGTGCGGTCCGTCGCCAACCTTTGTGGTGTTCCAGTTGAATTCGGTTCTGAAGGTTACGTCGTACATGCTATCGTCGATGATCAGTTGCACCTGTTTCAAGTTAGCGTCGGCGGCAGCGAAGGTAATGTTCACGTTTCCGCTTAGCTCAGCCTCGTCCCTTGGACTTGTTATACGAACTGAGGGCGGAATGTTGTCCACGACCACTGCCACCGTTTTTTCAGCGGTGTTTCCTGCCTTGTCGACCGCCTTCACTTTGATGGAGTTTATACCATCTGAAAGCTTTCTCGTGTCCAATCTTCCGGCCCAATGGCCGGTGTCATTGTTAAAGGCTATGACGGTGGAGGTTGTCCCCACCTCAAACTCTACTTTTTCGATCCCGCTAGGGTCGCTGGCATAAGCTTCGACGGTTACGGCTTCGCGGAGGACCGCTCCCTCTTCAGGCCAGACTATGCCGATCGTTGGTGAAGTGTTGTCCACGGTCACGTTAATGAGGACATATACCTGAAACGGTAGCTCGCTTGAGGTGAAATAAACTATAACCGGATACTCGCCTTCAGAAGTGTCTTCTGGCACATCGACTCTGACGCCAAATTCGGTGAAGTTCATAGCCTCCAACTCTGACACAGTGGGAGGGGTGATTTCAACAGGGAATGGGGTGAGGGGATAGGAAGTGAGCATCGCCACGTTTGTTAGCCTTCTACCCGTGGTGATGGTGTAGTTCTGCCGTACCGATTGGCCCGATCGAGTGGTGACGCTGACGAGCCTCCTAGGCGCGAGCTTGATAAGCTCGACCCTGCCTGTAACGGTTTCAGGGAATGCTGTTCCGTTAAGGAGCACGTTGTGAAGCAGGACAGTGTAGATGCCCGTCAGCGTGTTCGACAGAATGCTTGTGTCTAGCACCACATACTCCTGTGTGGTTTTCGTCCTCGTATCCCACTCGAAGCAACCCTCTTTTAAGTGAGGGCTTACGGCCTCGTCAACAATGACGCCCATGGGATTTATGCCAAGCATGTCTATGTCAGTCATATTTCTAGTCCAGTTTGCGGAAACGAAGGCTGCAACCACGTTAGAATCTTGAACATCAAGGATCCACTGTTTCCAATCTCCCGATTCGTATCCCCACATCCAATCGAAGTAGCCATTAAACCTATAAGAGTCGTATAGCTTCATCGTTGGCGGCGGAGTAATATCATAGGCCAGGTCTCCGGTAGATAAAACAACTGGAACAACAAGGGATACTGGGACCACGATCGTTTTGTTGTAGGGGCTTGTTATGTCGATTTTTATCTGTCCCTCATAGACCCCCTGAGGGGTGTCAGCCGGCACTGTAAGGTTGGCTGTGAAGGTTTCTGAGGAAAACTCGGCGACGAGGATGGTGGTTGGCGTTTCAACCCAGGTCCAGTTACTTCTTTCGTAGTGGCTTACGTGTATCTCGAAGGGAATAGGGTCTAACCCTCCTTTTTGAAATACGAAGATTACGGGCTGTCCTCTAATCTTTGAAAACGGGAAGCTTAGCCTGACTTCGTTGGTGGTGCCAGCGTTTTCTCCATGGTTTAGCTGGTGAACCTCGCCGATCTCCACGATTCCGTTTTCATTCGAGTCAATCCAATCCAGAATATACAGACCCCATCTATAATTCCATCTGTAGTTCATGTCTTGGTCAAAGTGTTCGTAGGAAACCGCTAGGGAAATGACGGTGAGCTCCGTTTCTGGTGGCATACTTGCTAATTCCATGACGGTGAGGTTACCCCACATCCAGTCCTGATCTTGCCAGTCCGAAGGCAACTTGAACGTTTCACCGGAATAGGTTATGGTATTTCCAATTTGCTCGTACACGACTGGCGTAACGTTAGCTGTGACTGGCTGAGTGGTTGGATTCTGCACGGTGAACTGGGCTTTCGTCGATCCTCCGGGCGGAATAGCCCCTGCAAACCAGTCTACGTCTCTGATTGGACCGAGTGGGGCCTTGAACAATAGGGGTTGTCCGAGGGAGGTGTAGGACGTAGACCACGCGTATTCGATTCTCGGACGAATGTTATCCCAGGTGGCGGTTGAGGTCACAGTGACTCCGGACGCATTGAGGGCTAGCTCAACGGCTGAGAAGGCGTCCACACGCCCAGACCCTTGAAGGAAGGCGTCGTAACCCAAGTCTTTCGCAGAAGACTTCACGATAGCCTTCGTGGATTCGGGTGCTGGCTCGACACCGTAGGTTTGATTGTACGCTTGAATTACTAAGGCGCTCGCACCCCCCGTGAGGGCTGTGGCCATGCTGGTTCCTCCAAAGAGGTCAAACGCTTCCGAGCCATCGCCGCGTCCAGACCAAACGGGTTCAGCAGCCCATCCGAAGGCACCGATATTAACCACGTCCGGCTTAACATTTCCCAGGGGGGTTGGGCCTCTAGCACTCCATGATATAATGTCGTCGTAGCCTCCGCCAGCGAAGCCGAGATTTTGTTTGGTGTAGTTCAGCGAGGTGGAGGCTCCGACACCTATGGGGAGTGTGGCGTAGGCTGGCTCGGTGAAGGTTCCGTAGCCTGCGGCGCCGTTTCCACCAGCGTGAACTATGACGGTTCCGGGGTATTCAGGGTCTAGATAGCCGGAAACCGTGAGCACATCCTCCAAAACGGTGAGCACATCATACCAAGGCAATCCTATCAGCCTAGGCGCCCACTCCGACACTCCCCAGCTGTTGCTTATGATGTCTGCTTTGTGGTTCCCCGTGTAGTTCCATGTCCCATAAACTGTACCATAGCCTCGAACAGACCTCTCGCCCTCGGTTCCCGGGATCAGGTCGAAGCCGGATGCCCAAAGCTCCGCTTCAATAATGTCTCCTAGATAGAGCGCCGTAACACCCATCACCTTCGCCCCTGGGGCCATCCCAGGCCCAGCAGAGGAATGTTCCGACTCTCTTCCCACCGCGCAGCTGGCACAGCTGGTTCCGTGGCCAAACCAGTCGTTCACGAAGACAACGTAGTCTCCTTTTGGGTCGATGGGTTTGAGGACTAAGCCCTTGTCGTTTGGATTTGGGGAAAGCGCCCAAATATCGAGGAAGTAGCCCAACGAACCGGCTGACAGGTCGTAGATTCCGTCGTCAGTAAAGTCTCTAGCGGCCACGGTCCAGCCCGTGGTGGTGAGTGGCCTTTCATCGGTGAAGCTAAAATCCGGCGGCCAATCGCCAAGCTCAATCCATGCCCAGTCAAACGATAGATCCAAATACACCGTATCGTACACTCCCGGTGTAGTGGAATCCACCACCAGCACGGGAAATAAATCGTATCCGAATAGATACTGGAACATGAGACCAAAATGGTAATTGCCGCTCTGGGAAACTATCCCTGTAACTTCCATGTCCCAGGGCCATTTGGATGGGGGATCGGTTAGCTCAAGCTCAGAGAATTTGTAAACCTTGCCTAAAAAGTATACACACGGATCTGTGTCCTTTGTTGGTATAAACTCGTCAGCGTCAGTAGAGTAAGACCTTAAGGTGATGTTTGTGAAGGCCATGCACTCACCGTCAGCATCAAAAGCCGCTGGGTAACCGGCGGAATCCCTTGCCACAACGTCCCAGTACCCCAGGCTTAGTGCTCCGTAATCAACTCCTGTATCCACGACTGCTATGGTCACGCCGGTTCCGTTAACGTTGTAGGTTTCCCAAGCTTTTTGGGCGCCCGTAATGTTAACAGCTTCCCTCAGTGTTGTTTCTGATCCCCCAGCGAAGGATTTTCTTCTGGACTCTTGTTTCCCTAGCGTGAACTTGGTTGTCTCCATCAAAGACTGGACTTCAGGGAACGCGGTTGAAACGGGATACTGAACTTTCCGATCCTTTAGGATGGCGAGTATGCGTGGATCAGAAGCTAGTTGCTCAACGTCTTCGGCTGGCATAACGCCCACCATTATGTAAAAGCCTTTAAAGGATGGGGCGGCTCGGCTGGATATCGTGTATTTGGCAACTTCGTTGGGAGGTAGGCTGCCGCTGGCTATTATGAGAACTCTGGTTGGACCCACCGAGTTGAGGAGTTCAGGATCAACGTATCCACCTTGGTAAGGCCTTGGAACCTCTGGGAACGATGAAAATGGGCCTGTAGATTGTCGTTGGAACGGTCGAGGCGTTGCACCCGCCGTGAATGCCATAGTGGAGGAAGGAGCGATGCTCAAGAGCAGGGTGCCAAGCAAAAGCATCAGCATTCTCCTTTTTCCAATCGTCATTCTCGATCTTCCTCTTCTAGCTTACTTCCTCGACCAATGTAAGAAGTCTCACACACCTCTTCGCGTTTTACCCTCTTCACATCCTTAAGCGTCCCTAAGCTACGAGTTTTTGAATCGTCTCGTGAATTTGATGCCTGTTTGGGCCTCTATGACTAGAGGATTGGTACCGACTTTATACGATAACGCTGCATAATTCCTTGTAAGAATTCCCTCAGTTCTCTTTCTACATCAGTTGACAGCGGCTCTGGAATGTGTTCCCTTAATGTTTTGTCCACAACACCCCTGGCTCTTTCGATTATACTCTTTGACCCCTGCCGCCTCCAAGCCTCTAAGGTTAGCCTGTCAACAACCTCTGATGGCAGGAGCTGTTCCTTCTCTAGCCATTCGCGCGTATGCTTCTCGGCCAGGTAGTGGCCACCCGGGCCAACCTTCCCGATGACCTGTAGTGCAAGGGTATCGTCATTAACCGCTATGCCTTCCACAAATCTTAGAGCCATTCCGCAGATTTCATTATCAATTACGAGCTTTTCGAGAGACTGACAGCTCTCAAAGTTGAGCATTCCAGGCCCAGATATGACATTTATGCCGGCAAGAGCTCCAAGGATAGTTCCAATTCCTGATTCGAGTCCGCACTGAGCATCAATCTCCTTTGAATCACTCAATCCCGTGTACATGTGGGTTGGTAGCCCATAATACTTGCCGATTTGAGAGTATGCACAGCCGAGCATCATGGTTTCAATCGCCCCAAGTCGGGCCGTACCATGCCTCATGTCGAAAACCGTTGGTGAACCTCCATAAATAACGGGTGCTCCCGGGTTTGTCATCTGGGAGAGCACTAGACCGCTTAGGAACTCCGCATTAAATTGCACGAGAGACCCGGCGAGGGTTACTGGCCCTGTTGCACCCACTTGCGGCATGGGGATTATCTCGGCTGGTATGTTGTGCTTCGCGCAATCGATCAGGTTTTGGCTTGTGATGTCGCTCCACATGAGCGGGGCGGATGGGCAAGCATCAAAGATCGCCATCGGCTTTCTCGTCAGCTCCTTCTCTCCGCCAATTACGATACAAAGCATTTGTTTCATGTCAATGAGCCCCTGCTTCGTAAATGCGCCAGTAATCACGGTCTTGGGAGAATTCTTGAGCACAAGATAAAGACGATACAGGTCACTTATCTCCTCTGGCACGTCTGAGGGTACCAGAGCCGTGCTTTGCGCATGGATGAACTTAAGATCGTCCACTAGTTTCACAAGTTCAACCAAGTCCTTTGAAAGAGGCCTTCTTACCTCACCAGTTTCATGGTCGGCAAAATAAATCGCTGTTGAACCGGGATTAAAAATAACGTTATCCTTGCCAATCAGCAGATCATGTTTGCGGTTTCGACTATAAAGCCTTACGATCGACGGCGCCTTGTCTAGGCATTCCTTCACAAGGTGCTGTGGCATGTACGCCAACTTTTTTTCGAGGTTGACCTCACATCCATATTCCTTGAGCAGATTCAAGGCGCTATCATTTTTAATCATAACACCCTTTTCTTCCAAGATCTTCAATGAAGCGAAGTGAATTCTTTCGATCTCGTCCTTTGAAAGAAGTCGTAGCAGCTGTTTCTTTGGATACGAGAACTTTGGCAAGTGTTATCTCTCCCTTTCTCATCGCCTTTCCATCGATGGTCTAGAGTACATTCTCAAGTTATTTAATCGTTTTCGAAACCTCAAGATACTTGAAAAGGTGAGTTAAGCTGTCTTCGATGCTACCTTTCGATGAGTTCGCTTGGATTGTTCCTTGTGGCATACCACAGAGTTACACAAAGCTAAAATAGTTAAGGCATTCAAAACATCAGAGATGCGATATGTACATACTGCTTCAAGACCTAACTTGGGTTGAGGCCAAAGAGGCATTTGAAAAAACGAAGATAGCCATTATACCCGTGGGAAGTCAGGAGCAGCACGGCCCTCACCTCCCCCTGATGAATGACGCAGCAACGGCCTTTGAATTTGCGAAGATGGCCGCCGAGAAAGCAAAATCTGAGATCATTGTGGCACCTCTCATTGCTGTAGGCATCTCTGATCACCACATGCCCTTTCCAGGTACCCTAACGTTGTCACCGGAAACACTGATAGCTCTTCTCATGGACGTCTGCAGAAGCCTCAAGGCTCACGGTATAGAGAGAGTTGTTTTCGTGAACGGGCACGGTGGAAATGTCCCTGCCCTCACGATGGCCATGAGGCGGGCAAGGAATGAACTTGGGATGAAGGCGGCCATAATCAACTATTGGGAGCTTATACCCGACGTGATTAAGGAGACCATCAAAAGTGAAGTTTGGGGTCACGCATGCGAGTTCGAGACCTCCCTAGCCCTCGCCTTTTACCCGAATAGGGTAAGAACCGAAGCCTTGAGGAAGGCTGAAATGAAGGAGGTCAAACTGCCTTACGTTAAGCCCGGCCTTGAGCATGTGGTTCACGTCTCCTTAGACTGGAGCGACTACACGGCGACGGGCTCCATAGGTGATCCCACATTGGCCACAAGGGAGAAGGGGGAGAAAATGATTAAGGCAGCCGTCGAGAGGATGGCTAGCTTCCTCGATGAATTCGCTAAATATTAGGTTACGGCAAATCCTACAAGACAATTACGTATGCTACGTAAACTAATGATTAAATACTAGCTAGGATTGCCTCGAACAATTCGACGCAGTTTAGAGATTACTCCTTGAGTAAGGCTTAAATTTCGAGGAGGAGGTCTCATTAAGAGTAGGTAGGAGATGACGCATGGAGTACCCCATTCAGGTAGAAAACGTTACGTTTACCTACCTTGAGGGTGAGGAACCAGCCATCACAAGCATCGACCTAAAAGTAAAGAAGGGCGAAATTCTCATGATAACCGGGCCTTCTGGAGCAGGAAAGACCACTATTTGCCGCCTCCTGAACGGCTTAATACCCCAGTACTTCCGTGGCAAGTTAGAGGGAAAAGTCCTAATTAATGGAATAGACACGAAGAAGACCACTATAGGTCATCTTTCACAGACGGTGAGCTTACTGTTCCAAGACCCCGCGAGTCAGCTGGTCTGTCCCACGGTGATGGATGAGGTGGCCTTTGGTCCCGAAAACTTAGGCGTGGATCCGACGGAGATAAGGCAAAGGGTTGATGAAAACGTTAAAGTGGTGAGACTTGGAGGGTATGAGGAGAGAAACCCGCATAGTTTATCGGGTGGTGAGCAACAGGCGTGCGCCCTCGCAGCCATCATAGCGATGAAACCCGAAGTTTACGTGCTCGATGAGCCTACCTCTAACCTCGATCCTATCGGCAGCTATCAGGTCTTGAATCTCCTAGTGGAACTCACAAGGAGGGAGAAGAAGACCATGATTATCGTTGAACACAAGATGGAGGAGTTGCTTCCATTAGTTGATAGACTGATCGTGATGGATAAGGGAAGAATTATATTAGAGGGGGAGGTACGCAAGCTCCTTGAAAATGTGGAACTTATGGAGAAGTTGGGACTTAAGCCCCCACAAGTGACATTGCTGGCATCTAAGCTCAGGAAGTACGTTCCACTAGAGAAGTTTCCACTCACATTAGAGGAAGGCATTGAGCTCTTCCAGAAGGTCTTGGGCGACAGGATAAGGGTGAAGGAGGCAAGAATTAAACCAGAACCTCCACCAAGTGTTGAGAAAAAGGTGGACAAGGAAATAATAAGGGTTAAAAACCTTTGGCATGTGTATCCAGGAGGAGTTACTGCGCTGCGTGGCGTAAATTTAACAATCTATGAGGGCGAATTCTTGAGTGTAATCGGGCAAAACGGGTCGGGTAAAACCACTCTTGTGAAGCACTTCAACGGTCTATTAAAACCAACTAAGGGCAAGGTCACCGTCTATGGTGTTGACACAAGCAGAGCTTCCATCTCTGAACTATCCAAGAAAGTTGGCTACTCCTTCCAAAACCCGGACCACATGTTATGCAATGAAACAGTAAGGAAGGAACTTGCGTTCGGGCCAATTAATCTAGGTTTTTCCAAGGAGGAGATCGAGGGTAGGGTTGCATACGCGGCGGAGAAGCTGGGACTCAAGGATGTTCTGGATGAGAAGCCATTTTCACTTAGCAAGGGAGAAAGGCAGAGAGTGGCTATATCTTCCCTTCTCACCATGGGACCTAAGGTGCTGATCGTCGACGAGCCAACGACGGGCCAAGATTATAGGATGAGTAAGGAGATCATGGATTTGTGCAAGGCGCTCCATAAGGAGGGGAACACCATTATCGTGATAACGCACGACATGAACTTGGCTGCTGAGTACTCTGAAAGGGTCGTGGTTCTTAAGGATGGGGAGATTCTCTGTGAAGGCACACCCAAGGAGGTATTTTCGCAGGTGGAGACACTTGAGAAGACGTATCTTAAGCCCCCGCAGGTAACGAGGCTTTCCCAAAGACTCGCCGAATATGGCTTACCTAGCACCATGTTGACCGTGGACGAAATGCACCAGAGCATGGTTAGGCTGATGGAGGAGGAGTGATATGGCCTTTGAATATATACCCGGAAAGACCGTATTACATAGGCTAGACCCAAGAGTGAAGCTGTTTTACTGGATTGCCATGATCGCTTTGGTACTGCTCCTAGACACGGATCCGGTAGCCTTGGGATGTGTATTGCTTTCGGTCGTCGTCATCATCACACTTGCCAGAATACCGTTTGGTAGAATAGTGGCCTTCATTAAGGGCATCAGTATAGTGGCGGTTGTTTACGCTCTCTTTAACCTCCTATTCCCTCCGTTGGCCACAGAATTCGTGGAGCCTTACGTCTTCTTCTATCTGATACCGCCTAAAACTCTGCCGATAAGCCTTGACGCAGCCGTCTATATGGTCGGGGCATTATTCAGATTCCTAATAATACTCTTGGTCATCCGAGCAACCCTCATGCTAACCCCTCTCCGAGACCTCGTTCTCGCCCTTGTCAAGTTCGGACTACCACCTGAGTTTGGAGTGGCAATGAGCACCGGCTTCGCCTACGTCCCTGTGATGATAGATGAAAACCGGAAAATTA
>Ga0315314_1003756_pt1 | contig 11705 bp, 9 predicted proteins | sample TDP9_MG_FD_203631 | JGI IMG/M metagenome (GOLD analysis project Ga0315314, IMG submission 203631) | Freshwater sediment microbial communities from Lake Towuti, South Sulawesi, Indonesia - TDP9 | ecosystem: Environmental > Aquatic > Freshwater > Lake > Sediment | place: Indonesia: South Sulawesi...
CTTTTATGTGATCCATACTGGGCTCATAAGGTGGAGGATGGCCGGGCTGAAGAGATCGTTCATTGTAAGTACTGCATGACCTGTCATACGGCACAGCAGCGCGGTGAGGATCTAAGGTGTTCCCAGAATCTCAACCTGTTTGCGGAACCGATCTACAAACGCACGCGGTCGAGGGCCGGAAGACCATAGGATGATGAGGGATAGAGGGAGACTGTGCATGAACAGTCAAGAAGAAAACGTGGTCAACAATATTAATGTAAAGGGGATGATTGAATATGCCCAAAGATTGGTTCGGTCGAAAAGCATTAATCCTCCTGGCGATTACTCGGAAATTTCTCAAATCGTATTAGAAGAAGAGAAAAGAATGGGGCTGGAGGTTGCCCTTTTTGAAGGCCATCCTGGGAAAATAAATGTCTTCGGCTTGATGCGGGGATCAGACCCAAAGGGTGAAGTATTATGTTTGAGCGGCCACATGGATGTGGTTCCGGCGGGAGACGAGAAGATCTGGAAATATCCACCTTTTGCTGCGGAGATCCATGATGACAAGATTTGGGGGAGAGGGACGGCAGATATGAAAGGTGCTTTGGCAGCACAAATTTATGCCTTGGAGGCGGTAAAAAATATCTCTTTGCGTGGAACGGTGATGATTGGAAGTACAGTGGATGATGAGACCGCAGGTGTATGGGGCATGCAATACCTGCTTGAAAGAGGTCTGTCCGCAAAAGGTTGGCCCTTACCTACTTTTCATGTCTTGGGCGAAGCTAATCATTTGAATATCACGGGTTCTTTTAAAGGACGTCTGTGGCTGCGAGTTACCACACTGGGGAAGTCAGCCCACGGAGGAGCACCTCAGAGTGGAATCAATGCTATAGACAACATGATCAAACTGATCGGAAAATTCAAAGAGGTTCCGAAAATCAACCACCCTCTGATGGGTGAGGATACTTTTAATCTGGGGATCTTGAACGGGGGAGTAAAAGTAAATATGGTTCCGGCAGAATGTGAGGCACACTTCGATTTTCGAATGTGTTTGCCTGGAGATACTGAATCCAGTCTTCGATGGTTCAGGGACACCCTCAAGGGTTTGGAGACGGAAGTCCCCCATTTCAAAGTGGGCGATTTTGAAGTCTATGAAAGGCGCAATCCAGTAGAGGTAGATTTCGATCATCCCAAGATCGAAGTCATGAAATCTTGTATTCGAGAGGTTACCAAGAAGGAGCCTGTGATACAAGGCAGCCTTTCTGCAGGAGACCTGTACCATACGTTGAGAGCGGGTATCCCAGGGATTTGGACTGGCCCTGGGGATATTAATATCATCCATCAGACGGATGAGTTTTTAAGTCTTGACGAATTGGTGCAAGCTGCAAAGATTTACGCTTTGTTGATTCAAAGGGTATGTGGATGACGTATCTTGCTTGACAAATTTAAAGATCAAATATAGTATTTACCCCGTACAATCCCGAAAGTCCCAGCCTTCAGACTGGGGATGAAGGCAATTTCGAATCTAAAGATAAAGAAAAGCCCTGTCCCTTAGGGCGAGGATATACGGGGTTTACTGAAAAATTTGATCCTGTCCATTGCTAACCATTTCAATTTTTGGAGAAAATGGTTTGATCGAAAGGAGGAGGATGACGATGAAGAGTAAAACAGTTGATCGTAAGAACAAGGGAATATCAAGACGAAAATTTATCCAAACCATAGGTGTTGGATCTCTCGGCCTGTCGGGGCTTCGTTTCAATTTCAGCGAAGCATGGGCAGCCGGACCGGCAAAGTTTGTCTGGGCAATTCCCAGTGAGTTTCAGAGCATGGACCCACATATCATCTATGACGTAACCACTGAGAACCTCCGACTCAATCTTTATGACCATCTCTGTCGATACCTTGACAACCCGCCCAAGATTCACCCTTGGCTGGCTGAGAGTTACAGCGTTTCCGAGGATGGGCTAAAGTGGACCTTCAAATTACGGAAAGGAGCCAAGTTCCACACCGGTGACGAGGTCACTGGGGAGGCAGTCAAGTATAGTATGGAAAGGCTTCTGGGTTTAGGTAAAGGAGCCTCTGCGCTTTTTAAGCCGATCGTTGATCCGGCGGGGATCAATGTTAAGGACCGCTATACCATCGAATTTAATCTTCGTGAGCCCTATGCACCATTTCTATCGATCATGCCAACCTTTTCTGTTGTCAATCCGAAGGTTCTCGAGGGAAAACCTGGTCCTTGGGGAAGCGAATGGCTCTCACAGAATGATGCTGGGTCTGGAGCCTATGTTCTTGAGAAATATTCACCGGGTACAGGGTGGACAGCTAAACGATTTAAGGATCACTGGATGGGATGGAAGGAAAATTATGTGGAAGAGATTGAATTCCGTGTGGTCCACGAAACGGCTTCAAGAGTGATGGCCTTGATGAAGGGAGACATTCAGGCCTGTGATGGGTATCTCCCTGCTGATCAGATTGAAAAGCTTGAAAGGGATCCAAACGTAAATGTTTACAAAGACCAGTCCATGCGCATCTTCCTGATTCGAATGCACAACCAGAGGCCGCCTTTTAATGACGTCCATGTGAGAAGGGCGATCAGCTATGCATTCGATTACGATGCTTTTATCAAAGACGTTCTCAAAGGTCGAGTTGCCCGGAACCCCGGCCCTATACCTAATAATATGTGGGGGGCCCCAAAAGATCTAAAGGGCTACACCTTTGACCTCAAAAAGGCAAAGGAGGAATTAAGAAAGGCCTCGGTCAAAATTGATCGGCCCCTCAACATCCATCCTATGACAGGATATGCTCAAACTGACGATGCCGCTCTGATACTGCAAGCGGGGTTGCAACAGCTTGGGATAAAGGTGAACATCGTCCGTGAGACTTGGCCTACCCTTTCAGGAAAGGCAAAGGACATCAACACCTCACCCGACATGTGGATCCACTGGGTCAGCACCTACTATGCGGACCCTGAGAACTGGGTGGGCGAAATGTATAGCTTAAGCAGATGGGGAGCCTGGAAAGCGTCTGCATGGTATAAGAACCCTGAGGTGGACTCGCTGTTGAAGAGGGCGCGGACCGTCGCCGACATTGAGACAAGACGTAAACTCTATGAACAGGCGAGCCATCTCATTGTCAATGATGCGGCGGACATATGGATTTACAATACGAAGTGGCATGGGCCATTTCGAAAGAATGTGCGAGGCATCAGATTCTGCCCAATTGGTGATGGTCAGGAATGTAGGTGGATCCATCTTGAGTGACCTCTTGAGTCAGTGAACCCTCTCCTGCCTCCTCAGAAAAATCCATTGATATAGGATTCGAGGAGGCATTTTTATCTGAAAATGAGCAGAAAGGTCCTGTTTTATATTGTCAGGAGGTTCCTCTATTTTGCGCCGACCATTTTGGCTTTATTGATTCTTGTTTTTTTTATTTCTCGGGTGATTCCGGCGGACCCTGCAGCTTTGGTCGCAGGGGAGATGGCCACCCCCCAGCAGATCGAAACCCTCCGACACTATTACGGGTTTGACAAACCCCTGCATATTCAGATGGTTCTTTATTTTCAGCAACTTATTCAGGGGGATCTGGGTAAGAGTCTCTATTCTGGCCGGAAGGTTATCACGGATCTCTTCGACCGTTTTCCTGCCACCCTGGAACTCACTATTGTTTCTATGATGATTTCCATTCTGGTCGGGATACCTCTTGGAATTGTTGCGGCTCTGAAGAGAAATTCCGTCTTGGATCACATGCTGAGAGGACTAACGGTATCGGGACTTGCCATTGCCAGTTTTTGGCTGGGGATCATGCTTCAGCTCTCTTTTGGCATGTGGCTTGGATTGACACCGTTGGGGGCACGGATCGGCGTTCCTGAACCCAAGTTCGTGACAGGTCTCTTTATTCTCGATTCAATCCTCACACTCAATGGAAATGCATTATTAAGTGCCCTTAAACACATCGCTCTTCCAGCGATCACCCTCGCCTTCCCTTCTTTTGCCACCATTATGCGGTTTACCCGTTCGGGCGTTCTCGATGTGATGCAGAAGGATTTTATTCTTTACGAGCGGGCCATGGGACTTCCACCCGGACTGATTGTATATAAGTATCTTCTTCGAAATGCAGTGATTTCAACAGTCACTCAAATTGGCCTCCTCTTTGGCCTTTTGTTGGCTGGAGCCGTCGTGATTGAGACGGTTTTTGATTGGCCTGGCCTGGGCCTTTATGCCTATAACTCTATCGTCCTGTCAGACTATCAAGCGATCCTTGGTGTCACGCTATTGGCAGGGATAGCCTATGTGGCAGTCAATTTGATCGTTGACGTTGTGCTGACTCTGATCGATCCAAGAAAGGCCGAAGAATGAGTGGATTGAGGCTCGCCTGGATAAAATTTTCCCGGGATCGACTGGCCTTCACAGGATTTCTCATCATCCTTTGCCTTATATTGACTGCTCTCTTTGCCGGGGTTTTGGCACCCTATCCGGAGGATACTTTTAAAATTCGCCCGGCCGAAAGGCTAAAACCTCCCTCCCTTAAGCATTTCCTGGGAACTGACAGTATGGGAAGGGATATTTTTAGCCGCCTCCTTTTTGGAGCAAGAATCACGTTGATCATCTCCATTATCGCGGTGGGTGCTTCCCTTTTGATCGGGGTTCCCCTCGGCTTGATCGCAGGTTATTTCGAAAACTGGCTCAGCGAACTCATCATGAGGATTGCTGATGTCTTCCTCTCAATTCCTCAAATCATTTTGGCCATTTTTCTTGCTCAGACCCTTGGACCAAGCATTCCCAATGTGATCCTCGCCCTGTCCATTACTTACTGGCCCTGGTTCACGCGGATTGTCTTTGCGGAAACCAGGGTTCTCAAAAATGCCGTGTTCATTGAAGCCACCGAGGCCTTGGGGACTGGCCCACTCCAAACCATTGTGCTTCATGTGCTTCCTAATGTATCTTCTCCTATTATTGTTCGAAGCTCCATTGGGATGGGATATACGATCCTGACTGCCGCAGTCCTTGGATTTTTGGGAGTCGGGGCACAGCCTCCAACCCCGGAGTGGGGAGTCACCATTGCCGAGTCGAGGCAATACCTTCCGGAGGCTTGGTGGTATGCAACCTTTCCCGGCCTGGCTATCTTTCTCGTCGTTTTGGGTTTCAATATGTTCGGAGATGGCTTAAGAGATATCCTGGATCCCCGTATCCGGAGGGGATTTGAGTAGAAAATGGACCAGAATCTAAAAGAGGCTCTCCTTGTTGTGACCAAGCTGATCGTCCAATTCCATACTGACCGGGGAGTGGTGAAAGCCTTGGATGGTGCTGAGCTTCGGGTTGGAAAGGGAGAGGTCGTCGGATTGATTGGTGAGAGTGGCTGTGGCAAGACAACGATGGCTCGGAGCATCCTTCGAGTTCTTCCCTCTGGAGGCAGGATCATCAATGGAGCGGTCTTCTTTAAAGGAAGAGATCTCTTGGCGATGGAAGAAAGGGATCTCAACACTTCGGTGCGCGGTAAAATGATCACTTTAATTCCCCAGGATCCCTTTAACTCCTTCAATCCGGTATTTTCGGTAGGCACCCAAATAAAAGATATCCTGAAATGGAAAGGCGAAGCTAAAGCCAATAGAGGGATCGATGAGACCATCATCTGGGACATGTTGGGCCAGGTTCAAATTCCTTCCCCTGAGGGTCAATTGAAGAAATATCCCTATCAGTTCAGCGGCGGACAGCGGCAGCGACTGATGATCGCCATGGCACTGCTACCCTCACCAGACTTAGTGATCGCCGATGAACCTACCACTGCCCTGGATGTGACGGTGGAGGCGCAGATTCTCCGGTTGATGACGGGTCTCGTCCGTGGGAGGGAAATTTCGGTTCTATTCATCACCCATGACCTGGGTGTGGCCAGTGAGGTTTGCGAGAGGATTGTCGTGATGTACGCGGGTCAGGATATGGAGGATGGTCCGGCAGAGATCCTTTTTTCTGATCCCCGGCACCCTTATACCATTGAGCTCCTCGAGAGCCTTCCAAATCCTGAGGGGAAGATCAGGGATATTCCTGGGGAAGTTCCAAGCCTGATTCATCCACCCGAGGGATGTCGATTCCACCCGAGGTGCCCCTCTGCCAGAGGGTCCTGCTCAAGGCAGAGGCCAGAGAGGGTGGAGGTTGCCCTTGGCCACTGGACCCGTTGTTTTCATCCAGTCCGTTAGAAAAAAGATGGAAGAGCCTATTCTGGAGGTCAGAGAGCTGAGCAAGTATTTCCGCGGATCTGTAAGTTTTCTTAGCAAGAAGGTCCGATGGATTAGAGCTGTAGATGGCGTATCCTTTCAGGTCCAGAAGGGGGAGACCTTCGGCTTAGTTGGGGAGAGCGGCTGCGGCAAGTCAACCCTTGGAAAAACGATTCTCGGAATCTACAGACCCACGGAAGGTTCTGTGATCTTCAAAGGAAGAATGATCAGCCATCTGCCGAGAAAAGAGGCTAAAGAAGTGAGAAAAGATATTCAGTATGTCTACCAGGATCCAGGAGCTTCTCTCGACCCCTACTGGAAGGTCGGGAGCACACTCTCAGAACCCTTAGCCATTCATACCTCTCTCCCAAAAGAGTCAATCCGGAACCAAGTTCTTAAGATGCTGGACGATGTTGGCCTCAAGGAGGAACACCTCTCCCTCTATCCCCACGAATTCAGCGGTGGGCAACAGAGGCGCCTGGGATTGGCCCGAATCCTCTGCCTCAATCCGAGTCTGGTCATCCTGGACGAGCCTACTTCTGGACTGGATGTGTCGGTTCAGGCCACCATCCTCAAGTTATTCAAAGAACTAAAAAACAGCTTTGACCTGACTTACATCTTCATCTCTCATAATCTCAGCGTGGTTCGAATGATGTGTGATCGAATGGCTGTGATGTATGCGGGAAAGATCGTTGAGATGGGCGAAACGCAGGCGATCTTCAATGACCCCATTCATCCCTATACTAAGGTTCTCTTAGCTGCTATTCCCCAGGTAGGGAAAAAGCTAAACAGAGAAGAAGATCTATCTCTGTCAGGAGAACCACCAAACCCGGAAAATTTCCCGTTGGGCTGCCGTTTCTGGCCACGATGTCACTATAAAATGGATATCTGCGAGTCGGTAGAGCCTGTTCTTGCGGCTGGAACCGACGGCGGATGGGTGGCTTGTCATCTCATTGGCCAGAGATAAAGTGAGATTCCCCTTCAGGCAATGGTTCTTTTGCCTCTCCCTCTCTTCAACTCTTCCAAATATCTCTCCATTTCCCTCCCAGCCCTTTTTAGAGCATCCAGGACCTTGTTTCTTCCACGTAAGAGCTGGGTTTTAAGGAACCGATATTCATTACTTTCCCGAGCGAATCGGTGGAGCTGTCCAAGGGCTTCGAGATCAGGAAAGGAAGGGATGGGAATGGCTGGATCGTGGGAGTATCTCCCACCCTTTGTATAATCGATGGGAATGAGAATCCGGCCCAGTTCAAGAAGGCATTGATTGGTCCTCTTAAAAAGTTCAGGTCTCCTTTCTTTTTTGAAATAGGCATTCTCCAACTCTGAATAAAAAAGGGAGAGTGTCTTCTGGAGGAGCCGACTCTCTTCCAGAACCGGTTTTAGATCAATATGATTGCCTCCGATTGACTGGTAGCTCTCAAGAACTTTCGCAGACTCCTTAGCCCAATGTTCAAAATCGAATGGGAAGATGAAGGCGTTGATGATCCGGAGGATTGAGGCGACATAGATCTTGATATCTCTCAGCAGGACATGAGGATCGGCAACGTCGAGGGTGTCATTCTCGGTGTGCCAGGCCCAGCTATTACCAGCGCACCCTCCCACTGTGTAAAAACCTTTTTCTCTTTTGATCTCTTGAGGGATAGTCGACATGAGCATGTACATGCCTGTGACACCGAGATGATTAAACGAATAGTCTCCTGCTCTCATGGGTCGAATCCCACGGGCTTTCTTTCCTGTCACATCATGAATAACCTTTTTACAAAAATCGTCCACTTCAGGCATCCACATTACCCCATCATACTCATCAGCCCAACGACATCCTGGCGAGTCGATGTTGATCTGGGCAATGCAGTTTTCAGCCAGATCGACGGCAAATTGATCAGCAAACCATGTCGAACCTCCATATCGACCCGTGGAATGTCCTGGCCACCAAGCGACCTTTACAGTGCGAAATAGGCGGTCTTTAAAATGGTGAAAGACCCGTGCGATTTCGAGGCAGGCTGCATTTCCGGTCGCATTATCGCCAACTCCGTAATGCCAAGCATCATAGTGACCATGGATGAGCATAAACTTTTCAGGCTCAAACTTCCCCTTTATCTCTGCTACAGGAAGAGGGCAGTTCGCCCATCCAACAGATAGCTTCGTCTGTATGGCAACCTTAGGATCTCCAGTCTTACAAAGATCGATCAACCTCTTTCCATTCGATCGATTGATCGTCACGATGGGGGTCTTGGGAATACGGTTCATATTCTCCAGCGTCGGAGTGCCCCAGACAGTGCTGAAATTGGCTTCATGGATAAGGGCGCCCGGGTTGATGAAGATCTGAGCCATTGCGCCTCTGGATTCCATCTCCCAGGCTTTCTGAGGAGCGAAAATGCCTTCAGTAAGGACAATCTTTCCTTCTACATCCTGGGCGATCTCTCTCATCCCTTCAGCAAAAAGGTACTCAGACTTTTCCCCAGTCTCTGTCGGGACATAGACAAGATTTCCTTCGATTGGGTTTCCATCCGTTGAAGAGGAGAAAGAGGGAGTCTTGCACGGGATCTCGAAAGTAGAAGGAGAGATGACACGAAGTTTGGCCCATTGGGGGAGGCTCAGGTAGAGTTCAGGCTCATAAACTTGGAACGGAATACCCATAGCATCCAACTGGTTGGTGAGATATCGGGCTGCTTCCCTTTCCCCCTCTGTCCCCGAGTCTCTTCGTAGGTGGGAAAAATGTTCCACAAGTTTCCACGGAATCTCCTGGGACACCGTTCTTAGTATTTCCTTTTCAAATGAACGGTCATACGCTTCGAGGAGCCATTTCATGTCGTCCCCCTATTCTTAGTTCTCTGGCTCGGGAACTCTTCCAGCCGATTCACCCCCATCGACACGGAAATCAGCTCCGGTGATCCAGCTTGCCAGGTCCGAAGCTAAAAATACTGCAAGATTCGCAATATCTTCTGGACTTCCAGGCCGCCTGAGTAAGATACGGCGCAGGATTGATTTCTTAATCTCCCTCAACTCGGGAGAATCGTACTGCCCGACATCCACGAATCCCGCAGAGATGCTGTTCACATTGATGGCATGGGGGGCCAATTCAATGGCTAAGGCTTTGCACAATAGAATGAGGCCAGCCTTGGATGCGCAGTAGTGAGCCTGACCGTAACGGCCAGAATGGCCAGCCCCGGAGGCAATACCAATGATCCTGCCTCCAAGACCTCTCTCAATCATTTTCTTTGCAGCAGTACGAGAGACATAGAAGGCTCCTTTGAGGTTCGTATCGACTACCTGGCTCCACTCCTCATCGGTCATGAAGATCGCTTCTTTGAGTGGGTAAACACCGGCATTGTTGATAAGAATATCCAATCGCCCCTGGAAGGTCTGAATTACCTCTCCCACCATTCTGTTCGCCTGATCCGGGTTTGACACGTCAGCCTGAATGGTAACGGACCTCTGTCCCATTCTCCGTATTTCTTCAGATACCTCTTCAGCTTTTTCTATATTGTGGTGACAATTGACAGCCACATCGGCTCCAGATCGGGCCATTGCAAAAGCAATCGCCTTTCCAATTCCTCTGCTGGCTCCGGTCACCAAGGCAACCTTTCCATCAAGTCTTATTTCCATCGCCTCACTCCTCTGGATCTTCCCTTATTTCGGTGTTTGAGTAAGAACCGTCTGAGGTCCCGGGCGCATCGATCCGGCACTGCGTCCGTGATGTTATGAGGCAGACCATGGTAGACGATGAACTCACAATTGGCGATCCGCTCGCGAAGCACCTCGTACTGTGCCATTGAACTGATTGGGTCGTTGCCTGGGACGACGGCGAGGGTTGGACATCGGATCTCATGCAAGTGATCCGTGAGATCAACACTCTTCATCAGCCGTACAAAGTGGGTCAGCGGCTCAGGACTGGTTTTGGCCGACTCGTTGAGGAACCATTCGATGAATTCTGGGTCGACTTTGTCGGTGTCGAAACGGTCCGCAATCGTCTCGGCAAGAAATCCTCTTACGCCTTTCTTCTGGATACTCGCAACCCATCCCTCGGAATCCACGAGCGAGGGTTTCAAGCCTGGTGTTGAGGCGAAGATTGCAAGGCTTCGTATCCGCTCGGGGTAGCTTATTGCCACCTGCATCGAAATGATCGCACCGGCTGAGGAACCGGCGAGATGGGCGACCTCACATCCCAAATGGTTGAGCAGATCGATGACGTCCTGGACCAGCCGCTCGAGCGACAGTTGACCGGGCTTAGCTATCTCAGACTGGCCATGTCCTCGGAGATCAAGCCGAACGACGCGGAAATCGCGAGCAAGGTAAGGCACCCAGGCGTAGAAACGGCGCGAGCTCCCCATGGCGGCATGGAGCATCAAAAGCATCTCGGATGGCTTCCATGGGTCGGTGAAGTCATCGATCGTATAGCGGAGTTTCAGACCATCGCTCGCAATGAAGGTTTCCATCCCCTTCGTATTCATAGGATTTTCTTTTCAATATGAGACCCCAAAATGGCTGAGTTCCCATGAGCTCCCAGAGCTTAGAACCGGAGCTTCCACAACGACAAGAAGACAAGAGACAGTCTGCACCGAGTGATCAGGAAGACTTACTCAGGTTTCATACCCGATTCCTTGACCACCTTTGCCCATTTTGTTATCTCCGCCTTGATAAAGGTGCCGAATTGCTCTGGTGTCGTAATGCCTGTAGGCTCGGAGCCTAAGGTTGCCAACCGGTCCTTGACATCCGTCATATTCAGAATCTTGTTGATTTCAGTATTGAGTCTGGTCACAATTTCGTTTGGGGTTCCAGCCGGTGCAAGGATCCCAAACCATCCGACCATTTCATATCCAGGAAGGCCAGATTCTGCAATCGTGGGCAACTCAGGCATGGCTGCTGATCGCTTGGCACAGGTCACAGCCAATCCCCTTAATTTGCCAGCTTTGACATGGGGGATCGTTTGGATCATGGTATTGAACATCAGCGATACATGGCCGCCCAAGAGTTCAGTAAGAGCTGGACCGGATCCTTTATAAGGGATGTGCACCATTTTAACACCTGCCATGGTATTAAATAGTTCCCCGGCGAGGTGGGGGGCTGTACCGACGCCACCCGAGCCGTAATTGAGCTCACCGGGTTTGGATTTGGCCAGGGCAATCAATTCCTGTACAGACTTTGCCGGGACAGAAGGATGAACCACCAAAATGCTGGGTATCGAGGCTACCAAAGCTACTGCCGCGAAATCCTTTACTGGGTCGTAGGACAATTTGGGATAGAGGCTTGGATTGATGGCATGGGTGCCAATGTAACCCATGGCGAGGACATAGCCGTCGCCCGGGGCTTTGGCCACCATTTCTGTACCGACAATGCCGCCAGCACCGGCTCGATTATCAACAATGACAGGCTGCCCCCAGCTATCAGACAATTTTGGTCCAAGGAGACGGGCCAGTATGTCTGCACCCCCTCCCGGTGCAAATGGGACAATGATGCGGATGGGTTTGGTAGGATAGGTTTGCGCAATTGCGCTATCTATCGCGTTGAGAAGCAGTGC
>Ga0315314_1003757_pt1 | contig 11699 bp, 10 predicted proteins | sample TDP9_MG_FD_203631 | JGI IMG/M metagenome (GOLD analysis project Ga0315314, IMG submission 203631) | Freshwater sediment microbial communities from Lake Towuti, South Sulawesi, Indonesia - TDP9 | ecosystem: Environmental > Aquatic > Freshwater > Lake > Sediment | place: Indonesia: South Sulawesi...
CAAAGGAGAGGGGGACTGGATATAAAAAGAGGGGCTTCGCCCTTCTTAGACGCTCCTAATTAAGTAAACTCTCATCGAAGAAGAGAGAGATTTTAGATAAGCGCAAATGTGCGTAACAAGCCCCTATCCAGACACCCCAAAAGTAGGAGAGTTAAAGAGAGGCGAAGCCTCTCTTAATTAAATAATCCCCCCTTCCCTGAAAGAGGTAGATGAAGTCCTTGCATAAGGGGGTAAGGGGGATAGGTTGCTAACTGAAGTCAGGTGCGCAGGGTAGCACCTAGCTCACTGGATAGCTTATCCAGGATTTGCTGCTGAACCTGGGCAACCTCTTCATCAGTCAGGGTATGGGTTGGGGACTGGAAGGTAATGCTATAAGCAAGGGACTTCTTACCCGGTGGCAGTTGCTCACCGCAATAGACATCAAATATAGTAACCCGCTCTACCAATGGAAAGCCCTTGATAATATCCTCTACCCTCTGATGGGTTACGCCAGCATCAATGACGAGGGCAATATCCCTAACTATAGCTGGAAATCGCGGTATCGGCTGGAACATTTTATGACCCAAAGTAAAAAGCAAAAGTGCTGTCAGGTCAATTTCAAAGAGATAGGCAGCCTCAGGAATTTCAAAAGCCTGTAATACTTTAGGGTGTAGCTCACCGACAACACCCAATTGGTTACCGGTGATAACGATAGCCGCCTGCTTAGTTGGATGTAAGCCCTCGTCCCTACCCTCTTCAAAGCTGGCTTCTACACCCAGGTGGCTAAGCAAGCCTTCAACCACCCCCTTAGCATCATAGAAATCAAGCAAATCATCTCCACCATGCCACGATTTTTCAAATCTAAAGCCGCTTAGTATGCCACATAACGCCTCAGGTTCATTCGGTAAGTCATTTTCTCGGGGTAAGTATACCTTACCCAGCTCAAAAAGCCTGATACCACTGTCTTCGTATCTCCTATTTGCCGATAGGACAGCTAAAAGGTTAGCTCGCAGGTTAGGGCGAAGGTACTCCTGCTCCACAGTCATAGGGTTAGCTACCCGAAGGGGCATAGGTTCAAGAGGGTGAGGCTCAGGTAGTAGCTTGTTCAGCATTTCCAAGCTGGTTAATGAATAGGTAATCACCTCCTGAAAGCCGTAACCGATAAGGCGGTGCCTTACTTTCTGCTTTAGGCTAAGGATAGGCTCAGGGCTTTGTCTCGGCACGGGCTGAGCCAGCATAGTCACTGGAATCCTATCATAGCCAATAATACGGGCTACCTCCTCTATAAGGTCAACCGCCTGATGTATATCGCTCCGCCAGTAAGGGGCAGTAACCTGAACCTCTGATTTTGAAGCCACCTCACAATCAAAGCCCAAAGAGGTCAGCGCCTCAGTTATCTGCTCAAGACTAAACTCAACACCCAGGAGTTGCTTTACCTGGCTGGTTGATAACGAGATGGACTCTGGTACTCGTTTCCCGGGGTAAGCATCAACCAAGCCTTTAGCCGCTTCACCACCAGCTAGTTGGATAATCAACTGGGTAGCCCGTTTGAGAGCCGATATAGTCAATTCGGGAGAAATACCCCTTTCAAATCGCATGCAGGCTTCGCTGGGTAAACGCAATACCCTGCCTGTGTAGTGAATGCTGGGCGGATTAAAATTAGCCGCTTCCAGCAGTATTGATGTGGTCTCTTGGGTAACCTCACTATCAGCCCCACCCATAACTCCAGCGATAGCCACCGCCTGCTGCTCATCAGCAATAACCAGCATATCTTCAGAAAGAAGTCTCTTAACCCCATCGAGAGTAACTATAGCTTCACCCTTAGTAGCCCGGCGCACCATAATTTTTCTGCCTCTAATTTGGTCATAATCAAAGGCATGCAGGGGCTGCCCATACTCCAGCATGACATAGTTGGTAATATCTACAATATTATTTATCGGGCGCATGCCGCATTTCAGTAACCGTTGTTGCAGCCACCTCGGGGAGTCAGCCACTTTTACCCCGGTGATTAGACTGGCGCAATACCTGGGACATAGGTCAAGGGCAACAATTTCTACTGATACCCGCTGGTCTATGGGTGAGGCTGTTTCTTCATACTCAACTTCAGGAAGATGCAAACCCTGTTTGGTCAGGGCAGCCACCTCCCTAGCTATGCCAATCATGGACAGGCAATCAGGGCGATTAGGGGTTACATCGATATCAAGAATAGTATCACCCAGATAGTCAGCCAGCGGAGTGCCAATAGGCGCTTCGGCGGGCAAGACCATAATCCCTTCATGGCTGTCGGAGATGCCCAGCTCCTTTTCTGAGCAAGCCATACCGCTAGACACAACGCCACGAATCCTGGCTGGTTTCAGTCGGAATACCTGCCCGGTATGCCCATCTATAAGCTGAGCACCAACATAGGCAAAGGCTACCTTATCACCAAGCCTGAGGTTTGGTGCTCCGCAGACAACAGTCTGCCTTTCTGTGCCTAAATCTATAGTAGCCAGGCTAAGGCGGTCGGCATTGGGGTGGGGATTAACCGCCACAATTTGACCGATAACGATGTTTTCCCACCTACCGCCAATAGTCTGTATCCCCTTGACCTCGGTACCAGCCATTGTCAGCCTGTTGGCTAGGTCATTCGGGGGCAGGGTAATATCTACATATTCCTGGAGCCACTTAAGCGAAACCTTCATTCAATTTCCCTCAGTATCTTATCTATTCTTTTACCTGGAACCGACTCCATTCTCGCCCATTTAATTCGCCGATAGTTCATCTAGTTCGCCATTCAAATATGATCTTATGATTAAAGGTCATTTACAACCTATCCCCCTGACCCCCTTCCCTTGATAAGGGAAGGGGGAAATGTTTTAAAGAGGGGGCGAAGCCCCCTCTTTTTGTTCCTCTCCCTCTCCTTTTTAAGGAGAGGGAGATTAAGGGGTGAGGTTAATAAACAATTTTAGTCTCAGAATTGCCTCAAAAATCTAAGGTCACTACTATAAAACAGCCTGGTATCGTCGATTCGGTAGCGAAGCATGGGCAGACGGTCAATGCCCATACCAAAGGCAAAGCTGGTGTAAACCTCGGGGTCAATACCACCGCGCTGGAGTACCTGGGGGTGGGTCATTCCGGCACCTAATATTTCAATCCAGCCAGTATTGCCACACAACCGGCAGCCCTTGCCACCACAGAGTAAGCATTCTATTGCCATCTCAACGCCGGGCTCGACAAAGGGAAAGTAGTCACAGCGGAAGCGCACCTTCCTATCCTCGCTAAAGAAACGACGAGCAAACTCAAAAAGCGTCCCCTTCAACTCACTCATGGTAACCCCTTTATCAACCACAAAACCATCAATTTGATAGAACATAGGGGTATGGGTAGCATCACTAGCCTCATAGCGATAAACCTTTCCCGGCTCGACCACTCTTATTGGGGGGGGCATAGTCGCAATAAGCCTAGCGGTTACCGAAGTAGTATGGGTCCGCAGTAGCCTGGGTCTTTCACCACTAGCGGTCTCAAAATCAACCCACGAGGTTGACATAGTATCACGGGCTGGGTGCTCCTTGGGAATATTTAATGCCTCAAAATTGTAATAGTCCCACTCTACCTCTGGTCCCTCAACTACTTGAAAGCCCATAGAGACAAATATATCACATATCTCGTAGAGTGTTTGAGTAATAGGATGCAGATGACCTGTAGGAAGAGGACGACCAGGCAGGGTGATATCAATACGCTCTTTCTTGGTCGATAATAGTCGTGCCTCCTGTAAAATTCGCTCCTTTTGCCTCAAGCTTTCCTCTAAGTCTACCTTAACCTGATTAGCCTGAGCGCCAAAAACCTTCCTCTCCTCAAGAGGTAATGAGGCTAGGCTACGTAGAAGCTTGGTCAGATTACTATTCCTGCCCAAATAGCGAACCCGCCAAGATTCCAACCCCTTAATGTCATTGACATCTTCTAACTCTCGTAGCGCGTTTGATTTTAATTCTTCAAGTTGCTTTAACATCTTAAATGGGATTATAGGTTATCAGTAACAATTGGGTCAAGAAAATATATTAATAAAGGGTCTTAGAGGGACGAAGCCTCTACAATTATGGGGTGTTAAAGAGGGACTTCGTCCCTCTTAAAAACTACTTCCCCTTATCAAGGGGAAGGGGATAAAGGGGATGGGGTTAAACAATTCTTACTCCTGGGCTTTGCCTTTAGCTATGGTTACTAAATTAGCAAAGGCTTCAGGTTCTCTGACTACCATATCGGCTAGGAGCTTACGGTTAATCTCCACCCCAGCCTTCTTTAAGCCTTCCATAAATTGACTATAGGTAAGACCCTGGGCTCGACTAGCTGCATTAACCCGTGAAATCCACAGACGCCTCATATCGCCCTTTCGCTCACGGCGGTGCCTATAGGCATAGCTCAGTGACTTGAGCATAGACTCATGAGCTCGATGATAAAGGGAATGCTTGGTCGCCCTATGCCCTTTGGTCAAGGCTAGTACCTTCTTATGTCGACGACGTGTAGTTACGCCCGCTTTCACTCGCGGCATAATATCCTCCTATCTAACTCCATAAGGTAAAAGCCTTTTTATCCGAGCTCTGTCACTAGGACTTGTTGGCACTGTTTCATCAAAGAGGCGCTTGGTCCGCTTTGCCTTTCGACAGCGCAAATGGCTTTTCCCGCCCTTAGTCCGCATAATTTTGCCGCTACCAGTAATATGGAAGCGGCTCTGCACTCCTTTATGGGTTTTAATTTTCGGCATCCTAGCTTTCTTTTTCCTTCCCCAACTTGGTTTTTTGCCCGGCTACCGGTGATAAAATCATAACCATTCTGGCGCCATCCATTGAAGGTTGCCTCTCAAGGGAAGCCGCTTCCTTCAGTGATTCCGTCATCCTCTGCAATAGCCTCCAGCCAATTTCAGGGTGTGTGATTTCACGCCCTCTGAACATTACACTAACTTTAACCTTATCGCCACCATCCAGCAATTTCCTGACTAACCTGGTCTTAGCTTCAAAATCATGGTTGTCTATCCTAGGTCGTAACCGGACCTCCCTTAACAGCGCCACCTTCTGGCTCTTCCTAGCCTCGCGCTCTTTCTTAGCTTGCTCATATTTAAACTTTCCGTAATCAAGGAGGCGACAAACAGGTGGGACTGAGGTTGCCGCTACCTCAACAAGGTCGAGGTTTCGCTTCCGGGCTATTTCCCTTGCCTGGGCTGTGGGCATAATGCCTAATTGCTCCCCCTTCTCCCCTACCAGGCGAACCTCCCCAACCCTAATCATCTCGTTAACACGTAGCTTCTTAATTATGTCCTTACTTACCTCCTTCAAGCTCAGCTACTTTACGGACAAGAACTATAGCATACTCGCTCAGAGTAATCAAATCATAACCTTAAATCCCTTGCCTTGCTAGCTACAGCTTCCTTGACACTTTCTTTGAAGCTATCAAAGGATTGGGAAACCGCTTGCCCACCACTGCGCAAACGCACCGAAACGGTAGAAGCGGCTACCTCTTTGTCACCTACTACCAGCATATATGGTATCTTGTCCAATTGTGCCTGTCGAATTTTAAGGTTCATCCTCTCCGACCGAGCATCAACTTCTGTCCGCACCCCCTCGCTTTTAAGCTCAGCCTCTAACCTATAAGCATAGTCCAGATAGCGGTCAGCCACCGGTATTATCACTACCTGAATCGGTGCTAGCCATACCGGGAAGGCGCCCCCGTAATGCTCAATAAGCGAGGCAAGAAAACGCTCCATACTACCCAATACGGTGCGGTGTATCATGGCTACCAGGTGCTCCTTGCCATCTTCTCCAATGTAGGTAACATTAAACCGCTGAGGCAGGTTAAAATCGACTTGAATAGTGGGACCCTGCCACCCCCTGCCCAGAGCATCCTCAAACTTAATATCTATCTTGGGTCCGTAAAATACACCTTCACCCGGGTCTACTTCATAGGCGACCTTCAGCCGAGCCAGAGCTTGGCGCAAGGTCTCAGTAGCTTCATCCCAAGCTTGTATCGTGCCGGCGTATTTCTCAGGACGAGTAGAAAGTAACACCTGATAGTTAGTAAAACCAAAGGTGTCTATCATAAACCGAGCTAAATCTAATACCCCTACCACCTCGCCTTCTAGCTGGTCAAACCGACAAAAAATATGGGCATCATCCTGAGTAAAGCCCCTGACCCGAGACAGACCCATCAATACCCCAGAGCGTTCGTAACGATAAACAGTACCCAGCTCAGCATAACGCAGTGGTAGCTCACGATAGCTGTGTTGCTTTGTTTTATAAATTAGGATATGCCCCAAGCAGTTCATCGGTTTAAGAATATACTCTTGCCCCTCTACCACCATTGGGCTGTATAGGTAATCGCGATAGAACTCCCAGTGCCCGCTGGTTTTCCATAAGTCCAGTTTGGCAATATGAGGGGTGTACACGATTTCATAACCACGCTTAATGTGCTCATCCTTCCAAAAGTCCTCAATAACACGGCGTATCACTGCTCCCTTGGGATGCCAAAGAACCAGCCCGGCACCAGCCTCCTCGTGGATACTAAACAGGTCAAGCTCGACGCCTAATTTCCTATGGTCACGCCTAGCCGCTTCTTCAAGCTTCTTTAGATGCTCAATAAGAGCCTCTTCGGTATCAAAAGCAACACCATAAATACGCTGTAACATTGGCTGGTGCTCATCACCCCGCCAGTAGGCGCCAGCAATACTGATTAGCTTAAACGCCTTTATTTCCCCGGTAGAACTCACATGCGGTCCGCGACACAAATCAATAAATGAACCCTGCCGATACAAAGTGACCTTCTCATCAGGAATTTCATCAATTAATTCCAACTTGTAGGGCTGAGCAGCAAACAGCTTTCGAGCCGCCGGCTTAGTTACTTCCTGCCTAACAAAAGGCTGGTTTTGAGCAATTATTTCACTCATCCTGGCCTCAATAAGTGGTAAATCATCGGGAGTCAATGAGCGAGGTAAATCAAAGTCGTAGTAAAAGCCATTTTCAATAGCCGGTCCAATGCCAAACTTGGCATTAGGGAAGATGGACTGGACTGCCTCAGCCAAGACATGAGCCGCTGAATGTCGCATTATCTCCAGCTTTTTGTCCTCAGTCATTTGCTGCTCTTTATTAACCATGCTGGGAATCCCTCTTTATCAAATAGAAACCTCCCACCCTCTTTAGGGATGAGAGGTTTCAACCACCCCCATTATTGCTCTGGCTTAACAAAATCTATAACTTCGCTGATAAACAATATCCCGACTGAGGTTTAACCTCTTTACCTACAAACCCTATTATACCAGCCATTAGCTATAAGTGCAATGGCTTCAGGCTGCTACTCCGTCCTCCATAGGTTTTCTACCTCTATGGCATTCATGCTTTCGCTCTATTCCCTTTCACAAACTGGGGAGGATATAAGGTGCTCAGAGACTGACATCTGGTTTATCGGCTCCTACCTGCATGAGGATATAACCACCTGAATCTTGGCTTGGCTTAATCCCAGCTTTGTCCAAGACTGCTTCCTCAACGTAGATAGGCACTCCAACTCTTACGGCAACAGCGATGGCGTCGCTAGGACGGGAGTCAATCTTCATCTCCGTCCAATTAGTACTGAGATTGATGGTGGCGTAAAAAGTACCATCTTGAACGTCATTAATAATAATGGATTTGACGCTTGCCCCAAGTCTATCCATAATAGAACAGAGCAAATCGGGAGTCAGGGGCCGTGGTACGCTGACTCCTTCGGTGATTACAGCTATGGCATTTGCCTCAGCAAGACCGATGGAAATGATAAGATAGCGCTCCCCTGCCTTCTCCTTCAAGACTACTATGGGTTGGGAATCAATCTTACTCATCCCCACAGTGTCAATGACCATCTCAATAGGGGGATACTCATTAACAGCCTCTTTTTCTATAATGGCTCTTACCTTACAGGCAAAATAGTTATTAGCCACCTGCGCTACCGCATTAGTAAGCCTGCCGGGTTGAACCACAGACACACCTACGAAGACAAGCCCCACTATCAGAGAACCTAGTAAGCACCACCTGACACGACGTAGTCGCCCCATTTCCCCTCCTTTGTCATTTACTGAGATTGAAATCGGATTTAGCCAATGGCAACCTAAAAGTAGTCTCGGTTAATGATTAGTCAAGCTGGGTTTAAACAACAAATGTGGATAAGTACTTTACCCTTTTGAGTGCATCGGGGTGACTGCTAAAAAGCTCCATCAATCTATGCGCAGTGCCCAGTCGCACCCTTTTTTGACGGAGCTCCATAAGCTCGTCATAGTCAATAGTGCCACTCATATCTCGGTCAACCTCGGAGAGCTCTCTTATCTCATACCATGACCGAGAGGGGTCGTTGAGGAAGAAGGCCTTAACTCCTTCAACCCGTTTAAGTTCCTCGCTGTGCCTTAAGCGCGCACTCCCATAGACGAGCTTATATAACGCCGAGGCTAGGTGATGAGGCATATTACCTAACCGAACACTCCCTTGGTCAGCATAGTACTCACGTATCCTTGAGCCATAGAGGACTAGGAGATTGGTAAGAAAGTAAAGGAGAAAAGCACCAAGACCAATTAGGGCGGCGTAACCACCCCCCTGTCTGCGGCTTCCAGAAACCCCTCCCCACATCAAACTCCAAGCAATCCAATACATTACCAGCGGGACAGCCGAAAGCAGGGTGATAATTACCATGTCACGATGTTTGACATGAGACATCTCGTGTCCCAGGACAGCCTTTAGTTCATCCTTGTTCAATAGATTCAGAATACCCCGGGTAACGCAAACTCGCCCATCCCCCTGGGTTCGACCAAAAGCAAAGGCATTGGGTATAGCCAACTGTGAGATGCCAACTTTAGGCTTAGGCACATGCGCCTTCTCAGCAAGCTCGGCTACCATCTGGTGCAGGTCGGGTGCTTCCTTTTCAGAAACCCACTTTACCTTCATTGTCCAGCTAACTATAGCCGGGCTAACCAGATACTGGATACCGAGGAAGGCGAAAGCTATGACAATATAGAATATAGCATTCCCCGCCCCCACCAAAACGCCGACACCAGTGATGACGCCGTAGAGAATACCAAAGAGAAGTGCGATTAACAAAAACATCCGGCTATTAAGCCCCATACATCCTCTCCTTCAGACAAAATAACAGGTGCTACTGGACAATAGACAGAACCTTTGAATTGACCTTTAACTCAACTATCTAGTCCAACAGCTACCCACATATAATTTTAGCATTAAAGCATATGGCTTGCAACTTAAGGGGTATTGGCGTAGCTCCGAAAAAACGAGTTGACTCAGGTTCCAAGATGTGAAACAATCTTAAAATCACATATCGCAGTAGGAGTTGCGGGAATGAAAAAAACTGTCATTGTATGCGCTTTAGCTACACTAGCCTTGTCAGTCGTATCAGCCTACGCTTGCCAGCCACAACCGGCACCGGTTCCGCCACCAGTTGCACCACCAGCTTCACCCAGCCCTGCTGGCAACAGAATCGCATTCGTCTCCAACCGGGATGGGAACTTTGAAATATACGTGATGGATGCCGACGGCTCTAACCAGACCCGCCTGACTAATAACCCCGCCGAAGACTCAATGCCTGTCTGGTCGCCCGATGGCTCCCGCCTGGCGTTTAGCTCCAAACGAGACGGGAACGTTGAAATATACGTGATGGATGCCGACGGCTCTAACCAGACCCGCCTGACTAATAACCCCCCCGAAGACGGGATGCCTGCCTGGTCGCCTGACGGCTCCCGCCTGGCGTTTAGCACCGACCGGGACGGGGACTTTGAAATATACGTGATGGATGCCAACGGCTCTAACCAGACCCGCCTGACTAATGACCCCGGCCGGGACACGATGCCTGCCTGGTCACCCGATGGCTCCCGCCTGGTGTTTAACTCCGACCGGGACGGAGACTATGAAATATATGTAATGGATGCCAACGGCTCTAACCAGACCCGCCTGACTAATGACCCCGGCTGGGACACGATGCCTGCCTGGTCGCCTGATGGCTCCCGCCTGGTGTTTAACTCCGACCGGGACGGGAACTTTGAAATATATGTAATGGATGCCGACGGCTCTAACCAGACCCGCCTGACTAATGACCCCGGCTGGGACACGATGCCTGCCTGGTCACCCGATGGCTCCTGCCTGGCGTTTAGCTCCAAACGAGACGGGAACGTCGAAATATATGTGATGGATGCCAATGGCTCTAATCAGCGTAACCTCACTAATAGCCCTGGCCGGGATGTCGACCCTACATGGTCACCCTAGTTCAAGCACGTAAGATCCCCGGCGATGGTTGAGCACATATTCCCCCAATCGGAATATCGGAAGAAAGAGCGGGAGTTCTATCTAATGTAAGCTATGGTGGGCGGTAGAGGACTTGAACCACTGACCTCTGCGATGTCAACGCAGCGCTCTAACCAACTGAGCTAACCGCCCACCAATGAAATAATTCTACTAGAAGCCTCGCCAGCCGTCAAGCTGAGATGAAGGACTAAACCTTCACGGGATATTCCAACTCGCCCACTTACCTTTATCTACCTCCCCGTTGTAGGCTAGTTTAGGTGTTATTCCCCTGGCTATAGCCGCCGCCATTACTGCCTTGGTTATGTCACCGGGTATAAAGGGAATGGCTCCCATCCTGAGGAGGGTGGTAAAGGCTAATGGCTCCCCTATCGACTTGAGCCATAGCCCAAGCTGAAGGAGACCGGGAACATAAATCAGAACAAAGTTGGCAAAGAGCATGAGGGCTAGCATGCTCAGAAAGCTTCTTGACCTAATATAGGTATCGGTGAAATAACCCATGAAAAGAGCAGCCAAGATAAAACCAATTAGGTATCCCCCGGTTGGTCCGGCGAGGTGACCCAAGCCCCCAGACCAGCCTGAAAACCAAGGAATACCGGCAATGCCAAGACCAGCATACAGAGCCAAACTTATGCCTCCCCACCACCTGCCCAAAAGAACACCGGCAAGTAGAGCGGCAAAGGTCTGTCCAGTTACCGGTACTGGACTCCATGGAAGCGGGATTCTAGCCTGAGCCAAGAGCCCAGTAAGACCGGCAATGCCTATAGCTAGGGCTAACTTTTTCGGTAGACTAAGCTCATATCTCCATCGAAAGAGCTCATATTTAGTTTGATTAACTGTGGCTACTATTTGCATATTTACCCTCCATCTCTAGTTGGGGACAGGGTGAGAAACAAAATAAGATTAATGTATTACTTTATCAGATGATTGACAAATAATCAACAGGGACGTTATTTCGTTGGCTTCCTACTGCCTATGATGGCAATCTCTAGGTTACGACCACAATGAGGGCAGGTTATATTGATGGTTATAGGCTGGCTCATTACTCGCTCAGCAACGGCGGTAACCATTGAATCAATATTATCCAGACGCTGGTCTAACATATCCAGACGCCGTTTAATATCTTCAATATCGGCTTTTTGTTCCTGAGCCACCGGGGTGGGGCTATTTTCCTCCACCAATACCGTTATCCTCCAGGGTAATTATAAATCAGACTAATTATAGGTTATAGGTAGTGCCATGTCAAAGATTAAATATTGAGATTGCTTATCAACCTCACCCCCTTAATCCCCCTCTCCTTGAAAAGGAGAGGGGGAAGAAAAATAAAAGAGGGCTAACGCCCTCTTAAACTCCCAAGAAAGGAGAGTTTTAGAGGGGCGTAGCCCCTCTTATAAAAGTTATTTCCCCCTCCCTTTGTAAGGGAGGGGG
>Ga0315314_1003758_pt1 | contig 11697 bp, 10 predicted proteins | sample TDP9_MG_FD_203631 | JGI IMG/M metagenome (GOLD analysis project Ga0315314, IMG submission 203631) | Freshwater sediment microbial communities from Lake Towuti, South Sulawesi, Indonesia - TDP9 | ecosystem: Environmental > Aquatic > Freshwater > Lake > Sediment | place: Indonesia: South Sulawesi...
ACGCGATTGCCGACCAGACGGGTTGTGCAGGACAATTAGTGAGAGCCGCTATAAATCTATCCGTATTTAAAACTTCTAACCGCTTTTCTGGAAAAACATACACGCCAATGGCCCTCAAGATCCCCCTACACAGTCTACATTCCTTCGACACCACTACATCACATAAGATGTTGTCACGGAAGGAGGCCTTCATAACTCCCAGTCTCTTTGACCTCCTCCGTGAACGTGAAATCCCATTCAAGGCTCTAGAAGAATCTAAAATGAGGGATACTCGAATCTTTAGGGAAGCCATACGTGTAGACAAGAAGGCGAGGCTGGTTTTCATTCAGTTAGCTGAGCTGGACACGGTTGGACATGCCAAGGGACCACGTTCGAAGGAAATCCATCGATCCCTCAGTAGAGTCGATTATATGGTTCAGAGGATCATTGAAGAACACCGAAAGATCTTCGACACAGACGTATTTATCTTCTCAGACCACGGTATGGTAGAGGTTAAGAAGGTGGTTAACATCCTAGGTCAACTACGTAAGTCGGGCTTGAAAGAGAGTAGAGACTTCGTGGTCTTCCTAGACTCCACCCTCGCAAGGTTTTGGACACAAAAAAACGGATGTAAGCGCCGGATCTCGGAAGCCCTAGATAAGGTCCAAGGAGGGAAAACGCTTTCAGAGGACGACCTAAAACGCTATCAAACACCTAACGACAAGAAGTATGGCGACATCATATGGCTAGCCGACCCAGGAACCCTAATCCTACCCAACTACTACCAAGGAACGAAACAAGCCAAAGGCATGCACGGCTACGCCCCAGGCCCAAAGGAGCTCGCATCACCAATAATCATCCACGGCGAAGACCTACCATCAGGAAGACTTCGACGAACAGCCACACCAATAGACATCCTTCCAACCATCCTAGATCTAATGAACATAGATAAGCCAGTGCACGCCGAAGGAAAGTCCCTACTGATTTAAACCTCAAATGAAAAGAACGGCAGAAGTATCGCGCAGGAAGTAAGATATGGTGCTTAACGCATTCTTGGGGCAAAAAGAGATATGCAAAATAATGCTTAGCCATAGCCATGCCAAGCTTGAGATACCGCAGAAGCTGAAGGGCGTAGCCGAGAAGTGTGGCTACATATTCATTAAGTTGTTCGGCTATCCCTTGGACCCTGTGTGGAGGATTAGGGCCAGAACAGTTCTCAGCTACGTGTCCCCCAAAGGGAAAGTTTTAGACATAGGATGCGCATGCGCGTAAACATGGGCTTCATGAATAATGATTTCCCTGCGGAAGAGTTTGACATTGTGATGATGGTTGAGGTGCTGGAACACATCAAGAATGATTCGAGAGCCTTCAAGAGATATATCGGATTCTCAAAAAGGATGGAGTTCTCATTGTATCCGTGCCGTATACAAGTGAAGTCGTAGAATTTAAGGAGCCTTCCCCCACACGAATCAAAGGGAGGAAAGTACAAACTGGCTCCCAAGGGGAGCTTCACTTTCGGAGTGGCTACAATCTTGAGAAGTTATCTTCTCTACTCGGGGCAAACCGATTTGTAATTATGGATCGCACCTATACGAAAGCGCCAAGAGCACTTCCAAGGCACATAGTTCTATTCCCATTGAGTATATTCCAGCTCTCGCTCTCAATTACTTGAGTAGGAACCGCGCCAAACTTACACTTATAGCGAAGAAGACCTAACATGTCTGCTCCCTGAGTGTCCCCTTCGGCGTTCGGTAAGTCCCTTGGTTAAAAAGTTCTTGGTAGCTGGACACATCGCAAAAGACATCCACATTAAAATAGATGACAGCAATAGCTTTCCAAAAGAATTCGAAAAGTTATTCAAAAATAGCACCCCAATTTCCATGATAAGTAATGTTCTAGGCAAGAAGTGGTCATTCAAAAAGGTTCTAAACGTCATAAAGAGGAGTGCAATCGAGCCTATCTCATACAGCTATGGCGGAAGGGGGCCAAACGTCGCCTATGGAACCGCGCTACTAGGTGCTCAGATCGAGTTGATAGGGTTCGTGGGAGAAGACTTTGACAAACAATACCCCGGCTTTTTCAACGGCGGATACAAAACACACCTTAAAAAGGCAGGAGTAGACGTCAACGAACTTGCTATAGAGCCTAACGAACTGCATAGCATAAACGAAGAAAAGCATGAGCATGGATTATTAGCACTCAAGACAAAAGAAATCCCATCCATCTACTGCGTAAAAGACTCATATGGAATCGACTTTTACCTCATCGACGACATCAAAGGCGCCCACATATACGCCACAGACAGCCCAATACCTAAACAACTAATAAACAGATACGACGGCATCTTCGTAACAAGCGGTGAACCATCCTTCAATCGTAGGCTGATCAATCACGCGTTTCAAAACGGTAAGGAGGTATTCTTTGACGTTGCCTCCTACGGAACAACAAGCCAGTACTTGAAAGAAGTGATTCCAAAGTGCAACACCATCCTCGGAAACACATATGAAATAGGCTTTGTCATGAAAGCTGCCAATATAAATGATATGCGTGAACTTTTCCATATGTCGCCTAATATTTCAACAATCATAGTTGAAGATAAAATAGCCTGCACAATCAAAATCTATCAAAAAGAACGACAAAGACTCGTAAAAATAGGGCCAGTAAACGTTGAGAAAAGAGTTAGTAGCGTAGGATGCTGCGATGGAATAGCCGCGGGATACCTCGCCCTATGTTCACAAGGCTACGAGGCCATAACAGCCGCAAAAGCCGGATTGATCCAATGCGCAAGCATATGGAAGGTGGAAGGAGTTCAGGAGGGAATGTTAAATAAACAACAACTCTTTCAGAGACTTGAGGAAGTTCTCATCCCGGTAAAGGAACAGCTGTGCCAAAGCAACTAGATCAGCCGATAGGAAAACGCGTAGTAAAACCTGACGCAACGAAAGAATGACGCTTCTAGCTCAGAGGATGCTTTTTCGGAGGGGAGAAACCGCCTCATCCATAATAGCAATAGCGCCTCTCGTTATCCTAGCATCCATGAACTCCGTAATCAACCACGTTAACTCGCAAGCCGAGGCGCTGGGAGGACTCGTAAACGTATGGGAAATTTCCTTATCCTCAGAGGACTCAAAATCCACAGATCGCATATTTGAATACTATTAGGCGAGGTATGTTGAAAACTATAGGGGGCAGGTCTACGCGAGCCGCGCTGAAAATTAGGCAATTGCGTAGAGAGTTTGATGGAAGACACAGACTATCTAAGGTTCATTGACAGCGCAGATTAAGGAGTTGCCGGAACGGCGCTGTGCGCCCGCAAACCGTAGCCGAAAACCGCTTCAACCCAAAACACAAAAAGCAACAAAAAGTCACCAATTTTAATCTACAGAGAATTCGTTAATTGTCCTCCTTAACCACAGACCACACGCCCCCCAATCATCACCTCTTCGAACAAGACAACAACACCACCGAGTTATCGAAGAAAACTTAACAGACCCCTATCGCTACGCTGCCGGGAACGGGATGGCTTCACTCTATTTTGAAGCCCCAAGAATACGCGAGCTTCAGCCATGGGAGTGTCAAAGGTTTTCCTCCATGCCTTTCTCATCCCTCACAGAACGTTGACGAAGGAGGAACAGAATGTCAAAGACGAGGCCAAGGCCATCGTGGAAAGAATCGAGGGAGGCGAGGAGGTGGCCATGGCCACAGCCCACCCATCAGATCGATCGAAGAGATCGAGGAGGCGCCAGGCAGGGGAGCCTAAGTGCGCTTCCTAAACTCACATGCTATGTCTGTGGTTACTTTTAGAGGAGTTCCAAGAGAAAAACCGGTCAAGCTTCCCTTCAAACCGAAACCCAAAATATTCCCTAGAAAATCGAAATTAAAAGATGTTTTATGAAACCTGTGCCTGATGTGAAGGTTAAGCTGGCAGTGGCTGGAGTAGCGCTGAAAGCCCCAGGCTTTGTGAGAAGAGTCTATAAGCCAGCGATACTGGCTTCGCTCTTCCTCATAGCCCTCGTCACAAGGACCTACCGCTTATACAGCATGCCCTACTTCCCTGAGGGCGCTCCTTGGATGGGAGGAAATACAAAGGGGCTGTACTGCGATGAAGTTGACCCATGGCTTAGGTATTCAGAAAATCTGTTTAATAGGCTCCCGCTATATCAGCCTCCTCTCTTTCTTCTCTTTCTGAACCTCTCTGTCAGAGCCTTTGGCTCTCCCTACGCCGTTAGGCTACCTTCAGCTATAGTGTCCTCGTTCACTGCCGTCTTGGTTTACCTGGTTTCCATGAGGAAGTTTAGGAGTCGGGGTGCCTCGATCGCATCGTCTCTCTACTTTATCGCTATGTTCCCCGCCTTCATATACAATAGGATGGCCTTCCTTGAGAACGGGGTTGCCCTCTTCCTCCTCGCCTCATACTACTGCCTCCTCGTCTACGAGGGTTGTGGGAAGGAGAGGTGGCTGTACCTCTCAGGGCTCTTTTCCGTTTTGGGGGTGCTGAGCAAGATCAACGGTTTGGTGGCTCCGCTCTTTCTCTTAGCCTATAGCCTCCATAAGGGTTTCTTCAGGAAGACTCTAAAGCCGATCGTCCTGGTCTTTGCCTTGTCCGCTGTCTTCCCCCTAACGGCCCTGCTCGTCACGAGGCTAGACCTACCAGCTTTGATTCTCAGCAGGCTAGACCTAGCAGGTATGGCAATGGATTATGGGCAGTGGGGTATTGGGGTGGTTGGCATGGAGACCTCAGCCTGGCAGTTCTTCATTATAAATACTATGCCCTCTGGGTTCTTGACGTGGTTTCTGGGCTACCTCAGGCCCGAATACTGGTATATCTTCGCCTACTTCGTCCTCGCCTACCTCGCCGTGAAAGAATATGATAAGGTTAGTGACGTAATCCTCTTAATAGCCTTATTTGTAGGTCTTTCACTCTTGGCTTCTTTTGGAATTGGAAGCTACTACATCATTATCCTCCAGCCCTTCTTCGCCATACCGGTCGGCTGCGGGCTCACTAAAATGTTAAGGATGCAGCCATACGCAGCCATGGCGTTCATCCTCTTCATCTACGCTCCGATGGCGATGACCTTTAATATCACAGTTTTTGGAAAGGGAGTCTATCCAGGAATCGACTTCCTGATCTGCTTTCTCAAGCTCTCATTTATAGGGGTACCGTTAGCCTCTGCTTTTTACCTGCTGATCAAGAGTCATGAGGGAAGTGAAACAAGGAGAATGCTGATAAGAATGCTCTTTAACGGAGCGATCATAGGCCTCTTCTTGACCCTCCTGCTCATCGGGAGCTACTTGACACCAGCCTTCTATCCTCACTACCTAAGCGTGAATAGGGACTAGCTTGAAGGATTGCTTGTCGAGGGTTATAGCGTTTCTCTTCGCCCTATCAGCCTCCGTAAGCCTCTTCACCCATCTCTACGGCTTGATGTCGGCTTCGCGGCTTCTCCCCGGTTTAGGCGCAGCAGTACACTACAGTGTATTAGCGCGTGGGTGGGACTCTGATGGCCTCACTTTTCAAGAGGTGCCTCTACACTTGCTCATCTCCTTCGCAACGCATGTATTTAACGTAGACCTCCTCACAGCCCTCAAGTTCGTACCTGCGTTTCTCTTAAGCGTTCTACCTCTACTTGTCTATTTCATATCGTTAACCGTTACCAGAAGCTACCTCGTTGGTGTGGCGTCTGCGTGGATATTGGCCTTCATGCCTGCGGTCACAGCGTCTCTTATGATCGGCAATTACAGCCTCATATTGGGGCTGTTCCTCTTCACAGCGTATCTCAGCTTTTTAGTCAAATGCTTTGAGAGCGGTTCAAAGGTGGCCCTATATCTAGCCCTCTTGGCAAGCGCCTTAATCCTTCCTCTCTTATTCCTAATTCTAGGCTCTTCGCTACGGATCCAAGGCCAAGTAATCAGGGTCAACCCAGCTACATGGACTGAAAGCTTGTGGTTCACTTTATCTATGGCTGTCGGCGTGATCGTGGGGATCTACGCCCTCTTGAAGAGGGTTAAGTTGGTAGCCTTGCCGGTGTTACTTGCTTTAGCTATAGTGCCCTTCGCTTTATTCTTCGTCCCAGCCTTCAGTTCGCTCCACGTACTTTCAACTCCGATCTTGGCCCTCTTGGTTGCGTCACCACTATTATGGCTTAGAGAATCTTTCTCGGTGCATGAAGTAAACGCTGACGATAATAGGCCAGTAGTGGAGATAGTGATAGACCTGCCTAAACTCGCTGCTATATTTCTCGTAGCCCTTTTAACGGTTTCCACGGTAGTTGTAGGCTATAGCGCCTCGACATCAACATACAATAAGTATTCAGTTTCGAGATACTTCACAGATGAAGAGATCGCTTCAGCCTTGGAATGGATGGATGAAAATATACACGACGAAGCAGTTCTATCTTCGAAACCTGTAGTCGCTGCATGGCTCGAAGCCTTCTCGGGGAGAAGGTTCATTGGCTTCAGAGGGCTGGATGAAGCTCTAGCATCGGCGACGCTAGAGTCGACGAGCTTCAGAATATTGACTCCAAGCTTGCTGGTGGATGAGTGGGAGCCCTTCTCCACATCGAAGGCTCCGTGTATCTTATATTATGATGGAGAAGGGTACGAGCCGATAGCCTATATTGACGACTCCACTGTGAGGGTTAGGCTGATCAAGGAGGGTGAGGAGTGGGCTGAAAGCCCCTATCGTGCAGTATACCGCGGCTACCGATGGCTCAGCGATACTCAGCCAGAAGTAATCCTCGTACAGCACTTTGAAACGCATGGATTACTCTTCGAAAAGACAATGCGGGTTTCCACATCGGAACCGCACCTTAGGGTGGAATATCGGGTTAGTCCAAAGACGGAAGTGGAACTGGTTAGTCTGGAGCTTCCGGTTAGGGTTGAGCCGTGGAAGAAGGTGAAGGTGCTCGAAACAACAAATGATAAAATCACATTGGTCATCGATGGAAGGGAGACCAAGATATCCTTCTCAGGAAACGTCGTAAGCCTCATGCATGAAGAATATGATGAAGGACACGTGATGATCAAGGCGGAGTTCACACCTGTTGGCGGCGCCATAGAAGCTAAAGCTGTTGTCTCGATCAACTCTGAGGAGCGCTCTCAGATGCCTCTCTGGCTCGCCTACACACCTGAGCTCATAACGAATCGCAGCATAGAATATGTGGTGGCTCAAGCTGGCACAATGGGTTTTCTGGATCGATCCTTGGTCGATCCTGTGGAATCTCTGATCACAAAGGACTCGTTTAACCCAATACTCTTCGACGCTCTGGGCAACAGTTCTGTGGAGACGCCGAGCAGCGGGAAGGTGCGCTTCGACGAATCTTCTGTGGATGGAGTAAGGCTGATCGGATACAAGACAGATAAACTCTACATCAACAAGTCCTTGACCGAGTCAGAGCGATCCATTGAACTACGATACGCCATAGCTCCGACGGAAACCTCCTCATCGCTTACGAGCATGAACCTGACCATCTGGATACCTTGGGATATCCTCTTCCTCGATCACACGATTCAAGGGGATGAGATCAAGTTGAAGTTGGGCTCCGGTGAGTTTGAAGTTCGATTCATCGGTGAACCCATACATGTGGAGGTGGGGCCCGACCCGGAGTATGGTCAGAACAGGGTTAAAGCGGTATTGAAACTCCGGAGTGAAGGCGATGAGGTAGGCGTGAATATAAGTAGCCTCAAGCCTCTACTAACCGTCATGGAAGCTGGCGACCTCACCGTATGCGCAGACACGAACCTCTTTAGAGTGGTCTTTAAGCAGGGCGCATTAGTAGTATGCCGAACAAGCCCTTAGCTAGACGTGAAATGAAGACGCTTGTAGACGTTCTATTCGTCGTCCTCGTTATATCTCTGAGCCTTACCCCCTTTATCTGCCGGAGGGGATGGGATGGCCAGGCTCCAGGAACCTTTGTGTATCAAGATGAGACCTACTATGTAAAGTACAGCGATGACACCATCAGGACTGATAAGCCACACATTTTCATACTGGAAGGGTGGCCCATTAAGTCCTTAGTCGACGTGGTTGAGCTAAGCGACCATCAAAGCTTCGTCAACGGCTTAAACCTTTACGAGGACTTTGAAAGCCATGAACGGCTAATGGATAATGGGCTGACCGTATTTTATAGCGGTAGTCCTCAGCTCATGAAATCGATCACGGTCACAGATGAAGGAGTCATAGTGAGGTACGAATCAGATCAGCCCATAGAGTTGAGGCTAACCCTTTGGAGATGGTACTTCAGTAGCGTGGAAGGCAATGATTATAGAGGCATGCCACTACCATTGAAGGTTGAGCCTAAGGAGACCTTAAGCTTTGAGTTTAAGGATAGGGGTCAAATCTATGGAGGGGTCCTTAGGCTTTCCGATAAGCCTTTGAACATCGAGGTGTGCAGAGATTTAAACGGGCTCAACAAGATCATCATCCACTACGTGGGATCAAATCTATCAATAAAGATGTCTTTAGATAACGCCAGCCAATCCCTGAAAATCGCTAACAAAAATCTACCATATCCCTTGATTAGCGTTTTCTTTGGGCTAGTATACTTGTGGGTTAGAAGATATGCGTTCTTGGTTAAAATACGTCCTAATAGGACTAGTCATTAGGCTGATTCTCGCCCCGTTCTTTATGCATGCGTGGGACATAGGCACCATCTTGGAGGCTTCGCGGCAGTTCCTGAATGGCGAAGACGTGTATAAGTATGTCGCTGAGAGAACTTCAATGCTGAGGCAGAGCACCGGTCTACCCTTCTACTATCATGGTTTCGCTTACCTCCCCCAGACGCTCCTCATCTTCGCCCCCTTCTACCGACTGTACACCTTGATGTTCCCTGTCGAAAACATCTTAGACTTGCGAGCTGTGGAGCCCGTGATACTCTACCCTCACATTTATGCTTTCTTGCTTTTGATCAAGATACCCATTATTTTGGCGGATGTTGCAGTAATCTACTTGTTATCTAAGAGAGAGCCGAGAATCGGATTATTCTACGCTTTAAACCCTTATGTATTATTCATCACGGCGATGTGGGGGAACTTTGACCCTCTCGTAGGACTATTCCTACTAGCGTCATATCTATGCTTCAGTGAGCGAAGAATTCTTTCAGGCTTTTTGTATGGGTTAAGCTTGATTAAGATATATTCCATAGTACTGCTTCCCCTCTTTATAGCAAGGTCCCTTTCCGGTTGGAGAGAGTTTACGAAGTTCGTTCTAGGTCTATTCGTCGCCTCTTTACCCGTCATCTCCTGTCTATTCGTCGCGCCAAACAGTTTCCTTGACGCCATACTTTTTCAGGGAGCTAGGCCAGTGAATGGGATGAATATGTACTATGTGGTCTCGAGCGTACAGGGAATGTTCTTTCAGACAGCGGTCACGAAGGTTGCTACGCTAATCTTTGCTGTAGCTCTTCTGTCGCTAACATACGTGGTGCTAAGGGGGAGGAAACCGATGCTGAACTCTGTAGTGATGATTATGCTCACCTGGATGCTTTTCGCTCCAGTGACTAATGAGCAGTATCTTGCATCGCTCATGCCGCTAGCCCTCTTATCGCAGAGGTTCGATCGGAAGCTTTGGATTTTCCCCCTCCTCTTCACAGCCTTTCACGCCACATACATCTACTTCGCCATTCCCATTTTCTGGACAGACGCTGCGCTCCGCAATCTATACATGGTAGTTCACGGAGCATGGGTAGAAACCGTGGGAACCTATTCGGGTTATATACGCTACTTCATTAGCCTGTCCTTCGCCTTCCTAGCCTTCAGAAACGTTCATAACCATTTTCAACCGCAGATCCCTGCTTTGAATAAGCATTTCCAAGTAACTAAAACCGCGGTGTCTCCCGTAAAGGCAAGGCACAATCGTTGAAAACCGGGTAGTGACCACGACTAATGGTTGATAGCGCCCTATCCCGCGCTGACCGTCCTGTTGAGGAGTTTGTTAAGCCGACCCTTCAGACCAGAGGTGAGATTCGGCATCTTCTTTTTGCATTCTTGATACCGCTGGTTATGCGAGTTGTCCCCGAGGTCCTTATGGGGTCGTGTATTGTGGGGTTTGACCCCATAGCCTATTATGTTCCTATCGTTTACTCGTGGGTACGTCACGGTGTAGATTTTTGGAATTTTGTGGCTGCTGTCCCCCTTCTCTACTGTGTACTCACTCTACCCACTTTTTTTGGTGTCGATTTAATGTTTACAATGAAGGTCGTCGGTCCTTTGCTGCACGGTTTCCTTTCCCTGGCCGTTTACGGTTTTGCGAGTCGCACCTTAGGTTGGTCTCCGAAAAAGAGCTTCTTCGCCACGCTTTTTGTCACCTTGTACTTTGTGGCCCTTCGGATTTCATGGGATCTTCTTCGAACCGAGCTGGCCCTCATCTTTCTTTTCATAACCTTGACGATGCTCGATAGAGATTTCAACGATTGGAAAAAGCTGGTGCTTCCTCTAATCATGATTTTAGTGACGCTGAGTCATGAACTTGTAACTGTGATCATGCTTGTTGTGGTCGCGGCTATGGTTTTGCGCTCATTCTTTGAAAAGGACTACGTCAAGACGCGTGGTTTGGTCCTAGCATCCCTGCCAGCTGCGCTACTGTTTCTTTTCGTTTTCTACGCTAAGTGTAGGGTGTCGTCGGGGGAGTTTGTTATAAGGCTTGTTAGCTTCCCAGGGAAAGAGTCTGATGGGTGGCTTTCTCTTTTCGGGTTTTCCTCGTATCCGGATATGGCCCTTAATATGGCGGGCTTCCTTCTTTACTGTCACCTGCTTCTGCTGCCTTTAGCAACAAAGGGTGCCAATTTCCTGAAGAACCTTCAAATCAGGTCTTGGACGCTTTGGAGTCTAGGAGCTATCCTCTTTCCCATGGTCTCTCAAAGCGCGGAGTTCGGTGGGTATCGCTGGACCTTAATGCTCACGTACCCCCTCTCCTTCTACGCGGTAGAGGTGCTTACAAATGTTAAGCTTCACTATCGTAGGCTGCTCCTGCTCTTAACCGTCGGGATGTTTACTGTGGGTTTCATGGCCATGCCGTATGAGTATGGGTTCCCGTACTTTGCGATTCCTCAGTATCAGGTTTACGTGCCGTCGTCTATGTTGCAGAATACTGTGCCCCTAAGGGATTGTCAAGACACCGTTAATGTGTTGGAGTGGCTGAAGAATGATATGGATGAGGATGCGCGTCTGCTCACTCATCGAGTATTTTATGGATGGGCGCTTCTGATGCTTGACGAGGATCAAATCATACATTATGAGTATGGAAACCCGGGAGAAGTGGCGAGAGAGGTGACTCAGCTTGGCTGCGATGAAATCTATCTCGTATGGTGGGTGAACGGCTTTGGGTGGCATGGGCAACCGACAGTCTCTTCGTCTTTCAGAGAGGTTTGTCGAAGTGGTAGGATAGCTGTTTATGTCTACGAGCTTGAAGTCTAGCTGGAGATACTCGTTCAAGAAGCATACTCACTGAAAAGAATTTAAAGGCTTTTAAAACTTTGAGAGTTTGCTTCGTGTCCTCCTATCCGCCGGGTAGGGCGAGGTTAAGCGAGTTCGGCTATCGACTGGTGAAGGAGCTGGATGCTGTTGACGGGATTAATGAGGTCTTAGTCCTTGCAGATGAAAGTAGTCCTAAGGTTGAGAGGTTTGGCGAGAAGACCACGATTTTTCGGGTATGGAGACCCGACAATCCTCTATCGATATTCTCACTCATCCTTAAGTTGCTTAGGCTCAGGCCAGATGTGG
>Ga0315314_1003759_pt1 | contig 11697 bp, 11 predicted proteins | sample TDP9_MG_FD_203631 | JGI IMG/M metagenome (GOLD analysis project Ga0315314, IMG submission 203631) | Freshwater sediment microbial communities from Lake Towuti, South Sulawesi, Indonesia - TDP9 | ecosystem: Environmental > Aquatic > Freshwater > Lake > Sediment | place: Indonesia: South Sulawesi...
TAAAAGCTGGCTCCTTAACTACTTGCAGCTTGAGCAGCTCTTCCCAAGCCATGCCAATCGGAAAACCAGTTAAAGCAATGATGTAGTTTTCCCGACCATCCTCACGATACGGCGACCCACTAAAGCCCATGCGATATTTGGCTTTCAACGTAGCTAAACGAATGAAAGTGTCCGCTGGAAGATGCTGGCACTCATCAAAAACAACGAGACTATACTCCCTGTTCCGAATCTTCTCATAGGCATGATAAGTCTGGACATCAATCTCAGACCGGAACTGAGGAACAAACTTGGCTATTCTCTCCAACCATTGCTCCTTCAAAGTCAACGTCGGCACAACAACAAGCTTGGATCCCTTAACTCGAGCCAACGCATAAATTCCAAACAGGCTCTTGCCAGAGCCGAAAGCCCAGAAGATCCCAATGGCGCCTTTACTAAGGAATTCCCTCCAAGCCTCTTCCTGGTAACCCCTCAGCTGAAGCCCATTCCACTCACGCAGGTCCTCTTCAACAACAGGCTTCGCCAAAAACGGCAAAGTGCCGTCCTCAATCATCTGCGCAATCAGCCTAAACTCATAGCCCTGCTTAACCCTAATGCGATCCTCGCCTTCACGCCTCGACAAAAACCGCTTATACCTTTCCCAAGCTTCACCTTGGAGTTCCTTGCCCGTCAGCAGCATGCCGTCATAGACTTTGACAGGTAATGACTTCGGAAACGGAAACTTCTCATTCAAAGCCGAAGGAATACTGCTAAACAACCTGACGTACTGATTAACCACCCAAATGTTGTAGCTCTTAGTCGACCGCTCCAGCCATCCTATCTCAAAATTAAGCCACCGTGGAGCAATAACGTACCACTCATTAGGCCTCTTCGGAACAATCACGTAAGGCTCCTCAAAAAACTCCTCAAACCGTTCCCAGTCAACCTGCCCGAAGCGAATCATTTCAAGACGGCGCTCAAACTCAGCCTTAATCCTGTCCCGCTCCTCACGCATGCCCTCGATAAGCTCATCAATCTTCCGTAGAGAATCCTCAAACGTCTTCCTAACAGCTGAAACTTCACCCATTTTCTATCCTAACCTCAGCTCGCTAATGAAAAGAAAAAAAAGGGAAGATGGGCGAAACTCCCTAAACTAAAAAGTATAAATTATAGCCTAAGCAACGGTCTCTCCCGGGCTACCATGAAACCTAGTTAGGGACACTGTTCAAACTCTCGACCTAGCAAGATGGAGAATGGATTGAGCATCACATTTCCTGCACATTCAACAACTTATAAAATGTTTCCGCCATCTAGCATACACTTGCCCTGATAATATCGACTGCGCGAGAAGAAGAAGGCTAAAGGGGTTTGTTTCCTTCTTCTTCAGAATTTTACTTTTCAGCCCTCAAACAATGCAGGATGGTGGTGGCACTAGGAACAATCTGCCACTACCACCACACAACAAACCCAGCTGTCCCAGAACGTCACTTTTGGCAACATTCTAACTTCACGCTAACCATGTTGCAACTTCACGCCAAACAACATCGAAAGTGCGCCAAACCAACCTCCAACACAACCAAAAACAACAATCAGAAACAAAAAAAACCCAAAACACAAACAGAAAAGACTCAGCCCAGCCTCAAAAAATTTTTTCCGCACCCATACTAATAGCCTCTCTGCACTGTGTCCTAACATTAGCATCTGAAATAAAAAAAAGAAATAGTGAAGATTACTTGTACGGTATGAATTCCTTTCCGAGCAGTTCTCTAGCTATAACAATGCGTTGAATGTTTAATGCGCCTTCGGCTCCTATGACGTAGGACATAATTCCCCGCCAAGCCATCTCTATGGGGCATTCCTGCGAGTAACCGTAGGCTCCCATCCAAATCATAGCATGCTCTGCAGCGCGCATGGCAAACGGTGGAATCTTCAACTTGACAGCCGAAATGTACTTGACTATTTCCAATGCAGTGAACTTGTTGGTCTTGTATCTTTGATCAACCATCCAAGCCGTTCGATAGAGCAACGCCCTCATGGCTTCCAGTTCTGCCCAGTCGTCTGCCAATTCAAACTGTATGCCCTCAAACTTGCCTATTGGTCGTCCGAATGCCTTGCGCTGCTTTATGTAGTCAATACCGATTTCTAGCACTCTTTGAGCCACACCAACACAAACCGCACCGATGAGCAACCGAGCAAGGTCGAAGCCTTCCATTGTGGGATAGAAGCCTTCGCCTTCATTGCTCAGTCTGTAGTTGTCGGGCACCTTGACGTTTTTCATGCTAAACCCACCTGTTGATATGCCCATTCTGCCAACATCGTCGAACCGTTTGGTAACTTCAACACCAGGCGCGTTGATTGGTAAATAGAATCCGGTTAAACCTTTGTGAGGTGCACCTTCTGGCGCTGGTGATGTTCGTACGGTTATCCAGTAGCCTCCGCCCATCTTTTGAACTTCTTCGGTGCCGCTTATGTACATTTTTTCACCGTTGATGACCCAGTCATTGCCCACCTTCTTGCCGGTGCTTCTGAAAGCTGCGACATCAGAGCCTCCGCCAGACTCGGTGGTGCCGATGCCTATGAAAGCGTTGCCTTTTATTGCTGGTCGAATGACAGCGTTCCTGACCTCTTCTGTGGCGTATTTGTCAACAACGTAGCCCCAGCTTGACTGTACTAGGAAAAACACCGGGATGGCGCAGCTGATGTCGGCGTAGCCCAGTTCTTCTGCTGCAATACAGGCGGTAATCCAGTCGGCTCCTGTTCCTCCGTGGTCTTCGGGCGCGGTCATGACCAGCAAGCCTAGGTCAGCCATGTCTTTGACTAAGCCATCGGGCATCAGTCCAGTTTTGTCCATCTTTCTGACTGCTTCCAAGTGGAGTTTCTTTTCGCACCATTCGTGTATAGTCTTGCGAAACAGTTGCTGTTCTTCGGTGAATTCAAATTCTATCATTTAGATTCTGTTTTCTCCTTTCAATTCGAAGAGGTAGCTGTTTTTGTATTCGTCAGCATATAAGATTTGTTCAACATACCTTGGCACGGCAATCAGTTGCCATTTTCAGCTTTTCAACAAAACCTAAGCAGAAGGGGACTTAAAACATCGAGTTCGAGGGATTCAGCTTTTAAGTTACATGAAGATACATGCAAGCCAGGTGAACATTAAATTGCCATACAATGTAGAGGTAACAATAAAAAGCGTCAAAGGAACCTGCGACTTCGGCTGCAAGGTCGGCGACAAAATCTATTTCGACGGCAGAGGAGTAAAAGGTGACATATGCTACAGCGCCCTGATGGCTATCCTTCCCAAGGTCTACGCCATGAGATACAATGCAGAATTCCCATGGGCAAAAAACAAAGACATAATCAACAACGTTTGCCCAGACCCCGAGAATCCCGTGATTTTTGAGATAAAGAGGATCAGAAAATAGCAGGCGACAAGAAAAATGGATTAGAAAAGCAAAAGTGGCAGAGTCGCAGACTCTTGCTTGGATGGAGTATTCATGGTTACCGCTGGCAAAGTCTTCAAAATAGCCGAATCAATTTCACTTTCCGAGATTGCGTCTAAACTGAAGGGCTTCAAAACCGAAGGAGCCTATGAAGAAGGAGATTACAAATTTGCGCTAGTAACAGAAGTCACGAATCTGGCAACGAGAGAAAACATAGTTGCTGGAGTATATTCTCACGACTACGTGCTCCATGTTTTTCACCGAGGCAAAGTGGTACCTCTGCCAAAAACCATCGAAGCAATGTTTAGCTTTAACAAACTCAAAAAACAACTATTCCTAACCGTTGTCGAGAAGAAACGAATCGCCAACTTCATCGCAAACAAACTCGGTGAAATAATTTTTGAAAAAGTTGGCGTGATAATCCAAGCCCGCATATCACCTGAAACGCTCAGAGGTTTTCACACCAAGAACCCAGAGGACACCAAGATAACTTTTTTTGACAACGTGGACATTCCAAACGTGGACAAGCTGTCATTGTATGGACCTAACCTTGTGAGCACAACGCTGTTTGACGAGTACAGCAAACACGGCGACCTATGGTACATAGTTGCCAGAGCGAGAGAATACGGCTACGTTGTAGGCGTAACGAGAGACGCGTCGGTCACAGTGTTTAACTTAACCGACAAAAACAAATACCTAGAGTACGTGACAAAAGAGATTTATCCGCTGATCATCTAAACGAATCAAAGCATCGAAAACTTCTTTTCGCTGGTGTTCCAAGTTACTTAAGCAGCCTCGCATACCATCAGCGTGATGTTGCCCAAACTCGGAAGAAGGCTGTTGAGAATACGCTCGAAGACATCCAAAAATGACGCCAATTTGGGGGATATACTCAAACGCTCACCGATAAGAGGAGGTGTTACATGAATCGTTTTTTCCAACTTAATTCTGCATTTATTTTCAATGACCTTTTCGTGAAGTTTGGGCAGAGTGAGCACGTTGATGTGTCCCACACTTTTGTCGAGTTTTTTCACCGACGGTTTTGAAATCTTAGCGAGCATGATTCTCAACAATCCATAGTTCGGTGTGGAAATAACAACGGTTTTCCGCCCGACTCGCACAATCTCGCTGATTGCAGCACCAAAGTTTGGCAAATGCTCTATTGTTTCAGAACACAAGATGCATTCAGCGCATTTGTCTTTAAGCGGCAAAGCTTGAGCATCTGCCTGAACGAGTTGTGGTTTTCTGTGCATTTTTTTGATGTTTTTCAGATAGGTCTTGGATACATCGAGCCCAACGGGTTCCACGTTAAAACCTGCTGCTTCGAAAAGGTATTCCCCAGTGCCACAGCCAATGTCTAAGAAGATTCCTTTGCTGCAAACCGACTTGAGAATCTGAAGAATGTGCTCCTTTCTTTTTCTATGATACCTTGAATCCCAAAAATAAACACTATCATATCGGCGAACATTTTTTCCTTCTCTCTCATAATACTGACGAAGAGATTTTTTCATAACCTACCATACCAAGGCAATTATATCTCTGTGAGCATTTTCTCGAACGATGGAAAGACATGGTCTACATCAAACTTTTGCATCGCATTTCGAGCGTTGACGCACAGATTGTTGTAATCTTTCGGACTTTTCATCCAAGTCGAATAGACATTGAAGATTCTCTGCATTATCTCAGTGGTAGTGTTTCCGAAAAGCAGCGGCATTCCGAGATTGTATAGCCCAATGTGAGCGAGCCTAGGCAAAGTAATCACGGGTGTGCCACAAGCAAGGCTCTCTAGAAAGGTCAATGGAAAAGCGTTTAGTCTAGCAGGGGTCACAACGACGTGAAATCTTGAATAGAGGCTAGGCATTTCAGTTTCTGATTCAATTTTAACTCCCTTGATCAACCCATACTTTGATCCCACAGCGTAAAAGTCAATGTCAAGATTGGATTGCTGCATCTTATCGACCACTTTGGTATAGATATCCCATCCCTTCTCCAGATTGCGTCTTCCAACGAACAAAACCGAGAACGTCTGTTCCTTTGCTTCCTTTGGTTTCCAGAAACCAGTATCGACCCAATTTGGGACGAATACTACATTTCCGCGATTTACTTTCGCCACGGGATTTATAATGTGTGTCCTTCGAAACAACGCCAGATCGGGTGCTCCAAACAGTGAATAATACGATTTTCCCATTAGGTAAACTGCTGAGTCCAAGTTGGGTGAAAAAACCAAATCGGTCATGTCAGAGTACCATAAAGGACTGTGGAGACCAGCCGTAGTTTTCCCACAGTTGACTCTGCATAGACGCCAAAGAGGGCTATAAATCATGTATGCTGATTCAAAGCCTGCGAGGTCAGGTGTCCAAGTCTCTCGATACATCAAGTCGGCTAATGCAGAAGTTTCGACCTCTGTAATGGATTTATGCAAACTAAAGGGCGGCGCGAAAACCTCAACATAATGTCCTCGCTCCTGCAGAAGACTAACTGCTTGAAGGGCCCATTTTATGCCTCCAGCCATGTATCTGAGACTGTTGGGAAGCCAAAATGCTATGTTGGTCAATGCCAATGGGCCTCTTAGCATTTTTACTGAGAAGACTCAACCTTAAAAATGGCTACATCCCGATTTTCGAACACAGCTTTATCAGCTCTTTTCAGCATACTTACTGCCCATGCGCTTTCAAGCCCGTCCTTGTAAACTACGATGTAATCTATGTTGTATGCTGCCATCGTTTGCTGCCGCGATGCTGTGAAATCGTTGTTTGGAATAGGTTCAGAGGAAGTCGTGTAAACCTCTATTCTCACACTCTTTATTGACTTATACTCAATTCTTATACCTAAAAGGCCCTTAGTAGCATCTCGAAAATACCAAATTATCGTCGCGTTCCTTGCCTCAACCACGATAGGAGCCAAACGCTCAACCACTATTTTTGGTCCCAGAATAGCCGCATCCTCCTGACGGTATGCGACTTCTGGGTTGAAGAAAAATGTTAACTGGAATTTGGATGGATTTGTGAAATTATAGGAGATGGACACTTTTTTCATTTGTATGCTCAGTTGTTTTGTTGCGTCTTCTCCTTCTACTACATACGTTCCGTCTGGGCTCAATTGCCACTTTGTGAGAGATTGATTTAACGGTCGTCCGTTAACGTATGAAAGACCTTCATCGACCCATAGAACATTTATGAATTTGCCTCTGTCATATGAATAGGTGCTTATCAGAGGGCTTAGTGTTCCACTCAGCGGAGACATTTCGTAAACCCTGAAAAACCCAAGTTCTCTATAGTAGTTGGCAAGTTGCATAATCTCAACGTCTCGGTATATCCTTAAAGGCTCTCTAGTAGTTATTGCATCCGCTTGATGAAACCCTGATATGACTTTTCGACCAGTGAGAACCTCAATCCAAGCCCCTAAAGGAAAGGTTGCTGCAATTTTCGAGTCCGAACCTGTATTCTCGGTTAACCACCGAATGGCTTCGTATTCGCTTGCCCTGATTAGTGCATCGTTCTCAACTCTAGATGAAAGCCTGTAAATCATAATGGACCAAGTAAGAGCAGTCAATAATATGACTACAAGTAAAGCAACAGCAACTTGCTTTTTTGATTTTTTCAAAAAGGACGCTGAAAAATATCCGATAGAAAGTGAAGACAGTACAATCAGTGGGGGGATTGAGAAATCCAGAAAACGTGCGTAAAACGTTGGAAACTGAAGGATCTGAAGCGAAAGGGCTAGGAGAATAGGAATTCCAAACCCCGATATCAGTATTTTAGAGTTCGGTTTATAGAATCTGTAAAGAACATATGTTCCAACGACAGCGAGTGAGAGAATCATAATGTCGAAGACTATGTCCAACAATGAATACGAAGGATTGATGCTTCCAAAACCAGAAACATTAAGAGTATTACTTCTGACAGAAGGGTTCTCCACGGTTTCCCCTGCACTGTTAATGATAAAGGGTAAAGCTGAAAGACCAGGCAATATGAAGACAAGAAAGCCCTTTAACGCAAATCTAGCCTTCTTGATGCCTGCAAACATCAGATTAATAATCATAACAAAATAAAAAATGAAAGCTAAAATGTGGGTCAAACCTAACAAGAAACTGATGACTAAACAGATGACGAAGTGATAAAGCCTAGCTTCTGCGTGACTAAACCTTATAAACAGCCAGTAGAGGAGCATGCCTAAAACTAGAGAAGTTAGCATGGCGTTGTTTCCCCACGCTAAACTAGATTCATAAGCATAGAACACGCTCCCAACCGCTCCAATTGCGCACCCAATTAGAGCGATAAGCTTGTTGTGAGTCAATTCGTTAAGAATAAGGTAGGTCACCATTCCTAGGAGCGAAGACATCAATGGACCGTAGACCTTCGCTATAGGAATTCCTCCAAAGAAAAAAATTAAAGGCACCAATGGAGGATATCCCGCAACAAGTGGCTTGCCTTCTAGAAATGTCTTGCCCATTATCATATACATAGGAGCGTCGTTGCCTGGTGGAAGTAGGTAGCGATTAAGGATAAGGTATTTTATTATAAAAGAAAGACCCGTCATTGCTAACACAGCTAGAATGATTCTCTCACGTGAGAGAAAAGAACCAACCGACACTCACTACCACTTCTATCTAGACGCCCACTGCAACCTTTTCTAAAAAGCTTTCCATGAGGCCTATTACCAAAGACCAGTCATGCGTCTTCGCAAAATGTCTGGCCTCGTTGCTCATTTGTTTCCACATCTTGTCGTCATTATAGCATTGGAGGATAGCGGACGCAAGGAAGTGACTGCTTGGACTAACCCCAAGCCCGCATCTAAATCTCGTTAGCTCCTTCGCAGCATTATTCGGATAATTGAGGGTAACAAACGGCAGACCAGCAGCCATAGCCTCAAGCACAGCAATACCAGAACCCTCTCTCTCACTTGGCATGGCGAACAGCCAAGCATGTTTTAACAAATCCAGCATCTCGTCATCTGGCAAGAAACCGTAAACGAAACAGTCCTTCGTGTTTGAGGCTTCTTCCTTGACCTGTGAGAAAGATGGACCGGAGCCAACAATGTGCAACTCAGCTTCGGGGGCTTTTTCCTTCACCTGACGATACGCATCAATCAACACGTCAACGTGCTTGTGAGGAACGAGTCTTCCAACGTAAACTATTCGTCCCCATCTCTTCTTGTTATTGGTTGAACAAAACTTTGAATATTCAACACCGTTGGGAACGACTGAAATTTTTTCTGGTCTAATCTTCAAGAAATTGATTAGTCTATCTCTTGTAAATTCGGATACTGCAACATGATAATTACCAGCTCTTTTCAATAACTTTTGAAGCATAATTACTTTTAATGATTCGGTCCAAACTTCACACCATTCTTGAACTAAGGGCGATGCAACGGGTCGCGCAAAAATTGAATGAATTATAGGCCACTGATTGGAATAGTAAACATCAAAACTTTCGCCAGATAACCGCGCAGCTGTGGCAAGTGAAAACTTGAAAATCCCATTCAAGGTGCGGAAACCTACAGGTGAAATATAGCTGCCAACGTGAGGAAATCTGTGAACAAACATTCCTTCAATTGTTTCTTCTCGGGGTAATCCAGCATCATGTTGAAGAGTAAAAACATGAACTTCATGCCCTCGTCTAGAGAGCCCTCTACCGATTTCAAAAAACCTTCTTTCACATCCAGCCATGTGCGGATAGAATAATTCAATCACCAAGGCTATTTTCATGGCGCTTTTCTTCCTAGACGTCCCTTCAAAATGACTTTCAGAATTTTAAATCCATCGGTCCACGTGCAAAGTTTCGTTGTGCCTATTCTTGGCCTATACTTCACTGGAACATTCCCTACCTTTGCTCCATTCTTAACAATTGCAATCAACTGTTCAGTCACATAGGGCATTCCATAATCCCTGCAAGAGAACCCGTCTAAAACTCTCTTTCTGAATGCTCTCAAACCACACTGCGTATCATTAACCCTCCGAAGAAAAACTATGCTGAAAATCAGCGAGAGAACGAAATTCCCAAATCTGTTGACAAGGTCCATCGACCCTGGAAATATCATTCCGTTTAATCTATTTCCAAGAACGACATCGTATTTCTTGCTCAATATAGGTTCAACAATTTTAGGAATATCGTTTGGGTCATACGTGTGATCGCCGTCTATGTAAACCACTACTTCGCCGTCAGCTTTCTCCACACCACTTTGCAGCGCTCGTCCATAGCCGCTTCTGCTTTCAAAGACAACCTTGGCGCCTAGGCTCTCAGCTATTTTCGGAGTGGAATCAGTTGAACTATCGACAACTATTATCTCATCAATCTTGTCTCTGGGCATATCATTCAGAACTTTATCGATTGCATTTTCCTCGTTAAGCGTAGGGACGATGACAGATACCCTCAGCGCATTTAACTCATCATTTTGTGTTGCTCCCAGTGATTTCACCCTCTCAGATGTCTAGGTCTTTTCAGGAGTGCTCATCTCCTCTTTTAGTTTGAGTAAAGCTCGATGTATGGCATGGCTTCGATTGGCAAAGATTCCCTTCTCGATCATTTCATCAATCCATAGAATGAAGTCCTTGTCGATTGCTATTGATATCCTGCTTTTTTTCTTTGATTCGGCAGGTTTTGCCAAACTGTTCTTTCTGCTCCCCTACTGTAGGAACGATTATTACCGATTCCTAACAAGTTCTACGTTCTATTACTCGGTGAGTTTATAACGCTTGCGCATAAAAAGGGGTCAAAAATCTAACCAAAAATTCAAAAAAAGCCAGATCACATCCATTACCTTTTTATTTTACGGGTTTAAACGTCATTCAAAGGGAAAATCAGTTGTCTTCAGAAAGAAAGAGGAAAAAAATGGGGGCGGAGCACCTTCAACGTATAATTGACCTATGCAGGTCAGTGGAAGAGAGAGGGCTGGACCCGTTTCTCGTTGATGTCAACGACTTCATTGGAGTCGTAAGACAGTATTTTCCAGACTGGGAATCAATGGATGAGTTCAGCTTGGATGCAGAAGCCATTAATCGTATGGCTTCCGTTATCAAACTGCAGAGTGACTGGGTTAGGCACAGGTCAACTTCGCTCTACACCGATCCCTTTCTTATTGAGGAAAAACTGCGCAAACTGAGCCGAGAAAGCCTAGCCAGCTTGTTCTTGAAGGCTTGGCACCCCATTGTTGAGTTGGAGCAGGTTACTTCCCACAGTTTGATTGAGGCGGTTAAGTATTGGCAGAGCTTGACCCCTTTAAGTGAACGCTGGACTAGGGTCGAGGCGGCAAAAACTGAGTTGGGCGCCGCTTCGAGGAATGAGTTGATCACGCAGAGGATAATGGCTGAAAAAGCTTTTACAGAAGAGTTGGAGGTGTTGTGGCACGAGCTTAGGCGGAAGGTGGGTAAAGGCGAGAAAATTTTGTACTGGGATTTTGTGGGCGCGGACACCTTTGAGGAAACGTCTAGACGCGCTTACATGACCAGTTTCCTCGTCACTTACGGGTATGCCACTTTTGAGGTTCATAGATTAGAGGAGGAGATTTACATTGTTCCTTTTGAGAGGCCTCGTTCGTTGGTTGGTAAGAAGCAGGTGGTTTCGGTTCCTGTTTCTGTTGGTTTTGAGGAGTGGAAGCGTTGGAGAGAGAGCAGAGGCGACTGAGCAAGAAAGCGCTTTACTTGAGGAAACTTAAGCGGGCGACGCATCTTCTTTTCTATAGGAGGCATAGGAAGCCAGGTGTGAAGGGTTGGGAGCTTCGGAAGCGTTTGGGTTCTGATTATCCTAAGGTGCTTGGGCTGTTGGATGCTTACTTGGAGAAGTTGGATTTGCAGGTTAGGACTGTGTTTGAGAGTGAGAAGCCGTCTGAGAAGCCTACGCTTGATCAGTTGGACCGTGCTCGTTTTTTTGTGACTCTGCGTGGTGGTTTAACCCCGAAGGAGACCAAGCTGAGTGGTTGGCGCATCGACGACATTGCTGGTTTAGCTGTCGCAATAGCTTTTATTATTTCTAAGAGGGGGAAGGCTTCACGCGATGAGGTTGAGGAACTGCTGAGGAACAAGCTTCCTGGATGGCGGGTTGATATCAACGTTGATCGTTACATACGGGCTGGTTATTTGGCTCAGGATGAAAACCGACAGTTGTATTTGGATTGGAGAACCCGCGCCGAAGTGGATGAGAAAGCGCTGGTAGACCTATTGCTAACGGTTGAAAGTGAAAAGAAAGCGCGCGCTGATTAACTCGTTTTAACGAATTTTCCTGAAGAGTAGGATTATGGCTAGAGCCACGGCAAGCGCGGCTAGGATTGTGAATGGGCTGTTGAG
>Ga0315314_1003760_pt1 | contig 11696 bp, 13 predicted proteins | sample TDP9_MG_FD_203631 | JGI IMG/M metagenome (GOLD analysis project Ga0315314, IMG submission 203631) | Freshwater sediment microbial communities from Lake Towuti, South Sulawesi, Indonesia - TDP9 | ecosystem: Environmental > Aquatic > Freshwater > Lake > Sediment | place: Indonesia: South Sulawesi...
AACTGGACGACAAATATCAATTGGCATCAGCGACCTGTGCTTTGGCTGTGGCAAAAATAACCCCTGCGGACTGAAACTAAAGTTCAAGTGGGATGGTAAAACAGCCAGAGCCGAGTTTACCCCCAACAAGTTCCACCAGGGTTGGGCAGACATTATCCACGGTGGAATTATAACCACTGTCCTGGATGAGGCTATGGGTTATGCCACCTACTATGAAGGGATAAAGTGCGTAACTAGTTCCATGCAAACCAAGTTCAAGCGACCACTTTCAATTGATGAACCTACCATCGTCACCGCCTCGTTGACCAGGAATGCCCGAAGATTCGTTGAGACCGAGGCAAAGATGACGTTGATGGACGGCACACTGGTAGCAGAATGTACAGCGATGCAGTATGTCGGCTCGAAAGTCAACTAGGGGAGATTAAAAATGGAAAGGTCTCTAGTCCTTATCAAACCTGATGCTATCCAGAGGGGGCTGGTGGGGACTATTATCAACCGAATAGAGGAGGTAGGGCTCAAGCTGGTGGCGGCTAAGATGCTTCACATGGATAAGGAATTAGCCCGGCGCCACTACGCTATCCACAAAGACAAGCCCTTCTTTAACAGCTTAGTCAATTATATTACCTCGGCGCCGATAATCGCCATTATCTTTGAGGGTAAGAAGGCGGTGGAGGTAATTAGAAAAATAATGGGGGCAACTGACCCGGCTAAAGCTGAGGCTGGAACTATAAGGGGCGATTTCGGTCTAGATATTGAACACAATACCATTCACGGCTCCGATTCAATAGAAACTGCCAAAGAGGAAATTAAGCTATTCTTTGGTAGGGATGAGATTTTTGGTTATTGAATTCTGACTACCGGAATAGCTTGGCTCCACAGCTTGTCCAGCTGGTATTGTTCCCGCTCATCGGGGGCAAAAATATGCACAATAACATCGCTAAAATCAAGCAGGAGCCAACCTGAGTCTACGGTGCCTTCATAGTGGTGGGGTAAAATGCCCTCTCTCTTTAGGACATGCCCAACTTCGTCCCGGATAGCCTCAATTTGTTTACTGGAATCGCCGCTACAGATAACAAAGTAATCAGCAAAGCTACATACCCCTCGGGTATCCAGCAATACAATATCAACCGCCTTTTTATCACTGGCAGCTTCCACTACCCGACGCGCTACATCTATCGCTTCCAGCTACTAACCTCCAAACACTATCCAGTTACCTAAAAAATAACCCCCTCCGTCCAAGTCTGAAGGGAGGGGGTATATTCCAAGCCAAATGACTTTACTAATAGCCATATTAGATTCCCCAAGACCATTCTAGCTCTATTTCTATACTATATAACTTCAAGGCTTTTGTCAATCGTCTATACCGGTCCAAGCAATCATACTCTCAGCCTACCGACTCCTCTTCCCTTGTCTTCCCTTATGAGCCATGGCTACATGCCTCTGCCAGCATTTCTCATGGACGTAAACAGCACATTTAGCGCAGTAGTGGATATGGGCTCTGGTTTCTTTCCCACAGACAGAGCAATTCATTAATTGTTAATTTCACCCCCTTAGTCCCCCTCTCCTTAATAAGGAGAGGGGGACTAGGTTTTAGAGAGGGGGCAAAGCCCCCTCTCTTACCTTCACTCCTCCTTCCCTGAAAGAGGTAGATGAAGTCCTTGCATAAGGGGGTCGGGGGGATGGGTTATATGAGGGAGGCGGAGCCTCTCTTTGACTCTCCATGATATGGATATATATTCCTATCATGAGGGGGAAGAGTGGTTTTTGGAGGGGGTTTTCACCCCACAAAAACATTGTTTTTGTGGGGACCTCGATTTCAAGCCCCTTCAAACTTCCCTGACAGTAGTTATCCTATTATTACCTCAATAATTAAGGGCTAAACCTGAGCGTCAATACCGAGATTACAAGGAAGGCAACTACTAAGACGATGGTAAGTTGGAACAATAGCTTTTCCACGCCCCGTCTAGTCCGATAGACGGTGCCTGGCTGACCAAAAATACCACCTAATCCTCCACCCCGAACCTGAAACAGAACCACCGCTATCAAGGCTACAGCTAACACAATCTGGGACACATTGAGATAGATTGGCATCCTACCCTTCCTCAATCTTTTGCTTAAGCAATTCGTTTACCACCTTGGGATTGGCACGACCTTTGGTAGCCCTCATCACCTGCCCGACCAAGTACTGCAGAGCTGGTGCCTTACCTGCCTTAAAATCAGCCACCGCTCGAGCATTGGCTTGAATCACCCGACTGACCGCCTTTTCAAGCTGCTGGGTATCACTAATCTGACTAAGCCCCCGCTCTCGAATAATCTCATCGGCGTCCAGCCCGGTTTTAAACATTTCCTCAAGCACCGATTTAGCGGTGGCGGTGTTAATAACAGCCTGCGATTGTAAGACAAGTAACCTGGCAAATCGTTCGGGGCTGACCTTTTTACCAAATTCTGTAATATCACTATTGTGCGCATTCATTATGGCACTGGCGGGGCCCAAGAGCCAGTTACTTATATCTTTAGCCGGAAGCGCCATATTGACAAAGCGAAGGTGCTCAAAGTAATCAGCCAACCCCTTGGAGCTGGTGAGTAGATTAGCATCGTAGAATGGCAGCTTATATTCAGCCATAAATCGGTTGCGCCTGGCATCGGGCAACTCGGGTAGTTTTGACCTTATTTCCTCCACCCACTCCCGGCTGATAACCAGTGGCGGGAGGTCTGGCTCAGGGAAGTAGCGATAGTCGTGAGCATATTCCTTGCTGCGCTGGGCTACGGTCTTCCCCGTGCCCTCCACCCAGCCTCTGGTCTCCTGCACCAGCTTTCTGCCTTCGGCTACTGCCTTCCTCTGCCGTTTGGCCTCATAATCCATAGCCCGATAGACTGCCCTGAAGCTATTCATATTTTTGACCTCAACCTTAGCCAAGGAATCCGGGCTATTTTCAGGACGGACACTGATGTTGGCATCACACCTGAAGCTGCCTTCCTCCATATTACCGGTGGATACCCCCAGGTATTGAAGTATACTGCGCAGCTTTACCAGGTATTGCCTAGCTTCTTCTGGGGAACGTAGGTCAGGCTCGCCGACAATCTCCATTAGCGGCACGCCGGAGCGATTGACATCTACCAGACTGTAAGATTCTCCGCTTGGGAAGGCACAGTGTATTAGCTTGGCTACATCCTCTTCAAGATGAACCCGGGTTATACCCACCTTCTTTTTCTGTCCATTAACCTCAATTGTCAGCCACCCGTGATGCCCAACAGGGGCGTCATATTGAGAAATCTGATACCCCTTCATTAGGTCGGGATAAGGGTAGTTCTTACGGTCAAATTTGGTGTATTCAGAGATAGTGCAGTTCAGTGCCAGGGCAGTCATGATGGTATATTCCACCGCCTTCTGATTGATGACCGGCAACACCCCGGGCATCCCCAGACACACCGGGCAGACATGGGTATTGGGTGGGGTAGTAGCATAGTCAGCGCTACAACGACAGAACATCTTGCTCTTAGTTAATAGCTGAGCGTGCACCTCTAGACCGATAATAGTCTCAAAATTCATCGCCTATCCTAATCAATATGAAAGCCTAAAGAACGGGCAAATACCTTTTTAGTTCATATTCAGTAACCTGAATACGGTACTGTTCCCACTCAATCTTCTTATTTTTGATAAAACTATTAAACACATGGTCGCCGAGGGCTTTTCTTACCAACTGGCTTTTTTCAGCCAGGCCGATAGCATCGGAGAGGTTGGTGGGTAAAGTAGCTATGCCCCGGCGCGCTCTCTCCTCATTGGTCATCTCAAAAACATTTTCTTCAACCGGGTCAGCCAATTTGTATTCCTTTTCAATACCCTCCAGACCAGCGGCTAGCATCACACTGAAAGCCAGGTAAGGATTACAGGCAGGGTCGGGAACCCTAAACTCAATTCTGGTCGCGTTTTCCTTCCCCGGTTGATACTCAGGGACTCTAATCATGTCTGAGCGGTTTCTCCTCGCCCAGGAAACGTAAACCGGTGCCTCATAGCCAGCGACTAAGCGCTTATAGGAATTGAGCCACTGGCTGACCACGGCGGTAATCTCCGGGGCATGTTTTAGCAAACCGGCAATATAGTGTTTAGCTACTTTGGATAGATAGTATGGGTCATTTTTATCAAAGAAGGCATTTCTGTTGCCTTTGAACAGCGACTGGTGGACATGCATGCCACTGCCATTGACACCGAAAATAGGCTTAGGCATAAAGGTAGCATAGACACCATGCTTTAAAGCCACCTCTTTAACCACCAATCGACAGGTCATGACATTATCAGCCATGGTCAGGGCATCGGTATAATATAGGTCTAACTCGTGCTGGCTGGTAGCTACTTCATGATGGCTATATTGAACACCAATACCCATTTGCTCCAGGATGAGTGCAGTCTCCATTCTTAAGTCACTGGCTATATCCGGGGGAGTTAAATCAAAATAGCCGCCCTCATCTAAAACACCAGTCCCCTCGGCATTCCGGAAATAGAAGTATTCCATTTCTGGTCCAACATTGAAGGTGTAACCAAGGTCGGAGGCTCGCTTAAGGTTTCTCTTGAGCACGTATCGCGGGTCGCCTTCAAACGATTGCCCACCGGGTCTTAAAATGTCGCAAAACATTCTGGCGGCAAGACGCTGCGGTTGGCTCCAGGGCAGGATTTGAAAAGTGGTCGGGTCGGGCAGAGTTAGCATATCGCTCTCATCAATCCTGGCAAAGCCTTCGACTGAAGAACCGTCAAATCCAGCACCATTGGCTAATACCTCTTCTAGCTCCCTGGGTGCGATAGCAAAGCTCTTGAGAAAGCCCAAGATGTCAGTGAACCATAGACTTATTAATTTAACGTCTTTATCCTTAACCGTTTTGAGGACATACTCCTTGGCTTTTTCCATTTCGTCCATTTTACCAACCTCTCGCTGGCTATTTGACCAGCTAATAATTTAATTGGTTAAATATTACCCTACTTTGTGCCTCCCTGTCTAGCTGGCAGGTTGTTTATTAATAGGTTATTTATTAACCTCACCCCCTTAATCCCCCTCTCCTTAGGAAGGAGAGGGGGAAGAGATTTTAGAGAGGGGCGAAGCCCCTCTCTTACCTACACTCCCCCTTCCCTGAAAGAGGTAGATGAAGTCCTTGCATAAGGGGGTCAGGCGGGTTCCCAGAAAAATCTACGATTTTTCTGGGTGCTGAGGGGGATAGGTTGCTAAACAAGCTCTAGCTGACACTGTTAATAAAAGCCCCCAGATATGTTATAATTTTTAATTGTGGAGTGGGGATATAGCTCAATAGGGAGAGCGCTGCGTTCGCATCGCAGAGGTCGGGGGTTCGAATCCCCCTATCTCCACCAATATATTATGCCCCTGTAGCTCAGATGGATAGAGCAGCGGTTTCCTAAACCGCGTGTCGGGCGTTCGAGTCGCCCCAGGGGTACCAGTTAACTTTTGACTGTAATTATGATAACATAGATTATTGAAGTAGGAGTGTAGCTCAGTTGGGAGAGCAGCGGTCTCCAAAACCGCAGGTCGGGGGTTCAAATCCTCCCACTCCTGCCAGGTAAGCCGAGGTGGCGGAAGCAGGTAGACGCGCTAGCTTGAGGGGCTAGTGAGCGTAAGCTCGTGGGAGTTCAAATCTCCCCTTCGGCACTAAAATAGGCGGAAGTAGTTCAGCGGTAGAATGCTTCCTTGCCAAGGAAGAGGTCGCGAGTTCGAATCTCGTCTTCCGCTCCAATGAGGCGACGTAGCCAAGTGGATAAGGCGGCGGTCTGCAAAACCGCTATTCACCGGTTCGAATCCGGTCGTCGCCTCCAAAATTTTAATTCTAGGCTAACGTGGCGGAATTGGCAGAGGTATATGCAGTTGACCTAGGGTGGGTACGCACAGGATATGGTGGATTGTGTCAACCATTGTCTTTCTTTATAGCTAGATGCGTCACTCCTCGGTCTCGGTGTGTTTCGGGAACTTCTCCTCAATTTCGTTTAGGCAGTCTATGGCATCTTGCCTAGAGTAGGTCTCTTCAGCGCGTTGATATCTGCGGTATAAAAAGATCAGCATTCCACCAACTGAGAAAAATACAGCAGCAAGTATCACTAATGTCATACGCTTAAACGCCTCAATTTGTGGAAAATTGATTGAAGTAGACAGGAAACCAGCGCCAAGACCAAGAAGTGTAGTTGCGACACCAAAATAGGCTGGCCTAGAGGGTTTAATTCCCTCCACCCTCTTCCTTAGGCGTTTCCAGTCTGATTTCGGAACTAAATATGCTCGCTCCTGCTCTGGATACTCAATATCTAGCCTGTGAGCAAAGGTGATACTAGGCTTCTTTTTCTTCATCCTTCTTTTCCTTTTCTGGAGGGGGCACGAGACCTAACTTAATAGCGTTAAAGAATAATGTGTTGCTGCAATGCTTACATGTCACTGCAATACAGGGGATAATAGCGCCACCAACATTTATACCACCACCGACAAACTCTCTAATCTCGTATATAGTATCAAGCACTGCCCATTGGTTATGATGACAAACGGAACATATTTGTTCAGCAACCCAAAACTCGTCCAAGCGCTTTAGCATTTGGCTTTTTTGCTCTTCACTAAGCTTCATGTTCTACCTCTGTGTCCTTTTATTTGGTAGGGCTTACTCCTATATTGTGAGCCTTTGCTTATCATTATACCACAAGACAATATGGCGAAAGGGGCTATAATTTGCTGCTCATCCGGCAGGTCAAGCAGTAGTACTAATGTCTCATCAAAAATTAGTTCTAATGAGGGATTGTCAGCCCAGCTTGAAGAAGTTAGTTTAAATAATAGTTGGGACTATTAGCTTAAAGCAAAGAAGGGAGTTCTTGAAGAGAGGAGGTAAATAGAATGCAAATGCCAATTTGGGGTGCGGTAGCAATAATTGCTGCTCTTGGAGGGGTCTTCATTTGGTATAGAAGGCGAAGAGCACAAAGTCCCAAGAGTTAGGATATACAACCTAAGTATGCCGCGATACGTTTATAATGAGCTTGATGAACCTGATGAGTGCTCCGATTCCTAACCCAACGGTGATAACAACCAGAACCACTACAGCCACTGTAGGCAGAATACCAGCCAGGTTAGCAATGGGCACCACACTGAAATCAAAGGGAAACACCCTCAGGAAAGTCAAAACGGTAGCCATACCAAGGGTGTTCAAGACGATTATCGTAATTTGGCGCACTAGGTATCGGTCAAGGGCAATTGAGACGGCGCGGCCGACTATAGCAAGAATTAACGTCGTGTTTAGAATTGGAAGCACTAGGCTCAGCTCTGGGGTCAGGATAGGGTATATATTCCATCTGGTGACACCATCTACTGTTTCACGTGAATAGATGGCTAGATACTGACTAAAGAAGTTAAAGAAAACCAAGAAAAAGGCGCTCCAAGCAATGACAGCACTAGATGACACAATTCTGCCGGCTCTGGTGCCCTCAAGGCGTCTCTCTAACGGTTTTCTTACTTCTTCTGCCATCGCCGGTGCCGGGGGCTGTGATGGTTGTTTGGCCTCAATTGGTTCAGCCCTTTCTTTTAAGTCTTCTACCCTAGTGCCGTCTAGCTTGAATAGCAACCTCTGGGCTAAATCACCAAACACAGCCAGTCTAACTAGGCGGCCACGATTAGTCTGGTGCATTAGGAATATCCACAGTACTATGGCAATTGCCAAAAAGACGCCAAAAACAACGTCTGCAGCCACCCATGCCGGATAAAAGAGCCACCCCCAGCCAGTCCAAATCAGCCATCCGCGAACATTATCAGCGACGGCTATAATAATGTGAAGGATGCCAAACGTCACCAGGGACTGCATGGCATGGAAGCGGACAAGCTTGTTCTTCCTTTCAATAATGAGGAAGACTATGCCCGTCACCCAGCCACCGAGATAACACAGTAACCCGGCAGTATTAGGCTTTAGACTGGTTGTTGAATCGCTCGATGCGGCTTGGTTCTCTCTCATTGCTCCAGTGAAAATGGCTAAAATCGAACCGGCGGGTGCCAAGTCCCAATTCTGCGGTTGACGTCCTAATCACATTCAAACCTAGTGAGGCGTATTTTACCATCAGCCTCATTAAATGTCCATCTAGTTGAGCATTCACCCCAACTCTTGGTTGTGACCGGCCCCTCGATTACCCATTTGCCTTCACCCTGGTAATCAGCCGCCCATACTCCGGTTGGAGTCGCAGTTCCTATTTCCCCCAATGCTTGGGCAGCCTCCTCCCCTACTAATTCCTCATAGTAATGGTCAATGTAGGGCACACCATAGACCTGGATTAGGACAGCGGCTTGTGTTTTGTCTAAGGCGCGTGGTGCTACCAGCGGTTGCAACAAGCCACAACCGAGGAAAGGAATAGCCAACAGAACGACAAGCCCAGCCGGCAGTAACCACTTGACGATAGTTCTCATTTGATCTTCCTCCATACGGAAACGATGCTGCTGATTTTCCCTATTCTACCTCTTCTTAGGGACTGATGTCGATAGTACGAAGCTAGTTTCGCCTATTGACAAATAAAAATTTTGTGGTGAAGTGTTTCTAGCCTATCCTAGGGAAGGGGCTCTCTTTTCTTGAAAAAGTAGCACCATATGCCACATAATTCACTGTAAATGAGCCCTTTCTTGAGACAAGATGGAAATAGACTCATAAGAGGCGTTCTTGAGGAAGCTGCTGTAGTAACTACAGACAAAGGGTCTTACAAAAGAATAACCATTAGAGAACCAAAAGCAGTCGATGATGAAACCGGGATAATCATCCAGACCCTCCGAAGTATGTATTTTCGTGAAGTGTATATTAGTGGCAAACCGGTTTCGGAAGGTGAACTGCTAGCTATGCGAGGATGCCGGCTCGAAATCCATTTCCTAGCTGATAATACTTGTGAGATAAGCATCACCAAATAAAGAAGTCTCTTAACAGAAGGCTACGCAGAATGCTACTGGCGTAGGGCTGGCGCAGTCTTGACAATTCGAGAACATAAGTGTACCGTTTCAATAGCAATTGGTGCAACAAGTATTTCAAGAAGGAGTTGGGGTAATGGCTACTTATTTAATGCTGTTTCGCCTTACCGGTAGAGGTATAGAGAATATCAAAGATAGTCCGGCTAGGGTCGAGGCGGCTAAGGAAGCATTTAAAGCTATAGGGGCGCATGTTAAAGAGTTCTATTTATTAATGGGCGCATATGACACTGCCTTCATAGTGGAAGCGCCAGACGATGAAACGATAATGAAGGCGGCTCTTCAGCTTGGTTCGCAGGGCAGCGTGCGCACCGAGACCATTCGTGCCTTTACCGAGGAAGAATACAAGCAGATTATCGCTGATTTGCGCTAAGCAAAGCCTGACCCGGATAGGGCTAACCTCTATAATAACTCAAATGCCGGGGTGGCGGAATTGGCAGACGCAGCGGACTTAAAATCCGCCGGAGTAATCCTTGTGGGTTCGAGTCCCACTCCCGGCACCAGCTTATCCAACCCCCACTACCAAGGAAACTTAAAGAAGAAGCTAACGCGCTTCTCTTTTCTTTTTAGCACGAGCCGTCCGGGGGCTAATTCTTTTGGCTCTTACTGAGACATCATTTTCAGTATTTAATAGTTCATAAGGCCAAGGCGAGTTACGCTCAACATATCTTATTCTTATGGTTGCTGTTGGAATCCAAGTGACAATTGTTGGCAGATCTCCCGGCGCAACATTCCACTGTGACCCGTCAGCTAACTGCAATGTCAGGTGTTCATCGGACACTTCAATGAGCATACTTTCTTTTATCTTATTTGGATTATCCATATTGTCCTCCTTCTGAGACTACCTCTAACTCCTATAGTTACTTTCCCTTCTTCTTTATCACCTCACGAACTGCCTGCTCAATGTCTTTAGCGGTTAGGCCGTATCGCTGCAGAAGCTCGGTAGCCTTACCTGATTTGGCATAGGTATCTTTAATAGCCACAAATTCCATGGGAACCGGATGATGCCTGATTACCACCTGGGCAACTGCACTCCCCAGCCCCCCGTGCTCCAAGTGGTCTTCAGCAGTAACAATAGCCCCGGTCTCAGTGGCAGCCTTAACAATGGCGGCTTCATCAATAGGCTTGAGGGTAGGCATGTTTAATACGCGGCAGTCTATGCCCTGTCGCTTCAGGTTATCAGCAGCTTCAAGGGCGGTGGAGACCATAATGCCAATGGCAATAATGGTGGCGTCCTTGCCCTGCCTCAAAGTTACTGCCTTGCCCAGCTTAAAACGGTAGCCCTCAGCATAGACCAGGGGTAATTTAGGTCGGCACAGTCTGATGTAGAAAGGTCCATAGCTTGCCGCCGCCACCTTTACTGCCTGGGCAGTTTCAATGGCATCAGCAGGAACGATAACAGTGAAGCCGGGCAGGGAGCCAATTAGAGCCAGGTCTTCAACGGAGTGGTGCGAGGCGCCATCCTCACCGACGCTGATGCCGCCATGAGTGACCACCAGCTTAACATTGAGCTGGGAATAAGCAATAGACATCCGAATCTGGTCAAAGGCACGCCCGGGGACAAAAACGGCAAAGGTGCTGGCGAAGGGTATCTTGCCCGAGGCTGCCAGCCCAGCAGCAATACCCACCATATTCTGCTCAGCGATACCGCAGTCAAAGAAGCGCTCGGGAAACTCCGTGGCAAAGAACTGGGTCATCGTTGACCGAGAGAGGTCAGCATCCAGCACCACAATATCCGGGTTCTGCCGACCTAACTCGACCAGGGTTTTGCCATAGGCTTCCCTGAGGGAAACTTCCTTGGGCATTTCTACTCCAGCTCCTTTAGGGCTATCTCTACCTCCTGAGCATTAGGGGCTTTGCCGTGAAAGTCGGGGTTATTCTCCATGAAGCTGACCCCCTTGCCCTTGATAGTGTGGGCAATGATGACAGTAGGTTTCCCCTTGACCAGCTTGGCTTGGTCAAAGGCTGTAATAAGCTGGGTGAGGTCGTGACCGTTAACCTCGATGACGTGCCAGCCAAAGGCTTGCCACTTTTCATTAAATGGCGCGAGGTTCATTACATCACGGTTCCAGCCATCAATCTGCTGTCCATTGTTGTCCACAATAGCCACCAGGTTATCCAGCTTGAAGTGGGCAGCCGCCATAGCTGCCTCCCACACCTGCCCTTCATCACACTCGCCATCACCCAGCAAGACATACACGCGGTAGTCCTGTGAGTTGAGGCGACCAGCCAGGGCAACACCGATGGCAAAGGATAACCCCTGTCCCAGGGCACCGGCTGACATCTCCACCCCGGGGCAGGTCACCCGGTCAGTATGACCCTGAAGGCGACTGTCTAGCTGTCTCAGGGTAGCCAGCTCAGCTACCGGGAAGTAGCCACGCTCGGCTAGAGTAGCATAGAGCACGGGGGCAGCATGCCCCTTGCTTAGAATGAACCTATCCCTGTCTCCCCAGCAAGGGTCTTTGGGTTTATGCCTGAGCACCTTAAAATAAAGGGCGGTAACAATTTCTACCGCAGATAGAGAGCCACCGGGGTGACCACTACCCGCCCTGCCGGTCATCGTGATAATGTGACGGCGCAGCCTTTTGGCTACAACCGCCATTTCCTTTACCGATAGTGGTTTGGCTCTGGCTACTGGTGATGAAGAAGCCTCGGCACAAACTTTTGCTGCCGAGGCTTCGGATTCGGATAATGAATTCCCCATTTTGGATAGCGCCATCATCACCTCTGCGT
>Ga0315314_1003761_pt1 | contig 11695 bp, 14 predicted proteins | sample TDP9_MG_FD_203631 | JGI IMG/M metagenome (GOLD analysis project Ga0315314, IMG submission 203631) | Freshwater sediment microbial communities from Lake Towuti, South Sulawesi, Indonesia - TDP9 | ecosystem: Environmental > Aquatic > Freshwater > Lake > Sediment | place: Indonesia: South Sulawesi...
CCATATTGCGCGGAGAAAGCAGACCAATAAAAATCCGGCCCAGAAGGCTCATCAAACGCCCAAAAAAGCAAGAAACCTCTGAGAAGCAACGAAAGCCCAATCATGGCAAACACGACACGCAGATAAATCGCTGTAGGGAATGTGGGTGCTAATGCAAGACCCACATAAGCAAAAAAGTCAGCGTATAAAAGCCCTTGAACTGCGTAGAATACCGCAGCAAGCACATTTCTTCTGATAAACCTAACCAGAAGAGGCGCCTCATATAATGTTTGACAGCATCTGCGTTACGAATTCTGGTTTATTGCCTATATAAAATATGCTTCCTCCCAACTCCTGCGCTTTTGACTGCACAGTGGGCTCCTTTTTCTACCATGCGTCTTTCTGAACCAGCGTACTCATCGCTACATGCTCGAGAAGAACGCCACTTGCACAAACTCCTCCTCTTCTAATTTCCACCATCGTCCGGAATCTCACAATTATCGCCAAGGCAAAACAGACGTTAGCTTAGGTTTGCAAGGTTTTATAATGCAGGAATCGCCAATCAGTGAATCAAAGACCGTTGGAAATCACTTTGGCAAGTTACGAAGAATTCATAAAAGACTGGTTGACTTCACTCGTCGAAACCGACGGTATACTGATGACTATAAGCCTAATGATCCTAACCATCCTTTACACAAGTGGAGCTGTAGCGCACTGGCAAGCCACCTTAATAGGCTCAGTGGTTCTAGTGGCTTCGATTCTGCTCATGCTCTCTGCATTCTCAGCCCTAGACGCCCATGGTACACTCATACTTCAAGTCAAAGAAACTAATACTGACAGAAAAAACGCGCTCTCGGAGAAAACCAGAATTCGCGCAAAAAAAGCAAGGCAGCTATTTAAGGCAAGCCTTATGCTGCTGCTGACTGCAATAATCCTCGTTATAATTCTACCCAACCTGCCGATTAGGTAAACGTGGAGGTGATACATGAAGATGGAAAAGAGCATACAGTCTGCAATAGACTCTCTCACGTTGAGAAGAATCAATTCAGACGCGTACGAGACGGTTACCAAATCCTTCGAAGAATGCTTTGAATACATCAAGAAGAAAGGCTTCAAAACCGATCCCTACTTCAAACGGAACTTCGCCGAAATCTCAAAAAGACCTGGACTACTAGACGCTTGGATGCTCCTTACACAACTCACAACATTCGCAGCCGGAGTTGCTGCAGGACGAAGCAGAAAGAGAATACAAAGCAAAGATGTGATTACCACTAGATTGTCGGAATGTGAATCATGGCCTGTATGTGGAATAATGAGAATAGAGGGATCTTTAGAATCGCTTTCAATTCTAATGAAATGGTATGACACTCGCTCTAGGGAAAGAGCCAAGTAACAAGACACATGCTGTCATAAGCACGATCGTTGACTCTCCTGCATTACGTTCATTGTGCAGACTCCCAAGCCACTGGTAGATAGGTTTGCAGGTTCCTTATCTCTAGGCCTCCCCAACTGAATCTACATAACCACAATTATGAAATAACACGAGCGCACGTATCTGCGTGTCGAAGTGAATCCTTGTGACATGTTACTTCAGGCATCTTAACGAGGTTTTCGAAAAGGCGGGCATAGAAGTGACAAAGCAAAACAGGAATGAGATCGACAGGATTATTCACACCATTGTAGGCGTGAATTACAAGAACTGTCCCGCAGCTTGGAAAGAAGCCAAGAAGAGGCTAGCTGAAGATGAAGAAGCCTTCGTGTCCAACATAAAGAAAGCGCTAGCCAAACATTGAAACTGGAAGTTATTATTACCGAAAGTAGGCGAAAGTTAATAGCTTCTGAGGGTAATCGGCACGACTAATTGGCGCGAGCTACTGTTAATGGCTGCGTTTCGTATTGTTAGGGACCTGCGACTAGATAGGATGCCAAACGTGGACAGATTGCTTCGCCCGAGAGGGACAACATATCCGTTCAATGAATACTTCAAGGGCTTAGAAAAAGTGGAAGCTGTGAGACAAATCTTCGGCGACAAAACTGAACGAGTGCTCCAAGGCCTCAAGGTAAAATTCACCTGGATAGGCGGCTACATGTGGATCGACTCTGACGATGGAAGCATCATGATTAGCGCTCGCTACCTGAACGAAGGCGACAAAACCGACATATACCTCGATTTGATCCACGAACTTGTCCATGTAAAGCAATGGATGGAAGGAAAGCAACTTTTCGACGCCGAATACGACTACGCTGACAGACCCACCGAAATCGAAGCCTACCAACATGCGGTAAATGAAGCGAGGAGGCTTGGATTAACCGACGAACAAGTATGCCAATACCTCAAGACAGAATGGATGACCCGCGAAGAACTGCAGAGACTCGCAAGAACTCTAAACGTCGAATGCTCGTAGAAAACCCTAAGTTGACCTGCTGCACATGAATGTTCAACAACAAAAGCACAGGCCGGAGTCCATCGCCGCCAACAATGGAAGAAGTCGTACAGCGCACTTCAGCGTGTACAACTACAACTATCCAAACCGCCATCCGCAACCATACCGAATGATGTCGTCACCGAGAACAGTCTGACGACGATGTCCACACAGCTTCTGACGTACAATGCAATGCTGACATAGAAGTAGTAGTCAACGTACACGCGGCAAGGACAACTACTTCTGAGAGATAAGTCCGCTTGGTGTTATTACCTCACCTAAGCGAGAGTTAATAACATCTGAAAGGAAAACGGCCTTCAACATTCAAGAAGTTGTTGTGGGCAAACCCTTCAACGTCAACAACAACTTCGAGACATGCAGCTACATGCATACGTGATGATGGTGAAACTAGAGCGCAAGTCAACTTCATCACGCACACAACCACAACACGGGTTGAAGAAGGCGCTAAGCGATTGTCTCCTTCTTCTTCTGAAATCTCTCTTCCCGCAGCCCACAAGCACTTCAATGCCGAGGTTTAACAACCAGCAAACGCAGATGTTTTCGGGTTACGTCAACGCTAATATCCACTTGCCCAAAACGGCTTCGCAATCACTTCTCCGCATACCTCTCCTCTTTCCACGGATCAGCAGAGTTGCTGTATCCTCTCGTTTCCCAATACCCCAATTCCTGCTCTCTCGTAAACCTCAACTTCCTCACCCATTTTGCACTCTTGTAAGCATACAGCATAGGCACAACCAAACGTAACGGTCCACCATGCTCAGCATCCAACGCTTTGCCATCCAATTCATAAGCCAGCAACACATCATCATCAAGCAGCTGCCCAAGCGGCAAACTCGTCGTATAATCTCCCTCAGCCACAACGGTCACAAACCTAGCTCCTTTCAACGGCTTAACCATATCCACAACGGCCTTGAACGCCACACCCTCCCACCTATTACCCAGCCTACTCCACCCAGTTACACAATGAAAATCACTTGTGCTCAATACTTTCGGAAGCCGCTTAAACTCATCATACCTCATTCGAATCGGTTTCTCAACCAGCCCTTCAACTGTGAAATCCCACAGCTTCGGATCAAACGCCGGCACTACACCAACATGCAACACAGGAAACTTTGACGTAACCTTCTGATTCGACGGAATCCTCGACTTCACATCGCTCATGACCGCACGCTTCCTACTACTCACAAATGTGTTGTGACGCAATTAGAGCTTTCCATGAACCCAACTGAAACACAGGAAAGCCACAAAAACCCTGAAACACTTTTTAGACCCGACTCCATTCTGAATACACCCACAAAGCCAAAAGCCCCGTAACAATTCCAACCGACACAATAAACCTAGAAAAGGCAGAGTGAGCAGAATGCAGTCACCACAGGAATTCATAGAGCTGTTGCGACTTCCAGTGGTCCGTGAGGCTCTGCTCTACGAAAAACAAAGAGCCAACAAAGTCAAATGCAACCTATGCGAACGACGATGCACAATCCAACCGAACAACAGAGGTATATGCAAAACAAGAATCAACATAGATGGAACACTGTTCACCCTAGTCCACGGCGACCTAAGCGCACTCGAAAGCCGACCAATAGAAATCAAACCCTTCTTCCACTATTGGCCCGGCTCAACCGCACTCACGTTCTCAACATGGTCATGCAACTTCAACTGCCCATGGTGCCAAAACCACCACCTTTCAAAAAAAGAACCTAACCCATCCCAATCCAGCCACTACTTCAACCCAGAAAAACTTGTAAACCTCGCACTACATCAGCAAGACAACGGCCTATGCGCCAGCTTTCAGGAACCCACAATGCTAACCGAATGGGTTCTGCCCGTCTTCGATCTGGCACGACAAAAACAGCTTTACTCCTGCTACGTATCCAACGGCTACATGACACACGAAGCACTAAAACTACTCAAAGATGCTGGCATGACTGGACTAAAAATCGACGTGAAAGGCGACAAAGAAACCTACCAAAAATACTGCGGCGAAGCAGACCCAGAAAAAGTGTGGCGCAACGCCCACGAAGCCAAAAAAATGGGCATCCACACCGAGATAGTAAACCTAATCGTAACCGACGTCAACGACGACGAAGAATGCCTCAATTGGATAATCAAGAAGCACCTGAAAAATGTGGGCACTGAGACGCCACTGCATTTCACACGGTACAACCCAGCCTACAAATTCACAAACCCACCGACCAAAGTTGAAACCCTGGAAAAAGCCTACAACATGGCCAAGAAACAGGGCGTCAACTACCCCTACATTGGCAACGTGCAAGGTCACAAATACGAGAACACACACTGCCCAAAATGCCACGAAATGCTCATTCAACGCTTCAACTACACCATCGCTCAATACAGAGTAACTGACGATAAGAGCTGCCCAAAATGCGGTCAACTCGTACAAATCGCCGGACATCGAATCAGAAAGTGGCAAACGCTAGCTTAGCTAGAACACTGCAGTTAGATTGCCTGACGCGTCATCAGTACCTTCTCAATGTTTTCCAAACGCTTCTCAATTGCATCCAATCGGTCAAGTATCTGCTTCAGAGTCTTACCCAAATCCTCTGTAGCGGTCACGGGCGCAGGCGTCGGAGACGGCCAACCCAGCTCCTCTGGACGTTCAGGACGTCTTGGCAATGGCACAGGTGGACGATACGCTGACTTCTCCTCACTTTTACTTCTACTCATATCTGGTCTGGTAGAAGCAATGCAGCATTACGTTATTAAGCGTTAAAGCCGACTTTGGATGCCCCGCGTAATTACAATTAATTCTTCTATTTACTCTCGAAACACGAAATATAAATGTACTAACCAAATTATCTCTTAATCTCGTGTCGCAGCTCAGAATTTCGGGCTGAAACCTTTTCAGGAATCGAAAATCATTCAACGACTCGTATAAGGGATCGCTTCTTTTCTTTCTTCTCCTTTTTAGCTTCTTTTTTCTCGTCTTTCTTCGCTGGCGTGGGCAGTTCGTCGACAACTCGTATCAAAGGTTGCTTTTCCAAGCCCTCTATCTTGGCGCCTGGGTAGCGTCGCTCAATATCTCGTCTAAGCTCAGCCACATCAACACTGCCCTGAGTTTCCACTTTTACGACAGGTTTGCCCTTCTCGTCGTAGGTCACGGACACAGAGTAGCCAGAGCCTCCTCCAGTAGAAAAATCGGGCTCAGAAAGGAAGCTCTCTTCGTCAAACCCGAAAAGGTCGAAGAACCCTTTCTTCCGTTTCTCCCTAGGCAACTACGTGATCTCCCGAATGAAAAAATGGGAGACATCGAAAATTAAAGCTTTACCACGCGCTCTTGTCGCTCAATGCTTCATAAACTTCTCTTCATATTTCTTCAAGTGTTCCGCTGCTTCTCCAATGTCCATGAACAAAGTATCCACTCTTTCGACATCTTCGACAGCAACTTTTTCGTGTCCCAAGGATCGAGCGTTCTGCGCGGCTAAGCTCAAGAGCTGCACTGCGTAACGGAGGCTACTTTTGGCGCCGACTTGAGTCAACCTTTCTAGAGCTGCCTTCTCCAGCTTGACCTTTTCTTCCTCGGACCTCAAACGAAGTATTTCGCGAATGCTGTCTGGATCGTACTCTTCAGTTGCAATGATGACAGCGCGGTCTATGAGGTCTAGAGGAAAACCCAAGGGACTCTCAACGTCTGTTCCACGTATGCGGGCTATACCTCGGTTTGTTGCAAGTATAATTATCGGCACGAGTTCGCTTTCCATGGCTCTACCCAAGAAACTGAAAGCCTCCAAATCCAGCAGGTGAGAGTCGTCGATGAACAAGACGCCTGGATGAATGAAGGCCTTGCCCTCGTCAACCAACCCTTTCACATGCTGGTCCACTCCAGAACGTATTTCTGTGTCGATCTCTTTGCTCTCGGCGCCGCTGAAGAACATGGAGAACAAACCGCCGCCACCGCGGTTTCTGGCGTTGATCTCATCCATGTCAGTAAGGGTCAGCGTGTAAACAAACTCTTTTTCTTTCAAGACTTTGCCATTTGGGCATGGAACTTTCTGCCGTGTGTCCACATCGTATGTCTTGCCCTTCGCACTCTCTAGGCTTAATCCAAGGTTTGCGACCCGACCAGATTCAGCATCGATTTGAACCACGTGCCCTTCAGAGATGTTCTCCTGAATAATCTGCTGAGCGATGCTGGCACCAGCCTCAATTGTCTTCTCCTCTTCCCTTGTCTTCAATGTGAGCCTGACGCTTTCAGGCACCTTCTGGTATGGATTGTAAGGATGTGGAGCCGTCTTAATGTCAGCATTAACCACTTCGCCCTCGTACACCTTGCGCATTTCATGAATCTCTACGCCTATGCACTTTCGTATGGCTTCGATCAACACCTCGGTCTTCTTGCGTTCACTGCTGTATATCTCACTTCCACTCATCTGTATGAAAGGAACATTAGCCCCAAGCTCCCTAGAGACAGCCACAGCTATGGCGGTCTTGCCTGTGCCCGGAGGACCAGCCAATATTATGGCCTTGCCGCTTAACTTGCCGTCTTTAATCATCTTCACAACCAAACCCGCGGCTTCGCGTCCTTTCTCCTGGCCCACCATACCGTCTTTGACTTTGATGGCTTTGAGCTTCTCATCTAAGCCTAATCCCCTGATATGCGTGTGGGCGCCAATGCGTTCGAATCGCGATGTAGGAGTCGGCAGTTCTTTTATTGCCGTCATGGAGGAATTCATCTCTCATATTCCAAAATTGACAAACGCAACCCTATTCAACACAAAAATATAAGTTTTACCCAGCAATCCAATCACACCAAACATAAGCGCAATTTAGGAAGAACAAGAGCGAAGACACAATGATGATACGTCAAGAAGTTCAGGCAGTGATCTTTGATGACATGGACGATTCCAATAAAGTCTTGATTCTCAAGAAGCTTGACTACTCAGCTCGCCGCTACCGCTGGCGACTGCTAAAAGGCGGCTTGCACAACAATGAAACCGAGACCCAAGGCTTGCAGAGAGAAATCCTTGAGGAGACTGGCTTAAGAAACATTATGATATTGGGCAAGGTGCATGCCTACGAGTATCTCTTCAAAGGCATCAGACACACCGTTTCAAGCTATTTGGTAAAAGCAGACTCGAAGGAAGCTATCAGCCTGCAGAAGTCAGAAGTCGCGGGTCATCAGTGGACAACAAAACACGAAGCTCTTAGAATGCTCCATTGGGAGAATGAAAAGGAGGCGCTACGACGCCTCACATAAGAGAGCCTACGGGAACTTCGGCTTGATTGCAGCTGTTGAGCAAGCGTCGACGCATTTAAAGCACATTATGCATTCTGGATCCGTGAACTTCTCCCACGGCTCATCCAATATTGGCACGAGCATCGGGCAAGCTTTGACGCAGTCGCGGCAGTCTTTCCCACAACGGACAGGGTCACGTCGCAAACCTAAGAAGCTAAAGCGCATAAGGATAGCTGAAAAAGCGCCTTGAGGACAGATGTATCGACACCAGCCTCTTGGAACATATAAGGCGAGGGTCAAAGCTAATCCGAGAATGATTAAACGAGCCCAAAACAAAGCCTGAGAAGACGACAAAGAGCTGACTATTATACCTACAGCGTCGGTGCCAAGCTCAAACAACAGCGGAATGGCGTGTCGCACACTCAAGACCGTTTTAGGAATCACAGCAAACAACGTGTCAGCTGGGCTTATGGCATTGAAGGGAGCAACGGCGAACACTCCTAAAGCTTCCTGATAACTTCTCCCTAGACCAGCTACTACAGACAACGCCAATATGCCTGAGACGAGTAAGGTTACAGCCAGGACAAAGTATTTCACATTGATCATCTGATTGTGCGTCCGTGGCGTAACAACTGCATGTCTCTTTTTCATGACCTCAAGGATGTCTTGTACGAAACCAAACGGGCACGCCCACGCGCAGAAGGCTCGACCAACCAAGACAGAGGCTACAAATATAGACGCGAGGGCAAGCCAAGGCGGAATCAACAAATACAACATATATTGCAGCGAGCCTAACGCCTCACCCACAGTCTTAGAAGGAACGCCCAGCAACCCCGTAACGGGTAAAAGCAGAGGCCATGGTCCCAACCCCAGAAAAGCTGCGTTAAACAAGAAAAACAGCAGTAGCTGAACAGCAACTCTAACTGTTTGAAACCTGAGAAGTCTTTTTCGAAGACCTCTCTGCTTGGCCTCTTCGGGAGCGGTTTCAACTTCTTTTCGGCTTTCTTTCGCTTCATTCAACCTTTCTTGTCACCAAGTTTTCAACGACAACGCCGGTCTGAATTGCTGGTGCCTTTACTATGTTTTAGAAACGTGAGAGGCTTAAGTTGCATATAAATCTTCAACAGATGGCGACAGGCACGTTTTAATGGAGGAGCATAGCCATTGACCTCGAAGACGTATCAGGGGAACGGACTTGCAGAGCGCGGTCCCAGAAAGACTATTGCAGTTGCTTAGAACTCAGAGATATCACCTAGTGGCGTCGCACTCGGCAGTTAAGCCTTGCCGATGGCTGCGTGAAAGCCTAGTGAATAACCGACCCTGTTACAAGCAGAAATTCTATGGCATCAAAACTCACAGATGCGTGCAGATGACGCCGGCAGTTCATTACTGCAACATGCATTGCACGTTCTGTTGGCGAGCCCACAGCGGAGACAAACCAGAATTGAGATGGAAAGAGATTCCTAACGTAACATGGAACGAGCCTGAACAGATTGTGGAAGGTTGCATCAATGCGCAACTAAAAATCCTAACGGGATACAGAGGTTACGGCAAAACTGACAAGTGGAAGTTAAGAGAGGCTCTGAAGCCAGGGCATGTGGCAATAAGCCTCACGGGAGAACCGACGGTATACCCGCAACTAGGCGAGCTGATTCGCTTGTTCCACAAACGAGGATTCACCACTTTCCTCGTGTCAAATGGAACAATTCCAGAAGCTTTGACGGAATTAAGCCAAGAACCAACACAATTGTATATTTCGCTCTGCGCCTACGACGAGCAGTCGTTCTTGGAAACCTGTCGCCCACAGTCAGCTAAAGCCTGGGGCAAGCTGAACGAAACTCTGAGCTTATTGCCTAGTTTTAGGTGCCCAACCGTGACAAGATTGACTTTAGCCCGCAACCTAAACATGAAACATCCTGAGCTTTACGCCAGAATAATCGAGGAGGCGAATCCGACGTATATTGAGCCCAAAGCATACATGCATGTGGGCTTTTCCAGACTCCGCTTGAGCTATGATCACACGCCAAGCTACAAGGAGATTCAAGTCTTCGCCGGAGATCTGGCTAAGGACGCAGGCTACAATGTTCTTGATGAGGCGCCTGAAAGCCGCGTCGTCTTACTGAGCAGGCTCGAAAAGGCTATTAGGCTAACATGACCTTTTCAGCTAACCATTCGGACGGTTGCAAGTCCTTGTCTCTTAAAGATTTATTGGGCAAGATTCAAGACGAATTGCAGAAACGTGAGAAGGTCCATGAAGAAGTTCAAAGGGACATGCGTCGAGCCACGAGGCTTTCCAAACAAGCCATACTCTTCACACATCAGGAAAGATTCAGAGAGGCAAAAAAACTATTGAAAGAAGCCACAGCACTTTTCACCAAACTGCATTCTATAACTGCGACCTATCCAGACATGGTTTACTCCGGCTTAGTTGATGCAGCCTTTCAAGAATACGCTGAAGCTCAAACCTTGTTAACACTGGTCGAAGAAAACCGTTTCATAAGCCCCGAAGAAATACAAGTGCCCTCAATCGCCTACGTTCTGGGACTAGGCGACGTTATCGGCGAGCTAAGGAGAAGAGCCCTCGACTCACTGCGCAGAGAAGACGTCAAAACAGCCGAAAACTGCCTGCGCTTGATGGAAGACATCTACGTGGAACTCATGTCCATGGATGAAGCCTACATGCTCGTCCCTGGTCTACGTCGAAAGAGCGATGTGGCACGGCACCTTATCGAGACAACCAGAGGCGACATAACCATCGAAACCCGACGCAGCTCGCTTGAGAAGTGCATGAAAAACCTTGAAAAAATCGTCAAGAAGAGGACTAAAGGGTAGAAGTAGAGTCAGCGCAATATGCTTCGTGGAAAGTTTTCGGTGAAACGAGCGCACAGGCTACAGCAAAGGCTATCGAATCAGGTCATCAAGGAAGACATGCTCCCTGAAGTTCTGCGTTATATCGCTGGAGTTGACGTAGCCTATGTTCGACAATGGTCAATAGGCGCGGTGGCTGTCCTAGACTACGCCTCGCTGTCAGTTGTGGAGACACGAAAAGCCAAAGTAAAGACAAGTTTCCCATATGTTCCCACGCTGCTGTCGTTTAGAGAAGCGAAGCCAGCACGAGCAGCCATTATGAAGTTGAAAATCCAACCCGATGTCTTCTTGATTGACGCTCAAGGAATAGCCCATCCATATCGCCTAGGATTCGCCAGTCACCTGGGATTACTACTTGACAAGCCAACTATAGGCGTCGCAAAAAGCCTTCTATGTGGACAAGTTCAGCCCGTGAACAGATTTGGCTGGGCACCACTGACGGACAGAGCCGAAGTCATAGGCGCTGCAGTTAGGAAAGCGCGAGACGAGAAACCAGTCTATGTAAGCATAGGACACAAAGTCTCATTGGCAACAGCCATCGAAATCGTCAAGCACTGCACAACGTCTGCTAGGGTTCCAGAGCCAATACGCATAGCCCATATTCTAGCAGCAAGGGAAGCAAGGAAACACAAACAAGAAATAACACGCGAAAGCTAACAAATCAGCCAACAGGAGAACATCAACGTGCATCCACAACTGAGAAGAGCCGTAAGCAAGATAGTTGACAAATCGCTTCGAAAGAAAGTCTTCGACTTGCTCGAAAACCCAACAATCGAAATCGGAGGCAAGGTCTACGAGGGAATGCCTCTGGGCGAATCACCTGCAGGCTTGTCTCATCATCACAGTTACCCCGGAGGCTTGTGCGAGCACATCATTTCAACCACAAACATCGCTTCAGCTCTGTGCGACACAATAGAGAACGTTTACGCTGGAAAGGTTGACCGAGACCTAGTCGCCGCTGGAGTCTTACTCCATGACATATTCAAATCATTAACATACGTCCAACGCGAGAGCGGCACCTACGCCAACGCTCCGCTAGCCGAACGCCTTGACCACCTAACGCTGGGAGTAGCAGAACTCATTCGGCGCGGTTTCCCGTTAGATCTGGTCCATATCGTTGATTCGCACATGGGATGGCAACACGGACCGATAGGACCAAGAACAGCAGAAGCGCTAATTGTCCACTTGGCTGACATGGCTGACTCGC
>Ga0315314_1003762_pt1 | contig 11695 bp, 10 predicted proteins | sample TDP9_MG_FD_203631 | JGI IMG/M metagenome (GOLD analysis project Ga0315314, IMG submission 203631) | Freshwater sediment microbial communities from Lake Towuti, South Sulawesi, Indonesia - TDP9 | ecosystem: Environmental > Aquatic > Freshwater > Lake > Sediment | place: Indonesia: South Sulawesi...
ATTTTGATGCAATCAAAAGGTACAGGCCACGCATGTCCCACATTTGCGTAACCATAACAGTCAAACGTCACCAACCAATCATTCACGGGCTACTTATGCTTGGCAGAACTTTGAAGTGGAGCTGGGGTTACAATAGACAGAACTTTTGAACTGGTTTTCAGTCTCAGCATCTAACCCCGTCGCCCCGTCCCCAGTAATTGTAACAATAGGACGCGGTATATTCAACTACCAGGTAACAACTCGATGTTTTGTCGTCTTTCAGTTATTCAGTTTCAATTTATTATTGTACTGTCAGCTTGCTCCTCAATTGCCTACATCTGTAAAGCCACCTTACGGCGGTGGCCTGATCTACGTCCTCTAGCTGTACGACAATCCGTGTAGCATGTTAGAATTTAGAGAGGGAAAAGAATTCGCCACAAATAAACAGGGAGGTTAGATCAAGTGAGAGAACAAGCAAAAACGGCCCGAGGTATATTACTAAGCCTTATGGCTTACTTTCTTACGGTTCTAGGGATACTCAGCGTATATGGTTACGAAATAAATCTAAGGGAACTATCAACTCTAGTAAAGTCGGCTGCTTTCCTTACCGGCCTAGGTGTATCCATATGCAGCACTGTTTTTCTCACAGTGACGTCGAAGCGAATGCAGAAAAGAATAGAACCCAAAAGGATACTTGGAGGTATACTCAGAGCAGTCCCATTTGCTTTGCTAGTTATTGGTGCCATATTCATATTCCTGTCCTATCGCACGGATTTATGGAACAACGGGATTTTCAATCCTAGCGTGCTTGGTGCGGGGGTAAGTGTGATGGCTATCGGGGTTGCCTTTCTATTCGCAGTATACCCGCGGATGGGAGGCTATGAAAGTGTCACCGGATTGACCAACAGAATAGAGACCTTGAATGCCAAATTCAATAGGCTAGAAAAGGTTATTGATTGCTTCTTAGATGAATCCCAAAAACTGGCTAATAGAATTAACCAGGTAGCTGGGGAGAAACGAGACAAGCGAAAAGTTGTTAAGTCATAGCTTATTAAGGAGCGTACAAACAAGATAAAGGCATAGGCCCTAAATCTGTACCTCTTTATTCCATGGTAACGACGCTGGGATTCCAAGCTATAATCCTCGGGTTACGAATCGGCTCCATACGATGCTTTACCTCATTAATAAAATGATGTATTGTTTGACGGAGGTTAAGGCTTCTCATAATGCCGCCTTGGTCAGTCCTGGGAAGAACTGCTCCCAACAAGCAAATAAGAAAGACTAAACGACCATTCTTTTCCTTCTTACCTCCTGGAGAAAGCCATCGAAGCGCTCACGTACGGATTCCAGTCTTTCTACTGAACCACTAAAGAAACCTGCCGATAGAAGTTCCCAGTTCTTGCCTTGAGCAATCCCTTCTGAGAAGAACTCTTCTATGGGAGTAGACCGTCTATCTGCACCGTAGTTACGATATCGCCAGAGAAAGCAGCCAATAGGCCCCCGATTTTTATCAACCAGGTCTACATATGTCAATGCTAGTATGTACTCAAAAATGTCAAAAGTGGATTGATAAGCATCGTCACTCGGAAGATAGGGCCTAAGGCAATCTCTGAGCACGTCATGAATATATTCATTTGCGGGAGTATATTCCCTTTCTGCATTAGGCCTCGGTACCCACTTGTAGATTTCATGTGTAAAGACATCCCAAACATTCAGTTGGCTAATTGCCGGGTAGGTCTTATTGTTCTCCCGGGCTTTCGGTGTAATTAGTATTGAAGCGAGATGTGCATAATGTCTTGCGGCAATCGAGCTGATACCAGTCGCGTAAGCAATTAATAGCGCTGGATATCTTTGAAGATCAATTAAGGCAACAAGGCCATCGCGCTGTGGCAGTTCGTTCAGCCTTTCAATACATCGTGTTAGATGGTAAGCATTAGAGCCTGTGCTGTCAAAATAACTGATTGTTGTCAGTATCCCCAGTAATGTGTCACTGATTGTTTCGTAACCGTGCATCCTTGCCTGAAATTCGCGGATACCTATTTTTTCGCCGTGTGTGTCAAATCTAGCCGACGAAATTTCGCCGTAAACCTTTTCCAGTTCTTCGGATATTAGATCGTGTAGCCGTACATTGTATTTATGTTCAGATAGAAATCTTTTCGTAGTAGCAATAGCTATTGCCGTTGATATTGGGTGAAGTGGTTCTACTTCTTGTAATGACGAGACTTTGTCTAAGAGATCAGAGAAAAATTTGTCGGCACTCTCTATTGGTATTACTTGTGCATGTCTATGTTCTATGATACGTTTTGCATCCTCTTTCGGTTCACCTATCGAAGTCCAGTATGTAGTAAAACGTCTTGATGGACAACGTAGAATGGCATTTCGTAGCGCAATGTCCCATTCTCCTGACCATCCGCATACTATCAATCCAAAATCGTCAAGTACACGATCAAGATAGCCGCTTATTTCGCTGGAATATTGAGTTAGCTCCTGAGCCGTATTCTTAATGCGCGTATCTCGATAGTCACCATGAAGTTTGACTATCGTGATTTTGGAATGCACATAAGGCAAAGCGCCAGAAAGAGCATCGTCTGTGCTAATAACATCTGGGGTTATTCCTTGTTCCTCAAGAGAAGATTCAAGTAACCTGTCAAAATTCGTAGTGAGAATCATCCTGACGAAGCCTTTCTTGACTAGAGAAGCGATCGCCTTATGAGCAGCTGTCGGTAGTTTTAACCATTGTTCTCTCTCTTCTTCGTTTGGTTCGAAATAGGAGCGCAATAATCTATTTCGTTCCGCCGCCGTCGCAGCAATTTGTTCCAGTATGCTCGAATACTCAGGCTCTTTCCCAAACTTTACTTGATACCAGCTTTCAGCATCGGCTTCAGAATCGTCACCCAACAGTTTTCTTAGTTTGTCAACAAGGCTAACAACAATCTCCCATCCGGTAGGAATTCCTGCCGATCTTGATACGCCGGAGCCGAGTAGTAAGGCATAGACTCCAGGATTAGCATGCAATGATAGAGCAAGGTTTAACAAAGAATCATTCATAATAATGACTAGCTCATAACGGATTCAAGCAAAGCATACATCGCATCCAAAAATTCGTCAATTAGAGAGCTGCACTTTATGACGATTCGTGCAATGCGGTAGTCGTTGACCTCATAAGGAATCAGCAGTGTTGCCCTGGTGTGCCCCTATGTGATAGAATACGACTAATAAGGAACAAAGAGACAACAGAAGTCCTTGGACAAAGTGGAGTTTTCAATGGACATTCCTATTGAATGGTTCACTGTCGAAGAGGCAGCAATCTACCTAAGAGTATCAAAACGAACTATATACAAGTGGAGTAGGGATGGAAGACTCCCTGCCTATTTAATTGGTAATCGCAGGCACCGTCGCTACAAAAAAGATGATCTTGACAAGGTACCTCGTCCAGCAGACCCCCAAGGCGACATTGATGAACAGCATACAAGATCTCAACACAATTGAGGCGGAAAAAATTATAGAGTCGTTTCGGCAGGGAACGGTGCCGATACAACACTTGGAGCTTTACCCTGTAGGACATGAGCGCTGGCTAGCATCAGTATATAGAGACCTCGATTTTGTGGCGCAGGGTGGTTCAAAAGTCCGTTTCTTGTCTGCGCCGTACGGTGGTGGTAAAACCCACTTTCTCACACTGCTTAAGTTACGAGCACTATCGGTAAATTTCTTGGTGTCATACGTGGAACTCCATTCTAGAGAAGCGCCATTCGATAGATTCGAGGTCATCTTCCCAAAGGTCATGCGTGGCATCAGTCTACCTGATGGGCGTGGCATCGAGCACATGCTCGAAGATTGGGCAAGACAATTTCCCTACTATACTTCGCAGGAAGTGGAGGCAAACCTGCGCCGAATTGCACCCTCTCTGGATTTCAGGGCAGCTCTGCGAGCATGTTTACAATACGCCAACACAGAATCGCCAGACCATCGGATGCGGATGGAAGGGATAGTAGCTTGGCTCCAAGGGTACCGAATGATATCCGAACTATCTAGAGCAACAGGAATACGTTCCAACGTTACAATTGCAAATGTTAGCGAGATACTGGGTTCCTTCTTGAGATTTGTCAAGGCTACCGGATATGCGGGCCTAGTGCTGCTTCTGGATGAGGCGGAGGCCATTACATCGCTAACTCAATCTAGTAAGCGTAACGAGGCAAACCAGAATATACGGAAATTATTGGATAATGCTGATGAACATTCTGGTCTTTACGTTATCTTCAGTACAACTCCAAAATTTCTAACGGACCCTAACAATGGGGCTGAATCCTATCCCGCTCTTTGGACCAGAATCAAGGCTGTAATAGGCGGCAGACTTCAGCAAGTGAGTTCAAGGTCTACGATTATGGTCTTGCCACCTTTTGAACAGACCACTTTAGTAGACTTAGCATCTCGGATTATAGATACCCATTCACTCGCATATGAATGGAACGCGTCAGACTATTTGGGTCAAACTAAAGTTCTTGAGTATGTTTCCCTTTTCCTCCAGCGCAGTGATCCACGTATGATTAGGTCTTTCGTCAGAAGCCTGGTATATGTTCTAGACGTCGTGGAAGAAAAGCGCGAAAAATCTATATTAGAGGACGTGCTGGACAAGTTGGAATTTGAGCGTGAAGACTAAGTTAGCATTGATGCAGATGGGCAATATTGGAGAAGATCGCAGACTCAGAGAAGTGCTTGAGAAAGCACGAAGCCGTCCCCGGTTGCCATCCGCGAGTGACATATCAAAGGAAACAGCCTTGGCGTTGATTGAATCGTGTCGTCAAGGAATAGCTCCGATTCAACGAGCCCTCGTCCTAGCAGTGGGGCGAGAGGAATTGATCAGTTGCATGAAACACGACCTCACGAATGTTGCTAGCCACGGTTCTTGCTTGCGAGTCATCAACGGGGTATTTGGTATGGGTAAAACGCTTACGCTGAGAGTTCTTCAAGAATATGCTCACACAGAGGGATTTGCAACCAGCTTTCTTACGCTTTCATCCCGTGAATGCCCAATGTATGACCTTGCGGCTATCTATCGTCATATAGTCAGAGGCATTAGGGTGGCTGACTGCCTAGACAGACCTGCCTTGGAACATTTACTCGAAACTTGGGCTAGAGAAGTCAAGGAGTATGTGATGCGACAAAGGCTTGTCCCGTGGGGACTTAGCGAATTAGATACGAGTTTTAAGGTCGCATTGACCCAATATTACGAGGGCGTTCAGTTCGCAAGGCCGGAGAAGGCGGACCTTGCACTTCGTTGGCTGCGCGGTGAGACAACCATGACTGATGCTAAGCGCCTGGAGATTAGCTCTACCATATCTCCGCGGAACGCGCTTGCCATGCTAGGTAACCTGACGCGAATGCTTCGATTTGTAGGCACAAAAGGATTGGTTATTCTGCTGGACGAAGCAGACGCCATCCCATCCCTCCCTGGCACTGCAAGAAAGGAAGCGGCATATACAAATCTACTTAGCTTAGCCCGTGCTGCGTCGAGCACCCCTTATTCATACTTCGTGTATGCCACGACCCCTGCCTTTTTTGAAGAGATCCCGCTAGGGTTCGACGATGCACTTAAGAATGTTATCACTTTGGATCAACTTACGAATACGGAGCTAATTGAGCTAGCTGAGGAGATTCGAGATTTGCACTTTCAAGCATATGAATGGCGGAGAAGCGACTTAGGCATCTCATCTTTAAAACGTTTTGTACACACGTGCAAATCCAGTTCAATTGAGACTCCAAGGGTCTTCATCAGAACCCTAGTAGCCGCGCTTGACACTTGTGAGGAGAATGAAGGATTAACTCTAGACAAAGTTGCTCGAGTATTGAATTAACATGAGATGGGAAGAGAGATTTATTACAATTGTTAGTGAGGGAGGTCACACTTTGTTCTTTGAACGATTCGTGCAAGCTGTTGAGGTTACAAGCCTAGTAGTCGTGTCTCCGTGGATACAGAGCCTAGATGGGGAGTCTCTCTCGTTGAAAGATATACTCTGGTCAATCGAGAGGAGAAAGGTACCTACGACTATTATCATGCGCAGCCCTCAAAAGGAGCCCCTGAATAGAGATGCAGCTGAACTCTTTGAAGGTTGTCCTTTCATAACCCTATACTATAACAATGACCTCCATGCTAAGATATACGTGTGCAGATGTCAGCCATTCGGTTTTGCTTTGCTGGGCTCTGCCAACCTGTCGGGCCGGGCTACTAGGTCACTCGAAGTTGGATTGCTGATAGAAGGCAAGGGAGCAGGTCGTTCTATTGTTGAGGAGCTTGAACTTTTGGGTAAGGAAGATATTCCAAATAGGGCAAGGACTGAGCTTAGACAACTGGCTCAAGTTCGTCCCTTTGCCTAGTTTCAGATGTGAAGATGTGTAGGATTCCAGAAAAGGAGGGGAAAATGGAGATCAAGGAGATGGAGCTTAAAGACTACTGCTGCTTGAATCGCCCTCGATTTAGGGTGGATCCAGAGTCTGACGCTGAGTGGTTCTTTGGCAATAAGCAGGTAAGTGAGGAGCTATTGTCTCGGATTGGAAGCGATTTCGATGTAAGAGGAATTCCAAAATGCGGGCTTATTGGAAGGTTCGGCGACGGGAAGACTCACGCACTGTATCACATCAAGTATCTGTTCGATAAGGAGCCGGAGAACTACCCAGCAATATGTTTCTTCCTTGGACTGGCACCCTATGATGAGCGGATATCTGACCTTGGAGGATGGAAATACTTTCATGGCAAGATGCTAGACGCAATGGGCGAAGGCTTCCTCAGGCAAATTGTTCAGGAGTTTGACCGTTTGCCAGAGGACAGGACGGCTGACTTATCCGAAGAGATGAAAAAGACATTCAGATTTGGCGATGAGAACCTAAAAAGGTCTCTTGCCAACGTGCTCTCAGGGTACTTTCTGAGGGAAACGAGGTCAATTTTACCAGCATGGCAGTGGCTCAGAGGTGCTAAACTGGAGAAGGGCAGTGCCGCTCAAGACCTTGCTGCCACTAAGGGTTTGGAAAATGCTGAAGACATGACCAACGTTATTCTAAATCTGGGTAACTTGGTTCGAAAGACCCGAGGCAAAGGTATTGTCTTTCTTATGGACGAAGCACAAGCACTAGCTGATGTGTCAAAGAGGGACATAGAAATACACCATGCCTTCTTACAACTAGCCTCAGACTATAACCAAGACGTTGGCTTCGTCATTGCCTATTTTGGTGCTGGTGTGCAGCAAATACCAAGGGTGCTCTCACAGCCTCCGGATATACTGTCACGACTGGGGGTCACCCCACAGAACATAGACGAGGCCTTTATCAATCTGATGCGGCTCATAAATACAAAAGAAGACGTAAGAAGTTTCATAAATAATCTACTTAAAGGCATTAAGGACATGGAAAAAGCTAAGCAATTGATCAGTGAGGCAGGCTTGGCTGGTAGGGTTACCTCGGTGAACCTACCATTTACTGAGGATGCCCTCACTCGAGCGGTGGAAGTACTGTATCAGAATGAGCAGACGAGAAATGCTCGCATGATAATCAATGAGCTAGCGCGTGTCGCAGCTGCTGCCTATCACCAGGGAAAAGCAACCAATCAGTACGTCATAGCGGATAGAGCTCTTCTTGATTCCATTATGCAACGTCTTTAATAGGAGTTAAAATTCATGAAAAGGTATGGTCTATATCCAGAAATGAGGGCCCAGGGTGACTGGTGTATTTGCGGTTCAGAGTCTGGCGAGCCGAAGGAGTGGCTCTTCCTAGGCAGATTAGCTGAATATGGACGCCGCTACAATGTCAAGTTTGATGCGACCAAGGAAAAAGTCATGGCGATTGTGGGAAAGCGCGGACAGGGCAAGTCATACACATTGGGCTCAGTCATTGAAGGGCTGTGTACTTCTGACTCAGAGTCAGCCATTGCTGCAACAAACAAGCAAAGAGGCGTGCTTCTATTCGACACTCTAAACATCTTTCAATGGATGAATGTGTCGGTCTTTTCCGCAGGGCCTCAGTCGCCAGAAATGAGGAATCAGGCAGCGGTCCTTAAGTCTTGGGATTTGCCAGCGGTAGCCCTCGATGTTGACGTTTGGATACCAGCGGGCTATCGGTACCGATTATCATCGCGGACTTTCAGGGATCTGTACCTTAACATTCCGGACTTCTCACTGGATGACTGGAGCTCGCTGCTTGATTTGGATATTGTCCGTGACATTAAGGGACAATACTTTACTGAAGTGTTTCAGAAGGTAGTAGACTTGGGGTGGACTGATATTGAAGGCGGCTTCCATCACCCGAAAAGAAATTATACGATTTCGGATCTTGTTGAGTGCGTACAGAATGATGAGGATAATGAGCTATCTGTCTACCGAGCGGATACGAGAAGGGCAGTTCTTCAGCAACTTCGAGCGTACGAACGCCATCCGATATTCTCAGGCTCCGGGACACCGCTACGGGAACTGGTTGTCCCGGGTCGTGCGTCGGTGGTTCTATTGAACAGCTTGCCCGAAGATTTGCGTGGAGTGCTGGTGTCAGTGATTATCAAAAGGCTGCTACAAGAGCGGGCCGAAGCTTCTGAGACAGTAAAAGACCTTATCATCAATCCAAACTTGGACGAATGCCAGAGAAAGGAGAAGGAGGAGTTAGTAGCCAGTTCTGTACCTAAAGCTTGGGTCGTTATTGATGAGGCTCAGAACATTGTCCCATCTGGGAAGCGTACCTCCGCAACCGCGAGCTTGGTCAGGTTTGTCAAGGAAGGTAGAAACTTTGGCCTTTCCTTCGTTGTTACCACCCAGCAGCCAAGGGCCTTAGACCCCAATGTGCTATCTCAAGTGGAAACGTTCATTGTTCATAAACTAGTTTCTCAGTCTGATATAGACTATATTTTGGATAATTTGAAGTCGCCTTTGCCAGCAGAGATCAAAGATAACAATGTCAGCATATCGATGAGAGAACTCATACGGGATATAGGAGTCGGCCAAGCGGTGGTGTCAGACACTAATACTCCTAGATGCTTTGTTCTAGAAGTTCGCCCGCGAGTTAGTGCACACGGAGGTTTTGAAGCATAGAGATGGCTATCCGATGGGTCAGTCGTTCCAGACTGTCTATGCAACGCCTAGGTTTTTGCAAGGCGGTGTTGGCATTTTCCCCACTGGCGAGAACCTCAGGTCAGATGGCTGATATACTACGCACAAGGCTTGAAGAGCAAAAATTCCCTGTGCCATATGATAAGGCTCTTGCTACCTGGCTCAAAAACTTACATAGAGCCACAGAGTCGAACCCTGAAATTTCGATAAGCCTCCAAAAGCTGTACATCTATGGTCATCCCTCACGAACAGGTTGGCTCTCTCGGCTAGGCTTCAATGAGTATGTGGAATACTTGCCGCACGGCCTTCGCTTGGTGACAGCCTCGTATGAACTCACGGATATGGGTCTTGTCCTTGCTCAGGGTCTAATGTCAACAGACCAACGTGAAGCGTTCAATCATCCCTCAGCTACAAATCCACTCGTCTTGGGGCGTGAAGAAAAGGTATTTTTCCTATACAACTTATTAGCTATAGATGGTGATTTCATGTTGCCTTTTTGTGAAGCGCTTTTGAATCGGTTTGGTGATGGAAACTTCAACTATCTCGATGCTGGTTCTCTTGTTCCTGCTCTAATGGAGAACATGCTCAGTAAGTTCTCCGGGTCTGCATACACACACTCTGACCGAGAGCAATTGGGGCGGCTCGAGTCTACTATGCAACGGATATCTAGGGAGATCGACCAAAACATTGAAAAGCAGGGGTCAGGGTCTAGACGTGAGCAAACGACAATTCCTCGGCTAGAATGGCTAGTTGACGTAGGCGCTGCGGAGCGCGTTGAGTCAAGAACATGGCGCTTTACTGAAGCGGGGCGGAAGCTAACTGAGCTCATAGGGGCCTATGAAGCAGAAATAGCAAAGAGATACCCAGAAAACGTGATGCCCGCCATCTTGGATTTGTGGTTCTTTAGATATGTCAGTCACGCCTATGGTTACATGCCCTCTCAAGAGGTGGGGCAGGACAAATTCGTGACTTTTATCTGGCCGGCATACCAGCAGCTGGCAGGAGTTGGGAGTTATTGCCTTCTACGACCTTTGCTTCTTTACGCAAACATACTGAGCCTGCATAATCATCAAGGTCTTTTCCTTGAGTACGAGAAGGCGACAAAACTACTGGAGGACACCTACCAGTCTGACCCGGCATCGCTGCAGTATACTATTGATAGGTATAACACTGACTACCAAATTAGGATCGAAAGGATTCCAGAAGTAAGTGAACACTGAGATTACAGAAAGCAAGCACATAGATTTGAACTTTGAAAAGACCGCAGGACCTTATGTCTTGGTCGAGAGACCGAAGAGGGTGCTACTCATAGAACCAGCCTATAAAGTCAAATATCCCCCCCTCGGTCTAATGAAGATCTCCACTCACCACAAGTCACGTGGTGATGACGTAGTCTTCTATAAAGGCACAAGCGCGGCGGTGAGAGACCAGACTTGGGATATTATCTATATCACTACCATGTTTACTTTTCAGTGGAAGAGGACTATAGAAACTATCCAATTTTATCAGCGGGGCAAACAAACGAATAAGAAGAATATCAGAGTTGGAGGAATCCTAGCATCTCTATTGCCAAAGGATGTCGAAAACGAAACGGGCATAACGCCCCACTTCGGCCTATGGGATGAGGTAGACAGATTGACACCCGACTACACACTAACGAACGGCGTATACGAATACTATACTAACAACGCCAGCTTAGGGTATATGACTAAAGGTTGCCCGAACCGTTGCCCCTATTGCGCTGTACCCAGACTGGAACCGGAGTACGTCGACTTTGTTCCGCTGGGGAACCAAATAGACCCCAATAAGAAGGACCTTATACTACTGGACAACAATGTTCTAGCCTCAGCAGAATTTCCTCGCATAGTGGAGGATATAAAGAGGCATGGATTCAGGAAAGGGGCTGGACTCGGCAAAGCACAGCGCTATGTGGATTTCAATCAAGGAGTTGATGCACGATTACTCACAGAGGAGAAGATGGAGCTTCTAAGTCAGTTGCCTCTCAAGCCTTTGCGAATAGCCTTTGACAACATCAAATTCGAGAAGCTATATACAAACAAGATACGCCTTGCACACAAATACGGAATCAGACACCTATCCAATTTCATATTGTTCAACTATGATGATACCCCGGAGGATTTTTACAGGAGACTGCAGATAAACATCGAACTCAATGAGGAATTAGGACTGAGCATTTTTTCTTTCCCAATGAGGTATGTACCTCTTGATGCGAAAGACCGAAAGTATGTTAACCCAAACTGGACCAAGACACAGCTAAGAGGTATCCAATGTATCTTGCACGCAACTCACGGAGTAGTCGGTCCCAGGAGGCCATTCTTTGAAAAGGCTTTTGGGAGAGACGCAGGCGAATTCAAGTACATAATTGAGCAGCCTGAGGAAATCATCTTCCATCGTGAAAACATGAAGCCCTCTGAGGAGCACTTTGCTACCGCATTGAGCAATGTTTGACTCAGGTGATAATGGCTTGCTTTGTATAAACGTGGACCGGGGTCGGATGAACAATCATCGGCTTTGTGTAAAGAAGCTATAGACTTTTTTGGTTTTCTTGGCGTACTTGGTGGATCAACTCGGTCAGACCACTGTGCTTCAAATCGCCCCACTTCCACTGCTGGAGT
>Ga0315314_1003763_pt1 | contig 11695 bp, 9 predicted proteins | sample TDP9_MG_FD_203631 | JGI IMG/M metagenome (GOLD analysis project Ga0315314, IMG submission 203631) | Freshwater sediment microbial communities from Lake Towuti, South Sulawesi, Indonesia - TDP9 | ecosystem: Environmental > Aquatic > Freshwater > Lake > Sediment | place: Indonesia: South Sulawesi...
CCATTTACTAATCGCTATGACCCAGCAAACATGGCTATGCAGAACAGAGAAACATTTTTGACAACTGTGAAAAACAATGAAGGAATACCCTGTGACTGTAAGGTTTGTTTGGAAAATCCAGAAGTGCCAACACATGACTTTGTTGAATATAATCGTATGGCGAAAGAACACTATCTGCTTTGCAGGGAAAAGGAAATGAGCGAAATAGTGGATGCGATTGAGCGACAAGAGTCTCAGATGGGATTTACGAAAATATTGAGGTCATCGCTGAAGAATTTGGCAGACATAATACCACGGTAAAAACAGAAAATTGGGCATGGATAGCTCAGCTTGGATAGAGCAGCAGCCCACTAAGCTGAGAGTCGGGGGTTCAAATCCCCTTCCATGCACCACACACTTTTCTATACCCTAAATTCTCTTAAAAGCATTGTGTAGAACAAATAGTGCATAAAGTATCAATCCACAAAGCTTAAACTAGTATACCTGCATTTATTACATGATAAACATAAAAAATAACCTTCAAATAGTAGTAATGTGCTGTATGAATCTCCCCGGAAAAATGTAATGGTCGAAAAAAATGAGTGCGAGTGAAAAAGATAAGGTAATAGCACTTGGGGGCATACTGCGTAGAATAGGAAATTTTGAAGCCTCCGCTTTCCTTTCTTCCTTTGATGCACGTTTGATTTTTCAGAAAACAATCTATTTAATGCAAGCTTTTGGATTATATCTCGGTTTCGATTTTTCATGGTATCTTAGAGGACCATATTCGCCTTCGTTAGCTCATTATGGATATGAGATTGCTAAAATAGATAGAGAATTACCTTTGTCAAAATTTTCTAAACCTCAATCAGAAAAGAAGTTTGAAGAGTTTTTGGAGTTTCTAGGTTCTGGAAGAGAAAATGCAGAGTGGCTTGAGATTTTGGCTTCAATTCATTTACAAAAGAAATTATACCCATTGAAAAGCAAGAGTGATATTTTGCAGATTGTTGTTCAAAAGCAACCCTACTTTACTATCGATAAATGTAGGGAAGCTTGGAATTATTTGGTGCAGTATGGCTTAATAGAAGGAGAATAGTACCTTGCAAAAGGAACTAGTGTTGCTGGAAAAAGGAAAACCTGCATTACATGGAAATGTTGTCAAAATAGCTTCTGAGATTCATAATGATAACCGTGACCTCTTCTATGTGTTTAATGATTTTTTACAATTTTGTCAATCAAAGAAAAGACGAGATTCCAGTGTCTCAATAATTTTTGAAGACGTATTTAAGAATATGAAGATAGAAGTTATCAAACCGATACCTGAGACTTTCCATCTTTTAGGTTTTCCCAAGATTATACGTACTATAGCTGGCTACGATGCATTGTTCCTTGAGGAAGACAAGGGTTATACTGTGGTCTTCCCGAAGTTACCTGGTTGTATAACACAGGGAGACACTGAAGAAGAAGCAACAAAAAACGCTAAAGAGGCAATCACTGCTTATTTGGAATGTGCGATGAAAATCGGAGCCAAGTGAAGACAGTGGTCTCATGTCAAAATTGCCAACGAATTGCCATTGGAGAGATTTAGTAAAGATTTTAGAAAAATTCGGTTTCAAACCCTTCAATGTCAAAGGTAGTCATTATGTCATGGTAAAGACTGATTGTAGACCTCCAAAGATAATAACAGTCATAATGCAAGACCCATTAAAAGTAGGTAACTTACAGAGTACATTAGTTGAAGCAGGAATAAGTCGAGAGGATTTTTTCAGGCATTATAAGAAATAACATCCTTCTCGAAAATTTCTTTAAACTGAAAGAACCCTATATCTTGGTAAACTTTTTTGTTGGGTAACTTAACTTAACAGAATCCCTGAAACTACCGTTTGAGTCTTATACGAAAGACTCGCATTAGTCGTCCTCTAGCCAGGATTAACATGGAGACAACAGCCAACACAATGAGGAAGGAGAAAAGCACGAATAGACCAGTTTCAACGGGGTAACCCGCGATGGCCACGTACTCTCCAATCCTGAAAGACACCTGCTGCGAGCCTGCGCCTAGGAACTGAGTCGTAGCCGCCACGAGTTTTCCACCCACATAGATAGAGATGCGGGAATCGCCGCCCACTTTGGAGACAAACTTTGCAGTGCCGTCTGGACCAGTGAGTTGACTGTAGGCGAACACGAATTCATTGCCTATCTTGCGCTCAATTGTAACATTGGCATTTGCTATTGGTTGACCAAAGTAGTCTCCAACCCAGACGTTGGCGTCTAGATTGAGAATGGCTAATTGAAACGTGAAGTTGAGGTTATTCTGGATTAGGTCTAGGGTTGTTTGGTTCAGCACGAGAGAGTCGTCATAGGCTATAAGGCGATATTTTCCAAAGGTCAGGAAAAGTGTAGCCTTCCCATCATTGCTCGTTTGAGTTTGCACTGGCAGTGTTATGCCGCTGCTCCATTCATAAGCTGATATTCGCAGACCCGATACTCCAGCCGCTTTAGAGTCGAAGACATTTACCACGGCGGTGTATTTGGGGACAAAAATGACAATAGTATTCAAAGGCTCGGGCAAGGTCTCGTTCCTGAGAGGAGAACCAGGCAACAGAAAACCATACCGCCTTGCTTCAAGGACATAACTTAGGTTTGCAAACACATTTTGCATCTCAGCTATACCAAGTATGTTGGTCTGCAATGACACGGTCTCAGATTTATTCTCATTGAACCGCGTTGTGTAATTGTAGCCAAAACGCAGATCAATGAGAGGAAGCCCTCCATCCGCATCTTCCACGATTATTCTCATGTCGGTGAGGTTCAGTTGAAGAACGAAATCTAATGGAAAAGTATCCTCAGTGATGCTCTTATTGAGCGAACCGACTAGCGTATTTTTCCAAAAAGCTTTGAAGGTGTAGTTACCGCCGTCAAGGTTGAAGATTATCCAGCCTGTTGCGTTGGACGTTCCACTCATTAGAGGAGAGCCTGCCGACGCTGCCTTGTAGACCTCAACGGGGACCGCTCCAATTCCTTCATTTGTGAGATTTTTTGTCTGAATGCGACTAACAACACCTAAGACTTGAAAGGTCTGCGTGTCCAGTGGCGTTTTAACTGTGCCCCCACCTTGAGCGGTTGTCAATGTTAGGTTATAGGTTCCAGGCGTGGCGTTCAATGGAATCTGCCACGTGAACGTCACCTTTCCCGTGTTATCGGCTATGAACACCTTTGGGAAACCACTAACCGCTGAAGCGCCAATCGTGATGTTACCTCTGACCAATTCAGACGGGCGATATCCAACAGCCTGAACAGAAGCAGTTTCGTTTCTGCGATACTCGATTTTGTCCGTCAACCCAACGAGAAATTCCTTCGTGATAGTGTCATTGAAAGCTGCGATGTACTTGCCAGTGTAGTTCGTGTTTGCTCCAACAAAATCTGTGGGATAGGTTTTGACGCTTTCGCCATAACCACTTGTCGTGGTGTTTGACATTGAGGCTAAAATAAAACGCGTCTGGTTGGCTGGATTTTTCACCGTGACATTCGCCGTATAAACCGTGTAAGCTGCACCTCCCGTTACGTTGACCGCTATTCTAGTTGTTGACCCTTCCTGAAGTTGCCTTGGAAGAACTGGAGCGTCCACAACACTCATGTAAAACTTTGTAAAAAGCGTGAAATCGGCTGAGTCTTTTGCACCCGTTAAATCGTCAATCAACTCCACGGTAACGTTGCGACCTGAGGGAGCGCCCACGGTTTGAGGGACAACGAAAGACGCTGTCACATCGAAGCCCACTGCCCTTCCAGTAGTAATATTGAATGCTTGATTCCACCTGACCGAGAAAGTTCCATTTGTTGTGTCTATGGTTCCATTCACTGTTATTCTGTCCCCAACAATACCGCTGGATGGGCTGATGGAAATCGTTGTAGTAGCCATCACTTTTTGCGTGGGCAAGAACACAAACAGAATGGAGAACAGAGTCACTAAGACTAAAGCGGCTCCCACATGTTTCAGCGCTTTTCTGTTCATAGCCATCTCCTGAATAAGCCTAATGCTAATCCTCAATCCAAACCCGATGTTGTGAACACTGTTGACAGTGTATATTTTAAGCTTTACCATTTACGTCGCTGAGAATGCCAAAGCCTTAGTACAACAACACATCTTTTGTATAGAATTCAAAAGACTAACGAAAGGGAAAAACTAATGAGGCTAATGCTCATAGTGGGCGCGCGACCACAAATCATCAAGTCAGCGCCAATAATCCAAGAAGCCCTGAACCACAAAGAAATAGAACTCCAACTGGTTCACACGGGTCAACACTACGATTTCGAAATGTCAAAAATCTTCTTCCACGAAATGGAGCTACCCGAACCCCTAGTCAATTTAGGCGTGGGCTCAGGCACCCACGCGTGGCAAACGGGCAACATGATGATGAAACTGGAAAAAACCATCATGGAACATAAACCCGATTTGGTCATGGTTCCAGGCGACACCAACTCAACCCTTGCAGGCGCTCTGGCTTCAGCGAAGCTAAATGTGCCAGTGGCTCATGTTGAAGCTGGAGCGAGAAGCTACGATATGCGAATGCCCGAGGAAATCAACCGCCGCTTATCCGACCATTGTTCGTCTTTCTTGTTTGCGCCAACAGAAAACTGTGCCAAAAATCTGGTTAACGAGGGCATTCCGAAAGAGTTCATCATATTATCAGGCGACACCATGTATGACGCATTGGTTAGGCATCTGCGCCACGCAACCAAGAGTAACGTTTTAAAGAAACTCAGCCTCAAAAGCGACGAATACTCTGTCTTGACGCTGCATCGACCCGAAAACGTGGACACACCGAAAACGTTGAAGAAAATAATGAAAGCAATGATGACGCTGAAAGATTTGACAATAGTGTTCCCAATCCATCCGAGAACCAAGCAACGACTACAGAAAGCTAAACTATTGGAGCAGATGAAAAAGGCAAAGCACATAAAACTGATCGATCCGATCGGCTACCACGAAATGTTGCAGCTGACTAAACACGCCAAAATGGTTTTCACGGATTCAGGCGGTTTACAAAAAGAAGCCCTCTGGCTTCATACGCCTTGTATAACTCTGCGCGACAGAACAGAGTGGGTTGAAACAACCAAACTTGGAGCCAACGTTCTCGTGGGAAACGAAACTCAAAGAATCGTTAAAGCTGCGAGAACGATCCTAAAAGAAAGCGACATCAAAATCAAGTTAAAGATGTTAAAGAATCCTTTTGGCGATGGTCAAGCAGCCAAAAAAATTTTAGCAGAAATACTGGGGAGAAGGTGGAGCCAATCAACGACACCTGCATGATTGTTGTTGGGACGAGGCCAGAAATAATCAAGATGGCACCTATCATTCGAGCCTTGGAAGAACAGTCTCAACCCTACGTTTTCGTTCACTGTGGGCAACACTATGACTATGAAATGTCTCGGCACTTCATTGAAGAACTGGAACTGCCCACACCAGATTACGAGTTTAAAGTTAAAGCCTGCTCGCCTGGACAACAAACTGGCAGAATCATCATATTAATAGAACGCGTTATTAAGCAAACAAAGCCGAAGGGTGTGCTGGTTGAAGGCGACACCAACAGCGTGTTGGCTTCTGCATTAGCAGCGGTGAAACTTAGCGTAAAGATTGGTCACGTTGAAGCTGGACTTCGATGCTTCGACCTACGTATGTCCGAAGAACACAACCGCCGTCTTGTAGACCACGTCTCCACCTATCTGTTTGCGCCAACAGATTCGGCTAGAAAAAACCTACTCGCTGAAAATGTTTGGGGTCAGATCTACGTGACCGGGAACACTGTTATTGATGCAGTGGAACAACATCTTCCTAAAGCTGAACGAAGATCAAACATTTTGGACAAAATACGGTTCAAGCAATTTGCTTTGGCAACCACCCACAGATGCGAAAACGTGGAAGACCCAGATGTGCTGCATAACTTTGTTGACGCCTTTGTTGCTGCTCCGGTTCCAGTAATTTATCCAATTCATCCAAGAACTCGAAAACGGTTACGCAAGCAAAAGATTTGGAAGAAGCTGTCCTCGTCTGACAACGTGCAAGTCTTTCCGCCCTTAGGGTATTTTGATTTTCTAGTGCTTATGAAGAACTGTCAAATGATTCTAACCGACTCCGGCGGATTGCAGGAAGAAGCCACGGCGCCGCATATTCGAAAACCCGTATTAGTGATCAGGCAATCCACAGAGAGAACGGAAGCAGTAGCAGCAGGCTTCGCCAAGCTTGTTCAACTCGAGAAACACAGCATTTTGACTGCAATTGAGCAAACTTTGAATGACAAAAGCAAATTACCCCGGGTCTCGCCTTATGGAAATGGAAAAGCCGCCCAAGAAATTGTAAACATCGTGGCTCAAGAAACATAGAAATAAACACACTGTTCAATATTCCTTTTGGAACAATATGTCTTATAAAGGAATAGAAAATTATAGACGTCCATTTCATAAAAGAATGATAGAAGACAATTCCGTAATATTAAAAACCATGATTCCGATTAACCACAGAAATGAAGGCCTACATTGGTGGAGAAGGAAGCGGCAGAATGAAATGGATACGCGTTTTCCTATTATGTCTGCTCATTGTAATGGTTCAGCTTCCTTTCTTGCAGCTTAAGACCTCGTTTGGCCAAACTGGCGCAGCAGGCGCAATCGACGTTTACACTCAGAAACCTGAGCCGTACAGCGGAAAAGGCCCGAATCAGCCCAGCGACGCCTTCGCGTCTCAAGATGAAGTGATTCTCTACGCCCTCGTTACATACAATGGAGAACCTGCACGCGCAGGTTATCTTGTCGGATTCGAGCTTAATGGCCCCGTCAACCCGACGCAGAATATAACTTTAACCAGAAGCGCGCAAACCGACGCCAACGGCATTGCCAACACGACCTTCCGAATTCCGTCGCCGTCTGTATACACGGAGCAAGTAGTGTTTGGCACTTGGAAAGTTTTCAGCAACGTTAACATTACTGACGTAACCTTTATGGATACTCTTTCTTTTCAGGTAGGCTGGGTTCTACAGATCCTCAGCGTTGAAACAGTTGACTCTCAGAATGCGCCAAAAACTTCATTCAAGCAGGGAGAGCTTATGCGTTTCAAAGTCGCAGTCAAGAACATTGCGTTTACTGGAAAAGTTGCGACAATAGTGGTTGCTGCGGTCGATAATCAAAGCTATCCAGTTGGTCAGGTGGTCTTACGTGATGTAACCGTTCAGCCAGGCATTTCAACGTATTACATTGGAAATCTGACCATTCCCGACACAAGCGCTGTTGGTCTTGGTTTGGCGTCTACCAACGCTTACAGTGCACCGCCCAGTTTGGGTGGAGTTCCTTTAGGCCCCGAAATCGCAACCATTTTTCAAATTGTTCCAAGAATCAGGCGAGACGTTGCCGTAATCAGCGTTGCGCCGTCTCCAACCAAGGTCTATCAAGGCGGAGTTGTTAGCATTTCCGTTGTTGTGGAAAATAATGGACAAGAGGCTGAAAATTTCACTGTCCGAGTCCTTTTCGATTTTTTCAGTGTTGGAAATCCAGTTCAGGTTGAGAATCTGGCTGTTGGCACTAATAAAACATTGACTTTCAGCTGGGACACAACGTCTGTGGTGATTGGTCAATACACCTTGAGCGCTCAAGCATCGGCTGTACCTGGTGAGGCAAACCTAGCTGACAACACGTACGTTTACGGAATTGTATCGGTGTTGCCTTTACCGCCTCCTTCGCCGCCTCCACTCGCGGTTTCAATAGCCGCAGAACGGACAAGCATCGTACTGGGTCAATCGGTTACGTTTGCCTCTTTCGTTACAGGTGGAACCCTGCCCTATTCTTATCAATGGTACTTAAACGAAAGTGCGGTTACTGACGCTACAAGTTTCTTGTGGGTGTTTACTCCAACATTGGTTGGACAATTCAATGTTTATCTCCAAGTCCGAGACAGTGTAGGCACAACGCAACAGTCTAACAGGTTAACGCTTCAGGTGGCCCCACCTCCACTGCCCCCCTTGGAACTCTCTTGGCTCCTACTGCTTATCCTGTTGATTGCTCTTGTCGTAGCAAGTCTTTTCGGCTTTGCAGTTGGGCGGAGGTCCAAGAAGGGACAGAGCAGCAACCAACAAAAATTTGCTTTCAGCCCACCTTCCAATGAAAACTCCGAAACCCGCAAGGAGGCATCGAAATCTTCGGGGGTCTTTATTTGTCGACATTGTGGCATTTATTCGGTGGCGCCCAGACGAGACGATTAGAACAGTAAGCTACTTATGTGACGAAGCTTCAAAATTCACCATTACGATGTCATTAGGGGGAGACCCATGATTAAGAAAATTGGCTTCGCAGTGTTTGTTTTGACGCTATTGTTATCAGCATTGATTGGCGCCAGATTCGCTTTTGTCGTTAACGGAAGCCCCAATGTTATAGTGGTTCCAAATAATTTTCCAACAATCCAAGCTGCGATAAACGCAGCAAACTCTGGAGATACCATCCAAGTGTTGGCAGGAACTTATAGTGAGAATGTATTCGTGAACAAGACGGTCTCGTTGATTGGAGCCTCCCCTGCTACCACAATTATTGATGCAGGCGGAACAGGAAGCGCTGTTATTGTGAATGCCTCAAACGTCGAGATATCCGGATTCACCCTAACAAATAGCGGCAATTCAACGCAGAATGGCAGCGGATTGCGTCTTTTCGTTTCTTCTGGAAATAAGATTAGCAACAATCTAATAGTGATGAATAATTATGTCGGTTTGGAACTCATCGAAGTTAACAGCAGTAGCTTTTTTGGAAACACCATCGCGAACAATTCTTATGCTGGTCTTAGAATTGGAGTTGCTTCAAAGGGCAATGTTTTCTTTGAAAACCTTGTCGCGAACAATTCTAATGGTGTCTGGGTGACCACTTCTTCTTTTCCGCTTAACACCCTGTATCACAACAACTTCGTGAATAATGCCAATCAGGCGCTGTTGTTTGGTGCAGCTAATTGGGATAATGGAGCGGAGGGCAACTACTGGAGCGGCTATGATGGACAAGACCTGAATGGAGACGGGATAGGGGACACGCCGTATCCAGGCGAGTTTGGATGGGACAGACACCCACTTATGCAGCCTTGGAGCCGAACAAGGGTTTTTCCCGCAGGCGCTTTCCAAATCACCGTCGAAAGTAATTCCACTATAGCGTCGTTTTCCTTTAATCAAGCGTTGAGACGATTGAGTTTTAAGGTTACTGGACCCGCTGGCAAGACCACTTTCTGCAATGTTACGGTGCCTAAGGGTCTCTTGAGTGCGACTTCAGCGGAGAGGTGGCGGGTTCTATTGAACAGCACCGACGTCAGCAGCACGACCACGGTTGTGGTTAATGCTTCCGCTTCGTCTATTTTCTTTCAGCATGGCTTGAGCACTTACAATGTTCAGATAAGGCTTGTCAAAATTGTAGTTGCCAATTTCACTTGGTCGCCTACAGCAATGTTTGTCGGCGATGTCTTGACGTTTAACGCTTCTGCCTCTGTGCCCAGCGAAGGCACGATTGATAGGTATGTTTGGAATTTCGGCGACGGCACGACAGTGACCGAGGCGGACCCAATAGCAACTCATGTCTTTTTGTCGGAGGGAACATTTAATGTGACCCTTAACATAACAGACAGCGAAGGACTGACAGCTTCAAAGTTGATTCGGTTAACAATTAAAACGCCACCGTTCAATTATACCCCTTACATTCTGGGACTTGGAATAGTGATTGGAGTAATAGCTGTAGCTGTAATCGCAAGGTTAAAGACGAAAAAGAAACAATAACACCAAGAAGCTGTTCTTAATACGGTGTGAAGCTGATTGTGGTTATTTTATTTTTATCGCTATTGGCGGAGTTTCAGGTTTGCCCATCGAACCTATACCCTGAATGCTTATTGAAGCGCCAACTGCCCCAACAATTTTGTATGTGCCCCTTGGAGCTTGTATTTCATCGTAAATTATGTCGCCTTCACGTATCCATATAGTCTGATTCCAGGTGTAGGTTTTAATTATTTGTTCACCTGATGACAGAGCAATGTCCTCAACCAATGCTAAAATGCTGCGCCCCCTCTCATACAATACAGTGTCATTTACAGCTAAAATCTTAAACATGACTTTGGGTCCTCTATAAGAAAAGCTTACATTTATGGTTGTGTTTCCTATGTTTTTCAGCGAAACCGTTACGTTTATGGGTTCGCCTTTTTCAAACTCTGTCTTAGTAAGTTCCAATTTTAACTCTATTGGCGGAGATGTAAGCACGGAAGTTACTGGTTGTGCTGATTGTGCGGGTTTGAAGGGAGTTAGAGTTTGAATTCCATAAACGCTTATGACTCCAAGAAGAACCGCAATTGCGATTAGTGAGAACACTTTTTTCAGAGACAGAATCACAGCTTTGCACTTTCTTCTTGAACAAATATCTAGATAGAGGTAGTTAATTCTATTTGTTGAACACTTCCGTTCAACTTCTAGACGCTATGGCAGAACCTTATAAAACTGGACAGTTTCCACCAAGTTGGTGACGACGCCAACCAGCGATAATACAAAAGCAGCTTCCCTCACTCCCGAAGGCAGCATCAATACAGAACCGATAGCCGTTAAAACGTAAAAAATCATATAGAAAAAGGTCCTTGGAATCATCCACCTACCTGTGACAACGAAGACCCGCAAGACGCCAAACTTGCGCCGAACCACATGATATCTGCCATGCTCATCTTTAGAAACCAAACCGAACTTTTCCAATTTATCAAGATGATGCAACGCCAAAGAGGGACTAGACAACCCTGACCCTCCATAAACCTGCCTAGGCGAAGCCTCCCCAACTTTGAGCAGATACAAATAAACCTTAAACGTAGTATACTCACCAGCGACCTCCCTCTCCAAAACAGACTCAACAGCCTCAGCCTCGCCCTCACCACCAGACACAAAACTGCACCTAAACCACAATTAAGGCTAAGTGTATTTTAAAATAATCCACAGCCTATTCCAAACCTCCCGAATGCACGTGAAATCAACGCACATGAAAGGAAGGTCTCTTGTGGTTTATTTTAGGTAGTTGATTAGGAGTATGAACGCGTCCTCGTAGTCCACTTTTCCGTCTTTGTTGAAATCAGCGTTAGGATTATAATTTAGGTCGCCCTCAACGCTTCCATAAGCCTTTAGAAGAATGAAGACATCCAGATAGTTCACTATGCCATCCCCATTGGCGTCGCCAGGTTTTTCACTGCTAACAACAGTAAAAATCGTCGAAGCGTTGTTCTCAACATTGGATTCATCCAGAACTGGTGGTGCGGATGCGGTAACATTGTATTTCCCTGCTGTGACAGGCGTCCACAAGTAACTAAGCATTAACGAAGTGTCGCCCAAAAGCTCCGGAATAATCGTAGAGTTGGTCAGCGTGCCATTTATGAAAAGAGACAGTTCCACATTCGTTTCGGTGTTCAATCCTCTATTGTACAACGTGACATTGAGCAGTTTGGACTCGCCTAACCTAACGTATGTGAGCGCCTCTAAGACCACAGCCAACTCATGCTGAGGTTTTCTATAGGCAAGGCTGTTTTCGAGTATTCGACTGTAGCCCTTGCCATAAGCCCACTCCAAAGTCAACGACGTCGCCAAAATAACGCCTTCACCCAACCTGAACTCTATGAACACTGGATAATCATACGAATCTTCTCTGATTATTACGTTCGTGGTGTTTGGATAATTCTGAAAGTATCCGT
>Ga0315314_1003764_pt1 | contig 11690 bp, 12 predicted proteins | sample TDP9_MG_FD_203631 | JGI IMG/M metagenome (GOLD analysis project Ga0315314, IMG submission 203631) | Freshwater sediment microbial communities from Lake Towuti, South Sulawesi, Indonesia - TDP9 | ecosystem: Environmental > Aquatic > Freshwater > Lake > Sediment | place: Indonesia: South Sulawesi...
GACATAAACCACGTCGAACAGACGTTGTTCAAGCAAGGTTTTGGCTTTTCGATCAAAATCTGTCTCAACCCATTGATCGGGGTCAATCAGAACTAAGTAATCGCCCGTACAATGCTTGAAGCCAATTTGCCTAGCGGCTCCTACACCTTTCCCCTGATCCATTATATGCACCACTGGCAGATTGCTCACCAATTCTGATGTCCCATCAGTAGATCTGCCGTCAACCACGATTATCTCGTCAACCTTCTGATCCAATAAGGTCTTCAAGCATCGTCCAATGGTCTTTACTTCATTTCTCGCTACTGTTACGTAGCTTATTCTAACAGGTGACAAGACCTATGACGGCTGATTCAAAATCACTGGATATGTGGTTCGATTGAGTGGACAGATGAATTGACCAGCTGCTCTTGGCCTCCTCTTAGGATGTGCAAGACCATCTGATATTGAGAGCAATCCAACCAAGACCTACTTCCAATACCTCTTCTTCAGGTGGCGAGCAGCAATCCTAACAGCCTCATCAGACCCGTATCTGGGAGACCAACCAAGCCTCTTGACCCGGCCAATATGTAACATCATTCTTGGAACATCGCCTGTCCAGCCTCGATTCCCGCCAGTGAAGCGCAACTCAACATTGGATAGGCCAAGCTCTTCAATCAATATTTCAGCAACCCTTCTGGCGGCGGTCCAACCCTCAGTTCCGATATTGAACACGTTGAAATCGCTGCCAGCCTGTCCTTCGCATAGAAGCATAGCATCCACACAATCCTCAACCCACAAGTAGGACTTGGACTGGTTTCCATCCCCAAGAATCTCAAGCATAGAGGGATCTCTCTTAAGCTTCCATAGAAAATCCCATAGAGCACCATGGGTCATCGTGCCGCCGACTACGTTCGCAAACCTATAGATCCACGCTCTAAATCCGAAACAGTGAACAAAAGCTGAAATAAAAGCCTCACAAGCGAGTTTGGAGGCACCATAGAGCGATATCGGCCTCAAAGTACCATAGTCCTCAGGCGTAGGAATCACCTCAGCTTCGCCATAAACTGTCGAACTAGATGAGAAACCGATGTTTCTGACCCCAGAGACCCTCATAGCCTCAAGGACATTATAGGTGCCCAGAACACCAATCCTAAGATCCAGATCAGTCGTTTTCAGTGCAGCTGCCACGCCAGGGTTCGCAGCAAGATGGTAAACGTAATCTTGGCCCTTCACGGATGATTCAACGGCGGCACGATCTAGGATATTGCCTTTGATGAGTCTTATCGCGTTCTTAACGTCCTCGAGGAAGCTAAAATGCCCGGAGCTGAAATCATCAAACACCGTAACCTTGGCATTCTTATCAAGAAGGCGCTTCACTAGAACGCTTCCGATCGCCCCCGCGCCGCCAGTAACCAGATATCTCAACCAAACCTTCACCAAACTGCCTAAAAGCTTGTGCCTCTCCGGTACTCTGAGACCTCTTTCAACCGGACAGATCCTTTAATCTCAAAGGAGACACAAACCCTAGAAACACAAGGAAAAGGATGAAAAAAGATGCAGACGCTTTCTGTGAAACACTTACAGGATTCCACAATAGATTCTTCAGAGATGATCGTGTGATTCTAGATAATACGCGACCAAAGAGAAGATACTCGGTTTCAAACAGTTTCCTTTCTCCAGTTTTCTTGGGAAGTATTGCGGACAGCAACCTTCTTGTTCGTCCTACTTGATATGCACGTTGAGATATGAAACGCCATGAAAGCTTCCCACGTTGTACCTTGTGGTAAACCTTCGCCCGGGGGGTGTATAGGATAATCCCCCCAGTTATGGTTCTTGTCCTGATGGATAACTCTGTTTCCTCCCCAAACACGTGTAGTTCATGTGATTTCTCGTGTTGGAGGTGGCAAGCTCCTAGTTTCGTCAAGTATCCGCCAGCCAAGTTGAAGGCTTCCTTCCTGAACGATGCGTTTGCGCCGATGACGCTCCTAACTTCTGTTATTCGATGAAGCCCGAGCCATCTTGAACATCCGAAAACCCAGTCGAATTCTTCGGGAAACCATTCCCAGCCCTTTTCCTCCCATAATGGCAATACTTGACCCGTAACACCCACCACGGAGTTGAGCCTGTAAGGCTTGACTAGGTTCTCTGCCCAGTCTGGAGAAAGCACCACGTCATCATCCACAAAGGCGACTATCTCGCCACTTTCTTCCTTCGCGCCGATATTCCTTGCAAATGAAGCGCCTTGTCGAGAGTCAAGAAAGACTAACTTCAAACTCTGAAAAGCATTTATCTCCTTATAGTCTTTCAGGTGGTCAAACAACTCCCTTGAACCTTCGATCACAATGGTCACTCGGATATCTTTGTACGTTTGAGCTTTTACGCTTTCAAGTAGCTTTATGATGTAGTTCAGCCGCTCAATAGTATAAGAGGTTACGATAAGCGTTAGCAACGCCTATGAAATCTGGTTTAAACTTCAGTCCGATTCGTTTTCACCAATCTCGCCGATAAGTCTCCTCAGCCTCTTCTCCATTCGTCTCAGCAGTATCAATACGGTCGATGTCGTGAAACATTGCATTGATACGATGAGCAAGGCGAGACCTACATAAAGCCAACCATACCGTATCATCCCCCTCATAGAAGTTTCGAATGCAGTCCACCCCAGAACCAAGGCACTGGGGACGACGAGCAACGAACCGATGCTGGAGAGGAACAGTACGGGATTATACTTCCTAGCAAGAGAGAGGATTGAAAACAGATCCCTTACTCCATCCAAAAGCGACAGCTTCTTCTTTCCTGCTCTGACGCCGTAGCTGACCGGAACGTCTGTAATGCTTCCCGCCATCTGGGCTGCGATCTCAACCTCAGCGTTCAAACCGCGGCTGAAGAATTCAACCTCGCGAGCCCTCCTAGTCTTGATCATATACATGCCGGAACAGACGTCGGAAAGATTCGTCTGCATGAAGAAGTTAAATACACAGGTAATCACCCAGTTCCCAAACCTATTCAGTAGACCAATGTTTTTCCTGTCGACCCTTGCTCCGATCACAAGGTCGTACCTCTCGGCATACGTCATGAGGCGCTCAATATCCCTAGCCGAATATGTGCAATCGGCATCCATGACAACAACATAAGGAGTCTTAACATGCTTGAAAGCAGTCTCCAGAGCTCTTGTCTTTCCCGCGCCCTCCTGATATATCACGTCTGCACCTAGCTTTTCAACGACATCAACTGTTCCATCAGTCGAGTAACCGTTGACAATGAGAAGTCTGTTAAAACCGTTCTCTTTGATGTAGTTGATGACCTTTCCAACGCCCTCTTCTTCATTCAGAGTGGGCAAGACGATGGTAATGTCATCCTTAGATATGACAGAACCCATCATTGAAAAGCAGACCCTTGACCTGTCCACAGTACGTTTCCTTTAGGCCCTGTCTTCCCATTTTTGCAGCCTCATCAGATTCAGTCTGCGGAGATCATACAGGCTCTTCAATTGGAGAGACACCCTTAGGTTCGCAACAGAGTCTTAGCTTGAACCTAAGTTTTTTAATGGCTGGTTCTCCAAAAGCTCTGTTTGTCGGCTTCTCCAATACTCTAAGATATCCTTCAGAGTTTGTTCAATCGGGATCTCAGGCGTCCATCCCGTCAAAGCTTTGAGTTTCCCATAGTCGCCCAGGATGATAGGTTCATCTGAAGGCCTCAGCAAGGATTTATCGACTTTCACCGTCATATCAGTGTGACTGTAGCTGAGCATGATTTCGAGGAGGCCAGAAATCCTCAAGGCTTGGCCTGAGCATGCGTTGTAAACGTCTCCTTCTGCGCCCTTCTCAGATATCAACCAGAGAGCCCTAATCATGTCCCTGACATCAGTTAGGTCTCTGCGTGTCTCGATGTTTCCAACGTTCATACACGGGTCCATCAGTCCCTTCTCAATAGCGACGATCCTCTTGGCGAAATCAGAGCACACATCGCCGTCTTTTCCAGGTCCTGTCGTGCCGAAAATTCTCACCCTAACGGTGTCCAAACCGAAATTCTCAAAGTACTGGTAGGCGAGCAGGTCTTGAGTTGCCTTACTAACGGCATAAGGCGACAAAGATCTCAGAGGGCAATCTTCTTTGATAGGAGTCTCGGATTCGGAGACACGCCCATACTCTGCTGAGGAACAGGCTACAATAACCCTACTATCGGATCCGCTTTTTTTGATGGATTCGAACAGATTTATGGTTCCGAGAACGTTGACTTCCATCGTAAGCCATGGGTTTCTCCATGAGAGAACGGGCTGAGACTGGGCTGCAAGATGATAGACTACAACGGGTTTGACTTTCTGGATTACCTGGTGAATGTTCGTGAAACTTCGGATATCGCATTGGAGGAGCCTTGAGTTGTTTTTGCTTTTAGAGTTGTAGAACGTGCCGTAAACGTCGAAACCTTTACCCTCAAGAAACTTCGACAAGTATCTTCCTATGAAGCCCGAGACGCCGGTGATGAGGACTCTCAAACCGATCCGAGTAGTCTAGCGGTCATGTAACTCGGGCATTAGGCAAGTGGTCGAATCTGGAGCTGAAGTAGATATCAGCGTCCAAAGAGTTCTCGCTCAACGATCTCAGAGACAATGTGACCAACGGTTATGTGCGCTTCCTGTATTCTTGGGGTGCTATGTGAAGGTACAAGGAGAGATGCATCGGCAACTCTCGCTAGCCTGCCTCCGTCTCCACCTGTTAAGGCGATAGTTCTAGCCCCTTTCTCTTTTGCCGCTAGAATGCCTCTAATCACATTTTCCGATTCGCCGCTTGTGCTTATTCCGATCACTAGGTCGTTGCTAGTTACCAATCCGTTAACTTGCCTTGAAAAAGCCTCTTCAAAACCAATGTCGTTGGCTATGGCTGTCAGTATAGAGGTGTTAGTCGTCAAAGCGATGGCGGGCAATGGCACTCTGTCGAGCTTAAATTTGCCGACAAGTTCGCAGGAGATATGCTGCGCATCCGCGGCGCTTCCGCCGTTACCGAACAGAACGACTTTCCCGCCTTTCTTTATGGAGTCGAGTGCTTCATTGGAAATCTCTTCTATGATGCCAACTTGGTCTTTCAACCTTTCTTTGACAGCGATACTTTCGTCTAAAGAACTTCGAATGAGGGATCTTATGCTTTGACTTTGCATTCCGAGACCTCCCAGGTTTGCAGGCCGTTGCTTTCAAAACCGAAAGTAACGATCTTGCAGCCTAGCTCTTCAAGCTTCTTTATCACTTTATGCCTGTTCTCCAAGTCGCAGTATATCAGTAGGTGTCCGCCGCCGCCGGCTCCGCATATTTTTCCTCCGATGGCTCCTTCGGCCTTAGCGAGGCTGTACAACTCCTCTATCGCGGGATTGGTGATCTCGGAATCGAGCTTCTTCTTGAACTCCCAGGCGGAATGCATTAGTTCGCCAAAGTCCTTCAGATTACCACGGAGAATGGAGTTCTTCATGTCTATGGCCAGCTGCTTTAAGAAGTCTAGACTTTCCAGAACCACTCGTTGTCCGTCTTTTGCAGCCTTCATCTGTCTATTGATGATCTGCGCGGACAACCTTGTCTTGCAGGTATCGAACAATAAAAGGTTTGAATGAAGCTCGTTGATAATCTCGGGTCTGATTCTCAAGGGATTTACAACGACCGATGGCTTGCCGAACTCGATGAAGTTGAACCCGCCAAACGTGGCTGCGTAGTGATCTTGGAGCCCGCCTTTAATGCCCAGCTCAGTTCTCTCAAGCCTATGGGCGAGGTCGGCAACGTCGTAACTTGTCAGCGGTTTTTTCAATAGTTCCTTGAAGGCCCCTATTATCGCCACCATGACGGCGGAAGAAGAGCCTAGACCTGAACCTGGGGAGGCATCACATGATAGCAGCATATCGAAACCGTAGTTCTCTATCTGGAACAGTCTTATAGCGGCTTTAGCCAGGTCAAGATTCCCATCATATTTCAGGTCCGAGATCGACTCAAAACTCATCATCAGGTTGTAGTCTATGGAATTGATGCGCATCTCGTTTCCTAGCCGGGGTTTTAGGATTACGTATGCGTATTTCGTTATTGTAGTACTTATCACGGCGCCGCCTCTCATCTCAGGGTAGGGTGGAATGTCCGTCCCACCTCCCGCAAAACTTATCCTGAGAGGAGTCCTGCTCTTGATGATCATCTCAAAATTCCTCGAGCGACTTCTGTCTGAAAGCGATCGTAGTCTTCTAGAGTACCGATATCGATAAAGTGGCCTTCAGTCAGGAAGCCATAAATCGCCCTTTTGCTTAAGATGCTCGGTAAGACTTGTCTCTCTAAGGATACTTTCTCATTCTTAGGAATGTGATCCAGGATTTTGTTCTCGAAAATGTAAGCACCCGCATTTACGTAGCCTCCTTGAGCATGACCTTTTTCACGGAATCCAGTAACCCTCCAATCCCTAGTTACGCTAACCACTCCATACCTCGCCGGATCTTTCACACTAGTTAGGGCGATTGTACCAAAAGCTTTGCATTTTTTATGGAACCGTAGCATCTCTTGTAGGTCTAAACTTACATAGGTGTCCCCATTAATTACCAGAAAAGTGCCATCAAGAAAGCTTTCAACATTCCTAATCGCACCAGCCGTTCCCAAAGGCACTTTTTCGACGACACATATTATCTTCAGCCCAAGCTTGGAACCGTCACGGAAATATTCAAGGAACCTATCAGCCAAATAGTGCAAGCAAAGAATAACCTCGGTGATTCCTTGATCCTTCAGGCAATTCATCAAGTACTCTACGAAGGGCCTGCCCTGAACCGGAACCATAGGTTTTGGACATTCCCAAGTGATTGGTCTAAGCCTCATTCCGGGGCCGCCGGCGAGGATGACGGCCCTCATGTCCTCTCTCAATAACTTCTCGACAGTGAGGGATTGAGGGGACGCGTCTGAAATGTTTCTAACATCATTCTCATCAGTACTGCGGCGTCATAAAGATTAGGGGCAACATAGTCGGCTTTGATCCCCTTCTCTGTTTCTGGGCTCAGCACAAGTATGCTTCTGCATCCAGCGTTCGATCCTGTCTTTATATCGAGTTCCCTGTCCCCAACCATGAAACACCGCTTCAAGTCCAATTTGAAGTCTCTCTCTGCCTTTTTGAGTAAGCCGATGCGGGGCTTTCTGCAGTCACAACCGTCATCGGGATGATGCGGACAATAATACACGGCGTCGATCCTAGCGCCCTTCTTATAAAGCTCGTAAATCATACGCCTATGGATCTTTTCCAAATCATCTAGAGTGAAATATCCCCTTGATACGCCTGACTGATTGGTGATGACGATAACCTTTACCTCAAGATCGTTCATAAGCCTGACGCCTTCAGATACTCCGGGCAAGAGTTCGAACCGCTCAGGCTTGCGTAGGTAATGAACATCCCTGCATATGGTGCCGTCACGATCAAGAAAAGCCGCGGCGTTGCGGCTAAACGTTGAAACTACCAATGTTTAGCTTCCGGAGCCTACTCCTTTTTCTTTCTGCGTTTGCTGAAGCTCTTTCCCTTCCTCTTCTATTGACTTGGGCGATGGCGTCGTGGCTATCGTCCAGCCTATCCACGCCCCGATCAGGACTACGGCTAGGAACGCTAGGAGCACGACAGCTCCGATCGCGGCGAACCTGATTCCCGCCGCACTCCAGGGCAGCCACGGCAAGAGAGACTTTACCATGTTCGGAAAGATCAATACTGCCATGTAACCGACCCCAAGAAGTGTGCAGACCAGGAATAAAAGCGCGCCTAAGGCTTGATCCTTGCTCACAGCATACCACTTACCCGGAATACGGGGATGTTATTCATGTCAACAACAGCAAGATATCTCATGAAACGTTCATCTGTGGCCCATACTTCAGCGTTCTTATTCCCCCAAGATTGGGCTATTCTGCTAATCCTCTGAGCCAAAAGGGTCCCAGTTATGCGCGTTCTGTAAGATACTTCTCCGATCAGCGCTCTTACTCCACCAATAGCGTCAAGAAGCTTCTTCACTAGCGGTTCGAGGATGTCAAGCAACATGGCACTTCGGACTCTACGAACTGTCCCCATGACAGCGTCGAGAAACCTCCTATCTTCCAGTCTCAATACCTTAAACCAAGATCGGTTGCGGACCGCCTTCTGCTTCAATATAGCCAGCGCACTCCTGCCCGAGCGTATCAGGCCTAGAATGTTCTCGCCTTCTATACCAAACTTTAGGGACGAGGATCTACAAGTGCTCGTTATTCTATCAGACATCTAATTTGAAACCCCTTAGAGACTAGGGCTTTGGAGCTCGTGCATCCGCAGACGTAGACTCAGAATTCTCTGTCCAGATACGATGTGCAGCGCTAGGCTACTTGAAGCGACAAGGTACATGGGCTTCGGCTGGATTGAGTCCCAGTGCATCCAAAGCATTCTGAGATAAGCCCCCTTTTTTCCAGAACATATTGGAGCGGTTGCTGTTGTAAATTTTGTGTAACCCGTTTTTCGCATGAATGGTGACATAGATTACCTCCCTGAAGAATTGGGTTCTGCAATTTCCACTATCTAGCCGAAAAGCTGAGATTTTCAGAATTTAGAACAGAGAAGCGGCATTTTTTGGTTTGAAAATGAATCTGAACTTACACTGTGATATGATTCTCAGTTATCTGCTCGCGGTTTCCGACTACGTCGAAGTAGATGGACGAACGTTCCAAGAATACATCCGCAGTCGCCACGAGAAATACTCAGTAAGATAGGTCTTCCGGTTCCTCAAGAGTCAGCAGATCAGCATATAACGCTTTCGGCTGAAACACACCATGCAATACTTATTTAGAAGACTTCCGAATCATATACTCTTATATCAGACGCTCACGAAGTTTTATGTGGAGACGTGAAGGAGTATGAGCGCGCCACCTGAGATGTGGTGGACCTCTTTCCTGCCTTTGATCATTGTCGGCGTAGTGATCCTAGGCGTACTATTTCTACTAGTATTGGGAATTCTGATGAGTCGCCGCGTGACGATAACCATGAGAACTGGCGGAGCCGTAGCCCTGACGTTGGCTTCAATCCTCTTTTTGACCGGGCTCTGGTCGATGTTCCTCTCGCCCATGGCGACCTATCAAGAGACTAAAGACAGTTTCTACAATGCTGTCTTGATAGATGGTCTCAAGACTTGGGAGTACACCTTTAGTGTCCAGGAAGGAGACACCGTAGGTGGCTCAATTGGAATTAGGATAGACGGAGGACCGAACGCTTCCGGTAAGACCTTCAATTTACGAATCTACGACGCTAATAATAATGTAGTCTGGTCCGAAGCAAACACAACCTACAGCAAATATTTCAATATCAGGGCCTTGAACTCAGGCGTCTACAAGGTTGAGGTTCAAAACCTAAATAGGGAGACGATCGAAGTCTACGTGCAGATCACCATAAGCGCGAAAGTAACGTTTCGCCCCCTTGACCCGCTAGGCCAATGGCTTTCACTTATCTCCCTTCCAATATTCGGTTTGGGCGTATGGGCTTCAGGCCTATTCGCAGCAAGGCAGAGAAAGGGAGAAAAGGAACTTGTGAAAGTGGATGCATGACAACAAGTCGTCGAAGTTAGGAATCTTGTCAAACGTTTCGCGGATTTTGCGGCTCTGCTAAATCTTTAAGCCGCTGGATTGCGCCATCTTTTCTGTTTGCTCAAATATTCTCCTTCCACCACAACTGCGAACGCGTCCTTGCATAATTGACAACATCAAGTTATGGTGATCTGCCCTAGATTATCATTTGTAGTGTTTCGCTGCCTCGGCATTCCATGGCTGTGCCAATATCTCCTCTACGAGGGCCTTGGTTTTGTCAAATGAATGTGCCCTAGGATCCTCCATAAGCATCAGGAGCAGACCCTTTCTATCCCCGTTTAGGAAGGTCTGCAGTATCTGTTCCATCCTTCGCATTCTCGGTTCAATTGCGTATAGCATGAGGCGTTTGGGAAGCCTGCCTACGTTTATTCCTTGCACTCCTTTTCCGCTTACAAGGGCTGGAATCTCAACGACGACATCATCAGGTATGCCTGATACAGCCCCTCTGTTAGGAATATTCAGCTGCAACTTCGTCTCTTTGTCATTTGCGATGGCGTCGATGATCGGAATATGTTGTTCGCCGCTCGTAGCAGGAGGGAACTCCTCCGTCAAAGAGAGTGAAGGATCAGCAGCCAATTCATTCATCTTCTTCAATATCTTTCCGCGGAAATCAAGATAGATAGACCATCCTATCTCTGAATCGAATCCGCCCGTCGACCCATACCACTTCTGTTTTGTTTTGATGTCCGTGTGGTGCCACCATGGCGACATACTTCTCACGGTATCCCCAACTGGGAAGGATCCAAAGAAGTGATAAGTGTCTACTGCGCCCGGAGACATCTGTTCACTTTCCCATGGAAGACCTTTCAGATATTCCTCGCTCTTCCAATATGCCTGCGCTTTGTTTTCGATCCAGTCGTCGATAAGTGGATAAGCATTTTCTCCTTTCAGCAAGAAGTGGGTCAGCCATACACAGTGGTTGAAACCGGCTACTTGAGTTGTGCAGTCTTCTGGCTTCAATCCTAAAGCGTCAATAATATCTTTGGTCGCAAAATGCCCGTGACAGACACCTATTGTCTTGACCTTGGTTTCTCTGGTTATGATGTTGGTCCCCTCAAAAACGGGATTGGCTGTTTCAATGAGCCAAGCATCTGGACAATATCTCTCCATGTCTATTGCGAGATCTAAGAAGAATCTGAGTTGATAGTAAGCTCCGATTCCGCCATAGTAGTCGCAGACTCTGTCGCCTAGTCCCCGGTAATATCCATAACGTTCTGCGATTTTTCGTTCTGTCTCATCTGCATCATAACTGGTGACTCTAACGGTGGAAAGAACAAAATCAGCACCTTCCAACGCGGTTTTCCGATTCAGGGTTGTCTTAAACTTGAGATTTGCCTTCACCTCTTTCTTGTATCTTTGAGCAAGACCGTAAACCATTTCCAAACGGTCTCTGTTTATGTCCATTAGGGTGACTGTACTCCCTCCAAGAGTCTCTGTTACACAAAGGTCCCGTATGAAAGCCAACGAGAACATGACACTTCCAGCACCTATGAGAGATATCTCAACCATCTTTCTTCATCCCCTCATGGAATTTCGATATGTTTTCGATATGTAATTCGTCGAACTCTGTTTAAAAATTTATTTAGCTCTATCCTGGTTCTCGTCCATTGCAGAAGGAATCCCACTACTGCAGATTCATATCTATTCCTCCAGACGACCTCTAGAATCAAAATCCAAGTCTTACCATGGATCTTTCCCTGGAGCTCCGATCCAAGTTTCGTCTGAGCTACGGCTCGGAGTCAGCGGACTGGTCTAGCGCGGCCCCGTTCGGAAAGGCTACCTTATTAGGTAAAAAACTGCGCCTTGAGTGTTTAAAACGTCAATCCCTTTTGTGTCTACACAAATTTCAAGAGCTCATGTCCCAGAGTCTCTGCTGATCTGTTCTGATTCTCGAATAAGTTTTTACTGTCTGTTCTAAAGTGTAGTAATATCTTGCTAAAGGCCGATATCTCTTGCATGAAGGAGAAGAGATGTGGAGGGCGGAAAGCTTGGGCAGAAAAAACTATGGTATTCTCGCGCTGATGATCATAGTTGGCATCTTCGGCGCTTGGTATTTCTACGGTCAGATGGTACAGACATCGAGACCTCAAACGATACGGGATGACTTTGAGAATGGGTTCGGCGA
>Ga0315314_1003765_pt1 | contig 11688 bp, 15 predicted proteins | sample TDP9_MG_FD_203631 | JGI IMG/M metagenome (GOLD analysis project Ga0315314, IMG submission 203631) | Freshwater sediment microbial communities from Lake Towuti, South Sulawesi, Indonesia - TDP9 | ecosystem: Environmental > Aquatic > Freshwater > Lake > Sediment | place: Indonesia: South Sulawesi...
TTTCAACTTTCCTTAGTCTTCCCTGATTCACGAGCTTGCGTACTCTCATGCCCAGCTTCCCCCTCATACTATTCACAGCATCATATTCGGCGGGAAGTTTGGCCCGCAGAATGTAGTTGAAAGTGGCCTTCTTCTTCTCTTCCTTTGCTTGGCGGATGAGACCGAAGATTTCCCTCGTCAGATCGTCGTCAGAAACCCTTCGCTTATATTGTTGTTTGTACGTTCCCATAAGACCCTTTTGTTCGGCAAACTTTAAGTCCTTTACGTGATGAATACGTAAAGATTACGTGAAAGAGCCATTTGAAAGAGCTGTCGAAAATCAGAGAAAGCCATTTCTTGAAAATGTCTCTGGCAAATGGGCGTGGAGCCGCGGCTATTTTTCGTTTTGGATGTGCGGGAAATCATGCCTTCTGACGTGCCTGCAGGTCCCTATGCAATCTCTCTAACTTTTTGAGAGAAAGTCCCTTGATGTTCCGCGAGGCGATGATTTTGCTGAGTTCGTACTGAATGCGGAGAAGAAGCCAGATTCTGCGGTATTTGTACACGATATTTGCGCTCGCCACGTTACTATTAATAAGAGAAACGGGGTCTTCCCCCGCGTCAAATCTCCTGAAAATCTCATCCGTGTTTTCCGCTCTCGTTTTATAGAGTCGATATTCAGACATCTGATCACTCCAGCGAGAAATAATTCTTCTTCTTCACGACTTTCGCCCTGTATGGCAACTTTGCCTTTGTGGCATCGAGCTGTTGGATGACTGGCTTGCTTCCTGTAGCAAACGTGAGGTCATGCGGCGCCTCCGGATTGATCTGCTTGTTGTAGGCGTGGACAATCACGACCTCTCTTCCCTCTTCAAACTTGGACGGTCGCTTCACGTATTCCTTGATGAGGATCTCCTGGTCGACCACGTCAGTCAGCTTCACTCGCTTCCCCGGAAACGCATACCCTCGCGGGTACACCTCTTTAAAGCTCGGAACCACTGGGGACGCGGTCTTTTCTTCTTCTGTCATGCATATACTTTGTCGCCGCAATGCTTAAGCTTTTTGCCCTGCCTATTTGTAGGCATCGGTGACCTTTATGTCTGAAAAAGAGGAGGCGCTCAACTTTCTTCAGATGCGTTTCGAGGACCAGGAGCAGATGCTACGCGAGTTCGATCTCCAGATAGACACACGCCTGACAGAAAGCAAGCGAAGGCTTGAAGATATACGTTCCAAAATAGATGACCTGAAATATGCGCTGCAGAGGATACCTAGCTCTGACGCCGGGATCGTGAATTCGATCCGCAGCAGGTATTTTTCAGCCATCCAGTCTCTGGACCGCGAATACAGGAATGAGCGAATCCAGGCGCTCAAGGATGTCAGCCAGCTGCGTCTGAAGCGTCAGGAGCTTGCTGCCCAGATCGAAACTCGTCGCAGGCTCTTTGCCTCTGCAGAGTAATCGTGGTTCTGATGGTTGATGAAGAACTCTTTCGGAAGGCCGAACCGCTCCTGGGCGAGCGGAAAGCAAGGCAGCTCTGGCTAGCTGCGCGAACAGATCCTGAATTTGCGCGGGACATTGAAGCCTATCTTGCGGTGCTCGTGTCCGAGAAGTTGGGTTCAAACTATAGAGAGCGCGAACTCCTGCTTCCTCCACCTCCGGGCGAATTAGCTGCTGGAGAATATATGCTCGGAAATATTGTTTACGGAGGACAGGAACTTCATCCCTTTGCCCTGCGGACAGCAGAGATTGCGCGTCATGTTGGAATCTATGGCTCATCGGGTTCGGGCAAGAGCAACGCTCTTATGCTGCTTTGCAGGGAGCTTCTGAAGAACAACATTCCCTGGGTTTTGTTCGACTGGAAGCGGACAGCGAGGGATATGACGGCCACAGAGTGGGGGCGAGATATAACTGTCTTTACCGTCGCCAGGAGGGTCAGCCCGCTGTACTTCAATCCTCTCCAGATGCCTCCGAACGTTTCACCCGACACGTGGCTGCGCTTCGTCATCCAAGAGATCAGCGTGGCCTATTATGTCGGCTTCGGGGTTGCCAACCTGCTCTCGCGGGCATTCAAGGATTCCTATCTGAAGTACGGCGTCTACGAGGCGTACGCACGGAATCAAACTCCGGAGAAGTGGCCGACTTTCATCGATGCCTATCACTGGATGCAGTCGCAGGACTTCCGAGGCCGCATGGCGTTGTGGAAGGATTCGGCCGACAGGTGCCTCTACATCTTGACAGAGCCGGAACTTCGCGATGTGGTCAACGTAAGAAAGCCCGTCCCGCTGGAGCGGCTGCTCACCAGGCCTGCGATCCTCGAATTCGAGGCACTTCCCCACCCGGACAAGCGGTTTGTGATAGGAACGATGCTCAAATACCTCCAGATGTACGACCTTTTCAATCGCAGCAAGGAAGCACGCATCCTCCGGTCTGTGATCATCATTGAGGAGGGTCACAACATAGTTTCTGGCGGGTACTCGGCAGGAGAAGAGCCTGAGGTCGAGAAAATGTTCCGCGAGTTCAGGGAATCCGGACGGGGCTTGGTAATTCTTGACCAGAATCCTTCAAAGATTCCTGTGCCGATTCTGGGGAACACAGCCGTCCAGTTCGCGCTGAATTTGAAGCACGAAGAAGACCTGAGTACATGCAGGGCGACAATGCTGCTTACGACTGAACAAAAAACCCAGCTCGGGCGGCTTCCTGTGGGATACGCAGTAGTCAAGCTTCAGGACAGGCACCCGGACCCGTTCCTCATCAAGTTCCCTCTCTGCCCCAGAACGACTGTTACAGACGCGGATCTACTTGCCCGTTATGGCTCGCAACCGGAGCCTGACCGCACCCCGGAGCCGCAAATCTTCGCAGAGAGCGTATTTGAGTTTCCCGCGGGGGATAAACTCCCGAGCCAGGGGGAAAATAAAGAGAAAAAAGGGATGGTGGTGAGGGCGGATGCTGTCCGGCGCCTGGAAAAGCGGATGCGTGAGATGCTGAAGTACGTCATGGAAAAGCCGGAAGCGAATTACAGGACGCTCTGCAAGCTGTCAGGCTTGGTTGGCAACATGGCCGACAGGACGCGGGCCGAACTGGTTGCTCGGGGGTTCATGGAAGAAGGAGATGTCGCAGGACCTCATGGCCCTGAAAAGAGGTTCAAGGTTACAAATGCAGGAAAGCGATGGCTGGAGCCGAGAGCGACGAAGCGTTTTGGCGGAACGGCCCATCAGCAGATTCTGGCGGATTTAGCGGAACAGCTAACAGAGCAGGGTTGGACTGTTGAGCTTGAACGGAGTCTGGGTGCAGGCAAAAAGGTGGACCTTCACGTCGAGAGGGACGGACGCAAGGTGGCCGTTGAAGTGGAAACCGGGTCAGCTAGGGAAGGGATGCTCAGCAATATTAAGAAGTGTGTGGAATCTGGGTATCAGCAAGTCTGGTCAGTGGGAATTGACAATCGCGTTACCGAGCGCATCAGGCGCGATCTGGCTCTTTCGGGACTTGATCAGAACCCGCGGGTGCGGACGGCGACTTTGGCGGAGATGAAGATTTGAGTCTTACATCTCTCCATACGGGTCTTCCACGTTCAAATTTCTCATAAAATGCGAAGGTATAGATCCACTTACAGTTCAGACATTCTAAATTCACTTCCAAAGTGAACAGATTGGCATCTTCTCGTTTTTGTGCAGAATGCCAAGATGGGTGGAAAAAGAATGCAGAGATACCTCCGCAATTCCGGCATTTGATACGTATCCCGAGTTCTTCGCTTAATAACTTCAGAAATCCGATGATCCAAGGTTCGCCAGTCTGGGTCAGCATCTCATTGTAAAATATCCAGAACGTCTTATTATCAAATCTATCGAGATCTAAGAAGGAAATGAGGGAATCAAAATACAGAACTGGTAGCCGCTTCTTGCCAGTCTCCATCTCGCAGTAATACGACTGACTTATTTGTAGATGTTTTGCCACTTCACCTTGTTTGAGCTTTTTGGCTTTTCGGGCAGCCTTAATAAATGCTCCGATGTGTGGGTAACCTGCTGATTTCATGTAATTTGAAGGATTTTCGCAAGTAGCGAAAATTCCTCTTGACTTTCGTGCTGTTTGGCCCCAATATTTTTCGCAGCTAGCGAAAATAGTTGCGGACGAAATCTAATGAATGCCGCACCGAAAGTCAACTCAAATCTCTTCTCCCTCATCGCCTCCACCGGCAGGGTGGAAGAGCGGGGAATTTTCGTGAACAGGGACGGGACCGAGGTGGTGGTCGCGGCAGCCCAGGAATGCGGTCCCGAGGTCACCCTGAAGTTTAAGCTGCGAGCTGAAGATGATGTGGCCCTCTCTACGACGACTGTCTTCCATCTTGATCCGCACCACACCTGCATCATCGATGCGGTAAAAGAGATCAACTTGCACCTTGAAGCAAGCCCGCTGAGGCTCTTCAAGGACCTTGACCTTACAGTCCAGATCGGAGTGAAGCCTGCAACGCCGGAAAATCTTGGCGGGGGAATGGACTACCTCATGGGACTCGTGTGGGGGCTCGTCCATTTGATTCCACAGGCGCTTGAAGACCCCGAGCCGCAGACGAACCCGAAGGAAGTTGTCCGGATCTTCCTGGCCTACGTAGCGCAGTGCCCGTTCCTGCACCAGTTCCTTGTGGAGCATTCCGATGCCGAGAATGGCGTTCTGAACGAAACTTTCGGCCAGGAGGCCAGAGCAACCGCAAGGGTGAACTGAAATGGTCATCAGTCTCCATCTCGAAACCGACAGCTTCGAAGCGAACATCAGGGTAGGCGAAGACGGGAGCGTTACCGAACGCGGGTCCCTCCTCTTCACCGACCCGGAGTTTTTGGAGCGCCCGCTCAAGGAGAAGGCACGCCAAATTCGTGAGGCCCGCACCAGGATCTTGCAGGAGCGTTTCGGTCGCAAGAACAGAAGTTCAGTCCCCAGTGGGGCCGGGCAGAAGGAGCATATCGCGGATTAAGGAAGTATCAAGGGGCCGCCGTCCGGGGAGTCACTCGTAGCGGGGCAACTCCCTGGATGCAGACTGACAGCGGACGCCATCAGTTTGCGGCCCTCCTTCCTTATATAACCAGCGCACACATTTCCGCAACAGCCCCGCAGGAAGGTCAGCCCTGATGACTTATGAGAATTTGGAAATTTTCGTCCGTGGGAAATGCCGCTGGTGCGGGGCGGTGGTCACGGCGCCTCCCGTCCCTGACCAGAAGCGCCAGGTTCGCGATGTGGTGATGACTGTCGGCGGCCGGACGCACTGTGTCGTATTTGCGCATCGCAGCACGGACGCCGTTCAGGCGTCTTTCAAGACCCCAGCTGCATCCAGCAACGGACGCGGTCGCAATCCCGCCCGGTACCGAAACTGGAGCGCATCGCTGTTCGTGGAGTCGGATGTCAACCGCCTTCGTCGCTTTCTTCCTGAAACATCCAAGGTATTTGCAGCGCACGGCATCACCCTCAATGGCCAGCGGTGCCTCAGGTCGCTGGAGCCGCGCCCTGATGTTCGTGACCGGGTGATGCAAGACTTGTTTGCGATACTGAACCGCGAACGCTCTCTGCATCGCAGGGTGCCGGGTTTCGTCGATGCGTGCCCGGCGGGCGATGATGGGGATTTGTCCGAACCAGTCCTCGTGCCCACGCCCGCTCCCCACGAGGAGCCCGAGCTGGTCACTGCTTGAAGGGAAAGGGACTATCGAAGTTCTTAAGTAAGAGGTGACCCATGTATCTCATTCCGGGAGACCTTGACAATCCCTATGCCCACATCCGAACGCCAGAGCTGTTGATGGAGCCTCAGCCGAAGCCCTGGCACTCGCGCATTCTTCCCCTGCTGGGCGTTTCGCTGCTCCTGGCAGTGGCAGTTGGCGGTCTAGTGTATCTGCGCCAAGCGGCGGTGCCGGCAGCCGAGACTCCGTTACGGAACCAGGTCCAGGCAGCAGCGCTTGGGCAGACCGGAGAAAGCGCCCCCGCAATTCTGCCCCCACTGCCGGATGTCCAGCATGACATGATGCGGCACGCCGAACATGTGCAGGCTCTTCTTGACAGGGCTGCAAGGCAGATTGAGGCAAGCGAGGAGCAGCTGAACGGACTCCGGTCCGTTTACACAGAGCCGGCAGTCGAGCCAGCGATCCAGAATCTCCAGCGTGCCAGCCGGAACATTGAATCCGCCCGTGCCGAGGTGCGTTTGTTCCGTGCACTCGCGGGCGCGAGATAAATTGAAAAAAGTTTGGGGTGAGGTGTCCAGACTGAGTTAAGGAGCGAAAAATGAGGTCGATGATGATTGACCGCGTCGCCAGACCGATGACTGTGTCAACCCTTCCCAGACCGCAGGTTAACCTTGGGTTGATGGTCATGGAGCTTCCGCAGGCCCCCCTTGCCATCTACGAGCCTGCGGCCGTGGCTCCTCTCTTCCTGAGCAAGGACTTCAGCCAGTCCCTGGTTCCATTCCGTCCGAAGGCGAATTCGGCACTTGTTCCTGTAAAGGTGCAGAACCCTGCACTTGCTCCCGTGAAGGTACCGGATTCGGTGGGGAAGCTGTCCAAGATGACCATGCCGAAGTACAGCGCGGCCACCGTGGACGGCGACCACCTGCCGCTGGTTGGCGGAATGACGGCCAGGGTTCCGGTAACCAAGCTCAGGGACCTGCTGGAACTTGAGGATACCGACAGGGTTCTCAAGACGACTGGAGACGGGAAGACACAGTTCCTGCACGATGACGACGTGGTTGACCTCACTGACCCCGAGACGGAGATCAGGGTCATCCGACCTGCCGTCGCCTCCTAGCGCAAAGGACGCCTCACCCCGAGAGGTCCGAGCATGAATCCGCAACTTCTGTACACGATGGCACTCGTTGCGGTATCGGTCTTTTGTCTCCTTCTCGTGGTGTCAATGCTTTCCGCTTGGTTGCCCGAGCAGATAGCGCTCGCCAAAGACCGGGCCATCCAGAAAGCGAAGCGTCGTGCCCAGCAGGAGTACCTTCTCAGGCAGCGTCAGCTTGGCCTTCTGAGGTTCCGGCACCACAATGAAATGCTCGCCCACGGCCGCGGTCTCATCGATGGCGGTCCGGAAGTGTCCTACAAGGACCTGATTGAAGTGTATGGCCTGCTGAATGAAGTCTATACATCGCTCGCAAAGACCGCATCCGATTGCTTCCATGTTCTGAAGATGCTGGCCGTCTCGCACGGAGAGACCTCTCTGGCCTACAAGCTTGCAGACAGGGATCCTGAAAGAAGGCGCCTCCGTTTCGATGTCCAGAGTATCGCCCTGGCCGGTCTCAACGATATCGAGCTTCTCGGCAATGTAGCCTCGGCGGATCCGAGCCTGATCCTGTGGAAGGCGAATCTCCAGAAGCTCGTTTCGAGCATCTGCCCAGCCTGCCCTGTTGTCTTGAACCCGAGTGCATACCCTCTTGCATGCCCGGCAATGACAATGGCTCAGGGAGGAAGTAAAACAAGTGTCCGATCACAGGCCGAACAACAAGAATAGTGCCGTCTCCTACGAGCAGCGCTTCACAGCGCAGGAGCCGATTCTCGGTCCCAAGGGCATGGCTGCGCTGCGCAAGGTTCGGCTCTTCAATGCAGGAGCCGGAGGCCTCGGGTCTAATACCGTCCTTATTGCATTCCGTGCTGGAATTGAAACTGCTTATCATGCAGATCCCCAATTTGTCGAACGAGATAACCTCAATCGAATTCTCGCTGCATCACGGCATCTCGGCCAGCCAAAGCTCCATGTTCTCCAGGAGCTTCTGTTGTGCTTTGACAGGCTTGCTGACGACAGGGAACTTGAGTATGTCCCTCTGGTCCATCCTGTCGAGCATCCAGCCGTCCGCCAATATCTGGACCGCGCCACGCACATCATTGCCGGCCAGAACTCCGCCGAGTCCAGGCTCTGGCTCCTCCGATATGCCCATGAGCGTAAGAAGCCGCTGATCAATGTGGGATTTGCCTGCTCGCCTGGCCGGTTCATGGGCGGCGAGGTTTCAATATATCGGCCGAACCGTGATGACCAGGGCTGTCCCGCCTGCATCTCGCTTCGAAGCGGTGTTACAGCTTCAAGTCCGCTTTTCTACCCGCCCCTTATGGTGCTTGCAGGCCTCACGATTCACTTGCTCATTGCGGAAGTCACGAATTTCGACCTTTGGGGCACGAAAAGACCCAACTACTACGTCTATGACGGATTCAGGTATTTGGTCTCGGCTTACATGGTGCCGCGGGATCCGCGTTGTCAGATTTGTCAGAGGTAGATGGAGGGAATTCGACTCTGCCAAGCCAGTATCGCTGGCAAATTCCTCGGAAGTGAGGGGCACTGATGGACGGGAGACTGGTCATGGAGTTTTTCCTGCTCGTCTTTGGGATCGTCTTCGCAATTGTCTTTTTGTGGCGCCGTGCGCGTCGCGGCTCCGCGCTGGCCCAGGACGCCCTCATCGCCGGGGCCACTGCGGCAGCGGCAGCAGCCATCGTCACTGCCATCGCCAAGGCCTGGCGCGGACTGCTGTTTCTGATACTGCCCATCCTCTGGGCAGGCCTTTTCTACTGGTTCGCCATGATGCTGCTGCCCAACGTCAGTCACCATCTTTATTTGATTGTTGCTGGGCTGTCCGGCCTGCTGTTCGCCGGCTGGGCTCTCAACTGGAGAAGGTCACGATGATGAAGGTCTTTCGCAACCCCCGCTGTCGCCAAGACATATTGGGGATGTACCTTTTCGGCAATGTCTGGTCAACTCTATTGATGATCATCTTCCAAGGATGGGTCATTCAGAGGTGGCACGCTTGGTTGCTCGTCGCCTCCGTTGTGCTGACCTTTCTATCTTTTGTTCTGCCAGCTGGGAGATGCCAAAATGGACAAGGAAATGTCCCGCGACAGTCCGGGAGTCGCAACGGCAACGATTACAGTCGAGGATGAGGTAATGACCGTCGACCAAGTCGCAGAACTTTTGCGCGTATCTCCGCGCACGGTGGAGCGCTTGGTCGCGGGCACACTGATTCCGTACATCACGCTTCGCCGTCAGGGAACTCGCGGGCCGGTCAGGTTCCTGCGTTCCGAAATCCTCAAGTGGCTGCGCAACCGCACTGTCAGGCCCGTGCGCTGGAAGGGCCAGGGTGACTTGTCATGAAAAGGATACGCGGCGTTTATCTCCGGGGCGACGTTGCCTACATAAGATTCAAAAACGAGGAAGGCAAAATCGTTCGTGAATCCACAGGCCAGCCTTTCATCGAAGTAGCTCAGGCAATTCTCGACAAACGGCGCGGCGAAGTCGCCGAAAGTAGATTCCTGCCCACTCGCAAGTTCCAGAAGGTCATGTTTCGCGAGCTTCTCAAGACGTGGTGGGAAAATCACGGCCGGCATACGCGCAGCGCCTTCAAATACCTGAAGCCCCGCATCGAGAACTTCTTCGCCGGAATGAAGGTGGCCGAGATCTCCGACTCGACAATCCGCTCTTTTCTGGACCGGCTTGAACAGTCCGGCTACAGCAATGCCTACATCAACTCGCACAGGACGCTCCTGAATTCCGTGTTTTCGTACGCCGTCCAAACCGGAGCCTACGACAAGAATCCTGTCTTGCTGGTCCAGCCCAAGCACGAGCAGCCCCGCGACCGCCTGATAGACCCCGCCACGGAATGGCCGCGGCTGGCGAAGGAATGCCAGGCTGACGCGGAACTCTGGGCCTTTGTTCTCGTCGCAGCCACAACAACGGCGCGCAAAAACGAAATACTCCAGCGGAAATGGACTGACGTGGATCTCGACGGCGAGAATCCCTACATCCGGATCCCCCGTACCAAAAACGACGACCCGAAAATCCTGCCACTGCCTCCTGCCGCCGTTGAAGCTCTTCGCAGGCTTCCAAGTTACGGGAAGAACGAATATCTGTTTCCACGGACCCGCCTGCGAAAACTCGGGAAGAATCCTCTCAGCGGCCACCGGTGGGACATTCGCAACGATTTTGTCCAGGCGTGCAGACGGGCGGGTCTTGACAATGTCCATATCCACGACCTGCGGCATCTCGGTCCCTCAATCCTGCTGCAGGAAGGCGTCAGCGACTCCCTGGTTGCCAGGATCACCGGCCACAGATCGGCGGCGCTGCGCCGGTACCAGCACCTGATACCCGGACTCAGGATCCAGACCACCAACCTGATTGCCCAGGTTCTGGCTCGCGACTCAAAAAGCACACCTACTGGCACACGGCACTTACAGCGAAAAAAGCATCCCGCTCGCAGGACGCGCAAGGAAAGGAGAATCAAGGGATTGCATGGTAGGCCCGTGGGGATTCGAACCCCAGACCTCTACCGTGTCAAGGTAGCGCTCTAACCAGCCTGAGCTACGGGCCTGGAAGACTCACTCAAGCTACCGTAATTCCCAGAACCTGTCAACGCAACGCCAAGCAGCACTCAGGGGCTGGTGATGGTGAATGACTGGTCGAAGGCGAAGTCTGCTCCTCCGATCTTGTCGTGTAGCACCACATGAAATTTGTACTCGCCGGGGGCAAAATCCGCAGGCGTATTCACGTGGTTGGTAACGGGAAAGAAAGGAGGCGTATAGACGAATTGCTCGTTGACCAGCTCCGCTTCATTTTGCTGGAAAACAGATTTGCCATCGGACCCTAGGATTCCCCAGTCCTCTGTCAGGCGGATCTGCCCCTGCTCGCCGGCTTTCAAACCGAGGACACGGAACCGCAGCCAGACGCTCTGTCCCGCGGTAAAGACGGGCGGGGCCAATGCCGCTCCCTCGCGGCTGTTGGCCAGATCTATGTTCTTTGCCACCAGCGTGCCGCTGGTTTCAAGCGGCGGACCACTTACCGAAAAAGTTGCGGCGCTCGACTGGGTCTTGCGCGCGATCTGGTCTTCGGCCTGAATGCTGATGGTGTAGTTGCCCGGCGGCGCCCAGGGTGGAAGCCCTATGTGAAAGTTGCACTTGACCGGGCCGGCATCTTCCCCGGCCTTTTGGCGGACTTCAATCGTCTTGATCTCGAAGAAGGGTTTGCCGTCGGGCGCAAGCACCTGGTGCTGGGTGACGACCGCAATGTTGGACTCTGAGTCGCGCTCGTATCCGGGGACCTCGTAGAACAGCCGAACCTCCTCTTCAGGTTTGTACTCCGTATTCGCGCGCGGCGGAGCGCTATCCGAATCTGCGAAGCGCAGGTTGGCGATGCCAAAGCCCCCCGGCGGAACCCGCGCGTGTTTGCGCAAATAGAGCGAACCGAAGATGGTTCCCACCAGGCAAAGCACGAGGAAAAGCGCCGCCGCCACGCGCTTCGCCGCGCCGTGCGCCTCCCTCGCCACGATCGTGTGGGCAGCGAGGTCTCCCACGCGCTGCCTCTTCTTGCTCACCAAGGCCACGATGAGCCCCACCAGGTACACGGCAATCGCATCCACAAGGCGCAGCACGTTCCGGATCAGGGCGCGGCCAAAATCGCAGTGGCCGCCTTCCACCGTTTTCACCCGCAGGCCCAGAATGAACTTCCCCGGCGTAGCGCCCACCACACCTTCGAAGATAATGAGGTAAAGCAAGAACGCCAAACTGCTCGCCGCGATAACCACCACTGCGGGAAGCCCGCTCAAGTCAAATCCGGATTCGGTCAACCCGCCGAAAAAGGCTCCGTAAGCGGTGCCAGCCAGCCAGTAGGCGAGGGCTAGGACAAAGAGATCAATCAGATGGGCGACAAAGCGCGCCCCCAGCGAGCCCAACGTCGGCCCAGGCGCCGGTGCCGGAGGTTCCGGAGCTTTCCCA
>Ga0315314_1003766_pt1 | contig 11687 bp, 9 predicted proteins | sample TDP9_MG_FD_203631 | JGI IMG/M metagenome (GOLD analysis project Ga0315314, IMG submission 203631) | Freshwater sediment microbial communities from Lake Towuti, South Sulawesi, Indonesia - TDP9 | ecosystem: Environmental > Aquatic > Freshwater > Lake > Sediment | place: Indonesia: South Sulawesi...
TGACCAATCCCCTTGCCCCGGTCTTCTCTTCGTAGGCCTTCACCGCCAGCTCGTAAAGGGCCTCTTCCTCGAACTGAATGTCGATCCCATAGGATTTGAAATCTTTCTTTTTCCCAAGGATGATGGGGTTGTTCGGATTCTTCAAGATGGCATAGAGGTCCTCAACCTCCAGTTTCTCAAAAACCGCGGCGACCGGAAGCCTTCCGATGAATTCCGATTCGAATCCGTAGCCGATCAGATCTTCCGCCTTGACCTGCTTGAGATATTCGGCTCGTTCATCTTTCGACCGGATCTCCGCACCAAAACCAATCCCCTCCCGATTCAACCGCCTCTTGATATTGTCCTCCAGATCATTGAACGCTCCGCTCATGATGAAGAGGATGTACTTCGTATTGATCGTCCGTTTCTCCCTTTTTCCTGTCTTCCGATAATGCTCGATTGCCTCTAATTGAGAGATAGGATCGTGGGGAACTTTGAGGTCGACCTCCGTCTCTTCCATCGGTTTGAGCAGAGCCCGCTGGACACCCGTCCTTGAAACATCGGGGCCGATGAGGTTATTGGATGAAGCGATCTTATCAATCTCATCGATGTAGATGATGCCGTATTGAGCCAATTCAATATTCCCATTGGCCTCGTACACCAGATCTCGAACGAGATCTTCAACATCCCCTCCCACATATCCGGTCTCGCTGAATTTCGTTGCATCCCCCTTCACAAAGGGGACACCAAGCTTTTTGGCAATCAATTTGATCAAGTAGGTCTTTCCGACCCCAGTCGGACCCATCATCAGAATATTATTCTTAATGTGGCCCACCCCCTCATATCGATTTCGACCCTTGGTCTGTTCTGTGAATTTGATCCGATTGAAGTGAGTGCAGATTTTTGTGGCCAAGATCTCTTTCGCTCCCTCCTGTCGGATGATGTAGTCATTCAGGAAAGCCTCCAATTCTTCGGGCTTTAAATCGAAATTGATCTTCCCCTTCTTACCCTCACCAGGCTCTTTTTCCTCCTTCAAGACCTCATCGGTCTGGGGTTTGGGGAAGAGCATGGGCACCACCAATCGAATCCGGTCTCCATACTTCTTACCTAAATATTCATTCAGTTCCTTCTCCAGCTCTTTCTGATCTGGAATTTTGGATTCAGAATCTTTCATCGATGTTGAACTCCTTTTTTAATTGATTTTAATAAAATATAATCATTTCCAATATTTTTTTCAACTTCTTTCTTCCGATGAGAAGGCTTCGACGATTCAAGCCTGCCTGCCCTGAACCAGCACGGTTCGGGGCCTGTCGCGGGCAGGGAATCATGGGATCCTAAATAGAAATATTGAGCTTTAAATGAGGCTTAGAAAGAACAAAGAATTTCAAATATAGATCAAACGGTAGTTAAATAAACTCGATCGATTTCACTCTATCTTCCTTCCATATAAAATGACGCCTCTTCCTTCTTCGGTGGACCTTTCCTTCCTGAAGGATGGCGCCGACCAATAACGGAAGGGCAATGGTTGCATCGCTATACACAGCTGCATAGGCTGAACCCTTCTCAATCTTTCCCCAGGACTTTGCCTCCTCAAAGGTACAACCGGAGAGACCTCCCCATTTGGGGTCATCGGTCGTGATTTGAAAGGCGTACCGATGGCCGCTCTCTTTCTTGAATAGGAGCTCACTCACCGGTCCTAATTGTTGGATGTAGTTCTTGGGAACTCCTCCTCCGACATAGATCGCCCCGGTCACCCGCGCCATCCTCTTTAATTGGGCGATCTCATAACTGTCCCGAATCTGATCGATGAGGAGGCCCTCTGAGTGGAGCTTCTTTCGAGCATGAAGAAATGTCAGGCCGATGCCAATGGAACTATCGCTCAGAGCAGGAACAAAGATCGGAACGCCAAAAGTGAAGGCGGCCTTGAGGATAGATCCCTCGTCCCTGATATGTTTTCCTAAAACTTCAAGATATCGGCGTGAGGAGACGACTCTCTCCCCTAACTCTCCTGGAGCCTCCGAAAGAAGGTGAATCACTTGGTTGATTTCATGATCGTCCATCAGGGCGTCATAAACCCGTACGATACGATGTCTCCTTAGAAGATCGTCATCTCCCTCCTCAGATCCAACGTAATGATGATATCCAAAACTCTCGAAGATGTCGTGAAAGATATTGGCGCCGGTGGAAACGATCACATCGACCAGTTTCATCTCAATCATACGCCGGATCACCTTGCGCATCCCGCCCGGGATCATCGCTCCAGATAACCCCAGAAAGACGACGCAGGCGGGGTCACCGAGCATCTTCAGATAGACTTCGAAACACTTAAACATATTCCGGCTTTGAAAAGAAGTATATCGGAAGCTCTGGACCAGTTCGAAAAGGCTCTGAGTCCCCTCAGGATCCAAATGTCGAACCGGCTGTCGAAGGAATGCGCACTTTCCTTTCTTCATCACGGGCAGGAAGGAGATACAAATTTGTGCGGAAATTATCAAATAAAAACAGAGAAGTCAAGAAAAATGCTTCCCTTCGTAGACAAACCGCTGTCCCAAATTTCTTGACAATTGAAATGAAATACGATAATTAAATTGGCTTAGATATGCTTCGAAGATTATTAGAAAGGTCGGGCTGTTATGAAAAAGGATCGAATCCGTATTGCGGTTGTGGGTGTTGGAAATTGTGCCAGTGCTCTCATTCAAGGGATTGAATTCTACAAAGAAAGAAGTTTGCATAACCCGAAATTTGAACCCCTTGGCCTGATGCACCTCGACATCGGAGGTTACAAGCCCTGGGATATTGAGGTGGCGGCGGCCTTTGATGTTGACCGGAGAAAAGTGGGGAAACCGCTTAAAGAGGCCATCTTTGCCAAACCCAATTGCACCAAAGTCCTCTATCCAAACCTAAATGATTCAGGCGTGACTGTCTCCATGGGCGAAGTCCTGGATGGGGTCTCTGAACACATGAGGGATTACCCGGAGGAACGAACCTTTATCCTCGCAAATGGAAAACCTTGCAATGTGGAGAAAGCACTCAAAGATTCTGGAACGGATATTCTCCTCAACTACCTTCCTGTCGGCTCGGATCGGGCAACGGCCTTCTATGCCGAAGCTTGTCTCAGCACTGGGGTCAGTCTAATCAACTGTATGCCCAGTTTCATCGTCTCCGACCATCAGTGGGCGAGACGCTTTGAAGAGAAGGGAATTCCGTGTGTTGGGGATGACGTCAAATCTCAGATGGGTGCGACCATCATCCATCGAGCCTTGGTGAAACTCTTTGAGGACCGCGGAGTGCAACTTGACCGAACCTACCAGATCAATACAGGAGGAAATACCGACTTCCTCAATATGCTGAACCGAGATCGACTGAAGAACAAACGGATCTCAAAAACAGAGGCGATTCAATCCCAACTGGGTATCCCTTTGGAACCGGAAAACATTCACATCGGGCCTTCCGACTATGTCCCCTGGCAGAAGGACAATAAAGTCTGTTTCCTCCGTATGGAAGGAAGGGGATTCGGAGAAGTTCCGTTGACCCTTGAATTAAGACTCTCCGTTGAGGACTCACCCAATAGCGGCGGGATGACCATTGATGCTATCCGATGCTGCCAAATCGCCCGTCAACGAAAGATCGGCGGCCCCCTCACCTCTATTTCTGCCTATGCCATGAAGCATCCCATCATTCAAATTCCCGATGACCAGGCCAGACTCATGGTGGAGGAGTTCATCGCAGGGAAGAGGGAACGATAATATTGAGTTTAGAGTTTTTAGAATTTATAATTTATAACCCTGAAGACTGATATCTTACATGTTCCATAGGTTATCGTTACAGAGTATGAACCCCATGGTAGCCCTTTTATGGCTTGTGTCGTTTCCCCATTGCTCCAATTGATGTTGATAAAGGAATAGAGTGGAAAGAAGGGAAGATTCGGGAAGAACTCTCTAAAGACCAGCTTTCTGTATTTGTCCATGATGCGGGAAGTAAACCCCGCACCCCGTATTAAAACACAGGGCTTTCTTTGAGGTAGACCCTGCACCTTGTCAAGGGTGCGGGGTAGATATCGTGATGTACCGCTATATCGCTGTTCTGCCTGCCCCGCTTTGCGGAGCGAGGCTGGGGAAGGACGGGACTTTACGACGTCCGGGGTAAAGAATGAGAACGGGTTAAAACTAAAGAATGGACGAAATTATCGTTAACTCAAAAATGAAATTCCTTGATATTCGTTTCTATATTTTCTTTGATCAACACTATTTCATCCTTTGTAGCGAAGAAGGCATCCACTACCTCTGGGTCAAATTGCCGTCCTCTTCCCTCTTTGATATAATTGAAGGCTTCTTCAAGAGAAAATGGTTCCATCCTATAAGGACGTTTCGAAGTCAGAGCATCGAAAACGTCCGCGATGGCAGCGATACGTCCGATCAAGGGTATTTTTGAGCCTTTAAGTCCTTTAGGATAGCCGGTGCCATCCCACCTTTCATGATGGGTGAGAGCAATCGTCTCGGCTAATTTAATGAATTTGGCACCAGAGCCCGACAAGATTTGTGCCCCGACGATGGTATGTTGTTTCATCGCTTCCCATTCTTTATGATTTAGCTTCCCGGGCTTCAGCAAGATGTGATCTGGAATTCCAATCTTGCCCGCATCGTGCATGGGGGCTGTATAGAGAAGATCCTCAACAGTCTGTTTATTCAAGCCCATCTTGCGGGCAATAGCAGATGCATAGTGGCTCATCCTTTTAATATGGTCACCTGTATTCTCGTCCCTATACTCAGCCGCACGACAGAGGTGGAAGATGCTTTCGAGAGAGATCTCCTTAAGTTTCTTTAAGGCCTGCCTCAGTTGCACTGTTCTTTTGGCAACCTCCGCCTCCAACTCCTTCTGGTAGTTCCGCATGTGATCGTTGTAAGCTTTGACCTTGACCAGGGATTGTACTCTTGCTCTAAGTTCAGTCTTATCAACGGGCTTGTTCAGGAAATCATCGGCTCCCACTTCCAAGGCCTTTACTCTATCCCCCACTTCATTAAGGGCTGTCACCATCACAATGGGAATGATTTTGGTTTCTTCTTGTCTTTTCAATTGTCTTGCTACTTCAAAGCCGTCCATTTGAGGCATCATGATGTCAAGTAAGATCACGTCTGGTGGAATATCATGCACCATTTCAAGAGCTTCTTTACCGTTACTGGCTGTGAGTACATCGTAGCCGAAGGATGTCAAAAGGAGCTTCATCAAGCGTAGATTCCGATCCTCATCGTCTACGACTAAGATTTTAGGTTTTGTAGACATATATTTCTTCTCCCATAAAACCAAGGCGAAGACTTTAAAGAATTAAGGAATTTGTTCTTTTGGCTTGAAGCAATTGTATCATTTTAATCAGATTTAGATCAACTTTTTAAGATTTAAACGAAAAGCATATTCCGTACCTAAAGAGCAATATTTTGGTAAGAGGACGAATTAATTACAGTAATCAAGGACTTTAAAAAAGAAGCAAAAAGCTGGAATTACCAATTTTGTCAATAACGTGCACATTTATATCACAGTAAAAAAATGAGGTCAAGCGGAAGAAGGCCATAATTTTCTTGACTTATTTGATATAATAAACGAAAATTTCCAAATCGAGGCTTTGGAAAAAGAGAATGAGTGCTGAAGGTGACATTAAAGAGCTTGATTTACTCTTGGAGAAGGTATATCGAGAGGGAGGATACGATTTTCGGGATTACAGGCATGGGACTGTCATTCGACGGTTGGAGAAGAGACTTCACTCTACTGAGACAAGAACATACCGAGACTATATCCAATTTCTGGACAGCCATCCTGAAGAGTATGAAAAATTTGCCGAATGCCTTACCATAAAAGTAAGTGGTTTCTTCAGAAACTCATATGCTCTTCAGCAGGTTGCTCGAATGGTGCTTCCTGAATTGGTTTCAGAGAAGAGAAACCAACAAGACCAGAGCCTGAGGGTTTGGAGCACGGCCTGCGCTCAAGGCCAGGAGCCATACTCTATTGCTATCCTGATTGCCGAATTTTTAGGACATCAGCGGCAGGGCTTTAATATCTCAATCTATGCGACTGATATCAGTCGCCAGGCTTTAAAAGAAGCCAAGGCAGGGATATACTCTCCGAAAGATGTCGAGGGCCTTTCTGACACGGTCCTTAAAAATTATTTTAACCCTGATGATGGGCGCTATGAGGTGATCGCTGATATTAAACAAACGCTCCACTTCTCTTATTTTGACCTGACCTCAAATGCTCGGTCGCCTTTTATAAACCTTGATTTAATTTTCTGTTGCAATGTCCTGATATATTTGCAGAAGCAGCTCCAGAAAAGGGTGCTTGAGATGCTCTACAATGCACTCCACCCTCAAGGCCACCTTATCCTCGGAGAGTCAGAGACACTGCCTGACATTCTGCATAAGAAGCTGGGGTGTTTAGATAGAAAAGCAAAAATATATAAAAAGGCTGGAATAAACCTATAAACGAAGGAGGGCTAAATACGATGGCACGGAAATCAGTGCGCAAGCAGGGGAAGGAGGCACCGAAGGAGAATGAGGAAACGGCCAGGCGACTCTCTCAAGAGAATGCAGCCATGGCCGAGATTGGCCAAATTATCAGCTCCACCCTGAACATCGAAGAGGTCTATGAACGCTTTGCCGAAGAGGTGAAGAAGCTTATCCCCTTTGACCGGATTGTGATTAACACCATTAACATTGAAAAGGGTACTGTTATAAATCTCTACATGGCAGGAAAAGGGATTGCGGGTCGGCAAATTGGGGAGGTCTACCCCCTCGAAGGTTCAGCCAATGCCGAGATGGTACGCACTAAGTCAAGTATTCTCATACAAACAGAAGACTTCAATGAGTATAAAGACCATTTCCCCACGCTTTTGTCCACCTTTCAAGCTGGGTTTCGATCGATCATGAATGTCCCTTTATTCTCAAAAGGGCAGCTCATGGGAGGGCTACTTTTGAGATCTTTTAAACCCTATGCCTATACGGATAAGGACGTGAGGCTGGCTGAAAGAGTGAGTCATCAGATTGCCGGTGCCATTGCCAATGCACAGCTTTTTATTGAGCTCAAGCGGGCAGAGGAAGCACTGAGAAAGAGTGAAGAAGAGCTCAGGGAGTCCAACGAGGAGCTTCGGGCAACTGATGAAGAGTTAAGGGCAACGAACGAAGAGCTGCAGGCAGCCAATGAAGAGCTCAAAGAAACACAAGAGCAGCTCATTCGCTCCGAAAAGCTGGCAGCCATAGGCAAGTTGGCTGGGGGAGTCGGACATGAGCTCAGAAACCCACTCGGAGCCATTAAGAACGCAGCCTATTATATAAAAGGGAAGCTAACAAATAGTGAATTGGCCAGGACAGAGCCGAGAATTATAGAATTTCTCGGTATCATGGACGATGAGATAAACTCTTCTAACAAAATCATCAATGACCTTTTAAATTTTTCGCGTGTTGCCAAGCCTGCTGTCTCACCCGCTAAGATACGGAAGGTCATGGAGGATGCCCTTTCTTACTTAACTACCCCCGAGAACATAGAGGTCATCAATCAGGTGGATGCCAATCTGCCTGAGGTTGAGATTGACGCTGACCAAATCCGTCAAGTATTTGTCAATATAGCTACAAATGCTATACAGGCTATGCCTGAAGGGGGTAAGCTAACGATAGACGCCAGAAAGGGAGACAAATTCCTGGAAGTGGCAATCTCTGATACCGGTGACGGAATTTCCGAGGATGTGATAGGAAAGATCTTTGACCCACTCTTTACCACCCGAGCTAAGGGGATTGGCTTAGGACTGCCGGTATGCAAGTCGATCATCGAGAGACATGGGGGAGCCATTGAAGTTGAGAGCAAGGTGGGAGAAGGAACCACATTGACCGTAAAGCTACCCTTGAAAGCAAATTAAATAATGATAGGGAGGTCACTCATGAGTAAGACAAACATCTTAGTGGTCGATGACATTCGGAGTATGCGCGTGACTTTGGGAGGTATCCTGGAAGACAAAGGGCATAATGTGGTCATGGTGGAGAACGGTTATCAAGCCATCGAGGCAGTGAAGAAAACCCTCTTTGATGTCATTTTTATTGATATCAAGATGCCCGGGATAAACGGGGTTCAAACCTTCAGAGAAATAAAGAAAATAGATCGCAAAGCAGTCGTGATTATGATGACTGCCTATTCAGTGGAGGATTTGTTGAAAGAAGCATTGGAGGAAGGAGCCTATGCGACTGTCTATAAACCTTTTGATGTTGATAAAATCATAACCATCATTGAAGAAGTTCTTCATGAGAAAACTCTCATCCTGGTGGTGGATGATAAATTTAGCGACAGGGAAACGCTGAAAACAATACTCGAGGACAAGGGATACAGGGTAGCCACAGCAAAGGATGGTACGGAGGCCATTGAGATGGTCAAGAGCAAGCACTATGATATCATCTTTTTGGATGTGGTACTTCCTGGTATAGATGGCGTTGAGACCTTTGAGCGCGTTAAAGAGATTGACCCCGAAGCAACGGTGATTTTGATGACCGGCTATACTGTAGAGGATTTGGTAAGGAAAGCAGTAAGCGAGGGCGCTTATACCTGCATCTATAAGCCTTTTCATATGGAGAAGTTGATAGAGCTTGTGGAGGGTATATCCAGGGAGAAGAAAAAATGATGCAAGAGACTGCTAAGATTCTGGTGGTCGAAGACGAAGCTGGCTCACGCCTAACCTTGTGCGGAATACTGGAAGATGCCGGATATGAGGTCACAGGAGTGGAAAAGGGAACCGAAGCCCTGGACGTGATAAAGGATGGCAACTTTAATGTCATCATTACGGATATAAGATTGCCCGATGTCGGAGGAATGTCGGTTCTGGAGTTAGCAAAAGAGGTAAACCCTGACGTAGCAGTGATCATGATGACCGGCTATGCCAGTATCGAAACTGCGGTCAATGCGGTGAATGAGGGAGCCTATGCCTATTTTGTTAAACCCATTAACATGGATGAAATGAAGACCGCCATTGTCAATGCTCTCAGGCAGCAGAGGCTTTCTCGCGAGAACAAAAGGCTTGTGGATGACCTGCAACGATCCAACAAGTTGCTGTTTGAAGCCAATAGCCAATTGAGAGCAGCCACTGAGGCAAAATCTGCTTTTCTGGCTCATATGTCTCATGAGCTGCGCACGCCGCTCAATGCCATCATCGGCTTCTCTGACTTGTTGTTAGGTGGTGTCTCAGGCAAAATCAATAACAAACAAAGACAGTGTCTTGAAGACATATTGAGCAGCGGTAAGCATCTGCTAAGCCTCATCAATGATATCCTTGACCTGTCCAAGGTGGAAGCAGGAAAGATTGATATCCGGCCAGAAAGTCTGAGACTGGCTGAGGTGGTTGATGATGCGGTAACAACGGTGAAAACGATGCTCGACGATAGCAGACACGAATTGACTATCAGCATTGCCGAAGATTTACCTCCCGTTTACGGTGATAGGAATCGACTGAAGCAAATACTACTCAATCTATTAAGTAACGCCATTAAGTTTACTCCTGACGGTGGAAAGCTATCCCTTGAGACCAGAAGGAAGGGTAATTTTTGTCAGGTCAGCATGGTCGATAATGGTATCGGTATCAGGAAGGAGGATCAGACTTACATCTTCGAACCCTTCACACAACTGGATACTCTGCCCGGGGAGAGGAAGCAAGGCACAGGACTGGGGCTGGCACTTACCAAGCAACTTGTTGAACTGCTCGGAGGCAGGATATGGGTGGAGAGCGAATATGGTAAGGGAAGCCAGTTTAGCTTTACAATACCGCTTGCAGAAAAGGAAGCGGCGTATAAGAAATAGCCAATGGTGCACCACATAAATATCGCTATGTTTCAAAGAGAGCTCAAATAGACCATTGGCCCCATTTTCCGCCTACACACGTAGTTCTATTTATGGGGTACACCACCAATGAGCAAGAAGATACTGATAGTGGAAGACAATCCTCAGAATATGAGACTGATTGAAATGGCCCTCAGTGCCGAGAGTTACACCCTGCTCGAAGCGACTAATGGGGAGGAAGCATTGGAAGTAGCCAGGAAGGAATGTCCTGACCTTATCGTCATGGATATCCAGCTTCCAAAAATGAGCGGTCTGGAGGTGACCAGGAAACTCAGGGAAATCCCTGAGTTCAGTCGAACGCCCATCATTGCTATTACGGCCTATGCTATGAAGGGAGATGAAGAAAAAGCTCTTGATGCCGGCTGCAATGCGTACTTGTCGAAGCCTATCAGTGCTCGTGACCTGCCCAATCTGATCGCAAAAATGTTGCTTCAACGTCAAGAAGAGGGCAAGGAATAGGGATAATAGTTATTTTTACTCCTGCCGTCCCGTCCCTTTGCCCAAGAATCCCCCATTTTTGAGTCTTTCCCACTTTATGGGCAAAAAATAACTCCAAATGTTACAAAAATAATCCTTTTTTGTCTCTTAATCTCAACAAGAAGCATAGGTTTTAAATCAGGTTTCATTTAAGTGGTTAGAAATACTCTTTTTTAGTTTATTTTCATATTTGGGAACGCTGATTCCTTTTTTCTTGCATCCATCTCTCCAAGAAAGAAGAAGGGGCTTCACCTGATACTTTTATCTCCTTAAAAAATTCGATGACTTTTTTTATATCCTGTCCTAAGTATTCATAAAGGATTTCAAACCCTTCGAGCCGATGGATATAACGACGGTAAGCAAGCAAAACCGCATTGTTGAGATCCATTTTATCAAAATCTTTATAGCAGCCTGTTTTGAGCTGAAGTTTTATCTCTCTAAATTCTTCCTTGATGGATCGGAATATCTCTTCCCTTCCCCTCAATTTCTCGTCTCTTGAGATTTCTTTTGCATAATAGGCGGATAACCGCTGACAGACCTGATCCATCCATCTTGAGAAAAGGAGGTCGTCCTCCTGGATGTGAATGGCCTCTGTTACTTCCTTCGATCCCGGCCCGTATTTTTTAATTAGGAAATCGATGGCTCCTCGATTTCCGATGAAGGTTGCCAGCTGCTCATTAAAATCGGTCTCACCTTTGAAATAGACTGTGGCATGGGTCATCTCATGGAGAATGAGATTAGCCAGGCCTACGTGATTCCATTCCATCGTTGAGGAAAGGATGGGGTCTTTCAGCCATCCCAGGGTGCTGTAGGCAGCAGCCCGCTGGACAAAGGTATCTAACCCTTTCCTTTCAAGAAGCTCCTTCTCTTTTAGAACCCCCTGTTTCGTGAAGAAACTTTTGTAGGTCACCCTGCCGGTGATGGGAAAGTTCCAGGTATAGAGTCGGAGACGATCTTTTTCGCAAGCTGTGACCACATAGAGGGTGGGCCCCTTCACTTCAAAAAATTTCGAATAACTCTTCGTCTTTCTTAAACCCAACCGCTCCTCACCATAGCTCTTCACTTCCTGGATGAAGCCGATCTTCTCCTTCCACTGCCCGCTCACGGCCTCATCTCTTAATACCTCTTCAACAGGAACGCTGTGAAACGTAACGAAGGATTGATGCCACCCCAGTTTGGAGAGATAGAGAAGACTGCTGCATCCGGTCAAAAGGATGAGGAGGGATGTAAGAAATAAGAAGAATTTTATGGCCTTCATGTTAAATCATTTCTAATATATCCTTCGATAGAAATCAAAGTTATACATGGCAAATTCACCCCTTCCCATCCATTTTTAATTGGAGTATATTATCAAGAGTACGTTATCAAATCCC
>Ga0315314_1003767_pt1 | contig 11684 bp, 6 predicted proteins | sample TDP9_MG_FD_203631 | JGI IMG/M metagenome (GOLD analysis project Ga0315314, IMG submission 203631) | Freshwater sediment microbial communities from Lake Towuti, South Sulawesi, Indonesia - TDP9 | ecosystem: Environmental > Aquatic > Freshwater > Lake > Sediment | place: Indonesia: South Sulawesi...
CCCAGGCCAGGTGCTTGTCGCGAACTTTGTCCTTGAGCAGCTTCCATTCGGACTCGCGCTCGCCCCGGATCCGGACGGTGTAGGCGAGGGTGTCGCCGTTCTCGTCGGAGGCAGCCCAGCGGGCGCCGATGAAGCCCTTGGCGAACTGCATCGTGACCGAGCCGGTGTCGGCGCTCAGTGCGGGGGTGGAGGTGCGCGGGCGCTTGCCGAGCGGCGGCAAGGTCAAGGACTGCGAAGGGGTGATTGTGAGCGACGGCACCGGGAAGCGGTAATTGGCGGGCGTGATCTCGACCTGCTCGATGACCGGGGCGACGTTTCTGGTCAGATAGGCGACCTCCACGGCATGGACCTCGGGTGAGGCGTCGCCGCCGGATTTGAGCGTCGCTCTCCACTGGAGGAAGCGCGCGGAGGGTGAGGCGACCGGGGCGCCCTCCTCGGAGGCAATGGGATCGGACCAGGGGCTCCAGTCTTCCTGGGGCCGGTCCAGGTTGCCGCTGCGGGTGGCGAGGAGGATCTGCCCGCCGTTGCCGCGGCCGCGGAACGAGAGCCGCCCCCAGTAGGAGAACATGCCGGCGTCGAAGATCTCGCTCTCGATGGCGCCTTCCTTTTCAAGGGCGGGTCCGATCTGGTAGACCTGGCCGATGTTGCCGGTGGCGGCGTAGAGCTTCCCCTGGCTGCCGGCGTAGAGGCAGGTGACCTGGGTGGGCGGAGCGGTGAGCAGCTCGGTATAAACGAGGTCGGTTTCCAGCCGGTAGATGGCGCCCTTGTTGCCAGTGCCGACCAGGGGGCGGCCGGTCGAATCGAAGGCGATGGTATAGGCGATGTGCTGGGGGTGGCTCCAGACCTTGCGGGGGAAGCCGTCGGGATGGATGCGGTAGACGTCGGAGCCTCCGGGGGCCGCGGCTGCGGCGGTGGTGGTGGGAAGCGGCGGAGAAGGAGAGGGCGTGGGGCGCGGGGCGCGGTCGGGGGCAGGCGCGCCGGGAAGCGGGCTGGGCTGGGGCACGGGCGCCACCGGCGGAGGGGCGGGCGCCGGCGCCGCGGAGGGCTGCTTGGCGCCCACCCCGGCGGCGTAAATGGAGCCGTCGCCGGCCACCGCCACGGCGGTGATCTCGCGCCTGGCCGCCTGGTAAAGGACGAAGCCCTCGCCCTTCGGCGTGATGCGGATGACCAGCCCGCCGGGCTCGGTGCCGACGACAAGATTGTCCCTGGCGTCGATGGCCAGCGAGCGGGCATGCGTTTCAGCCGTCTTGTAGAAGACGCCGCCCTTGCCGCCGGGCGGGACGCGGTGAATCTCGCCGCGGTCGCCGGTGGCGATGAACAGATTGCCCTTGCTGTCGAAGACCATCCCCCAGATGTACTTGGCGCGGGGATCGTAGAAGACCTCGGGCTGGCCGCCGGGAGCGATTCGGTAGACGCGCCCGTCGGGCGAGGCAGCGGCATAGACCCGGTCGCGGGCGTCGATCGCCAGCGCGTGAATCTCCAGCCCGGGCAACTCGGCGAGGCTGGCGCCTTTCCCGCCGGGCGGAACGAGGTACAGCCGGGCTCCGGGCCCGCCGGGCCCGCCGCCGCCGGCGTAGAGGTTGCCTTTAGAGTCTTCGGCCAACGCCCAGAGATAGGCGGAGGAGGAATCGAAGAGATCCCGGAAGACGGGGGCCAGGGTGAGGCGGCCGTCGCTCGAAAGCGAGAGCTTCTTCAGGTTGCCGCGCTCGAAGTCGGAGTAGTCGTTCTGGGACCAGACCCTGGTTTCGACGGCGAAACAGAGGGACGACGCGAGCGCCGCCCCGGCGAGTAATCTGGCGCTTGTTTTCATTGAACTTACTTGACAGATACTTTCAGCGAATAACTGCCCGTCACCACGTAATCGAAGGGAATGGCCGTCTGCTCGAGCGCGCTTTCCGACGAGGTGGCAAAAGGCCGGCTGGCGGCCCGGCCGGTCTGCATGACGTTGAGGACCGAGGCCGGCAGGCTGGGCAGCGTCTTGTCGTCGTAATAGACGGTGGGCCGGGCCTGGACGAGCGAGACATAGAGCTTGTCGTTCGTGCGCTCCTGGTTGATAAGAGAGACGGCCTGGGGCAGGTCGATAAACCGGTTCATGAAGCCGGCTGCGCTCTCGATACGGTTCAAGGTATCGGCGTCGCTGAGGAGGATGCGGTGCTCGCCCCTGGCCAGCCCGGCGGGGATGGTGATGTTGAACTCGCGCTCGATGGGCCGGCCGCGGTAGGGGCGCAGGAAGATCTTCAGCGGGACCTGCTGGCCGGGCTCGACCTCGCTGACCGGGATCCAGGCGTTTTCGATGGTGGCCACGCGGCGCTCCGGCAGGAGGTCGATGGTGGCGTCAACCCGCTTCAGCCGGGGGGTCTTCACCGCGTTGAGGAACAGCCGGTTGAACTTGTCTCCCCACCATCCGGCCAGCAGCATCGGAGCGGGCACCGACAGCTCGCCCGGCGCCTGCATGGTGGAGAGCTTCAGGTTCTGCTGCCCCTCCAGCTCGACCTTGCCGCTGAGCCGGTAAGTGGATTCCTCCATGAAATCGTTGAGGCCGGAGATGGAGTTGAACAGCGTGACCATCATGAGGTAGGGGGTCCACTTCTGCTGGACGAAGACATAGAATTGGAAGGATTTCCGCTTGCGGACGGTGTTGTCGTCGGCGAAGGAGCGGACAGTCACGCTGACCGGGACCATCCCGGCGGTTTCGCCGAGCACGCCGAGGAGTCCGCTGTGGCGGTCCTGGCGGAGCGCGCCGACGATCTCGGTGGCATTGGCGAACTTGTTCGGCTGGTAGCTGGAGGGGTTGACGAACAGGACCTCGCTCCGGCTCATCGGCATATCCACCGGGCCGAGGTTAAAGAAAGGATGGCCGAAGGCCAGGATGCGGCGGCCGTCGTTGTAAGTGACGGTGCCGAGGGCGGTGATGGACATATCGCCGGAGACCAGCACGGCGGCGACGGCCTCCCCGGGCTGCAAGGCGGTTTCCCAGCCGGGCGCGGGCCTGGGGCTGCTGAGGCTGCCGGCGGCGCCGCCCTGCACGGCGATGAGCCCCAACTGCTGAAACAGCGGGCCGAACTCGCGCAGCACGCCGGGGTCGAACCCGGAGAAGGTCAGCGGCGTTTCAATCGGCACGAGGACCGGGTCCAGCGGGGGCGAGGAAGCGGCCGCCGAGACGGCCTGGGCGAGCAGCCCGCCGGGGACAGGGAGCGACGCGCGCGCCTGCACTCGGTCCGGGGTGCGGGCGTCGGCCGGGACGGAGGCGTCGAAGTCGCCTACCTCGAGCATCAGCTCGACGGGCGTGATGCCGCAGATGGCTTCGGGGGAGAAGACGCTCAAGCGCAGGGAGACGGCGCCGATGAGCTTGCCGTCGATAAAGACCGGGCTGCCGCTCATGCCCCCGGCCACGTTGGTGCGGACGGCCTTGCCGCCCAGCCGGGCCAGGATGACGTCCTGCTTCGGTCCCCAGGCGTTCTTCCAGAGTCCGAGGATCCGGACGGGAACAGGCTCCGGCGTAGCGCCGGAGAAGACGGTCCAGGCAACACCTTCCATGCCGGGCCGAAGTTGCGCCGTCTTCAAGATTTCGACCTTGCCCGCTTTCGGGGGCGCCAGCATCGCTACCTGCGCGACGGCGGGAGAGAGGAGAGCCGCAACGGCCAGCAGCGTTGCGGAGAGGCGGGTTTTCATCGAGCTTCGTTTCCTTGATGCCGCGACACTCTGCCCCTGCGCGTCCCTCGGGCGCCTGGCAGGGAAAGAATTTCGCTTCGACTCATTATCCCCCAGCGCGGCGGGGTTGTACAAGGGAACCCGTGCTGGAACCGGACGGAGGGTACGGAGGGAGCAAATGGCGCAAGGCGCCGCGGCGGACCTATTTCACAGCGACCACAATTCCGACGACCGCCATACCAACCCCGACGATTACCGGGACCAGCCATGACAGCCGCCCGACGCTGCCCTTGAGCTCGGCAACGTCCTTTGCCAACGCGCTGAGCGTCTTCATGACCTGGCCCAGCGTCAAGCCCTCCGTCTCTGTCAACTCCTGAATGTCCTTCGCGGTAATTCCGGCCTGACCTTGTTGTGGACCAGAGTAGGGTCGGCTTGCCGGAGTACTCAAACGGAAAAACTCAACGGTCAGAAATGGAGCTTCGTAGGGCAATGCAATCCGCCTCGGGGCCAGATTGACCACCCGAACCACGAGAATCCCCTTGAATCCCGGATCGATCTGCGGACCGGAAAGCATGAGGAGTCCCCGCCGAGCGTATTCAGAGCGAAGTCCGAGTTGGGCGGCTGTGCTCCTGTCAAACTCAATGCGCTCGCGGGATTCAAGAACGGCGAATTCACCGGGCTCAATAATAAGGACACCCTTCTGGCTTAGGGTGATGATATCCTTCGATGAACTGGCGAAAGCTCGGTTCCCGACACGAATATCGTAGCTCGCTGGTTCGAGCCTATCAGGATCAAAGGGATCGAGGACAATCTCTCGTTTGTCGATGGCGGCGCGGATCTGCTCATCATTCATCATAAAAATCTGTCCTCCGCAGTCCTATCTTCGCCTTTTCTTTGCCATTTGTCAACCGTAATTCTCAGCCTCAACGCGGTGATCTGCCACCTCTGGGGCGGGTGAACTGATTGGGTCTTGCATTTGGGCACGCTCCGTACTTTAACGGACTTGCCCAGGACAAGACTGGGAGGAATCCCACCTCCGCCCCAATCTTAAACGGAAGCCGGCCGTTCTGTCCACCCAGATCGTTCGCGTTGTGTACTGTCATCGCTGGCCGGAGTGCCAATACTGCCGGTCACCATCATCGTTCGGCCGGTCCCGGTCAGCCTCAACGAGCCGATACAAGTGGCGATCGATGAACCGCGGAAAACCCGCCCCGCCCCATGACCGAAACGGACGCGCCTCGAGGTCGATGTCAACGCACTTCCCAGACACTACCCCCCGCCCCACAGGGTCGTACGATAGAATGCTGAGCCGGAGGCCAAAATGGCGGATGGAACAGGGCGGCGGAGGTTTCTGGAATCATCGGCGGCGGGAATGCTGCTGCTCGGAGCCAAGACGGTTTTCGGCACGCAGGCCAACTCGGCGATCGAGATCGGCGTGATCGGGTGCGGCGGGCGCGGCGTTTATATCGGCGGCTTCTTCATGGAATACACGGGGGCGCGGATCGTGGCGCTGGCGGATGCGTTTCGCGACCGCATGGAGACGATCGAGCAGAAGCTGAAACTGGATTCGCCGCGGACTTACATCGGACTGGACGCGTACCGCGAGCTGGCCAGCTCGAAGCTGGACGCGGTGGTGGTGGAGAGTCCGCCGTATTTCCATCCCGAGCACGCGGCGGCGGCGGTGGCGGCGGGCAAGCACGTGTTCCTGGCCAAGCCGGTGGCGGTGGACGTGCCGGGCTGCCTGAGCATCCTGGCCAGCGGCGAGAGGGCCAAGGGCCGGCTGAGCTTTCTGGTCGATTTCCAGACGCGCGCCCAGCCGGTGTTTCAGGAAGCGGCCCAACGGGTCCACCGGGGCGAGATCGGCACGCTGGTGATGGGCCACGTCTTCTATCACACGGGCCGGCTGCGGCCGCAGGCCAGGCCGGGCATGCCGGCCGATGAAGCGCGGCTGCGCAACTGGGCGTTCGACAAGGCGCTCTCGGGGGACATCATCGTCGAGCAGCACATCCACGTGCTGGACGTCGCCAACTGGTACACGCAGGGGCACCCGCTGAAGGCGTTCGGAACGGGCGGGCGGAAGGCGCGCGTCGATGTGGGCGACTGCTGGGACCATTTCCTGGCCACCTACTGGTATCCGAACGACGTGAAGGTCGATTTCAGCTCCAACCAGTTCCTGAAGGGCTTCCACGACATGTGCATCCGGTTTTACGGCACGGCGGGCACGGTGGATTCCCACTACGGCGGGTCGGTGAAGATCACCGGCGACAACCCGTGGAACGGCGCGGAGAAGGACGACACGTTCCGGGAGGGGGCGATCACGAACGTGAAGAACTTTGTCGAGAGCATCCGGACGGGGAAGTATCTGAACAACGCCGCGGCGAGCGTGGAAAGCAACTTGACGGCGATCCTGGGGCGGATGGCCGCTTACGGCGAGCGGGTGGTGAGCTGGGAGGAGATGCTCAAATCGAAGGAAAGGCTGGAAGCGAGGCTGAAGATTTGAGCCGCGAATGAACGCGAACAAGAAAACTGGCCGCGAATGAAACGGGAACAAGAAGAATTGGCCGCGAATGAACGCGAATAAACGCGAATAAAGGCGGATGAACGCGGATCGTTCATCGGGAGGTGAGTCATGCGTTGTTGCTCTGCGCAATCGTGCAGCGGATGTCCGGCGGCGGGAGTCAACCGCCGGCAGTTCCTGACCGGGATGGGGGCGCTGGCGGCCGCGCCGGCGCTGCGGGGCCGTGCCAATCCGCAGAAGGAGCCGGGCCGGCAGGCGCCGATCCGGACGGCGCTCAAGGTGCAGCCGGTGCTGGTCTACAGCATCTCCGAGCGCCGCGAGGCGCGGAGCTGGCGGCCGTGGGGCGGGCTGCTGACCGAGCAGGACGCGGCCCAGGAGAAAGAACGGATCGGCCGGGAGCTGGCCGAGATGGCGCGCGCGGCGGACTTTCCGCTCCAGGTGCTGCCGCTGGCCACGGCGAAGGACCCGGACCAGGCGGCGGCGATCACCAAGGGGAGCCACGACGTGCCGCTGATGTACGCGGCCAGCGGCGGCGGGAAGATCCTGGAGGTGCTGGCGGCGCCGGAGAAGTGGGGGCTGATGTTCGTGCGGCACCGCTCGGGACCGGTCTATTTGTGGTACGAGATCGCGCACCCGCGGTTCCTGCGCAAGACGGTGGACGAGTACGGGCAGCCGGGCATGACGGTCGAGGACGTGGTGGTGGACAGCCACGCTGAAGTGCTGTGGCGGCTGCGCGGGCTTTACGGGCTGAAGAACGCGCTGGGCAAGCGGATCGTCGCGGTCGGCGGCCCGAGCGGCTGGGGCGCCGGCGGCAAGCAGGCCCCGGAGCGGGCGCGCCAGGTCTGGAAGCTGGGTATCCAGACGGTGACGTACCCCGACCTGGGCGAGCGGATCCAGCGCGCGCGACAGAACGATGCGCTCGTAAAGCGGTGCCACGCCGAAGCGGAGAAGTACCTCAAGCAGAAGGGCGTGTCGCTCGAGACCTCGAAGCAGTTCGTGCTGAACGCCTTCGTGCTGACGGAGATCTTCCGCGACCTGCTGGACGAGGCGCGCACGGACGCGATCACCGTCAACCAGTGCATGGGGACGATCATGCCGATCTCGGAGACGACCGCCTGCCTGCCGTTGAGCATCCTCAACGACGAGGGGTACATGGCCTTTTGCGAATCGGATTTCGTGGTGATCCCGTCGGGCATCCTGCTGCACTACATCTCGGGCAAGCCGGTGTTTCTCAACGACCCGACCTATCCGCACGACGGCGCAGTGACGCTGGCGCACTGCACGGCGCCGAGGAAGATGGACGGGCGGCAGCCCGAGCCGGTGAGAATCCTGACGCACTTCGAGTCCGACTACGGGGCGGCGCCGAAGGTGGAGATGAGGAAGGGCCAACGGGTGACGAACCTGGTGCCGGACTTCGCGGTGCGCAAGTGGGCCGGCTTCGAGGGAGAGATCGTGGACAACCCGTTCCTGCACATCTGCCGCAGCCAGATCGACGTGACGATCAAGGGGAACACGAACAAGCTGCTGGAAGAGATGCGCGGCTTCCACTGGATGACCTGCTACGGCAGCTACCTGCGGGAAACGGGCTACGCGCTGAAGAAGCTGGGCGTGGATTGGCTGAACGTGTCGGCGTGAGGAGGGGCCGGGCGAGAGGCTTGCGCCGGCCGGGGTGGGGGTGGTACAGTTAGCAGGTGCTAACCTAGCACTCACTAAGGGGCGGTCCATGTCCGTAAATCAACACCGCATGACGTCTGAGGAGCGGCGGGCGGCCATCGTCGAAGCGGGCGTCCGGCTGTTTGCCGAGCGGGGCTTCCGTGGCACGACGACGCGGGCGCTGGCCGAGGCGGTCGGGGTGACCGAGCCGGTGCTCTACGAGCACTTCAAGAGCAAGCGCGAGCTGTACGCGGCGATCGTGGAACAGAAATCGCGGGAGGGCCTCGAGAAGGGGATCGCGCTGCTCATGCCGTACGCAGAAGCCCGGGATGACCGTGGCTTCTTCCAGTGCCTGGGGCAGTTCATCCTCCAGCGATACCGCGCCGACCCGGCCTACGCGCGGCTGCTGCTGTTCGCAGCGCTGGAAGACCCGGAGCTGGGGCAATTGTTGTTCGAGGGCCAGCAAAGGACGCGGGATTGCCTGGCATGCTACATCCGGCAGCGGATCGCGGAAGGGGCGTTTCGTGCGGTGGACCCGGCGGTGGCGGCGCGGGCGTTCCTGGCGATGTTCCATCACCACGGGCAGGTGGGCGTTCTCTTCGCGGACCACTTTCTGAAAGGCGGCCGGAGGGAAATCGTGAGGGGCATGGTGGAGATCTTCTTGAAAGGAATCCTGGCTGACCGGGCGCCGGCCATCAGCACGATCGGGCGGCTGACGACGGAGGTGGCGCGATGAGGATGCGTTGGCGCGTGTTGGCGATTACTGGACTGCTTGCAGCGGGCTGCTCGAAAGAGCGCGAGCAGAGGAGCGTGGAAGCGGCGTCGCAGGCGGCCGAGCCGCCGGAGGTGCGAGTGGCCGCGGCGGAGACCCGCCGGCTGGGCAAGACGATCGCGGTGACCGGGTCGCTGGCGCCGGACGAGACGGTGACGATGAGCGCGGAGGTGGCCGGCCGGCTGGCCGCGATCCACACCGATTTCGGGCAACCGGTGCGGAAGGGCCAGGTGATCGCGGAGCTGGACAAGCGGGAGTTCGCGCTGGGACTGGAGCGGAGCCGGGCGGCGCTGGCGCAGGCGCTGGCCCGGATCGGGCTGAGCCCGGGGCAGGAGGAGGCCGCACCGGAATCGACGCCGGCGATCCGGCAGGCGGAAGCGCAACTGGAGGACGCCCGGTTCAAGTACGAAAACGCGGCGCGGCTGGTGAAGACCGGCGACATTTCCCAGGAGCGGTTCATCGAGCTGGAGAAGGCATACCACGCCAGGCGGGCGGCGCTGGACGCGGCGCGTGACGAGCTGCGGACGCAACTGGCGAACGTCCAGGCGCTGCGGGCGGAAGTGCGCCTGGCGGAGAAGCGGCTGAGCGACGCAACGGTGCGCGCTCCCTTCGACGGGGCGGTGACGGCGCGGCTGGTTTCGCCGGGGCAGTACCTGAAGGACAACGCGCCGATCGCGACGCTGGTGAAGACGCACCCGCTACGGCTGCGGGCGGACATTCCGGAAACGGCAGCCAGCCAGGTGCGGGTGGGCATGTCGCTGAGGTTCACGACGGACGCGGCGCCGGGCAGAGAGTTCTCGGCCGTCGTGCGGGAGCTGAACCCGGCGCTGGACTCGCGCTCGCGGTCACTGACCGCCGAAGCCCGGCTGACCTCGGCGGACCCGCGGCTGCGGCCGGGCATGTTCGTGCAGGTGCGGCTGGCGGTCGCGCCGGACGCCACCGCGGTGGTGGTGCCGAAGGAGGCCCTGTACCAGGTGGCGGGGCTGACCAAAGTGTTTTCCGTCCGGGGCGGCCGGGTGGTCGAGCACAAGATCACGCCGGGAGCGGAGGCGGGCGGATGGGTGGAGGTGCCGGGGGACCGGATCCGCCCGGGCGACCAGGTGGCGGTGAGCCGGCTGGCGATGCTGGTGGACGGCGCGGAGGTTCGGCCGGCGCCGCGGCAGCAGGGGAGGTAGTCCGATGCAAAAGCTCGCACAAATCTGCATACGCCGGCCGGTCTTCGCCACCATGCTGATTCTGGCGCTGGTGGTGCTGGGGCTGGATTCCTACCGCCGGCTGGGCGTCGATCTGTTCCCGAAGATCGAGTTCCCGATCGTGACGATCACGACGACGCTGCGCGGCGCCTCGCCGGAGGAGGTGGAAAGCGAGGTGACGCGGCGGATCGAAGAGGCGGTGAACACGACGAGCGGGATCGACGAGCTGCGGTCGCTCTCGGCCGAGGGCGTTTCGCAAGTCTACGTGACGTTCGTGCTGGAGAAAGACCCGGACATCGCGGCCCAGGAGGTGCGGGACAAGGTGGCCGGGATCCTGCGGGACCTGCCGCGGGACGTCGATCCGCCGGTGATCGAGAAGATCTCGACCGACGCGGCCCCGGTGATCAGCCTGGCGATCTCGTCCAGGCGCGAGCTGCGCGAGACCACCAAGCTGGTGGACGACCAGATCAAGAAGAACATCGAGTCGATCAGCGGGGTGGGCCAGGTGCGGTTCATCGGCGAGCGGACGCGGCAAGTGCAGGTCTGGCTGGACGGCGAAAAGCTGCACGCCTACAACCTGAACATCGACCAGGCGCGCAGCGCGCTGGCGGCGCAGAACGTGGAGGTGCCCGGCGGGCGGGTGGACCAGGGGCCACGCGAGCTGACGCTGCGCACGTTGGGCCGGGTGGAACAGCCGACGGATTTCGCCCGGATCGTGGTGGGCAACGCGGGCGGCACGCCGGTGCGGGTGAGCGACATCGCGCGGGTCGAGGACGGAGTGGAGGAGCCGCGCTCGCTGGCCCGGCTGGACGGGACCCCGGCGGTGGTGCTGGAGGTGCGCAAGCAATCGGGCACCAACACGCTGGAGGTGATCCACGCGGTGAAAGCGCGGGTGGAGGAGCTGAAGAAGAACCTGCCGCCGGATTTCCGGGTCACCTACGCGGGCGACCAGTCGCGGTTCATCGAGGAATCGTTCAAGGCGGTGCAGGAGCACCTGATCCTGGGCGGGTTGTGCGCGGCGTTCGTGGTGCTGCTGTTCATCCGGAGCTGGCGCTCGACGCTGATCGCGGCGGTGGCGATTCCCACCTCGATCATTTCCACCTACACGCTGATGAACCGGATGGGATTCACGCTGAACCAGATCACCATGCTGGCGCTGGTGCTGGTGGTGGGGATCGTGATCGACGACGCGATCGTGGTGCTGGAGAACATCTTCCGCTCGGCGGAGGAGAAGAAGCTTCCGCCGATGCAGGCGGCGGCCGAGGGCGCGCGGGAGATCGGGCTGGCGGTGATGGCCAGCACGTTCAGCCTGGTGATCATTTTCCTGCCGGTGGCGATGATGGGCGGGATGGTGGGCCGGTTCATGTCGAGCTTCGGCTACACCGCGGCGTTCGCCATCCTGGTGTCGCTGCTGGTCAGCTTCACGCTGACGCCGATGCTCAGCTCGCGCTTCCTCAAGGTAGGCAGGGGAGGCGGCTCGACGAAAGAGACGCTGTTGTTTCGCATGCTGGCGGGTCCGTACCGGAAGATGCTCCGCTGGTCGATGGCGCACCGGTGGGTGCTCGTCGCCGGCGCGGTGGCGGTGGCGCTCTCGGCGGCGCCGCTGTTCTTCTCCATCGGCAAGGACTTTCTGCCGACGGACGACCAGAGCGAGTTCGAAGTGACCGCGCGGATGCCGGTGGGCTCGTCGCTGGAGGGCAGCGACGCAGCGATGAAAGCGCTGGAAGCCGAGCTGCGGCAGCTTCCCGGCGTTCAGCACCTGCTGACCCTGATCGGCTCGGACGCGCGGCGGCAGGTGGACCGCGGCTCCATCCTGGTGGAGCTGGTTCGCCCGGAGGAGCGGGAGCACAGCCAGCGGGAGCTGATGCTGATGGCGCGGCGGCGGCTGGAGAAATTC
>Ga0315314_1003768_pt1 | contig 11683 bp, 10 predicted proteins | sample TDP9_MG_FD_203631 | JGI IMG/M metagenome (GOLD analysis project Ga0315314, IMG submission 203631) | Freshwater sediment microbial communities from Lake Towuti, South Sulawesi, Indonesia - TDP9 | ecosystem: Environmental > Aquatic > Freshwater > Lake > Sediment | place: Indonesia: South Sulawesi...
GAGCTTCTGAATCTCTATCTGTTTGGCTTCAACGTTTCTGTCTCGTTGATCCTCAATGTCAACGATTTTCTTTTTCTCTTGGTCGATCAATGCTTGGTAACCAAACCTTAATTTTTCCATGTCAGCTTCTTTTTGTCTCTGGGTTTTTTCAATGAACCCCGAAAGGGCGCGTATTCTTGCCTTTTCCTCCTCGATCCTGTTTTCATAAATTCGGATTCGGTGCTCCCAATGCGTTGCACCTATCTGGTCACGTTTCTGCCTGCGGGCTTCTCGCCTGTGGAGAAAAGAGTCCAAGTTGAGTTCCAGTCTATGCAGCTCACGTTCTCGCCTTTCCCTTTCTCTCTCCTTAGTCCTCAATTCATTCTCGGTGATTCTGTTCATCTTGGCTATTCGAGTGTCCCGCCCTTTCACTAGCTGTTCGACTTTCTCATCCACATCAGGCTTCAGTTTGGAGATTTCCGCTTCACAGCTCTCGCGTGTTATTTCAGCTTCCCTTTGAACCATTTGTTCGTGAAACTCTGCGGTCTCGTTTAGGAGATTCTTAGCGTATTCTAGACTGCCTATCTCCATCTGAACTCGTTTGTGAAACTGCAATACTTTACCGGCATTTTCAGCCGCCGTTTGCAGGTCAATTTTAGGCGGCGCCAAAACGACAGAGCCGCTTCCCTCTAACTTAAGAGAAGAAGTTTCTTTCACGTATTCAAAGAGTGTGGACAACAATTCCTCATTTGCTATAAGAGCGTTCACCTGCGCTTTGTCAGTTTTGGCGAAGTCCTTAAATGTTTTCTCGTGTTTCTCGAGAGCGCTCCAAAATTGCTGCCGAGCCGATGCGCCACGTTCAATGTCATCCAAAAAGAGTGTAAGGTCGGGCAAGACGTGAAAAGGGATTGTGGAGGAAAAAGCGCCTAGTCCGTCGATGATTAAGGATTCATTTCCCCAGGGAACAGCCCACAGTGGATAGTGTAGTTTCGACACAAACAATGTTTTCTTAGGTGTAGGCTCAAGTAGCCTTCGTTTCTTGCGGTTTTCCTCAGCCAAAATCAAGATGGCGGCAACTTCCATGCTTGGGGTAAAGGCTTTAACTCTCTCCTTCACTGGAACCGCAAAGGGCAGAATCAAGCTGGTTGTGGGCAACTCTGCTTCCACAACCACAATTGAGGCTTTTGGTTATTAATCTTTAAAGAGAAAAAGGTGACTTGACATTATTTGAAGAGGTAGGAGAGCGACCTCTCAACGAATGAGTGGTCTAGTTTCTCATAAGCCTCCATGCTCCCCACATCATACCAGAAAGCATCAGACAAGTAACCATAAACGGGCTTGTCGCTCTGCACAAGGTGCGGAATCACGTCTTTCATGAGGTCAACTCCTCGCTTTTTCGGAAACAACCCTTCAATGTCGTTGAGTGTTTCGCCTTCGAGCACCATGATTCCGATGCTCACCGGCTTCTCCAACTCTGGCTTTTCCACAAACCCTAAGATTTTGCCTTTTTTATCCAAGTCGGCTAATCCAACTCTGACCGTGAATCCTGTTGCTAAGGCAACGGTTGCCACAGCCTCTTTGTTCTCATGATAGTCTAGCAGCCTCTTCAGATTCATGGTGGTAACGATGTCTCCATAATAGACGAGCAGCGTGTCGTTGGTGCTTGCCACCCCTTGTCTGAAGGCGTTGAGCACCGAACCTGCAGTGCCCTTAAACTTTGGGACATCTCGAACATAGGAAATCTTGACTCCGAATCGAGACCCGTCGTCGAAGTAATTGACGATCTGCTCCGCCTTGTAATCAACAAGAAAAGCCAAGTCGACGACACCGTGAAATTTGAGCAGACGAACAACATACTCTAACAGGGGTTTCTGCCTCACCCCAATCGGGATAAGGGCTTTCTGAAAATAATAGGTAATGGGGCGCAGCCTCGTACCAGGTCCCCCACAAAGGATTAAGCTTTTGATACTCTTCATGTAAGCCTCACCACTATCGAAAGTATAAATCAAGAAGAAGTGGAAAGAGGCGGATTTCGGCTGTCATTACTTCTTTTTCTCTTCCGCCTTTTCTTCCTCTTCCGCTTTTTCCCTGGCTTTCTCTTCTTTCTTCTCTTCGGCTTCGATCTCCTCTATAGGCTTGGGAGGCGGAGTAGTAGCCATGGTCCAACCAATCCAAGCGCCGATACCCAACACTGCAATCAATGCTATTAACACTGGAACCGCAACTAACCAGTATCGAACGCCGCCTATGCTCCAATCGGTCCTAAGTATGTCAATTATATTCTGAGTGAAGAACAAGGTCGCAAGGTATCCTATTATGATGACGACGCAAACTATGAAGATTAATCCGCCTATCGCTTGATCTTTGCTCACCATTTTTCACCACCAATTTAGCCATGTTTAGAAAACAACCCCATTATAAGGTTTACCATCAGCCTGAATTGAAACCCATAAAACCGTAAATCACTTCGATCTCCGATGTGATGGTTCCCGCGTTGTTGTTGTGCACATAGTAACTTTGACATCTTCAGAAGTCTAAGATCTACTAGACGATTTACCGGTTTACTTTAATTGGTTTCTTCCTTCACAAGTGGTCAAGTATTTTTCCGCTACTCGGTAAGCACATCTATTCCTACGCCCATTGCTTTCAGCTTCAACCTCGCCACCAAATTGTCGATTTCGATTGGCACACTCTGAATCTTTAACTCAAGCCAACTTGTCTTCACAAGACATTCAATGACAAAGCGCTTGGTTTGCGAAGGACATATCCATAACTTCGAACGGATGTCAGCTTCGGGCATCTGCTCTTGAGAGAGATTCAGAAGGTATTCTAGAAGATTTACTGAGAAGTTTCACAAGCCTTAAAAGTAATTATGATTTTTATAATAAAAATCAGAAAGACTAGTTCGAAGCATGCCTTTCTATAGCGCCGAGTGAGGGGCGCTGAATAATATAAATACCCAAATTATGGAGGGATTTGATGAGAAAAATGAAAAAAGTAAGAATGGTGTCTCTACTGAGCGCAGTGATAATAAGCAGTGCGATGCTGCTAACCAGTTTTGGAAGATTGACAGTAGGCCAACCAGCACCTCTGTATATTTACTCGGCAAAATTCGTTTGCAGTCAGAATAAAGAACCGGTGCATCCGAGCTATTACGGAGTAGTCCCAGGCGTCTATGAGACTGACATCAATGTGCAGAACCCAAGATATGGAACCACTTTGACTATTTACAAGAGGGTAGTTTGGGCGCCTGAGGAACCAAATTCTAGCATACCCGTACTTCTTGGTACAGGTGTCCAAGTATTACCACCGCTTGCAGCGTTCAGAATTGATTGTAAGGAGATCATTGCATCCCTTATCGCAGCTGGAATACCTGTCATGGGAACCGTCATGGGGTTCGTCATTTTGATAACCAGCATACCAGACCTAAATGTTGTTGCTGTCTACACCGCAGCCTACTTTGACCCTGTAACAGGCATTGTCGGCCAGGTAATGTCCATAGAGGTTGAGCGGGTCCCAAGCACTACCTTGGCGCCGTAAGCAAGGCCATAATCGACCAACTCGAAACATCACATGCAAACATCCCAAACCCACCATTTTTTCCTATCTGGGAGAATTCTTCACTCGCCTATTGCAAAAATACGATTTTCATAAAGCGAACTTCAACAGAGCCAGTAGTAGATTCAACAACGAAAACCTTTAATAAAGGCTAAGAAAAGCAGAATTATCGACTTGGTTTTTTCTGGCAAAACTTAATGGGGAATTGCTGCGATGGAAAATATTTCTCTCGGCTTAATATCTAAAACCCTTGAAGAGTTATAGGAGCCTAAACAAAACGCACCATACTAATCTATGACCGAGTTGCCGGGGGGTCTATGCGGACCCGAGACTCAACGGGTTTAACGACCCAACCGATGTCAACCACACGAGCTTCGAGTCTAAAAGGGGCTCGATCCCAAAAAAATTAGGTCAAATTTAAGTATGGGAAAACGCAGCGGAAGCCAAAAAATCAACTGTGCCATCCTACCTATATCGACGAAAGAAAACATAGAGTAGTCATTCAGTGCTTGAAAAACTTCAGGGTCAAGGACAGCAACACTACACATGCCCAAAAAAACAATCGCCGAAGTGACATGCTCCAAATGAGCTTAAAACACAAAAAAAGGGAGTTTGCAGAGATGTCGCCAGCGTTATGAAATTATTTGGTTTACCATTGAACTCAGATTGTTCCTTCTTCCCACAAGGCTATATATTCTTTTGTTCAAGGGTGGGTTCATCGATTTTACGCCCATCGAATTCAGCTTTAATTTGGCAACCATGTCATCAATTTCTTTGGGCACATTGTAGACTTTGGGCTCAAGCCCTCCGGTTCATTAAAAATTCGAAAGTTTACCGTTAAGGCTGAACGTTTAACCCGTTGAGGTTCGCTTGGAGCACTCTGGGATGAACAGAATCTTTTTTCTGAATGATTGGCAGAAAGATCTAAGGTCTACTGAGCAATACTTAGGGAATATGTATTTTTAGGCGATGAGCATAACACCTTTTTGGGGGAAATTTTTTGTCTGATATTGGCTTTGGTAGCAAAAACCAGAATTTTCAGAAGATTAGGAGCTACTTTGAAGGAGAACTTGCAGAGATAGGCTACGATGGTGTCATCGGAGTGGCCAAATTCAGAAACGTCTACTATGATATGATGTTGATTCAAAGAAGTAGATTGGAGAGCATCTGTCGTGATTGCTTCGAAAGCCTCATGAATGACGGGTCAATCATTTGTATAGGGATGGCGTATCCTGAGCATGCGATTGATTGTATCGATGTTACGTCAGAGGATGGGACCGTTGATAAAGACGCGTGGAACATATATGCTAAGGAGTATCATAAGCTTAACAGAATTTTGAACGCAATTTCTAAGAGCATCACAGAACAATTTGGAGGCATACCGATACTCGCGACTTTGGAGGGAATTCCAGTAAAAAATGTCGAGGAATACTATCGGATGACTGTTTCTCACAGGGTTATTGCCGAAAACGCAGGACTTGGATGGAGAGGAAAAAATGAGCTTATCGTGAACAAGAAATTTAGCTGCGCGATAAGGTTCGCGTCCGTAATAACAAACCTCCCTCTAACCCAGGGAAAAAAAGTCAGAACCTTCTGTGGAAAATGCAATGCTTGTCTGGAAGCATGTTCATTTTTGAAAAGTAAGGACAAGCTCGAAAATTATAGAGAAGCCTGTAGAAGGTTTATCATCCAGCTCGGCTTGGAGGCTGAAGTATGCGGAAAATGCATCGAGGCTTGTTATCGCCACAGCATTTTTAGCAATAGATTCAAACTAAGATAGATTACACATTCTTCTAGATTCAGCGCGCTTTCCAGCCCAACGATTAGTAATCTGCAGAGATAGCAGCTTTTTCCGCTATCACTACTAATCGCGACGCTTCGAGTCCATATTCGGAACCGTCAAGATCTCCATAAAGATTGCGAATCCACAAACCTGCGCTTTTAAGCATACGATCCAACTCTGGAACTGAATACCAACGAATACTAAGATCATGGGTTATCCTACGCCCCTCGCCGACGAGCAGAATTCTAGTGTTTCCGCGTCCCCTCACGGGGTCAAATCTACGTTCTTCCATTACAAAATCCCCTGACTCGGTCTGCCACCAGTCTCGCGGCTGATACCTCATGAGCAGTCCATCTCGGTTTTCCACATCTAATACAAATCGGCTCCCTCGTCGAAGGGCTTGCGACACACCGCGGAGAACTTTGAAGTCTTCTTCATCGCTTTCAAAGTATCCAAAGGACGTGTACAGACATATTGCGCCGTCAAATTCAGCTAAAAAGTCAATTTTGCGCATATCTTGCTGCAACCATGACACGGATACATGCTTCTTCTGAGCCATCTTCTTTGCGTATGCTAAGAGTTCTGCTGAAGTGTCTACACCTGTCACTTTATAACCTCGAAGAGCTAGCTCGATGGCGTGACGACCGAATCCGCAACCAAGGTCGAGAATGTGTGCTGGTGGCGATATTTCGAGTGTCTTTACAAGGAAGTCTACTTCCGATGTCGCCTTTTTCAACAATGCCTTTGCGTTTCGAAATCTCATCCATTCCTTAGTGAAATACTTCTCATACCATGCTATCGGTTCGCTTGAACTCATGCGACCCGTTCTTCCTCCCAGTTGTGATTAATGTAACTGGGTCCAAATGCCAATAATCTAAGAACATCATCATTTTTTACAGGCATGTTGACTACATCGGTCAAAACATGTTTCCTCTCGATGTTTCACCAAGGTCATGTAGTAAGTCGAGTGAGAGGGTGGATTTGCACCCTGATCTTGCTTAAGGCATTTCAACTTCATTCATAAGTCAAACGGTTCCCATTTCCCATGCAACAATGTATTTGCGCTGTTCTTCTGTGAGTTCATCGATTTTTACGCCCATCGATTTCAGCTTTAATGTTGCCACAGCGTCGTCTATTTCCTTTGGCACGTTGTAAACTTTGGGCTCAAATCGTTTGGTTTTCATCAAGTATTCAACACATAACGCTTGATTGGCAAAGGACATGTCCATAACCTCTGGCGGATGTCCCTCAGCCGAAGCAAGATTGACCAATCTGCCTTCAGCCAGCAAATAGAGTTTTCTTCCATCTTTTAGGCTGTATTCTTCTACGTTAGATCTAATGGTTCGTTTAGTGATCGCTAAGCCTTCGAGATCAGGAATGTTAATTTCAACATTGAAGTGCCCACTATTGGCGATGATGGCGCCATTTTTCATTCTGAGCATGTGTTCCTTGCGAATGACGCTGACGTTTCCTGTCAAGGTGACAAAAACATCGCCCATCCTTGCTGCTTCATTCATGGACATTACTTGAAAGCCGTCCATTATGGCTTCCAACGCCTTAACAGGGTTTACCTCTGTGACTATGACGTGAGCGCCCATTCCTCTGGCACGATTCGCCAAGCCTCTACCTCCCCAACCATAGCCGCACACAACAAAGTTCTTTCCCGCCAACAGAACACTGGTAGCACGCAGTATGCCGTCTATGGTGCTTTGGCCGGTTCCATAACGATTGTCAAAGAGATATTTAGTATAGGCGTCGTTTACCGCTATTATTGGGTATTTTAGGGCGTTTGCCTTTTCCATGGCACGCAGCCGCACTACGCCGGTTGTGGTCTCTTCAGTGCCGCCTTTAACATTTTTTATGGCTTCGCTTCTCTTGGCGTGAAGTGTGCCTACGAGGTCGGCACCATCGTCAAGAGTGATCATAGGCTTATGATCGATGACTTGGTTGACGCACCAATAGTATTCTTCTGTGGTCTCGCCACGCCATGCATAAACATTGACATCCATTTTCGTCAACGCTGCAGCAACTTCATCTTGCGTTGAAAGCGGGTTAGAGCCACACAGGGCAACCTTTGCCCCTCCTGCTTTCAATGCACGAACTAAGACTGCTGTCTCCTTAGTGACGTGCAAGCAGGCGCCGAGCATAGCGCCCTTCAAGGGTTTTTCTTTTTCAAACCTCTCTCTTATTTGACTCAAGACAGGCATGTGCATAGAAGCCCAGTCTATGAGTAAATTGCCTTTCTCAGCCAGCGAGGCGTCTTTTACCTTAAACTCCATGCGCTTTTTCACCGTTTCACCTCATAAAGACACGAAATATTTATATCTTTTCGTCTTTGCTTATAGAATGATGAAAATTTAAGGAAAAATCAACAATTTATTCTAGGAGTAGAAGAAGCTATGGAATTGGACAAATACGGTGCGTTGATTTTGGAAGCACTTCAGAGAGACAGCCAGACTTCACTCACAGAAATAAGCGATAGAACTGGTTTGTCTCGTTTTGCGGTTAAAGATAGAATAGAGAGGCTGTTTAGAGACCGCGTCATTTTAGGTTCCACGATTGTTGTGAATCCTTTACTAATTGGATTCAAGCGGACTGTGTTCTTCGAGTTCAAGACAAATCCACGTGAGCCATGGCTTGCAAAGCTATTGGAGAGAACTGCTTCATGCGATTTGTTAGACGGAATCGCTGGTGAATACTCGCTTTTTGCCAGGTTCAGGTTTGCTGATGACGAACACTTTAATCGTGTTTTGAAGAAAATGGACGATGCTATGGGAGCGAGCTATTTCAAAAAGTATAGAGTTGTAAACGCCATCCGAATTTTCAAAGAGGCTAACGTCACTTTTAGGGTGGAGGAAAGAAAAGGTCTGGAACTAGACGAGGTAGACTACAAGATTCTGGAAATCCTGCTGAACCAAGTGGATTATGCGAAAGCGCCTCTGCCTCTCTCCACGGTTGATCTAAGTCGACTGCTGCATAAGTTTGGAACTGAAATCTCTCAGCCCGCAGTTTTCAACCGGTTATCAAGACTGGATAAAAAAGGCGCGATTCTTCAGCACACTGTCAAGGTTGATTATTCGAGGCTTGGTCTACAGACGAAGTTTATAGTGAGGGTCAAGGTGAATCCCAACGTTTACGATGTCGTGGCTCAAAGATATCTGGCAATGATGCCCGAGATTTCTGACCTTTACCGCACTGGCGAGGAATACGGTTTGCTGGCTGTTTTGAGGGTGAGAGACGTTTCTGAATACAATTCCTTTTTGTTGAGGCTCTATGACTCCAAAGACATTATTGACACTTATACGACTCTGGTGTTGGAAGAGAGGAAGAACACGCCTTTATCACTCAAGAAAGACTAGTTACTGAATCAACTATTTCTGTCGAAGCTTTGACAACAGCCTCTCCTTGGCTTTTTCAGCCAATTCCAAAACCTTGTCAACGTTTACGGTGGTGACTTTTCGATCTTCCATAACGATCTTGCCTTTAACAAGCACGGTGTTTACATCAGATGATTTTGCTGAATAGACGAGGTGACTTGTCTCGCTGAAGACCGGGCTGAGGTGAGGCTTCTTAAAATCGATTATGGCGAGATCAGCGTCTTTTCCTACCTCTATTGAGCCGATTTCACGGTCCCACGACAGAGCTTTGGCGCCATCGATGGTTGCCATTCGCAGAATCTGTTCCGCTGGCAAAAGCGTTGGGTCCTTATTAATGCCCTTATGCAGCAGAGCCGTTATTTTCATGACCTCGAACATGTCGGAGCTGTTGTTGGAGCAGGAGCTGTCAGTGCCCAATGACACAGTGACTGCAGCTCTCTGCAATCTTGGGACGGGGCTCACCCCCGAGCCTAGCTTTAGGTTTGAGACCGGGCTGTGGGCAACTTTAACGCCCTCTCTCGCTATTATTTTTATGTCTTTCTCTGTAAGGTGAACGCAGTGGGCGGCTATAACATCGTTTCCAAGCACATTCAAACTGTCTAAGTATTCAAAAACTCCGCCTCTTACCCGTGCGCTGAATGCCTTCCTTATTTTTTCGGGCTCGTCGCGGGTCTCAGCGGCGTGAATGTGCCAGATTATGGGCTGGTTTGGTGCACCGTATTTTTCATTGAGTTCTTGAGTGATTCCTCTTAGCTCCTTCATGTACTCGGGGTCTACGGTGTAGGCTGCGTGTGGGTCCACACTGACTCGTAAGCGTCCTCCTGCCTTGCTGTGCCAGTTCTGGGCGAGTGCTTTCAGAGCCTTTCGGTCTTGTTCTTTTCTCCATGAGAAGCAGACGTGTCCAACAACGCCTCTGAGACCACTTTCAGCCAGTGCTTTGGCTTCGTTCTCCCTGTTTGTGTAGTGATACATTGTGTTGATTGTAGTTGTCCCACCTAGGATAGATTCTACGGCTGTCAGCAACGCACCAACGTAGACATCATGACCCGTCATTTGTTTTTCTAGGGGCCAGATCCAGTTCTCCAGCCACTCATTGAGCGGATAATCATCAGCGTAACCTCGAAGAAGACTCATGGCAGCGTGCTGGTGAGTATTTATAAGGCCAGGGATCACCACCTTTCCTTCTGCGTTAATCTTTTCGTAGCCGGAATACTTGCGCTTGAGTTCAGCACTCTTGCCGACATCCGCGATGCAGCCGTTCTCCACTACGACTGCGCCGTTTCGAATAATTCCCTTGCTGCCCATCGTTACAACAGTTCCGCCATCAATAACCAAGTCCATGCCAGAAAGCCTCCTGGCTTAACATAACTTGGAGATGCAAAATTTAAGAACTCTTCTATTTTTTACCACAATGTTTCTTGACACAAAAGCTTAATTTTGCTTTGCTTCAACTCAGTAATGAAGAACCAAGGGCGTGTCAGATTGAGGGAACCCTTCGCCGAGTTTGTAAAAACCACCTTAGGGCCAAGCAGTCTAGTGATCACATGTGGGCTTCCAGGAACTTGGAAAACAGAGACCTCGGAGGAAATCTCGAAAATCAAGGGCTATCCCATTCTTCGGAGCGATTTGATTCGGCTGGAAGTTCTCAGGAATGAGGATATCTTTGACGAGAAAGTTGCGTCGGATATGGGCAAACGATTGTCTGTCTACGATGAGTTGTTTCGTCGAGCAGATGATCTTGTACAGAAGGGTAAAAGCGTAATATTAGATGCTACTTTTGTCACCCAAGAACTACGTAGGCGTGCCGCTGAGATTGCTGCGAAGCACAACATGACTCTTGTCATACTTCAAACTCGTTGCTCTGAAGACGTGTCTATTGCGAGGATTTTGAGGAGAACCAAGGAGGATTATGAGTCAAACGCCTTGACCAAAGAAGCTTATTACAACAACAAGAAGAAGTTTGAGCCCGTTGGTCTAGATGATTTGAAAAAGAGGTATCCGCAACTCGAGATAGTGCACTTAACAGTCGACACAGAGTATGACCCCCCTGAGAAATGGTTCATAATCGGGATGGAAAAAAGGTAACTGGACCCCGTTTCAGCATGAAGATAGATTTGCACATCCATTCAAAAAATTGTTCTGACGGCACCTTAACCGTTGAAGAACTTGTTGAGGAAGCTAAGGTCAGAAACATAGGGGTAATGTCGATCACAGACCACGACTCTATTGGCTGCCAAAAAGAAGCCATGGCTTTGGCACGAAAAAACGGAATCCACTATGTTTCTGGGGTTGAATTGAACGTAACGTTCTCCCATCCGAGATATCAGAATGGTAAGTCGATATCGTTAGATTTCTTAGGATATCAATTCGACATAGAGAACAAAGAGTTAAGAGGCAAGCTTCACGTGATGGCAGAATATCGAGAGGAAAGGGCTGCAAAGATTCTGAATAATATTAATGTAGAGTTTGAAAAAGAGAGAATTGAGAAGCTTACGAAAGATGATATGAGGAGGATTCAGGAGTCCGTTGATGGAGTGCTTGGGCGACCTCACATAGCGGATTATTTGGTGAAGAAGGGAATTGTTAGAACTAGGCAGGAGGCTTTTGATAAGTATCTTGTGAAGTGTGATGTTCCCAAGTATCCTCTTTATATTGAAGAGGCTTCGAGATTGGGGAGGAATGCTGGAGGAATGATAGTTTTTGCTCATCCTAACGATCCTCATGGGACCTCGCTTGCAACGTTGACTACATCCCTACGAGAACAGACGGAGATAATAGAAGAGTCAATTTTAAGATACATCGATGGCGTAGAGTGCTGGCACTCCAGAAACGACGCCCAAACAACGAATCATTACGTAAAGTTTGCAAAAAAACATGGATTAATCATGACTGGAGGAAGCGACTGCCACCAAAAACCTATCATCATGGGAACAGTAAAAATCCCCGAATATGTAGCTGAGCAATTCGATTTTGAATGAACTTTTCA
>Ga0315314_1003769_pt1 | contig 11681 bp, 12 predicted proteins | sample TDP9_MG_FD_203631 | JGI IMG/M metagenome (GOLD analysis project Ga0315314, IMG submission 203631) | Freshwater sediment microbial communities from Lake Towuti, South Sulawesi, Indonesia - TDP9 | ecosystem: Environmental > Aquatic > Freshwater > Lake > Sediment | place: Indonesia: South Sulawesi...
TTTTCCTCGTTTTCGGTTGGATGTTAAATAATTTGGTGGGTGCTATTTGGGGTGCAAGTATGCTTGCTATAGGTGGGCTTGCTTCATGGATTGATGTTCCAAATATATTCACTGGCTGGTTTATCGGTAATCTAATAGTAACTATTGTGATTACGCCATTGTTGCTTAGATACATCACGCCATACATTCAAAAATCGGGATTATGCGTTAAAAAGTATTGGGTTTAACTCGCTGGAAAACAAAAGCTTTAAGAAGAAAGTTCAAAAGGGAGTTACGCTATAAGTTTTTATAGTCTGCAATTACAATTCTCATCTCTTTCGAGTAGTTTGCTTCACTTAGAACGGTCTCAATCTCATGGCAATTCTGGGGATCTTTGATATATCTCAAATATTTATTATATCCACCCAATATATTTTCAAGTATACCCTCAGGGATTAACTGACCACCTGTTGCTTCTGCTTTTCCATTATAGAATACCAAAGTCTTAGGTGGGATTCCTCTTTGTAGTGCTTCTGGCAAACCCAAATGTCCTACTGCAATGAAAGAAAAATCACCAGTTAACGCCCAAACGTTATTGTATCCTCTTAAATACGCACCAATTCCTCCTCTATATGCCTAGGATCGGGGGAAGATGCGCGCTATTTTCTCTTTTCTTCATATCCTCGCACTTTCTAAACTAAATTGCATCACCTGTTGCTGGCTGTTGTCGCCTAGTCAAAGTCGTATATCGTCACAATTGCACCACATTTTAGGCATTTGAAAATGTATGCCATAGGACTCCAATTGTCATTTGGATCTATGATACCAGATACGCTGTCGGGTTTTAGTCTTGACCAAATTAAGTCAACGTTTTCAGTTTCTTTCAGATCACCGTATAAAGAGTTTCTGAAGAGTTCTTTGCCATTTCCGTCTTCTGCTAATTTGTTGAAGTCGTCTTGTCCTGCTAGTCTAATGAATTGGCAGTAATCTCCACAATGAGCTGGCCAATGCCAATCCTGCCATGTAGGGAATTTAGGCGTGCTTCCCTCGAGCTGTTTTGTTATTTCTCGGGCTTGTTTTTCAATCTCGTTAGCTGATGCATTAGGGTTTTTACTCTGCATTTGTCTTTTCAGTGCTCCAAAATCACCTTCAACAGCTGAGGCTCTGACTTCGAGCAGGCGGCCTTCGGCTACACACTCAAAACAGAACGCTTTAAACGCTTTGGGCTCTTCTCTCTCTCTGCGCGCCTCAGCCTCTGCTAGGCGAACTCTATATTCAATACGCTCCTTCCTCTTCATCTTCTTCGGATCAGGGAACCTCCTCGTTAGCTCTTTAAATACGTCCTCGAGAATGCGCGAGCGAATGTAGTATCCTTTGCCATCGAAACACTTTCTTCTCTGATGGCAAATATCGCATTCATGTTCACCATCTAAGATGTAAGCAAACTTTTCAGGTTCCAGAAAGTATTTGAGTCGTGCCATCTTATTTTTCCTTTTTTTGGTCAATTATAGAGGTGTGCACAATTTGCTTTTATCTCTTTGGGTTGTAAGTTGTTTTTATGGATGGGACAATTGTCGAAGAAAAAGCCGAGCCTAAACTACTCAAAGAAGTGAATCAACAGAGGGTTTGAACATTATAGCATAAATATGATCGGCCTCTTGGGGTACTTCTTATTGTTTATGAGCACTAACCTTTCTCTTTCTAAGGAAGATATAGAGAAGAGAGTTTCATTGTTCTTCTTTTTCATATTCTTTTCTCCGTTACATCACTCTTTTTGAAAAGCGGAATCATAAAACCATATATGATCCAATTCCCCTTTCATTCTTCCGTTTGTTTTTCTCTCCCTGATGACTTTTGCTGGAATACCCGCTACTACCATGTTAGGCTCCACGTTCTTACTTACCAATGATTTGGCGGCTACAACGGCCTGCTCGCCTACAGTGACTCCTGGTAAGATCATAGCATGAGCATATATCTTGGCAAAGTCTTTAATCACTACCCTGCTGTAGCTTCTCTTGCTATGCTCGGACTCCGAATGGGTATGAGTGTAAATCTCTACACCCTCGGCCAATGCAACGAAATCTCCCAGTATGATGCCTCCCTTGGCATCCAGATATACACCACGGTTCATAAATACATCATTTCCAAGCTCTAAATTCTGGCCGAAGTTGAAACGAACATTTTCTTCTGCTATGAAGTTCTTGCCACATTTTTTAAACAATCGCTTGGCGATGATACGTCGGAATGGAATGGCAAAATTCACGGCCACACTTATTGGGAGTTTGTCAAGGGCGTCCCATAAAAAATGCAGATAACGCTGCTCTCTGGTAAAGGTTAATTCTTGAGCCTTAGGTAGATATTCACTATACAGTCTGATTTCCTCCAAGATTTCTGTGGGAAAAGCCGAGGCACCCATGAACTCCAGTATGTGAACAGCTCCTCGTGTATCCACGCTTGCGTTTACAATCTGTTCAATCACTGAAAGCCTTTCTCGGATGTTCATGACCATCACCCCAAGGATATTTATAGTCAATCCATTAAGGTGTTTCGGATTAATGTCCTCTGTGAAGACAATACGCTAACAAATTGTCAACCATTAGTTAGGTATCTCAAGCTCTTCTTTAACTATTAAGTGAGCGCCGCCGGCCCGACTTGAACGGGCGACCAACTGGTCCCTGCGTGGATTAACAGCTTCAGCTTACATTATCAGCTGCTCTACCACGCTGAGCTACGGCGGCTAGCCATTCAGCAAAGATTCATTCATAGCTTTAAGTTTTGCTTTTTACATGGTTCCACAATAAGGAGTAGGGCAACCTCCGGAGTATTCAGAGTCAGCGCCAACATACTCTAAAGTTTCGCCTTTTTCCACACCAAGAACTGAGCCTAGGTATAGGACTTGCTCTTTCTTGCTACCATATCTATATACAGTTATGCCCTTACAACCTAGCTTGTAGGCTAAAATATAAGCATCTCTTACATCCTCTACGGTAGCATCGTGAGGCAAGTTAATAGTCTTAGATACTGCATTGTCTGTGTATTTCTGAAAGGCTGCCTGCATCCTTACATGCCACTCAGGCTCTATATCCAATGCTGTTACGAATAATCTTTTCACATCCTCTGGAACCCCTTCAATCTCTTGGATGGAGCCCTTCTTTGCTATCTCCATCATTAAGCCCCCATTGTAGAATCCTCTTTCCTTTGCAATTTCTTCGAATATAGGGTTCACTTCTAAAAGTCTTGTTCCTTCTAGAACATTTCTTACAAAGGAGACAGCAAACAAAGGCTCTATACCACTAGAACAACCAGCGATTATAGAAATTGTGCCAGTTGGGGCAATTGTTGTTATAGTGGCATTGCGAATCATTTTATAGCCTCTTTTCTCCCATAAGCTTCCCCCAAAGTTAAGGAATGAGTCCCGCTCTTCAGCCAATTCTATGGATTTCTGTATGGCTTCTTTAGAGATGAAGTTCATGACTTTTTCAGCCACCATTAAAGCATCTTTTGAATCATACGGTATACCAAGCTTGATGAGCATCTCTGCAAAGCCCATGACTCCTAAACCTATCTTTCTGTTAGCTTTAGTTATACTCTCTATCTGAGGCAATGGGTATTTGTTCACATCTATTACATTGTCAAGAAAATGGGCTGAGGCGCGAATTGTATACCTTAACTTATCCCATAAAATATCATCCTTGACCATCTTTGATAGATTAATAGAGCCTAGATTACAAGATTCGTAAGGCAGTAATGGCTGCTCACCACATGGATTTGTGCTCTCTATCTCTCCAACGTTAAGAGTAGGGTTGTAACGGTTTATTGTATCTATGAATATGGCTCCAGGATCCCCTGTAGCCCAAGCCATAGTTACCATCAAGTTGAAGACATTACTAGCCTTGAGCCTATTCACAGGCATTTTGATGCGAGGATTTATCAATTCATACTCATCGTCTCTCTCTAAAGCCTTCATGAAGCTGTCAGGGAGGGCTACGGATATGTTAAAGTTTGTAAGAAAACCTTCCTTCGACTTGGCTGTCATGAATTCGATTATGTCTGGATGATCTACCCTCAATATGCCCATATTTGCTCCTCTTCTCCTTCCTCCTTGCTTTATTACGTCTGTTGCAGCATCATATATACGCATGAAAGAAACAGGACCTGATGCTATGCCTTTTGTGGAGCCTACTACATCTCCCTTCGGTCTTAATTTAGAGAAGGAAAAGCCAGTTCCTCCTCCTGTTTGATGAATCAATGCTGCATGCTTTAGAGTATCAAATATGCTCTGCATAGAATCTTCTATTGGTAATACAAAGCAAGCTGAAAGCTGCCCAATTCTTGTTCCAGCATTCATAAGGGTTGGAGAGTTAGGTATGAAATCGAGGCTAGCCATGAGTCGATAAAATTCTTCTTCAACGCTCTCCACATCTGCTGCCTTATTGTATAAAAGGTCAGCGGCAGCCACAGTTTTAGCTACTCTCTCAAACATCTGTCTTGGCGTTTCAATGACTTTACCCTCTATGTCCTTTTGAAGATATCTCCTTTCGAGTACGCTTGCAGCATTGACCGAAAGCTTCAGATCATCAGCCACGCCAAAAAACTTCTTTGCTTCTCGAATCTCAGTGCGCTTCCTTCGGTATAGAATGTAGGCTTTTGCCACATCAGCGTAACCATTTCTTATTAGAGTCTCCTCAACTATATCTTGTACGTTCTCGACATGAGGAATCTTTCCCTCAAATCTCTCTTCAAGAATTGCTACGACTTGATTGGAGAGCTTTTCCGCTTCTTCTCCATCTTCACGATTTACAGCAATGAAAGCCTTAGCTATAGCATTGGTTATTTTATCAGCCTCGAATTTAACTATCCTTCCATCCCTTTTACGAATTTCCTGAATTTTTATACCGGACATACATTAGCCCGTTATTTGTATAGCTAGAAGCTTAATAAATCATTTTTTCTAGATCGCTTAAATTAAAAAGTAATAAATAGGGTTATTTGACAACTATATCAAACCAGAGGGAGTGTAATGGCAGGCGATTCCTTTCCATTCCTCATCCAAAATTAAAAAGGAAACATTCGAGCAAGAGATAGAGGTAGAGGGCCACCTAATAGATTCCATGATATTAACGAAGATCTTCGACAGGATAATGGATTTAGGCGGAGACTTTGAAGTAACAGAGTTTAGAATAGGCAAGAGAAAGCAAGACTATAGTTATGCTAAGTTAATAGTGAAAGGAAAAGATGAAAATCATCTTAATGTATTGTTGGAGGAGCTATATCGCCTAGGAGCTTACTCTCCAAGGATAAACGAAGCTAAGCTTGTTTCAGCGCCTGCTGATAAAGTCTTGCCAGATGATTTCTATTCAACTACCTCTCATCCTACATCGATCTTGATAAATGGCAAGTGGATCGAAGTTTACGATCAGATGATGGACAAAGTTATCGTTGTAGATAAGGAAATGAATTCAGCGAGATGTAAGTTCATAAATGGGATAAGGCGTGACGATCTTATCGTAGTTGGCGAAGATGGTATAAAAGTCAAGCCTCCTGAGAGACCAAGAGAAGGTGCTGTTCTATTCGAGTTTATGGCCAGCAAGGCATCCTCTGAGAAGCCATCGGTTTCTATAGTTAGACAGATAGCAAGGGATATGTATGAGATAAAGGTTAGGGGAGGAAAGATTGCTGTGGTGGCAGGTCCTGCGATAGTTCACACAGGTGCTACTCCTTCTTTTGCAAAGATGATAAGGCTAGGATATGTGGATGCTCTATTATCAGGCAATGCTTTGGCTGTTCATGATGTAGAATATGCCCTCTTTGGGACATCTTTGGGGATGAGCATAGAAGATGGGGTGACGTCGCTAAAAGGCTACAGAAATCATCTTTCAGCCATAAATGAGATCATGAAGGCTGGCTCTTTATCAGAGGCTGTAAAGAAAGGAGTATTGAAGAAGGGGATAATGTATGAGTGTATCGTAAATAAAGTGCCCTTTGCCCTTGCTGGCTCTATTCGTGATGATGGACCTTTGCCTGATGTTATGACAGATGTAGTAAAAGCTCAGAAGAGGTATAAAGAACTTCTCAAAGATGTAAAATTGGTTGTAATGCTTGCTTCAACTCTGCACTCAATAGCTGTAGGTAACCTTTTGCCATCAACTATAAAAGTAGTATGTGTTGATATAAACCCTGCAGTCACTACAAAGCTTATGGATAGAGGCACTGCTCAAGCGGCTGGTATAGTATCAGATGTAGGTGCATTCTTACCTCTATTGGTTCGTTTTTTAAAAAAGCTCCCTTCCCGCTCTAATCTACTTTAAGACCCGTCTTTTTCACAGCCCTCTCTAACTGTTCCCTTTTTGCGGGATGCTTTAACCCTTTAAGTATTGGTAATGACCTTTCTTTACTGTGTCTTAGCTCAACAACATACATGTCATTTGTTCTATCATAAGACACGCTGCATGGTTTGCCTTTTTTCCTAATCCATTCACACATATTATCCAAAGGTCTTGACAATCTTGCCCATTACTTCCTTAACCCCTTTATCACATATCCTATTATTGCACCAATAGAGCTTATAACATGATTTTTAAAAGTCTTGTAGATGAGCTTGAGAAGTATCCGATAAAAAATCAATATTCAGAGTGAATGAAAAATTTAAAATGATGAAGAGCTTTATGATGTCAGGTTTTTCAGCCTCTATCTAAAGAACTAGGTCGTTATAAGTTCTAAAAAGACAGCATCAGGCTCATTGGCTACGATTCCGCATTTAGAGCATCGATACATTGGATAATCTAAAAATTTATTGTAGCTGTGATATTCTAAAGTTCCTAGGCTCCCACAATTTGAGCATACCTTTTCCTTAAGCATTTTAGGGAAGCCCATATGACTAATACTAAGAGTCCAAAGAAAAATGCTTTATGGAATTCTGCACGCTATTGTTATTCTATTTAAAAAATTGAAATAGAAGCCCAACAAAAGACAAATTAAGATAAAGGTAAAGAAAGAATAGGGACAGATTCTTATGATTTCTTCAATTGAATTCTAAGTTTTTGATGGGCCCGATGGGCTTCGATCCCATGACCAACCGGTATCTACCCAATAGTTATGAGCCGGTTGCTCTACCAAGCTGAGCTACGGGCCCTAAAAAGAATCTAACATAGTGGTATTTAGATTTTAAGTTATATCTGAGCCAATCTAGATTTTACATCATTGGAATTCTGCCTAATTGCTGAAGCTCAGAGCCACGGGTGCAATAGAAGGACTTAGTTAGTTTCAATTGAGCAAATACAGGACAAGAAGGGCATATGCATTGCTTCTCATTAGTTATCTTCATGCTCTTCCCATTTGTTACAAAGCAGTAGGCTATGTAATCATCATCCTTTCCTTTTTTGAAGATATTCCTATAGGTTGGGCAGGCTGTGCAATTGCACATGCTATTTGCCATATTCTCCATCTTCCTTACCTCTTCAAGATTAACCTTCATCATTTCTGCTGCCTTTTCAAGAGTAATCTTCATTCTTCAATCGTCACCTACTTATCACGTCAAGCAAATACGATACAAAATAAAAAATCTTTCTAAGACAGAGTTTTAGAGCATCGCTTCAAATATTGAATGAAAGTGATGAGAGTCTTGCCTTTAATAAGAATAATTTAAACCTATATAAGTGCCACATATCGCTAAAAAATAGATGGTCTCTTCAAAACAAATAAGGGTTAAAGCAGCTTATATGGCGATTCTCCTCCTTGGCATAGTCAGCCTTATGGGTGATGTAGTTTATGAAGGATCGAGAGGAATTATCCCTGATTATTTCAATTTTCTTGGAGCCCCAGCTCTTATCGTAGGTTTAATTATGGGCTTAGGAGAGTTTCTAGGCTATGCTATAAGGCTTGTCAGTGGCATTCTTGCAGACGCTACAAAAGCTTACTGGCTCTTCATATTTGTAGGATATGGCTTGATCGCAGCAGTCCCTCTCATAGCTTTCTCATGGAGCTGGGAATTAGTAGCTTTACTCATTTTAGTAGAGAGGTTTGGAAAGGCTTTAAGGTCACCTCCAAGGGATACGGTTCTATCTGTAGTTAGCAAGGGCATAGGTTCAGGGAAAGCCTTCGGGATACATGAATTCTTGGATCAAATCGGTGCCATACTCGGTCCCTTGATTGTAGTAGCTCTTATGCTATACACGAAAAACGATTACTCGAATGTTTTCAAATTTATGATCATACCTTATTTTGTCTTGCTATTAGTGTTGAGTTATACGTATAAGAGTACTAGATACCAAACATATGCAGAAAAAAGAATTGAAGAAAAGCAAGGTTTGACTAGACCCTTTTATATTTATACTGTTGCTGTAACTCTCAATACAATTGGATTGATCCATATTTCACTCATACTCTTCAAAGCATCTGAAATATTACAACCTGTTCATCAGCAATGGATCGTGCCAGTTCTCTACTTGGTCGTTCAGGGTGTTGATGCACCTATAGCACTGATTTCAGGCTATGTTTACGATAGAGCTGGTGTTAAAGTTCTAATTATGCCATTTATCTTCTCTACACTTCCACCTATACTTGCCTTGTTAAGTAATCAGCTTTTAATGCTCATATTTGCATCTGTAGTCTTTGGCTTAGTTTTAGGAATGCAAGAGTCCATATATAGAGCAGCAGTGGCAGATTTATCGCCTCTAAGTTCAAGGGGTAAGGCTTATGGACTATTTAATACAGCTTATGGGCTTGGCTTTTTGGCTAGTGGTACAATATATGGTAGTTTTATGGATTACAGAATCCCTATCATAGCTGTAGTAGGCTTTGCTCTTCTAACACAGATCATTGCTATATTTCTACTATTAAACGTGAAGAAATCGATGATTAAAGTACAAGAGCCTTATGCGTAAAAATTAAAAGTTTTAAAGAAGAAAACAAATATGTCCCCATGAGTAAGGATTTAAGCCAATTAATCAAAGCATATCAAATAAAAAAAGATGAAATTCAAAGGAGACTCTCAGAATTTAAAGGAATATTAAATGAATCTGATGGGAGGGTATTTGCCGAACTTGCCTTTTGTCTATGCACTCCACAATCAAGAGCTACAACTTGCTGGGAGATTATACTATCATTGATGGGAAATGGTCTTTTGTTTAAAGGTAATGAAGATCAGATAAGACCCTTTTTGAATGCCATAAGATTTGGAGACAATAAAGCAAAGTATATTGTAAAGGCAAGGAGATTTTTCACTGAAGATGGAAATTTAAGGATTAAAGAAAAAATTCTATCTTTTGATGATTTATTTAAATTGAGAGAATGGTTAGTAGAAAAAATTCTAGGAATCGGGATGAAAGAAGCTAGCCACTTCTTAAGAAACATAGGTCTTAGCAAGGATTTGGCGATATTGGATAGGCATATACTAAAAAATCTCAAAGAATATGGTGTTATCAAAGAGATTCCAAAATCTATTACCAAAAAGGTTTATATTGATATTGAAAATAAGATGAGAGAGTTCTCAAAGAGGATAAAAATACCCATGGATGAGTTGGATTTGCTTCTTTGGTCTAAAGAGACAGGAATAGTATTCAAATGATACCAAAAGGGTAAAATACAATCTTCTCAATCTAATTTTTTGTGCTCCGGTGGTGTAGCCCGGACAAGCATAGTGGCCTTTCGAGCCACTGATCGCGGGTTCAAATCCCGCCCGGAGCACCAACTTATTTCGTGTTTTTCTGCCCGTTTTGTGGATTTTTTAAGTATAAGGCTTCCTCAAACGGTTCCTTCTTAGACGTCAAAACCAGCATGTTAAAGAAACAAAGCGCATAGCCGTGTAGGAGATCCCCTACTGCGAGTGGGAGTTCAGATAAGTGGTCTTGATTGCGCCAAAAGAAAGGTATATGGTGAGGAAGTCAAAGTGTCAATTCAAGCTCGTACTGATGTGGACCTAGATCGACTTTGCTGTAAGTTTTCCATCGACGAAAATATAAAAGCAAGAGTAACTATAATTGAAGCGGGGAAAGTGAACCATAAGGAGGGAAATCATGTCACTTGTACCGTATTTTGAATTAGGTTTATGGAACGCCTGGATTTTCATGCTCTATTTTCCGTTACATCCTCTTCTGTTTCTCCTAGTCGATAAAGCGGTGGGGGTGGGGAATATAATGAAGAAGATGGCAACTCCTATTTATAGTACGAAGACTGAGAAGAGAATCTTCTACGGCTTTTTCCTCATTCTGGTTCTCGCCTTCATATACTCTGTCTTCCTGCCGTTACAATTGGGGACGGCGTGGTTCTACGTAGGTCTTCCCATTTATCTAGTAGGGTTGCTTATCATTATAGTAGCTATCGTGAACATTGCTACTGCCCCATATGGTGAGCCGTTTACCAAAGGAGCATATCGCTATTCAAGACATCCGATGTATCTCGGACAGATTCTAACGCTTATAGGGGTGACTATAGCTTCGGCTTCATGGGTTTTCTTGTTGCTGTCGATTGCACTGATGATTTTGAGCCATCTCGTTACAATTCCTGAAGAACGGCTCTGTCTCGAGAGTTACGGCGACGCCTATCGGGAATATATGGATAGGACCTCGAGATGGATAGGAATACCTAAGTCAAGCAAAAACAAGCGAGAAGATTAGATGGTTCACTGTTCGGGGGCTTATTTTATCAATAAAGGGTCAATGGATGAAAATCTAGAAGAGTTCACCCCTCTTTTTTGCTTTTAGCTTCTATGGCATCTAAAAAATGCACAGCCAATGCCCAAGCAATCCAACTGGCTATGCCTGTCAAGCAAAAAACGATTGACAGCAGTAACCAAGATGTTGATTCTAAGACGAGAGTGATGTTCATAGCATCGCTAATAACCCCAAATACAGCGAATGCAATACCAAGTAGCCAAAAAACGAAACCCCCATCGCAATGTGCCCCACCAGCAGCTATTATCTCTTTACGCTTCATCGCGCACTTTCTTAACCTCATGGGAGACATCACCTCCTTTCTTAATAGTCGAACTCTCAGTCTTGTTAACATGCATTAATAACTGTTCTGCGCGCGTTAGGAAAAGCAGGAATAGTATACCCAATCAGAAAAAATAGGCAACCCCGATAATTTAAACCGATATTTAAAGCTAGGTCGGAGCACCAAACTACAAAAAAGATGTTACAGATACCAAACAAAAACATAAAAGGCTAAAGGACAATAGAATGCTAAGAGTACTGTAGATAAAGAGGTTTCAATTTGAGGGTGATACTTTACACAGGTAAAGGAGGAACAGGAAAGTCTGTAATAGCTTGCGCTACTGGGTTGAAGACTGCAAGCATAGGATATGAAACTCTTATAGTATCATCTGACCCAGCTCATACATTAGTGGATGCTTTGGAGAAGAAGGTAACGGATTTGCCAACAAAAGTTTCTGAAAACTTGTGGGCAACTCAGATAGATCCAATTAAAGAGATGCAGAAGAACTACGCTGTAATTCAGGAGTGGTTAACATCTCTTCTTTCTGCCAAAGGCATAGAAGAGACTCTAGCTTATGAGATAGCCTCATTGCCGGGTATGACTCATCTATTTGCCCTCCTCAAGATCGAAGAATTAGCAAAAGAGAAACAGTTCGATGTTATAATCCTCGATACAATCCCGTCTGGTGAAGCCCTCAGATATCTATACTTTCCCAAACTTTTCGGAAGCATAAGTAGAAAGCTGATAAGCCTGGTAGGTTCGATAGCAAG
>Ga0315314_1003770_pt1 | contig 11679 bp, 8 predicted proteins | sample TDP9_MG_FD_203631 | JGI IMG/M metagenome (GOLD analysis project Ga0315314, IMG submission 203631) | Freshwater sediment microbial communities from Lake Towuti, South Sulawesi, Indonesia - TDP9 | ecosystem: Environmental > Aquatic > Freshwater > Lake > Sediment | place: Indonesia: South Sulawesi...
TGGCGGTGGCGCGGAAGCCTTCCACGTCTCCGCGAAAGGTCCTCGCCAGCATGTTCCCACTGTAGGATTGGTAGGCCTGCTCGTAAAAGGACCCGCCAGGCAGGTTGCGCAACGATACCCACGCGTTCTCAATGGGCGCGCCATCCGCCAGGAGGAGGTAATCGAGGAGCGAGGCTTGGATCAGCTCGGTGCAGGACTTGCCTTCCTTTTCGCGAACCGTCAGGTCCGGCCAAGCGATCAGGTGCACACGATCCCAGAAGCGAATTTCCAGACGAATCTCCCCCGCTACGACTTCGCAAGTCGCCCCGGAACGGCGGGCCATCTCCGCAGGATCGCGTTCCTGGAGCGCCTCTCGGGTCTCTCGCAACTTCCTGTCAAGACTGGCAGCCCAGGTCGGGTTGACTCGCACGGCTTTCCCCGGGGTCAAACGCCCGCAGGTACACCCTGCCAAATCTTCTTGGCGGTGTACATAGGGGGCGCGAGCTTCAGTTCCGCGCGCTTTTGATCCAGATGCTCCATGATGCGTGCGGCCGCTTTCACCGGGTCAGCTTCGAAAAAGAACTTCCCGCCCGTCAGCTTTTCCACATCCTCAGTGATGAACTGGTGCACCGCGGGACTGCCCAGCACAGGATGGGGCGTGCCGAAGTGGGTCAGCACCCCAGAGGCTACACAGTAGAACCCGATGGCCACAGCCTTTTCGGACATCCACTCGGGCGCCGAACCAGCCACCGGCAGTTGCGAGAAATCGTCCCCCAGACCTCCTTCGCTCACAATCTCAATGAGCGTGGTCAGGATCCGGGAATTGTCCACACAGGAGCCGACATGCAGGACCGGAGGGATCCCCACGGCTTCGCAGATCTCTCTCAGTCCGGGTCCGGCGCTCTCAAAGGCGGCCTCGGGGCGCAGCAGGCCGTACTTGGCATCCGCAATGGCGGCGCAGCCCGAGGTAACGATCAACACGTCGTTCTTGAGCAGCTCCCGTGTGAGGGTGAGATGCGCCCAGTCGTGTGGTGTGTTCGGGTTGTTACATCCCACGATCCCAACCGCGCCGCGGAGTCGCCCGTCGATCACCGCGTCGTTGAGTGGCCGGAACGTACTGCGATAGCGGCCTCCCAGGAACTGAAAGACCGTTTCGGTGGTAAACCCGGCTATCAGGTCGGACTTGGCACCGGGGATCATCACCTTGGCCGGGACGCGCCGGGAGTAGTTCTCAATGGCTCGCCCCACGATTTCCTTGGCAACGCCCAGCGCCCGCTCCTCCTCGAAGTTGACATGCTCGACGCCGGGCATCTTGTTTTTGGGTGAGGTCGTGACCAGCTTCGTGTGGAAACAACCGGTCAGGCTCGCCAGGGAGGGCATGACACACTGGACATCGACTACCATCAGCTCGATGGCGCCTGTGAGAATGGCCAATTCCTGCTGCAGGAAATTTCCTGCCACGGGCACACCGTGGCGCATCAGGATTTCGTTGGCGGTGCAGCAGATCCCGGCGATGTTTATGCCGTTGGCGCCTTGGGTTGCGGCCAGCTTCAGTAGTTCCGGATCCCGGCTAGCCGCCACTACCATCTCCGACAGCACGGGTTCATGGCCATGCACCACAATATTGACGGCGTCCCGCCTCAGGACACCCAGGTTCACCGCGGCACGCAAGGGTTGCGGAGGGCGGAAGAGGACGTCCTGGAGATCGGTGGCGATCATGGAACCTCCCCACCCGTCCCCCAGGGCAGCACGCATGCCTTGCATGAGGATGTTTCGATAGTCCGTGTCCACTCCCATGGTGCTTCGGTGCATCACCTCGACGATTTCACGGTCGATCCCACGCGGACTGATCCCGAGCTTGCGCCAGATCTCCTGGCGTTTGGCGGGCGCCCTCGAAAGGAGGGTGAGTTCGCCCTCCTGCTGACCGAACATGTGGAGAGCGCGCTCTGCCAAAGCCTTCGCGACCTCCGCGTCGCTGCGCCCATCCAGGGGGACGCCGAATTCAACTGCAATTCTGCGCAGCTTGAGGGGATCCTTGATGGCATAGCCTCCCTTCCCCTCCGCTGCCAGAAAAAGCGTATGGACCACATCGCGGCCGTGATCGGAGTGGGCAGCCGCTCCAGCGGCGATCATGCGCACGAGGTTGCGGGCCACAATAGTATCCGCATCCGCTCCGCAGACGCCGCGGCGCAGCTCGCCGCCGAACGGGTCGATGCGGCACGGTCCCATGTTGCAGATCCGGCAGCAAACCCCCAGCCGACCGAAGCCGCATTGCGGCTGCTGCACGTCCCACCGGTCCCAGGCCGTCTCGAATCTCTGGTTCCGGGCAAGCTCAAGCATTTCCTGTGAAGCGCGATCAATGCTTTTTTGGTCCACAGTAGCCTCCCCTCTTTAAGCTTTGCTCTTGGTTATCCAGCACCCCTCCAGGGAGCTTTCGGCTGAAATGTTCCCGCGGGCCGCTCGCCCGCATCCAACAATCCAAGGAACCCGTCCGCAATTGGTCATTTGTCATTGGGATTTGGTCATTGCCGCTCTCCGGCGATACGCTTTCAAGTACGCATCGCTGTAGATCTCCATGCCGAGCATGAGTTCAGCGGTGGCAATCGCCTGCCGCATTTCCTCGTCGCAGACATCCAGGATCGCCGCATCCAGCCCCATGGCCATGGCCATGACCATGAAGGTGCGATTGATGAGTTTGCGCTCTTCCGCCTTGGAGGAGATATTGCTCAAGCCAATGGAGATGTGAGGGGGCGGATCCGAGAGCGTGGTCATTTGCTGAATCGCGTTGAGCACATTCTTGGCCTGATCCTGCATGAACTTCACGGGCATGACGATCGGGTCGAGATAGATCTGCTCGATGGGGATCCCTGCGTCCAGCGCCGCCGCGAAGATCTTGCCGCCCAACTCCAACCGCCGATCTACATCCTGGGGGCTGCCTTTCTCGTCCATCACGACGCCGAGGATCCCCGCCTTGTGCTCGGACGCCAACTCCAACAGCGGGATGAGCTTGCTGTCCTCGGCGGTGGTGCTGTTGAGAATCACCGGGCGCTCCCCAACCGCGTCTCGATAGGCCTTCAGCCCTATGCGGAACATGTCCAGGCGATTGCAATCGATCGAAAGCGGCAAGGACGTTGATCCCGCCACCACTTGAATCAGCCACGCAAAATCATCGGGCTTGCGTGACGCTGCCCCCATATTCACATCCAGGTAGTCAGCCCCATCCTGAGTCTGTCTGGCTATCCAATCCTGAATGACAGTCTTGTCTCGTTCCCGAATTGCCCGGCCCACGTCCTTGAAGGAACCGTTGATACGCTCACCGATCAATGTGATGCTCATGGATCTTCCTCCTTCAGGCCTTGGTCGTAGCCGCCGGCGTTCCGGTCAGTTCGGCGATGGCTTTCTTGACGGCATGAACCGCCTCGGGATGACGTAGAATGAGAAGATCGCCTCCGCTGACCAGGTAGACAACGGCAGTAGCGCCCTCCCAGAGCGGGGCCCGCTGTCGCTGGGGACCCCACTCGGGAATCTCCCCCTCGGAAACCCGAGCCTCTTTGACCCCCCAAGCCTCGATCCCGACATCACAGAGCATCGGTTGCGCCAGCATCCGGTCTCCCTTCAAACCGGCCAGACGGGCCCTCTCCATGACTGAATAGATGTACTCCAAACCGTATCCGAGGGCCGCGCTGGTGGGGTAGATCACGATGTTTTCCACCGGGAAGCCCATGTCCTGGGCGAGAATGTTCACTTGCTTGGCGATGTTGACGTCGCATGGGGACTCTGCAATGACCTTGTGCTTGTAAGCCGTGCACACTGCGGTCAGGGTCTTGTAATTGTCCTGGCTGATGCATCCGATCAGGCAGTTCTCTCCGGCCGCCGCCTCCGCCACTGCCGGGAATACCTCGTTGTCCTTGTCGGCACTGCCCGTACCCCAGATGATCAGAGGAGTGGGAATCCCCTGCAGCACCGCTCGTACGGTTCGAGCGGCCTCCTCGGGAGACCGGTTGCCGTGTTCGGGATGACAGCCGGTCAGGCGGAGGCAGATCAGGTCAGCTCCCAGTTCGAGACACCTCTGTGCCCAGCGGACCGGATCCTGCAACGCATCGCCAAATGGCTCTTTGAGCAGGTCCGGCCACTCTTGCGGGTAGATGTCCCAAATCTCCATGGCGACGGCAGGCTGGCCGCTCTGTCCTTCAAAACCCAGAAACGGGAGTGTCGTTGATCCTCCGATGGTCACAGTAGAAGCTCGCGTTCCTCCATCGGCACGGGTTGCCCCAATAGTCACTGTACTGGTTCTTCCACCCCAGGTTTTCTTCGCATCTGGAAGCATTTGCGTCCCCTCGTGCTCAAGCACTGAATCAAGGTTTCATCGCCCGTGATCCGCTCCCACAGCCGGCTGCTCCGAACTTTGAAGCGCGGGAGCCGTTTGTGACAGAGCCGCCTCCAAGATTTCTCGTACCGCTCCTCGGGCCGCCGAATCCGCAGCCAGTTGGGTCAACGGGTCTCCCTCCCGGCTGAGCTGGCGCAAGCGGTTGTCCGGGGGCACCACACCCAGCAACTCCAGGCCCATTTGTTGCGCCTTCACCTCGATCCGAGCCGCGTCGGTACGATCTATATCGTTGAGGACCAGATATTGCCTTCCGATGCGCAACGCCAATCTCTCGGTCAGTTCGTGGATCCTGAAAGCCGCCTGCAGCGATACTGGGAGACCGCTGCTGACAATAAGAAGGACATCGACATCCTGGGTTGTGCATCTGGACAGGTGCTCCAGGCCGGCCTCGTTATCCATCACCACATAGGGGTAGGCACCGCGGAGCCGGTCAATGCAACGGCGCAAGACGCTATTGACCGCGCAGTAACACCGAGGCCCCTCGCCTGCGCCCATAACCAGCAAATCCACTCCCTGTCCTTCCCAAAGGCACTCATGAATTCCTAGCTCCAGATAGTCATCCTTGGTTACTCCTGGCGGCAGTTTGCGGATATGTTCCAGCAGATCGTCGCGCAGCTCGCTGATGGTTCTTTCCACCTGGTACCCCAGCGCATAACCCAGGTTGGGGTTGGGATCGGCATCCACAGCTAACACAGGTCTATCACCGCGCTCGATCAGGGCTTGAATCAGCAATGCCGCCAGAGTGGTCTTGCCGGTACCGCCCTTGCCGGCCACAGCCAGCGTGAATGCCATCTATACCGTAACCTCCACTTGATGAAAACGCTTCACCGATGTAAACCGACCAAGGTCAGTGTGCGGAATGAATCGCGCCGCCAGAAACTCGTCGTAGTAATTCGGGTAATTGATGAGATCGTAGTACGTCACCGACCTCGAAATGTCGTGCAGCTCCTGCCACGCATCCTCGGACAGCAGGCCCAAGTCAGCGCCCAGAATCGACGTATTCCCAGCAAATCGGACCTTCTCTAACGGCAGGTCGGGGATCAACCCGATGGCGATTGCCTTCTCCCGGTCCAGGTAGTTTCCGAATCCCCCCGCGATGTAGACTCGCTCCACCTCACGAAAGTCGAGGCCGATGGCCCGGGCCAGAACCTGGGCGCCCGCGTAGATGGCCGCCTTCGCGCTCAGCAGATTGGACAGGTCCGACTGCGTGATCACGATATCCTTGCCGGTGTCCGAACGGGAGGCTGGCACCAGGACATACTCCAGGATGCCGTCCCGCTCGCGCATGCGGCTGGTTCTGCCGGGCACGAGATGCCCCGAGCGGTCAATGAACCCCGCCCTGTACATTTCGGCAACCAGGTCAATCAGCCCGGACCCACAGATACCCCGGGGACGGCCGCTGCCGACTGTCCGGTAATGAACCGCTCCCTCGGGACTGATCTCCACCCGCTCGATAGCCCCGTGGATCGCCTTCATACCATGCTTGACACCCGAGCCTTCAAAGGCGGGACCTGCCGAGGCTGAACAGGCCATGGTCCATTCGCAGTTCCCCACGGCGATCTCGCCGTTGGTCCCGATATCGATCAGCATCTGCACCTTTTCCGAACGCCGCAGACCTACCGCGAGAATGCCAGCCGTTACATCGCCGCCGACCCATCCTCCAATACTGGGAACCGTATACAGCAGCCCGCGGGGATTGATCTGAATACCAACCTCTACGGCTCGAATAGGGGGTGTATCTGTTGATGCAGGCACATAGGGCGCTTTGCGGATCGAGGTCGGATCCAGCCCCAGCAGCAGGTGCGTCATGGTGGTGTTACCGGCACAGATAACGGCCGTGATGTCGCTCAGAGCCACGTTATTGCGTTCCACCAGCGCCGAAATCATCCCGTTGATATCGCTCACCACCGCCTGCTGTAGTTCATCCAATCCCCCCGGAGTGCGCACACGGAGGATGCGCCGCGTCACCTCCTCACCCCAGGCGCGCTGAGAGTTGTACACCGCCTCGGCATCCAATCTCTCGGTCGTATCCACATCCAGCAGGTGGGCCACGACCGTGGATGTTCCCACGTCCACAGCGATGCCGAGGTTTCGGCCCGAGACATTACCCGGCTCCACCTGGAGGACTTCCAGGGTGCCTCCGCGCCAGCCCACCGTGACGGTCACCTTCCAGTCTGCCTCGCGCAGCAATTTGGGCAGAGCCTTCAGCACCTTGAGCCCCAACTGCATGATGGGAGCGGGGTGCCGGCGGCGAATCTCCCGAAACAGCCTGGACTGATCGGAAAGGCTGTCGTCCAGGCTGGGACGTGGCAGTTCCAGGTAGAGTTTACGAATGAGAGGGCCAGGACGCACAGCAACCGCTCCTGCCACCGGGTGCAGGGCGCGAAAGCGCTGAGCGTCAAGGTCAATCAGGATCTGGGCCGCCTGGGCACGGGAATCGGGAGGTATCTCCACCTCCACATCGCCGAGGACCTTGGTTTGGCACGCCAGGACGTAGCCGCACCGGATCTCCTCACGGCTGAGCAGGCTGGTCGGCTGGGCTGCCACGTTTCCCTGCCTGACGATCAGCCGGCATTTTCCGCACAGGCCGTCGCCTCCGCAGGCGCTCGTCAGATCCACGCCGGCAGCTTTGGCCGTATCCAGGAGGGTCGCCTCCGCAGGGACATGCACGCGGTCACCCTCCGGCCAGAAGGTGACCTGCACTCTCCGCTCCTTTTGGACCGCCCCTGATCCCGCACTCATCCGCTCACCTAGGCTTTCCACTCCGTCTTCAGAAAGTTGGGAATCCCCGCAGCGTCTTCCGGGCCGACAATAACCTCGCAGCCCGATTCATCCTCGAGCTCCCCCTTCAGAACTGCCACCAGCCCAGGGATTATCAACTTCTTGTGCCGGACCTGGGTCAGGACGCCCGAAGCCTTGACAGTCTTGGCGATCGTCTCGCCGGTCAGCCTGTCATCGGCATAGGAATTCAGAACTCCCAGCCCACCGGTATCCACCGTGGTGATGTAGGCAGGTATCTTGCTGTTCTCCACCTCGCCTTCCACGGTGAAGTACGTGAGTGCGAAGTTGGTCGTAACGAGCACTGGCGAATCCGGACCAGGCTCACGCACCTTGTACACCTTTGCCTCCACGGCATTGGGCACCTGCGGATCGGTGAAGATGTTGAACCGGGCCGTGAGCACGGGAAGGATCTGCCATGGCTCCTTGCCGCGCATGACGAGGAGGGAGGCGTACTTGCAGGCATGGACAATAGCCTGCAAGGTTTCCTGAGCCGGATCCCGCGCCGCTGTGATGACCATCACGGGGTAGCCGAGCGGCCGGAAGTTCTTTTCCAGAGCCAGACGCCGCAACTGGGTCAATCGGGCCAGGCCCTCCCCCGCATTTCTGATAACCGGCGCCAAGACCAAGTCTTCCACGCCCTTCTGCTTGATCTTGGTGGTCAAGTCCGCCAGTTCCTCCAGGGTTTCCCCTTTGACGGCCAGCGGTACCTTGTGCTTGACACACAGTTGCGTTAGCTCCTGATGATTGCCCTTGTCCGCTGCATAGACGAGCGGCCTGCGCTCGGCCAGGAGTTTCAGGGCCTCAGCCAATGCGGAAAGGTCACCGCTCATCAGGACGGTCGGCAGCTCCGTGCGCTCGCCGATCAGCTTCGCGGCATCTAGGAACGACTTGCCATCACCTGCCTGCTCCAGGGCGATCAGTTCGACACGGACTTCCCTGCCGCTGCGTATGAATTTCAAAGATTGGATCGAGTTGACCGCTGCGGCAACGTCGTCAGTGTCGCTGATGCGAATGGCCAGGGCGGTAGGATGATGGAACTTCTCTTCGTGACGGAACAGGACCGTCTCGCCGCCGATCTGAACCGCCCCCGGACCTGCGCCGATGGTTACGGTGCGCATGGGTGGCGCGGCCGATTCGGCCAGTTCCCGCTTGGCATCCTCGGAGACGTATGGGCATGCCTCCAGGGCCACCTTCTTGGCTGCAACTTGCATGGCGAACGCCATGCAGGTCGGGAAATTGCATTCTCCGCAGTTGGTCTTGGGCAGCAGTTTGTAAATGCCAATGCCCGTGAGCTTAGCCATGCGTGCCACTCCTCCCTCATCAGCCCAGGATGGACTCCATCGCCGAGGCCGGGTGATCTATCTTTTGCAGAAACCCCACCAGATCTTCAACTGAGGTAGCGTCCTTCTCGGTGGCAATCTTGTCCACCAGGTCGGATTGCCCCATTTCCTCGAGTCGTTTCTCCAGCCGGTCCCGCATTTCGTCCTTGAGTTCCTGGGGCATCCAAACCATTCGTCGCAGCCCTCCTTCAGCCGAGATGAATTTCTCGCTGACCAGGTACATCCTGCCCACGCCCAAAAAGCCAGGGGTCTGCACTCCGCCGCCCACCTCACCGGCCATGGTGGAGAAGGTCATGCCGATGGGGGTCATCCCCTGGTACTCGCGGTTGACCACCATCACGCCGTTGGTCTCCGGCAGGACGGCTACGAGGCACTCGAAACAACCGCAACTGGTCTGCGGATCTTGCATGATCGAGTACATCGTCACCCGCTGAAGGTGTCCATTGGAAGCCTTGGACACGTATTGGTTGACCCCTTCCCAAACCCCTGTTACCGGGTCCTCGCAGGCTCCCTTGACGATCGGCTGGTTTGGACCGTGCGCATCCATCTCGTGTGCAGCCCGGCAATCTAACCAGGTATAGGCCCCGCACAGACCGAGGCGCTGCGGTGTGACAACGCAGACATGATTAGGCGCGTAACTCTGGCACAGGATGCAACTGTAGAAGCGGTCGACGTCTTCATCCCTCATGCCGGCCGTCCGCTCGTCGCGCTTGCGGTAGGCCTCGCGGGCCTCCCTCAGCCGTTCCTGCATGCGCTCCTCATCGGTAAAGACCGTGACCTGCACCTTGTCCACAATGCCGGAGAATTCATCCTTGTACTTATGAATCAGCAGTTCGCCCAGGTGGCTCAACCGGAGACCCTTCTGGTAGGCTTCATTGCTGACGCGGATCCACGGTATGTCTCGCTGGCCGATGTGCATGATACCGCTGGCACAGCTAACGAACTTGTGGATGCGGCGCTCCAGCACGCTCTCGAAGTCCTCATGGAAGCTGCGACCGGCGACCTCCACCACGGTCCCCAAGGGCATGGCCGTGCCGGGCTGAGCCTGATCGATGTCGGGACCAATTAAGACCACTTTTCCGTCCTCGACCTGATCCATGGGCTTCCCACGCAAGTATTCAAAGGCACTGGAGTATTTGCCTCCGAATTCCACGTGGAGGTTCTCCTTGCGAACCCGCTCACCCTCGAACGCGGCACCATAGGCAATGGGGATGGGGATCTTGGAAACCTTGAGCTTGAGCCCTCGCACCTCCACCGCTTTGGGCACGATCCGATCCAGCGCCACGTTGGAAACCACGTGCTCGTAGGTGCAAATGCCGCGCGGCAGGATCTGCGGGATGGAAGAATCGGCAATCACCGGGAAGCCATAATTGATGGCACCCGCAGCCGTGGCGTATTTCTGATCAGTGAGCAACTGGTCCTGCGGAGCCTCCGGGTCGGTGCCCAGAGCCAGCACAAAGGCAAAGACCCGATCCTTGTTGTAGAGTAGGATCTGACGCGCAGCCTGGATATCGCCCGGCTTGACCCCGCCGAAAGTCATGGCGGAACGCGCGGCAAAATTAAGCGCGTGGACAGCGGCACTCATGTCTTTGCCGTAGGGGACAAGGTACGTGTCCCAGCCCATCTCTACACCCTCTTCGGCCAACTGCTCTGCCATCGATCTGCCGTTGCTGCTCCCGGCCATAAAAACCAGGATGTTCTTCTCTTGCAGTTCACGTGCGAGGGCCACAGCTTGCTGGTTGGTGGGCAAAGCACCCACACACGCGGCAAATCCCGGCATGCGGCCGTCCACCAGCTTGATGCCTTGGGTGCGCAAGATGGAGTCGTCGGTAAATCCAATGAATGGGGGCTCCGGACGGTACTGGGGGTCGAGATACCTGAGAACCTCGATGATCTCTTCGGCGATCAGCGTGGCAATCCCCGCATCCAAAGCCGATCCCAGATACGGAAGCCAGAGGCTTGCCGTCGGCACCTCGGGGAGCAGAACTTGCGCCTCCGCCAGGGCCTCCCGGCAGCCTTTCAGGGTCTCGACCTTCTTCCCGAGCACGGCCAGGATCAGCGGCAGGTAATAGGCAGTATTGGGGAACCCCACGCGGGCTTCCGGGCCGTGCGTCTCAATTGCCCGACTGAGTTGCTGCTGTGCCTGTGACACGTAATAATGCGCGCCGCGAATGGCTGCTGTGGCAATGATCTTGGACATAGCTCACACCCCCACCGTTTCGACCAATTCCTGCATTTCGGGCTGATCAAACCGCCCACGATCCTCCGCAATGCCCCGGCGACCATAGAGAAGACTTCCCTGGTCCAGGTGACCGGCCAGGTTACAGGAATCAAGGCGGCAGGAGCAAGGAAGTCTCTCGTTGGAGATCGTCACGATCCCCGCGGCGTGGCCACGTTGTCGGATGGTCTCCGCGGCGCGTACCCAGGCTGCTGACATACCAGCAATGATGTATCGCATTGCATCTCCTTGGCTGGTCCCGTCAGAAAAAGAGTGTCCGCCAAAGCTGCCGAACGTCACCAGAATGAGCCCGGCCCAGCCGGCGGTCCTTTCATGGCAGGTGCTTCGATTGAGAACGTTCGATCCGGAATTGAGAACTGTACGACCTCGGATTTCCCTAGATTGGGCGGATAGTTGGCCACACGGCAAAACACCATATGAGACACTCGCCGGCCTGTCAAGCGATGCCCCTAACTTGTGTGAAGTTCCTGACTTTCCCACCCTCACTTTCCCATCGGTTTTTTTCTTTGCAAGTATACCGTAATATGCCACAGATACTCCATACCCTGGGCTGAAACCCATCGCCGCTAAGTTTAATTCGACCCTGGTGCCGGCCCTGGGGGTGCCCGAGCAGGCGGGCCGTGCGGGGGCGGCGGGTCCGGTCGCCGGGGACGGGGCCTGCGGCAGCCTCGGAAGCGGCCTGGGCCGACCAGCTTCGCACAGAACGGGCAGGCACGCTCGCCCGGCGGGAGGCCCGCCCTGCCGCGGGCCGACCCCGGGTACCCGCCCGAAGGGTGGGTGCAGACCGCCCCACCCCATCGGGTACCCCTTGGGTGGACGGGGTGCCGTCGCGGCATCGCCGTCCGAGGGCACCCCCAGGGATGGCAATCACACTGCGGCTGAAGCATGCGGTGAATTCACTGATGACCAGTGCCCCCGGGGCACCCCTCGGGGCGCCGGGCTGCGACGACAGC